>PPYE01000178.1_pt1 | contig 46696 bp, 43 predicted proteins | sample 1559881 | NCBI WGS metagenome assembly PPYE01 (sample SAMN08240022, study PRJNA423297) | Human gut metagenome, whole genome shotgun sequencing project.
CTTGCAAAACCACTTTATTTATAAAAATTTTTTAAAATCAATATTCCAAAAAACAGTGTTTTTAGTGAACGTCGGTAGGTGTGACCCCACCTGTGAATATGGGTGTGATGCAAAGTGACTTGTTTTATCAAACCTTCAATGTCAATTGTGGCTACACTTTTAAATAAAAGTGTATGTTATATAAACCGTATAATGTGATATAAACTATAAATGCCAATAATTAACTTAGTTGTTATATAATAATCAAACTTAGTTGTGATGTATTGTGCGCAAGCACACCGCGTTAGGTGAACTTTCATCTCACGCGGAGCGTGAACATATATACAAACAATTTGTCATGATCCTATTAAATAATAAACTTTTCAGCGACTGCACACGTCACGCAGCATACTTCATACGCACACCCAACCGATGTTTGCTAAACAACGCTCTTATATTTTCTGCCTAGTTTTCTTTTGACACTACATAACTTCCGTATCATAACAAATCTAAGATAATCCCCTAACATATTCAAGCATAATATTATAAACTCTGTTAAGTAATAATAAATTCATTTTAAAATATTCAACTTAAAGAATATTCACTTACATAAATATTAATCCCTAAATCAATTCTGCTTTCTGACAATTGTGTATTCGTCACCGGGACGATAAAACGGACATTCATTATAATTTCCGCTGATAAATTTCGCCATATCGTCCTCATCCAAATTTGCTAAACAAACATATGACTCATAATCCTCATCATACTCATAGTTAACGCATTCATCACATTTTGAAGCCATAAAAATTTCACTCCTCTTTCTTTAGTTTAAGCCCGAAGTATCATAAATCTTTCTGTCAGTTTTGAAACAACAGCACGTCCGGCTATTCCTCCGATACATGAAGCCGCCAGGCACACAGTCATTGAGACCATATATGGCAGACTGCTGAAACTTCCAAGCATCAAAGCGGCTGTTATATAAAACACTGTTGAAAAAATTCTTGATATAACTATCATAAACACCCTGTTTAAATATTCAAACCCCGAAATATCCCTGACAAATACTCTGACAGTATCAGGAACCAAAAATATAAGCATGGTAAACAGATTCATAAAAATCCCGGCTCTGAACATTTTAGAAAACTGCGTCAGCGAAGCGCTTACAGAAGAAACGCTGTCGCCTACGCTGAAACGCACAGCATTGTTTACAGACTTAACCGCTCCGCCGAAAAAGCCCTCGCTGTTTATGTATCCGGTAATATCCCAAACAGATTTAAAAAGTTCAGTTCTAGCAAACTGCGAACAAAGAATATGAGCAACATATGAAAGCCCAAAGACCTTAGCTCCTGTTCTGACAGCGGAAAACAAAGCCTTTTTCTTATTTCTGCCGTTTCTGCTATACTCAAGAATAAAAGCAGCCAAAGCGCTTATTCCAAACGCAAACGAGCAATATATTATCCCGGTTGCGCAGTCATAAAGCAGAGACTGAGCAGTAAAAGGCTTGCACAGATTCATAGCGTCAGCATAAGTCAAATCACTTTTCCTCACGTAATTCCCTGCTTCATTAACATCTGTCACCCCGGGAACTTTACCCTGAGAAATCTTTGCTCTAAACGCCTCCACAGCGTCGTCATACATATCTTTAGGCACCTCAACCGGCATCGGACTGCCGTCACTGTTCAAATATCGGTACAGACCGCCGTTTTCTTTGTCGAAACACGCCTGAACGCATCCCTTGCCGGAATTATAAAACTTGGTTTGCAGAGCAGCTCCGTCAACCATTCTGTCAGGTCCGTTCTTTATATTCGTACGTCCTACCACCTCGGCGCTTCTGCCGCTGAATTTGTCTATCACAGTCAAAGCTTCCTCCGCCATCAGCCCGTGACCAGTAGTGGAGTTGACGGCTGAATAGTTGGCAGGAACCACCGCCTTTTCTGCGGAAATCACATTACATCCGCTGACAGCGCCGATATATACGGATCGTTCATTTTTATCCGCCATTTTGCTTACCTCAAAATTCCATAATAATCTCTCTTGGTAAGCATGATACCATATATAAAATATTATGTCAATCCTTGCAGAAAAAGGCAGAAGCCACCGCCAGTACCGCCATAGAAAGCAGGCACCAGAGTGCTGAACCTGCCATAAGACAAGCATACTGCAAAACAGAGTCAAGCGGACAAGTGCTGTTAAACGCCGCCGGTACTATCCAGCCCTCACTCATGGCAAAAGCTGACGCAGCACTGCCGGAACCAATTATCTGCTGGAGCCACCCGGTCAGCTTTAACACCAGCATCACAACATATGTTAAAATAAACGCTACTCCGCCATGTATCAGCTTGCCAACTGCATATGACTTTGGAGATATATCCGCAGAAGATATAATAGACGACACCTGCAAAAACACTGATAAGCCCGACATGGCCAGGAACATAGAAATTAATGAAAACTTCAAAACCGGTTCTATTCCCATAGAAGACATGCCATTTATACCGCCGGTTATCTCCAGCAATGAATTGATAAAAGGACTGCCTATAAACTCAGGAATAGTCTTTTCCACCACAGCAAAAAAGACCACAAAACCGCAAACGTTCAAAATAGTTATAACGCTTTTTGACACTGCATCACCGAAAAACTCTATCAGTTTTTTAGGTTTTTTGTCCGGCGACATATCAACTATCAGCGGATTTATCAGATTATTTTCAATATTCTTTTTTGATGAAATTTTCGCATATATAATTCCGGCTGATATTGCCGCCGTGATATGTATTATATAAAGCACTCCGCCCAAAGCGACGCTGGAATTCATAGCAAACCCAACCGTTCCTATTATAAAAAGCGGACCGGAGTTATTGCAGAAACTCAACAGCCTTTCAGCCTCAGGTTTTGTTATCTTTCCAGTCTTATAAAGTTCAACAGCACAGCTAGCACCCACAGGATAGCCGCTCACCACACCTAAAATTACCGCCACAGCTCCTGCTCCGCTGACCTTAAAAAGCGGTCTCATCACTCCGCTCAAAAACCTGCTTCCAAATTCGCCTAATCCAAACGCTATAAGCAGTGAACTGCATACAAAAAATGGAAACAGTGTGGGTATCACAGCAGTGACGCATAACTTCAGCGCTCCGCTCACCGCTGTTATACAAGCATCGGGAAACATAACCAAACAAAATGTCACATAGCACAGAATCAAGACGACAACCGCTTTAAACCATTTCATTTAAACCCCACCAGCTCTGATTAAATTTATTCAATATTAAATATATGTTGGAATTATGTGCTTATGTCTATCGTATTTCATTAGACATTTGAAAAGTTAAAAGAAACCCAAACAGAAAAACTGTATATAAAAATATTTATAGAAAATATTTCTATAAATATATTACATAAATATGGTTTTGCAAGCTTCGGCAGGGCTGTGACTGTGACCCCACCAGAATGGTGGTGTCACACCTCCCGATATTCACTATAAACACCGTATTAGATAATAAATATATAATTATTCTATAATAAATCATATAAAAATGTGGTTTCGCAAGCTTCGGCAGGTGTGACTCCACCTGAAAAGGTGGATGTTATACAAAATCACTTGTTTTGATTAACCTACAATGTCAATAATTTGAATACTCAATGCAAACGTAGTTTGCCTCGTAAGGCGCGCAGTCATGGAAAATTAGTAATAAAAAGGATTATGATACTCTGCCATAAGTAATTCACGCTTCGCGTGAGATGACAGCTCACCTAACGCGGCGCATAAATGCGCAATACATCACAACTAAGTAATTTATTGACATTGTCGTCTAACCAAAACAAGTCACTTTGTATCACACCCACCCCTTAGGTGGGGTCACACCTGCCGCAGTTCACCATATACACCGTATATTAGATATTAAATATATAATTATTCTATGATAAATTATATAAAAATTTTATTTATTTTGCTTGATACTAATATTCCCCCCAGATTTATTGTACTTTTTCAATTTAAATAATTGCAGCAAAATTTTAAATCATTATTGATTTATTGTCTTCCGTATGTTATATTAAATAGAAGTTTATAGGAAATATAACCAAATTTATATAAGGAGTGTTATCAATGAGATATGTAATCGGTGTAGACATCGGCACAAGCGGAACTAAAACCGTTTTATTTGATGAAAAAGGAAACGCTGTATCCAGCTTTTTGGTGGAGTATCCTCTTTATCAACCCAAAATCGGCTGGGCGGAACAAGACCCCGAGGACTGGTGGAACGCTACATATACAAGTATAAACAATGTTATAAAACAATCGGGCGTTAACCCTGCAGATATAAAAGGAATAGGTCTTTCCGGACAGATGCACGGACTTGTTATGCTTGACAAAGACGGAAACGTTCTGAGAAAATCAATTATTTGGTGCGACCAAAGAACCACAGCAGAAGCAGACGAGCTGACAGAGAAAGTCGGAAAGGAACGTCTCGTAGAAATCACCGGCAATCCGGCACTGACAGGATTCACTGCTGCTAAGATACTTTGGGTGCAAAAGAATGAGCCTGAACTCTATGCCAAAACTGCAAAAATTTTACTTCCTAAGGACTATATACGCTATAAGCTCACCGGCGAATACGCTACTGAAGTATCAGACGCCAGCGGTATGCAGCTTATGGATATCAAAAACCGCTGTTGGTCCGACGAAGTTTTGGAAAAACTCAATATAGAAAAAAATCTGCTTGGAAAAATGTATGAATCATGCGAGGTAACAGGCAAAGTTCATCAGGAAGCGGCAAAACTCACCGGACTTAACGAGGGAACTATCGTTGTCGGCGGCGCCGGAGACCAGGCTGCCGGAGCTGTAGGAAACGGAATTGTTAAAACAGGTATTGTTTCCTCCACTATAGGAACATCCGGAGTTGTTTTTGCGCATATGGACAATATTCAAATTGATAAAGAAGGCAGAGTGCACACTCTATGCCATGCAGTGCCCGGAAAGTGGCATGTTATGGGAGTAACCCAGGGCGCCGGTTTATCGCTAAAATGGTACAGGGATAATTTCTGCCATGCTGAAATGGACGCAGCGGACGGCATGGGGGTTGATCCATACTATCTAATGGATAAGCAGGCAGAAAAAATCGCGCCGGGCTGTGAAGGACTTATATACCTTCCGTATTTGATGGGTGAAAGAAGCCCTCACAATGACCCAAATGCAAAAGGCGTATTTTTTGGGCTTTCAGCAAAGCACACAAAATATGATATGCTCAGAGCTGTCATGGAAGGCGTATCATACAGCCTGAATGACTGCATGTCTGTTATAAAAGAAATGGGCATAGATGCGTCTGAAGTACGTGCCTCAGGCGGCGGCGGAAAAAGCAAATTATGGAGACAAATGCAGGCTGACATGTTCGGCTGTGATATCAACACAATAAATGTGTCAGAAGGTCCGGCTTTGGGAGTTGCTCTTTTAGCAGCAGTAGGAGCCGGGATTTACAGTAGCGTTCCGGAAGCATGCGAAGCCGCAATCAGCGTTAAAGATACAATGAAACCGATTCAGGAAAATGTTGAGACCTACAAAAACTACTTCCCTGTCTACCAAAACATTTATAAGTCATTAAAACCGCAGTTTTCAGCTGCAGCAGATTTAAACAAATAATTCTGAAATAAAAAATGGCTGCCAAACTGGCAGCCGTTTTTTATGGTACAAACTACATTGAAAAGTTTACCCAGGACTGCGCGCCTAACGCGGTCTTTGTGCGACCTACCTAAGTAATCTTAAATTACCGGTTACGTTTGCGCAGTTCTATTATTTCCTGCTCTTCTGCAGAATGGTTATCTTTTTCGTGAAAAGAGCCGCTAGCTGCTGACTGCTTCAGCCATTTGTCCAGCAATGAGGTGGCTATATCATATTCACGGCAAATATCACATTTTCGTTTTCCATTATGGTATAGCTGAACTAACTATTGTTTGAATTCATCCGTATAGGATCGGAGCTTTCTTCTTTCAATCATCGTAGTTTCTTCTTTTATATTTTCTATTTTACATGACCTTAACTTTTTTGTTTCCTATCCATTATATTCAAATATGTCATTTAATATCTGTAACGATTTACTCCTAATCAGAAACAAATTTCTATTAAACAAATCTACACTCTGTCTTTCTTAATCCACAGTTTTTTTTTATAACATTTCTCGCTTATCAATTTAATCTATTGAACAGAACTTACATCATATTGCATATATTCCTCTCCGTCCAATGTCTTCCAGCGAAACACTCCGTCCTCAAAAATCATATAAGAAGTCTTACTGTTTTCTTTGGGTATAGATACGGAACCGGGATTCATATAAATATATCCGCCTTTATCCACACACTTTGGTACATGTGTATGACCGCAGAGCAAAAACTCTCCCTTTTTTAAATACGGCGGATTATCCTCTCCGAAATGGTGCCCATGAGCGGCATAAATTGTTGTTCCATCCACAGAAAGCAAAGCATACTCCGCCATTATTGGAAAATTTAAAACCATTTGGTCGACTTCGGTGTCACAATTTCCCCGAACGCACAGCAAATTTTCTGACACGCCGTTAAGCATAGCGATAACGAGTTTTGGGTCATAACCTTTAGGAAGGTCATTTCTGGGGCCATGGTATAGAATATCTCCCAGGAGCAAAAGCCTATCGGCTTCCTCTCTGTCAAAGGCTTTCAGGAGCTTACTGCAATAATATTCAGAACCATGAATATCGCTGGCTATCATTAGTTTCATATATATCAAACCTTTCTGTTTTTATATTTTAAAATAATCTTTAAAACATTTTAGCACAAAGGGTTTAAAAATACAAGAATTAAAGTGCTAACGATTAATTTTTAGTCAACAGCTTTAGTCATCAGCTAAAAACACAATGTTTTAACGAACTTCGGTAGGGCGGCAGAGCCGCCGCGTTAGGTGAGTTATCATCGCACGCTTGCGTGCATATACTATTTTACTGTTTTACTATTTTATATTAACTTTTATTTTTTGCATATACCGCGACTGCGCGCCTTACGCAGCGTACTTCGTACGCACATCACAACTAAGTCTGATTATTGACATTGTAGGTATATCAATACAAGTCAATTTGTATTACACACACTTTAAAAAAGTGTGGTCACAGCTCTACCGATGCTTGCAATAAACCTAAAATATTTATATCTAATTTTTGTTCATAGGTATATTAGGATTGTATTCAAATAAGTCGCTTGGTTTACACTTTAGTATTTGACACATTGCATCTATGTTGCTGTATTTTATGGATTTTGTCTCGTTATTCACCATCTTACTAAAGTTTTGATAACTCATGCCTAATTGCTTATACAACCAATATTTTGTATGTCCGCAATTTGTAAATTTTAAACTATTTAGGTTCAAAGAAATAAATCAACTTTCCTATGCAATAAAAATGGTTGTTTTAACGAACTTCGGTAGGCTTGCGATAGCAAGCTCGTTAGGTGAGTTATCATCGCACGCTTGCGTGCATATACTATTTTACTTTTTTATATTAACTTTTATTTTTAATATATACCGCGACTGCGCGCCTTACGCGGCAGATTTCATCTGCAATGAGTATACATATTAATGACATTGTAGGTACAGCAAAATAAGTTAATACGTATAACACACACCTTTCAGGTGTGGTCACACCTACCGAAGCTTGCCGCATCATTGGCTATTTATTTTTTAACTTGTTAATAAAACCTATAATCAACAATATACTGCTCTCGTCAAGTCCGTTTAATTCTTTTATTGCTTTTTGCATTAATATTGGATATTCCATTTCTTCATCAAAAAACTCCTTCGGTGTTAATCCAAAATATTCGCAGATATATACAAATTCTTTTATAGACGGTAAAGTATAACCGGAGGTTATTTTATTTATATATCCCTCACAATGCCATAATTCAAAACTTAATTGCCGCTCAGATAAATTTTTCTCTATTCGCAACTTGGTTATTCTATCTCTTAAAAATTTTTCATAATCCTTATTTCCCTCATACATGGCAATACCTCAAAACTATTTTATATTTTTGTCTCACATAATCATAATACAAAAATATAATCAATATATAGACTATTACATTAGATAACCTATAAGTCTATACATTCGGAATTTTCATCTGTAATCCAAATAAAACTGTACAGTTTTAAGGATTATAAAAAATATAAAACTTCTATAACAAAAAATTTATTTATTATAAAAAATCACAGCATAAAAAAATGACCCGATATATCGGGTCATTTTTATTATAACTAACTATTTCGTATAGTGAACCGGAGTCCAATCCCCAACATAATCCTCAACGGTTGGAATTTTTTCTGCCACTCCGTTTGGATTATCAGTGCCAACTGTCAAATCAGTTGTCTCACCTGCATTGTGAACATAGTTTATGAACACTCTAGATAAACTTAATTCACCGCCCATGGTAGCCCAGCTGCCAGGTTTTTCCACTCCGTCAAGAGTCGTGTTATTAAAGAACATTGCTGAATTCGCTCCGCCCCAGTTTCTTCCAAAATCACCTTTTGCAAATTTCATACCAGGCATACTATTCTTCTTAATAGTACAATTATTAAAGAAATATCCCGGATCCGTTACTGATGATGTCTTAGAAGCCGCAATATGACCTCCGCTCTCAACATCTGAATATCCATACCAAACAAGGTCGCAGTTATCAAACGCCACACTGTTTCCGCCGAATATATAATCTGTGTTTCCATAGATTTCACATTCTTTGAAATATCCTGTGGAGCCTGTATACAAAGTATCCTGACTTGATACTATTTTACAACGGTAGAATTCCGAGTTCATGCCCTCAGTAGCTACCGCTGCAGCTCTTTCGGTTGAATTCTTGGTGGTAACGTCAACGCCGGCTTTTCTCTCAAACATCTTTTCATTCATCTCAACACCGTCTGCCAATTCTTCTTCTGTTACATACTGGTTGAACGTGTTCTCAAAATCAATGTTCTCAGCCAGGAATCCTGAACCCTTATCTGTTATATAAAGGGTTGGACCCCACTTTGAAGCTACACCCTTAGAAATCTTTGCCGCAGCATAGTCAGCATTATAGAATCCGCCGTTTAATGAATAATAAACATATCCTATACCGTAATAACTTGTGATAATCGGTCTGTTTGATTCGTCAGCGCTCTTTAAAGTAATATTGCTTTGGTCGATAATAACCTGACCTTTATATGTTCCCGGGTCAATTACTATTGTAACCGGTTTGTCGCCTTTATCAGCCATCATGCGAACTGCAGAAACCGCTTCATTAACGGTTTTATACTCCTTGTCTGCACCTACGTATAATGTATCTGTATACGGAACATCCACGTCGTTCTTTATTAAAAGAACATTTTTACTTGGATTCTCTTCACCGCCCGGAAGCTCATAAGAAGTTGATAAGTTTGATATTGTATATCCTGACGGACCTTCCACTACTGTTACATCATAAACTTCGTTTGTTAATAGTTTTGCGGCAAATGTACCGTCGCTATTTACAGTAACTTCGTCATAAGGCGCTGCTTCGCCCTGTTTTGTGAACGCAATCTTAACAGCGTCAAAACCTGTGTATACTTCGTTCTGATTTCTCATATCATCAGAAAATGTTGTATAAAGTGTACCTGTAACCTCAACGTCTTCTATCTTAACAAATTTAATATCGTGAGACTGTTCATATCTGTTTTTGTTCACGGTAACTGTGTTTGTTAACGTTGTTGGACAAACGCTGTCTACTCCCTGAACAGATATACTATAGGTTTCGCCCTTTGTTAATGTTGCCTCATATGCTTCCGCATAATCAACTGTCACAACATCAGTGTTGTCATTAACATTTGTGAAAACTATTTTAGCAGCGCTCAGGTCAAGACCTGTGCTGTTTGTTACATTACCGGTAATTGTTTTATCAGGCGTCTCGTCGTAATATTCTATAAAGACAGCATATACGTTTTTATTTGAGCCGCCGCCGTAAGTGTAAACCGGTGACAAATCGTCTTTGCTAACATCAGCTGTAACGGTTGAAACTCCCTTATCACATACTGCCGAGCCTATAACATTACCGCTCTGCGAAATATACTGTGTTCTTCCTTCACCGCCGTTTCCGTCAAATACGACTGTTACCGTACAAGATGTTTCAGGAGTAATTTTAACATATCTGTTTGTTTGGTTTCCCGAGCCGGCTTTTAAAGATTTAGTAAAGTTATATTCCACTCCGTTAGTGTGTGTATACTTAACATTCTTGTTTCTTTCAAACACCTGATTAGGACCAACCTCTGCTACTCCTGCAGCAACGGCTTCCGCACCGTTATTTGCAGAATAAGCTTCTAACGCCTGACTTACTTCAGGGTCGTCAACTCTCCAAATAATATCATTAGGAAGGTTAGGATTAGGTGTAGCAGTTGAAACTGAAGGGCTTGCAGATGGCTCCGCAGGGGTCGCTGTCGGCTCTGACGGAGTCGCATATACAACGCTTACTGTTACATCCTGATCAGGCATAACAAACGATGCGTTAGAAACTGTGATATTGCTTCCGTCTTTTCCTGTAACTGTTATATTAGCCACATCGCCTGCATTATTTGGTTTTGTGTTAACAATTACTGTTGCACCGGTTAAAAATTCATACTCGTTCGGCTGTAATGTCGGAGCTGCTGTAGGATCTGCTGTTGGAGCCTCTGTTGGCGCAGCTGTTGCGCTTGGCTCTGCTGTCGGTGCTTCTGTTGGTGCAGCTGTCGCGCTCGGTTCTGCTGTCGGAACAGTTCCTGCTGTAGCTGTCGGCTCTGCCGGAGTGTCACCATCAGGTGTTACCGCAACTCTAACATAGTTGAACGGAATAGGCGAATAAATATATACGTCTGTACCTGCCGCAATAGCTCCTGCCGTTGTGCCTGATATTGTATTTTTTCCATCCTCTTCTGTGCTGGTTAATACTTCTTCATCTTCACCGTCTGCTCCGGCTTTTACATATACGCCTCCGTTTCCGTCAGCTCTCATTGTAAACGCTTCAACTGTAACTTTTCCTGTAACAGGCATTACAATTCTGATTGCTCTGTACGATGCGTCGCCGTCAGCAAATCCGCTTCCGCGCATTACTATATCATTGTTTAAACCAATCTTTATTGTATTCGATGAATCTGCAAATACCGTTAAACCTTCGTTGCTGAATATTTCGCCTACTGTTATTTCACTTCCTGTATTATTTTCAAATGTCCATTCATGAACACCATCTATAACATTCTTTACTATATTAGCAGAATATTCAGAATCTTCTGCCAGTACAGCTTCGCTGTCTGCTGTAACAGCTTTTGAAGTTTCTAATGTTCCTGTTCCGCCTTCTACATTCAAAACTGCTTTATGGCTAACAGGTTCAGGTTTTGGCGTTGCTGTCGCAGCAGCTTCACCGAATTGTGCATTTACTATTGTGTCTGACGCAGGCATTTCAAAGGTGTAATAACCCGGATTTCCTGATACTTCTGTAACTGTCGTCTCAGGAGATGTAAACACCTTTATACTTTCTGCTGCAAATTCTGCAACCGCTTTAACCGTTACTTTATCTCCTGCCTTTAATCCATCAAGACTGTCAACCAAATCTTCTGTTTCTGCAGCTGAAACTTCTGCTGCCGCTGCTGATGCTAACGGTTCATATGAATATCCATACAGTGTGCCTGTTGTTCCTCTAGCCCACAGCAAATATTCACTGCCTGCACTCAAATCAAAGGTCTGTGTTCCAAATGCGTAGGTCTTTTCATCATTTATTTCAGGCATTTCCATAACGCCGCTTACCTGGCTATATGAACCGTTATCGTTCTGTGAAAGCTTAATATCCTTACCATCGCCTGCGCTCATAACGTCAGGATCGCCGTTTGTTACCTGTCTTCTATAATAGATTGTAAACTTTCCGTCTTTTTTAGGCGCTATTATCAGCGCAGTGCTTCCGCTTTGCTCCTGTAAAGGATCTGAAGGATTTGCCGCCAAACGGACTTGCATATTATGAGTAAACGGTTTTCCGCCTATCATTTTGGTAGCGGGCTCGTTATTTTCAGTATATTCAACTATTGTTGTTCCAAAAGTTCCGGTAACACTGATATTATCATCATTGGTATATACCGAACCTGCCGCAGACGGCGTATCAACTTTAACTGCAAAATCTGTTGCTCCTGTCACAGGGGTTTCAGGCGTTGCTGTAGCCGGCGCGTCTGTTGGCTCTGTTGGTTCCACTGTAGGTTTAGAAGGTTCTACTGTTGGTTTTGAAGGCTCTGCCTGTTTAACTATCTTCAAAGTACCGCCTGTAATACCCTCAGCTACTTTTACTGAATATGTAACGTCCGGATTCTGAGTTGGCATTGCTGTAGGTACAGCTTCGCTTGTTGCCGTCGGTACAGGTGCAGTTGTAGCTGTTGGTACAGGCAAAGCTGTAGCTGTCGGCACAGGTGCAGCCGTTGCCGATGGTACAGGTGCAGCTGTTGCCGTTGGTTTAGACGGATCAGCTGTCGGAGCCGGCGAACCTGTTACTGCCGGAGTTGAAGTCGGCTTAGTCGACTCAATATATCCGGCATAGAAGCTCATTGCTTTTGTTATCTTTGTAGTGTCAAAATTAAACGGAGAAATAGTATCCGCCTTATCTGCCTGTTCCTTTGACATATACCAGCCTACGAATTCTTTGCCGTCCATTGTCGGATCAGCCGGTCTCTTGGCTGACGACAGATATGTATTTTTTGTTACTGAAACTGACTTATATAATGAAGATCCGTTATAGAACTTTACAGTTACTGTGCTTGTCGGCGAGCCGTTACTGCCGCTTCCGCTTCCGCCGTTGCCGCCTATAATTGTGTTATTCGGCTTTGTTTCATCGTTAGGATTCACAACATTATCAGTATTTGATTTAACATTTGCATTTGCGGATAAATTAACTACATTTCCCGAAATCTGTGAACCTGTAATTGTAACGTCTCCGCTTGCCTGACCGGACACTACAACACCTTTAGCAACAATACCGCTCAAAGTGACTCCGCCGGTCTTTATAATTATCAATCCGCCTACATACTCAGGGCCATATGTTCCTGCCTCTGTTATATACAGCTTTATCATATTGTCTATTATCTTTACAAACTCGGCTCTTGATATATAGTCTTTAGGACGGATTGTACCGTCTTCATAACCGCCTATATAACCTGATGATGTCATAACGCCAACATAACCGGTTGCAAAATCAGAAATATTTTGATAGTCTGCATATTGAGTTATTCCGGCATTTGAGTTCTGCACCTGAAGTCCAAACGCACGAGCCAGCATAGTCATAGCTTCTTCACGCGTCATATAATTATTCGGAGACATTGTTCCGTCACCGTTTCCTGTCAGAACGCCTGCCTCAACCAATCTGAGTATTGCATCTGAATACCAGTCGCTTGCCGCAACATCCGTAAATGTGTTTGTTGCCTTATTTACGTATCCTATTAAATTCTGGGTTACCTGTGCAACTTCACCACGGGTAATCGCATCGTCCGGTCTGAAATATCCGCCGTCGCCTTGTATTACGCCGTTATCTGACCACTTATTAATATAACTCTCCGCCCAGTGTCCCTGTGTATCCTGGTACTCAGCAGCCGATACGACAGTGGCCATTCCAAGCGTGGTCATAATCATAGCAATAACTAGTATTGCTGATATTCCGCTTCTTAACTTTCTCATGTTCTCTCATACCTCCCATAAATATTTTTTATTTTAGAAAAATAAGATATACAACTTGTAGTTATTGTAACATCTTTTGGTGGCAAAGTCAATATTTTATAGCAAATCACTTATAAAACATCTATAAACATACATAAATTATAAAATTCAACAAAATTTGTTATTTGATTACTTTTAAACTTAGTTTAGCTATATAAAAATCAAAAACAAAAAACTGCGGCTTATGAATCAGCCGAATATTTCTGTTTTACATTAAATATAAAAGCCAGTTATATAATATTTTATTTATATAATAGTGAAATTTCATCTTATAATGAATCACAAAAAAAATCATTGTTTTCGCTTATCACTCATTTTTATTTCAGAAGTTTTCAACACAAAGCTTTATAATATCGGCGGGAATTGGATGAAATTTGTTTAGTTTAATCCGCTTAATACAGACTAAACCGTCAATAAAGTCCGTATTAATGCTTATCTGACGTAATATACTCATATAAACCGAACAGTTAAGAGTCACAGCTTTGCAATTTATATAAAAAGCGCCTTGCCGTTTAATAAGCGGCAAGGCGTTTAAAGTTAAATTTTGATTTTCTCTCAATACAACACTATAATTTGACAGAAAACTCAAATAAAGCGATTAGCTTCTTATTTTATTTCCGAATGAAGCTGCTGAAGCGATTTAACCTCTATAACTTTTTTATTCTTTACTTCTTTTATACCGCTCGAAGCCGCTTTTGCCGCTGCCATTGTTGTCATATATGAAATCTTTCCTTTGATTGCGGCCTTTCTGATATAACTGTCATCATGGATACTTGTCTGACCTGCCGGAGTATTAATTATCATTTGTATTTTACCGTTAGTTATTTCATCCAGCACGTTCGGTCTTCCTTCATGGAGTTTATTAATGCGCTCAGCAGGAATCCCGGCTTCTTTTATTAGATTATAAGTTCCGCCGGTTGCGATAATTTCAAACCCTGCGTCATGGAAATCCTGGGCAACAGAAACTACCTCTTTTTTATCCTTATCGTTAACGCTTATAAACACTCTTCCTTCAAGCGGCAGTCTCGTTTGAGTTGCTTCCTGAGACTTGTAGAAAGCTTCTCCAAACGTTCCGGCAAGACCTAAAACCTCTCCTGTAGACCTCATTTCAGGACCTAACAAAGGATCACACTCCTGGAACATATTCCACGGGAACACTGCTTCTTTAACACCATAATGCGAAAACTTTCCATGTTTAAGCTCGTCCAGCGGATACGGCTTTCCGGTAAGTTCTGCCGTCATTATCTGAGTAGCTATTTTGACCATATTTATATTGCACACTTTTGATACCAGCGGAACAGTTCTGGACGCTCTCGGGTTCGCCTCCAGCACATAAACTTTTCCGTCCTCAATAGCGTACTGCATATTCATCAGTCCGACTACGCCCATTTCCTCGGCTATCTTCTTTGTATATTCATTTATCGTCTTCACGTTTTCTTCCGGTATATTTAGAGATGGAAGTATGCAGGCTGAATCTCCTGAATGCACTCCCGCAAGCTCAATATGTTCCATAACAGCCGGAACAAAGGCGTGTTTTCCGTCAGAAATTGCGTCCGCTTCACACTCCATAGCGTGATTTAAGAATCTGTCGATAAGTATAGGTCTGTCAGGCGTAACTCCAACAGCGGCATTCATATAACCAACCAAACTGTCAGAATCATGCACAACCTCCATACCGCGTCCGCCAAGCACATAAGACGGTCTCACCATTACCGGGTATCCGATTTTTTCAGCGACCTCTAAAGCTTCATCCACATTTACAGCCATACCTGCTTCCGGCATAGGAATTTCCAGCTTGTCCATTATATTTCTGAACCTGTCCCTGTCTTCCGCTAAATCAATAACTTCAGGTGATGTTCCTAATATTTTTACGCCGTTTTTCTCAAGCTCTGCCGCCAAGTTAAGCGGGGTCTGTCCTCCAAACTGCGCGATAACTCCTATTGGCTTCTCTTTCTTGTATATGCTGAGAACGTCTTCCAATGTTAAAGGCTCAAAATATAGCTTATCCGACGTATCATAGTCGGTAGAAACAGTTTCAGGATTACAGTTTACTATTATAGTCTCAAAGCCCAGCTCTTTAAGGGCGAGCGCCGCATGTACACAGCAGTAATCGAATTCTATACCCTGACCTATTCTGTTCGGTCCTCCGCCGAGTATCATTATTTTTTTGTTCTCAGTTACTTCATTGTTATTTTCACTGTTATAAGTTGAATAATAATAGGCGCTGTCCGGCGTTCCGCTCACATGTATTTTATCCCAAGCCTCTTCAACCCCGATTTTTATTCTTTCATTTCTTATTTCATCTTCCGGTACTTCCAAAATTTTGCTTAAATACTTATCTGAAAAACCGTCCTTTTTAGCCTTTGTCAGCATTTCGGAGGACGGTAAATGTCCCTTTTCCTTTAAGAGCGCTTCTTCTTCATCAACAAGCTCTTTCATCTGTTCAATAAAGTAATGTTTTATTTTAGTTAAACTCCAAAGTTCTTCAACAGTTGCTCCCTTTCTAAGCGCTTCATACATTATAAACTGGCGCTCGCTTGTTGGATATGCGAGCATTTGGAGCAGCTCTTCTTTGGTCTTATCATGAAAATCATTGGCAAATCCTAAACCGTAACGGCCTGTCTCAAGACTTCTGATAGCTTTTTGGAAAGCTTCCTTATATGTCTTTCCGATAGACATAACCTCGCCTACGGCTCTCATTTGAGTCCCGAGCTTATCCTCAACATCCTTAAACTTCTCAAAAGCCCAGCGTGCAAATTTAATTACAATATAATCACCGTCAGGAACATATTTATCAAGAGTTCCATACTTTCCGCACGGTATATCTTTAAGAGTAAGCCCTGTGGCAAGCATAGCAGACACAAGCGCTATCGGGAAACCGGTAGCCTTTGACGCCAATGCTGAAGAACGCGACGTTCTGGGATTAATCTCAATAACAACAATTCTATCGCTCACAGGGTCATGAGCAAACTGCACGTTTGTTCCGCCTATAACTTCGATAGTTTCTACAATTTTATACGCCTGCTCCTGAAGCCGCTTTTGAACCTCTTCGGGTATAGTAAGCATTGGAGCCGAACAGAACGAATCCCCTGTATGCACGCCCAGAGGGTCAATATTTTCTATGAAACATACGGTTATCATATTGTTTTCAGAATCGCGGACTACCTCAAGTTCAAGCTCTTCCCAGCCGAGAATAGACTCCTCAACCAAAACCTGTCCTACCAATGACGCCTGAAGACCTCTTGACACAACAGTCTTTAACTCATCAACATTATAAACAAGACCGCCTCCGGCTCCTCCCATAGTATAAGCCGGGCGTATAACAACAGGATATCCTAACTCCTCAGCTATAGCTAACGCTTCGTCAACTGTATAAGCAACAGCGCTTTTAGCCATTTCTATCCCCAGCGAGTCCATTGTCTTTTTAAACTCTATTCTGTCTTCGCCGCGCTCTATCGCGTCAACCTGAACGCCGATAACCTCAACATTATACTTTTCAAGCACTCCGGCTTCCGCAAGTTCTGAACACAAATTCAGTCCTGACTGACCGCCAAGGTTAGGCAGCAAAGCATCCGGACGCTCCTTTTCTATTATCTGTGTAATACGCTCCAAATTAAGAGGTTCTATATAAGTGACATCGGCCGTGGTCGGATCGGTCATTATTGTCGCCGGGTTTGAGTTTACCAAAACTATTTCATAACCCAAATTTTTCAAAGCCTTGCACGCCTGAGTTCCCGAATAGTCAAATTCGCAGGCTTGTCCGATAATAATAGGCCCGGAACCTATTATCAGTACCTTATGAATATCGTCTCTTTTTTTCATCTTATTTCTCTCCTCTTTTATTATATTTTCCGAAAAACCGGCTGCCGCAAAAACTCTGTACAGCAAAAATACGCTGGAAACAGTTACTTTTACTTTAGCAAATAGAAGATTTTTCAGTTCGTTATGGAGCGCGATAAATCAAAGCGCTTTTTGCTCTTTATAGATTTACTTATTAGTTAATTTCAAAACTATAGAGAACAAAAATTTCTTAACTTATATAATATACAAAATTCATCAACAAGTCAACAAAAAGGACAAATTTTTTCAAAAAAATATTTATCTGCTAAAATCTCCTGTTTATGTAAATGTTATAAATTTTTATCGCCATAAATTTTTAAATTTCTTTTTACTTCCTATTATATTTGAGCTGACAACTTGAAAACAACAAAAATTTTATATTAATATCAGTAAAACTTTCTGCATATTTCAAACTCAAACTGACCGAAGCAATTTTTTCATTTCACAAATACCTTTTTTCTGAGATTTAATAATTGCTTCAAGTATCGGAACGAGTTCTGAACAAATATCATAAAGCAACGCGTTCTGAGACATGCGGATTGCTCCCTCGTGGTGCGGAATCATCTCACGAATAAAGTCAGCATTGATATTATTTGTTGAGCAAGCATTTTTCATCTGAGTAAACATAGTACAGGTTATCTGACTAAAGCCTTTTTGATACAAACACAAATCTAAGGGCGTATTATCTTGTTCTCCGCATTGGCAAAGTATGTTTTTCATGTTATCAATACTCTTTGTTTGTTCATCTATAATATTTAACGCTATATTCTGAAGCGGAACGCAGGTGGTATACTGCAAAAGATTTTCAGACATTTCTATTGCCGCCATATGATGAGGAATCATTTGAACAATAAAATTATGAGAAAGGCTATCCGTCAACTCCGCCTCTGTCATATTCTCAGTCATTTGTTCTAATATCTCATAAAAACGACACAAATACGCTTTAGCAACATTGCTTAATTTCCGGTCTGCCATATTTAAACCTCCAAAAAATTAAATTTTAACTATTTACATTTTATGAGAAGATATTGATTATTGTTCCAAGCATAAAAATCTATAGACCTATTTATAATATTTACCTGTTTAATTTACAGTGCAGTTATACATTACATCTCAACAAACAGAACATGTCCAGCATTATATTTAATTGTTCAGTCGTTCTGACTTATATCACAACATATAATATAGTTTTTAGCTGATTTAATTTTTATAATCTGTCAATTGACTCTATAAGAATATTAATTTTATCTCCGTAAAAACTATCTTTGAGGTGAATAATATGTATGAAAATTTAAATCAGCTTATTAATTTAAGTTCCAGCAGCAGGTCATATTTTTTGTCGCTCCCTGTTAATATACAAATGAAACTCCATAATTATTCAGAACATATTCATACGGCATATGACTTACACAAATATGCAGATTTCTGCTCAAATAAATTATAAATTGTTTAATGAATTTATTGATTTAAACCCATCACTCAATGAGCCTTACTGCTGAATCCAAAGTAATCATTCTATTAATTGCTGGAATAATAAAAAACGTGTTTTACCTAACTTTTTTACATTTTTCATTAAATATATTTTATATTACAGGAAATAAAAAAATATTGAGTTAAACATTTGGATATTTGAAAAAAGTCTAATATGATAAATCAGAAATTTATAAAATTACAGCATTGTTTTTATCTGATCAAATATCCGTATTTAAAAACCACATAAAGCTATGGTGAGCAAAATTTTGCTCACCATTTTTATTCTAAATTATTTTAAAATCTTAAACAACCTCTACAGCTTGCTGAATATTATTATTAAAACTTATACTCTTTTATCTTATTAATAAAAAGTTTTACCGCCGAAGAAAATGTCTCATACTTCTTTGTTACAATATACAAATCAACTGACATTTCAGGTATAATCGGACGAAATTTAAGATTCCTGCTTCCTTCCGTATTTACAAGATTTGCAAGGCAAAGCGCATAGCCTATATCTTTTTCCACCATAAATGTTGCGTTATAAATAAAATTATATGTTGCGACAATATTCATTGATGAATAATCAGTTCCAAACCACTCAAGATTCTGGTGACCCAAAAAGTCTGATTGGCAAAAATAAGCGGAAGATTCTTTACTGGGCTCTGATATTTATGAAATTGAACCGTCAGAACCATATTCATCGGAAGACTTAAACTACAACAATAATTCTTCAAGAGCAAATATAGAGCAGAGCGACAGCAATGCAAGACCATCTATTTCGGGTAGTATTGAAAACTTAAATAAATATGACGCTATATTTCTTGGTTATCCGATATGGCATGGAAAAGCGCCAAAAATAATATACACGTTTCTGGAAAGCTACAATTTTTCAGACAAAACAATCATTCCATTCTGCACATCCGGAAGCAGCGGCATAAGCGGAAGTGAAAGCGAATTACACACGCTTGCCGGAAATGCGGAGTGGGTTTCGGGAAAACGTCTGACAGGCAGTGATTCGGAAGCAAGCATTAAGAGCTGGCTGGATACAATAGATTTGCCAACCCCCGAAACGACACAGATTCCGGTGATATTGCCTTCTTCCCCTCCTCCGTCAACAACAGAAATAAATATAGAAAATGATATTGTAACGGTAAAAAATGCACCTGAGAACTCATCGTTGATTTTAGCATTCTATAAAAATAATATATTAATCAATGTTGACATTACTGAAGGCAGCGGTACGATAACAGAAAACATTTCGGACAAATCAACCGACGCAGATTTGATCAAAGCGTTTTTATGGGATATGAAAGCAATAAATCCGCTGTATTCAGCTAAACAGATAGAAAATAATAAAAATCAAAAGATGCAGATTAAAATATCATCGGGCGATTATGAAATTATTTATAAACTCAATGAAAGTCAAGCCGCAAAAGAACTTTATGCCCAGCTTCCGCTTACAATAGAAGTTGAAGATTTCAGCACCAATGAAAAAGTGTTCTATCCGCCTCAAAAACTAAGTATAGACAATACGCCAATGGCAAGCGGCGGCAAAGGCAAGCTGGCATATTTTGAACCATGGGGCGATGTAGTGATGTTTTATGACAGCTTCAGCGATAACAGCAGTTTGTTTGAGCTCGGTGAAGTTGTTTCAGGACAGGATGACATTGAAAAGTTATCCGGGATAATCACGATTTCAGCATACGATATATAAAAATCTATTATAATATAGTTAAGAGGTATAGAAATGAAAAAGATAACATTAATAATTTTAACATTTATAATTTCAACACTATGTATGACATCATGCAGCGCGGCAGAGCCTCAAAATGTTTCCGCTTCCGATTTTACTCTTACAATGAAAATTGGTGAACCTGTAATGACAGTAAACGATATAAAAAAAGAAATTGATCCCGGACGCATCACTACGCCGGTTATAATCAACGAAAGAACATTGGTACCGATACGTGCTTTAATAGAAGAAATGGGCGGAGCTATAGCCTGGGAAGAAGATACGCAGAATGTTATAATCGCTCTCGGCAAAGATATAATAATACTTACAATAGACAGCACAACTGCATTTGTAAATGAGGAAGCAAAAACACTTGATACCGCGCCCGCTACAATAAATGACCGAACAATGCTGCCAATCCGGTTTATATCTGAAAACTTGGGATATAAAGTAGATTGGAATGAAAACGAGCAGTTAATTACAATTACTAAATAAAAACAATGACAAACCGTATATTATTAACATTTTATAAAATACATATTTATCTGGTAAATTCTAACCACATTCGAGTATTATTGGAAACACTCATACAACAAACAAATACAATAAAAACAGGTTAATATATTCTGTAATTCAAAATTCCGATTAAACGAAAACGCTTAATCGGAATTTTTGCATTAAAAAACGCTCTTATTGTATTGGAACTTTTGAATTTTCAGACTATCAAATTAAAATAGAAAATTATTATTAACATCATAAAATGTTTAAGATAAATATGCCTGCATGTATTGTCAATTAAAACCGGCTTTGAAAAAATATAGACTATTTATTTTTCCTTAAAAGCTCATACTCCATAAATCATAAGATTCCATTTAACCCCCATTCTTACATCAAAACTACACGTCCGTTTAAATAATAGAACTTTAAGACGCTTCCTTTGTAGTAACATATTATTATCAGTTCAGCAGTTATCGTTTGAATTGAAAATATAATAAAAAATGTTATTATGAAAGAAGGTTAAAAAGATTGAGTAATAATCGCTGTGACCGCTGCGGGCGTCCAATCAAAGACCCTAATGCAAAATATGGCTGGCGGTGTGCGGAAATTATAGCTGCAGGAGAAAGTCTGACCATTGATTTATCTGCAATTTTCTATATGCTTGAGAAATACACTGATTTTTCTTTTGAATCACAGAATGACTTGTTTGATACTTCTGAGATATTCGAGAAAATGCTGACACTGTCGTCAGCGCCATATTCTATGAAGGCAGAAAATGACTATATTGAAAAGGGTATATCTCTTGCTTACGCATGTTTTCCAACTATTATGAGCTGGGAGACAAAGCAAGGAAATCTGCCGTATCGCATTTTATTGAAGAAATGCATAAAGCGGAAGAAACACTGGCGCAGGCAAGTTCAAGGTACACTTTGACAGAAGAAATGAACAACAAGCTCATTGATTATTATGAGGCAGAAAATAACCCGGACACAAATGATACAGCAGAAGATTCCATTGACGAATTATTTGAAAATATACCTCTGTATAATTACTTAAATACGGTGTTTGCAAAAACAGAAGCTGAGTTTGAGGACAGCCTAATGAAAGGATTAAATGCGTCATACAACGCATTTATGAATCTGCCATACACAAGTTCAATGATGGGAGACATAGCTGTTGCTGAACCACAAAATGCTTTTGCTCATGAACCTTACGTATCTCAATTCAACATTCCTGGTAAGAACATAAAAATTTCAGATTCTCAATTTGGAAAAAAAGTTGGAGAACATGCTGAAGACTTTGGTTTAAATCCAAGTAATCCTGAAAGCAGATATTTAATTAGAAACAGAATAAATGAAATCTTTATACATAAAACTGAAATTCGACAAGGTTTATGGCGTGGTCAAGGTAAAACATTGCCAAATGGGGCAAATGCCTCAGGACAAGTATATTTACAAGATAAAGATGTTGTTGTAACAGATTTAAACGGAAACTTTATAACCATAATAAAAGAAGGTATAAATATCCCAAGAATAATAGATGCAGAAAAAATATGGCCTTAATTAAGAAAGGAGATACTTAAATTATGTTAAATAACGACCCATTTTTAGATTTTGTTATGCAAGAGGCTGAAAAAATAGGGAAGCTATTTTTAATAGATTCGGGTGAAGGTAATAGTTTTATAGATTCGGACACTGGTTGCGATGTAGAAGATTTAAGCGGATGGCTTATTAATCCATACGAAAGTGAGAAATTCATATCAGCACGCAAAAAAGGAACATTAGATATTGACTTTGCAAACTCTTACGTTTTCGCAAAGTGGACAAAGTCTGATAATGGAAATATTAAAATTACATTTAAAAGATATTAAAAACTGGGACAGAACTCCAATTAAATATTGAAGTTCTGAGTTCTGTTAAAAATATACATAAATTAATTTTACTTACTATTATTCATAATTTCTTTTTATAAAAAACCTATTAACTATAAGATTTGTTCATAATATTTTATCCTCTAAACAATCGCCTCATTTTAACCAATTAAAAAATAGGAGGAAAAATATGTGTATAAAATAATTAAAATTCGCAATTATGCAGCTACTCGAGATATTGAACTACAAAACCTTAATACAAATACAATAAATTTATGTTTTGATGATTCTGCTGTTGTAAGTTATAATAATTTCGATTTTATTGAAGAAGGGAAGGTATATGATTGTAAAATGGAACTATTCGGCAATTTTGAGAACACAAAAAGTGATTTTAATGTAATAGTTACTATTCTTGAATCAGATGTTCTAATAGGAAATACAAAATATCTTAAGGTTTCTATTGATTCAGATATTTACTACATTCTTATGTCAGACACAAAAAATTTTAATCTAACCAAATATATGTATTATCATTTCACAAGAATAGACTTGATTCAGGTTGACAATGTTATACATGGAGATTGCCTTTAATTACAGTGCGGATATTATAAAAATAGTATTGCATACAAATGATACAGCATAAAATTCCGTTAACACATTATGGGTGACATATCTTATTATCATTACTTATATGCAATAAAGGCGGGAATGCCAACAGAGCTAGATATGCAGGAAATAATATTTGATTTTACAGGGTGTAAGTATATTATGAAATTATATGATATAATTCAGGAAAGCTTTGGCTTTCCTGACTGGTTCGGAAGGAATTGAATGCATTGTGGGATCTTTTAAGAGATTACGCAGGGTGCCCACCGATAGCTGTAAAGATAACAGGGATTGAAACAATGCCTAAAGATTTGCAGAACTATATGGATAAAGTGCTGGAAGTGTTTATCGATGTTCATGGCGAAGTCCCGCAGATACATTTTGAAGTAATATCATAAAGAAAACAAAAATAGAACCAGCGTTTTTACGCTGGTTCTATTGCTTTTGGTGCACCGAACCTTGCTAAATCCGAACCCTCTATATCTGCCAAAGATACAGTCTTTGAGCCATCTTTGTAGTTGAATGTGATAATCATTTTATCATCATACAGATATACCGAATTGACAAAACTGTCAATCAGCCGTTGCCGCTGTTCCTGCTTGGTGACATCAATATCTCGGAAATGGCATATCCAGAAAGTGACCTGTTCTTTCGTCAATAGAGGTTTTTGCATTTCCTCTTGCAATATGCTGACTTCCAGTTCACTTTTATTTTGTTCCAATTCATCAAGCCGCGCTTTGGTTGAAAGGTTGAAAATGCCCTGTTGAATCGCGTCCAGCATATTTTTGATAGCCTTTTCTGTTTCTGCAAGCCGTTGTTTCAAAAGTGGTAAATCGGTGCTTTCTCGTGCCTGTAAATCCATAACCATATCAGCAATATACAGAACCATCGCGTCGTCCATAATAACTTTCATAGTTTGTTCTACAACAAGATTTTCAATCCAATCTTTTTTGATAGCCTTTTTGTCGCACAACTTTTTCTTTTTGGTATTGACACAACGATAATAATGGTGAACCTTCATCGTGCGACTGGTGCCGCTTTCACCAACCATAAAAGCGCCGCATTTTCCACAATGGAGTTTCGTGGTCAACAGGTAATCGTCCTCCGCTTTATGACGAGCAGGAGCCTTTTTGTTCTTCGCCATACGCTCTTGAACTCGGTCAAATAGCTCTTGCGGCACAATCGCCGGAATAGCGTCCGGTTGTATCACGTCACGGTAACTATATTCCCCTATGTAACGACGATTTTTCAAGATATGGTTTACAATATTCAGCGTGATTTTACCACCGCGCGAAGATTTTATATTGCGCTCGTTAAGCATATTTACAAGCGTCTGCATACTTGTCCCTTTAGAATAAAGTTTGAATATTTCTATAACGACTGGCGCGGAGGCGGGGTCAATTTGAAAATGCTGCTCACCGTCAATGGCATATCCCATTGGAATACTGCCGCCGTTATATTTACATTTCAGCGCATTTTCAGTCATGCCGCGCACAACCTTTTCCGCAAGCTCGGCGGAATAAAATTCGGCATAGCCCTCTAACAGGGATTCCAATAAAATGCCTGTTGAATCTGTTGCAATGGCCTCGGTCGCGGACAATACTTTCACGCCATTTTTACGGAGGGTAGCTTTGTAATGCGCTGAATCATATCGGTTACGGGCAAACCGATCTAACTTCCAGACAATAACCACATCAAATAAATGTTTTGCGCTGTCCTTTATCATATGCTGAAATTCAGGGCGGTTATCCGTCTTAGCGGATAAGGCACGGTCAATGTATGTATTTAGAATTGTCATGCCGTTTTTCACGGCATATTCTTTGCACTCTCGAAGTTGCCCCTCGATGGATTCCTCACGCTGGTTGTCAGAGGAATAACGGGCGTAGATTACTGCGTTCATTTGTTCGCCTCCTTAAAAATTTATATTTTGATGATATTGTGAGTTTCTATGATAAGAAGTTTTATCAAAAAAGTCTGAATCAAACAATTTATTTCTTTTACCGTATTCAAACAAATATTTAAAAGTAAATGGTACATTAAATTTATTAGAAAAATGATACAAATTATAAAAATAATCTTGTACTTGAGCATTATCCAAAATTCTTTTTATTTCGTATTTAAAGAAATCAAATTCTTTATTTGTAATTATCTTTTGTTTTTTCAAATAACATATATAAGAAAAATACGATAATGTTTTGTCTATCCTTAGTTCTAAACTGCCACTACCATGGAAATTTTCAGAATACCAAGCCTTTCCATAATCAATATCATAGATCGTTTCTTTTATAAATTCATCTGTCCTTATTTTCTCAGTCAATTCGTTTATGTAATCAGCTCGTTTTAACAGAGTATTCTTTTTCCATTGATGATAGCCAAACAATCCTCCTACTATAACAAGTAATAATGATATACAGGACGCAATATCTGCTATAGATATTTGATTACTAAAGGTCATTTTTTCATCTCCCCCAACATATCAATCAAAGTTTGCTTCAGTCGATCATTCATAGGCGAATTAGGGTCAAAGCACATTTCAACGAACTGCCGCATTTCCTCGCTGTTTTTTTCAATCTTAGGATGGTATTCATACAGCTTTCCTTGTGGCTGGTCCGTCCGTCCAAAAATGTAATCAAGTGATATATCAAAGTAATCTGCATACCATAAAAGGACGGTAAGCGGTGGTGATGATACATCCGTTTCGTAGCGGTTGATACACGCTTGAGTTGTTCCAATAATATTTGCTAATTTTGTTTGCGATAGCTTGATACTATCACGCAAAGTCCGCAATCGTTCCCCGACAATCTTCATAAGAAATACACCTCTTTCTACTTCTAATTATACACGAATAATAATTATATGTCAATTCAATTATCGCGTAAAAACAAATTTATATTTTGCGTCTGATAATGAAACAACTTCGGGACAGACTGTCCCGAAGTTGTTTCGGCGGCATATAGATATTAGCGGCGTTAGCCGCTAATATAAACGGTACATTCGCCCCTATGCGGCGAATGTACCGTTTGGGTTTAATAGAAGAGATATGTACACTCTTCTATTAAACCAGGGGTTTCCAAAGGGGGGATTTGTCCCACTTTGGCACACAACCTTGCTTGCAAGGTGTAGTGTGTTACACCGCCTTGCCGACTGACGGGAAAAATGAGGTTGCGCCGGATAGGCAACCTCATTTTTTATCGGCAGGAAAACGGGGCGGAATTTACGAGCGCAAAGCGAGTAATTTCCGCCCCGTTTTCATAAGGCATGGCGGTATATAGGGTACATTTACACTAAGTAAAATAATTTTCAAAACAGCCTTGACATAGTGGGGGTATTAAGTTATAATAATTATTGCCCCCATTAAGTGAGGTGATGACATTGGGGAATAAAAAAATGGGTCGTCCTACAGACAATCCAAAGAATACCTCTATTAAATTCAAAGCTGATGATGAAACGGTTTCAATGCTAAAAGAATGTAGCAAACTGTTAGAAGTTTCACAGGCTGAAATTTTAAGAAGAGGGGTTCATAGGATATATGACGATCTCAAAAAGTAAAAAAGGAAGCGGCTCTCCCTCGCTAAAGTTGAAGCCACTTCCCCCGCGTGACTGCCTGAAAGACAGAAACACAAAAATATTATATCATTTGTGCCTAAGTTTTTCAAGGGGTTGCGACTAAAAATAAAGAAAGGATAATTTTTATGATAGTCAGACAACTCAAAGCTGAAAAATTTGATTACTTTCAAAATCAGCTCATTAAAAGAGCACAACAAAATCCATTGGAGGCCAGTTTCAACGTAACTGTAAAAGTTGATAGGAAAGAATATGTTTTGAGGATTCAGCCGGAAAACAAACATAGGGTGGTTGCCCTGCAAGCGTTAGAAGTTGATCGAGATGAAGAATGCGGCCATCTTCATATGCTCATTACAGACAACAAAATTCTTTCTTCCCTGCTAGAACTTTTGATATGGCAGGGGGTAGCATGATGAACATCTTGGAAGAATTTTATTATGGCAATATCAATCCCAACGAGAAATGCTTTAAGCGCCAATCGGAATTTGCTACATTCGTCAAGATCGTTTCTGATAATGAGGAAAAACTAATCGCCTATTTGGGTGGCGAGGAAAAGCATTTGTTTTCCCAGCTTATGAATGCCCAAAGTGAAATCCTTGATACCGAAGCCCGCGAGCGTTTTATTGAGGGATGGAAACTTGGGGCAAGATTTATGCTTGATACCTTTATAACGCCGCGATACAGTCCTATTAACGGCGTATGTGAGGAATAAAACAAACAGCCTGATACGGTTTTCGTACCAGGCTGTGTTCATTTTTATGCCTTTCTTTCACTTCGGGACAGGTTGTCCCCAAGTTGTGACCAAAATGAAATAGGGCTGGAAAGCCGCATGAAGGCTTTCCAGCCTAATTACCTTTAAGCGGAAACGTGAGGGTGTGTCAAGGACGGCGTAGCCGCTCGTGAAATCCTTGACACACCCTCATGGTTTTGCTATCTATTCCCCCGCCTGCTCCATCAACTGCTTCGCCAGCCGTTGAAGTTGCGCGGCACTATCCTCGTCCAGCGGCACCGTTTTCTCCACCGCTGCGGTGACTGCCGCCGCCATATCGTCCACCGATATATCTTCTCGCAGCTTGTCCGCTAACTCCGCTTGTATTTTCCGTATCATATCTGCCGTCGCGGTTTCGCCCGTCGATTCGCCACTTTCCATGTCCTTTTTTATATCTCGCAAAATCATCAAGAAATGGCTTTTTATCTTTTCAATCTCGGCTTCGTGGTCGCCCAATTTTTGTGATTTCAAGAGGTTTATATCGTCCTGCGCATCCTTTTTGAAATCGACCAATGACATAACAGCCATATCTATGATCTCGTTTCGGCCTCTGATTCCGGCGACAAGGGTATCTTCAAAATATATTTTTATCAGCTTAATCAAATTTGGAAAATTTCGATGCTCTAACAATCGGTTGAGTGTTTGGGCATCAATCTTTCCTTTCAAAAGCGGTGTTACTGCGCCATCCGATAAGCCCAATTCGCTGATGTCGTGATTTTTGCGATTGCGAATCGTTGAAAGTCCAAGGATATAATCGGTTGAAACCTTAAATTCTTTTGCCAATTTGACAAGAATATCACTACTAATATTTTTGATACGACCACTCTCAAGCCGGCTGATCTGTGAGGTGGGAATCCCAATCCTCCTGCTCAATTCTTGTTGAGAAATCCCCATATTTCTTCGCAGGTCGCCGATTAGCTCGTTCGGCGTTCCGGGTAAATACATAACGATTCCCCCTTTTTAAATATTCTATCACAAGTGTTGCAAAAATGCAATAATTGAAGTGTAGACTTCCCAAAAATGCAAACCGCGCAGAAATCCGAGGTTTGCATTTTTTCGTGCTACAATTATCTTAGTCGGCCGACGAAAACACAAAAATGGAGGACAAGTAATGGCAAAACAAATGACACCGGGGCAGCGCCGCAAGGCCAACGCCCTGATACGAAAAATCTGCTGTAACTATGATAACGGAAACTGTATCGCTCTCGACGATGGAGCGGAATGCGTCTGTGTTCAAAGTATTTCCTACTCTCTGATTTGCAAATGGTTTGTAAACGCCGTACTTCCCACAGACAAAGCGCTATATGCGGAGATTATGGGGCAAGGTGTGAAACGGTGTGTCGAATGCGGCGCGGCGTTTGCACCCGGCTCCAACCGGGCGAAATACTGTGTGACCTGCGCCCGGCGGTCACATCGGCGGCAGAAAAATGCCAGTGACAGGAAGCGGCGGGACAATGCGGACAAATAGAGGCGAGGAAAGCCCCATTCCACAAGGGTTTGCGGGCAGCGTTCCGGGGTGGACGGTATGTTTGTACTTCCTACCCGGAAAACAGCCCTCTAACCGTCACCAACAGGAGGACTAATAATGCCACAATACGCAATATTACGGTTTGAGAAACATAAAAGTGGTTCGTGTCGTGCGCTGGAAGCGCACCATGAACGACAGAAAGAGAAATATGCCAGCAATCCTAATATTAATATTGAAAAGAGCAAGTACAATTTTCATATCATTCAGCCAACAAAATATTACCGTCTGGAAGTGGATGAACGAATCAAAGCGGCAGGGTGCAGAACACGCAAAGACAGCACAATGTTTGTCGACACACTCATAACAGCCAGTCCCGACTTTTTCAAAGGAAAAAGGCAGGGCGAAATCAGGAATTTTTCAAGACAGCCGTTGACTTTATCTCACAGAAGATAGGAAAAGATAATCTCTTTTCGGCGGTAGTGCATATGGACGAGAAAACGCCGCATTTGCACCTTTGCTTTACGCCGATTACAGAGGATGGGCGACTATCCGCAAAAGATATACTTGGCAACCGCGCCCAGTTATCCAAATGGCAAGATGAATTTCACGCGCATATGGTTAAGAAGTACCCTGACTTAGCAAGAGGTGAATCAGCTTTTGATACAGGACGCAAACATATTCCCACATGGTTATTTAAGCAGAGTGTGAGCCTGTCCAAACAAGCGGCATTGATTGATAACGAATTGGCGGGAATCAATCCGCTCAATGCAGGCAAAAAGCGTGACAATGTACTAAAAATGCTTAAAAAGTGGTTTCCCAAGATGGAAAAGTTTGAAGGGCAGCTGCGGAAATATCAAAAAAGCATAGACTTGCTGGAAAAAGAAAATGCCGATCTTGCCGAAAAAACAAAGGACGGGAGTGGAAATAGAATCAAGACACAGCTTGAGATCGGCAAGTTGCAAAGCGAAGTGACGGAACTACGCCGTTTCATGGATTCCATACCTAACGATTTACGAAAAGAATTACAGGTAATGCAAAAACAGCAAGGCCGGAATGGGAGGATTGATAAATAGATAATGAGACTTAAATTTGGATATATAGTGAATGATCAGCATGGCTAAGAAACGGAAGGACTATGGAACGGGTATCCCTGAACACGAGGTTGAAGCCCTTGCTCGCTGCCTACTTCCTGAGATACAGAAGTTTTTTGAGAGCGAAGAGGGCAAACGGGAATTTGAGGAATGGAAAAAAGAACAAGAGAATAAAGACAAATGATGCAAAAGGCACTTCGGGATAGTCTGTCCCGAAGTGCCTTTTCAGTGTCATAATTACTTAATAAAATAATTATTGCACTTGAAAATTTCACCAATTTGTGATATAATATTTTTACCAGTGTAGTAAATAGTCAGATTTACTCCCTTGTGGCTCATGGAGACATGGGCGGCATCGTGCTTGTAAAGCATGGATGTATTTTACTCTGGCGCACATATCCTATCCACTCTCACACTAACTGTCGGACTATCTGAGCTACATAGTCATCATGATTGTGAATATGGAATGATATGTCGGTGTAGAAAGACTCTCAACTATATTATGGGGAGTTGGAATGTGCTGGTGTTATTGGTATACGGCTATTATCTCTTTGTTATTGGCGGATTGGGGAGTCCTCAAGCCTTATGGTTTGAGGCCAATAATAACAAGGAGGTGAAATACCATGAAGAAAGCGGATAAAACCCCAATTACCATTAATATTTTTAGTGGTAATAAAATTTCTCTTGATGGCAAATCCGTTGTGACAATTTTAATTGTCATCGTATGCCTGACACTGGTTATATCATTTTGTAGTCCTGAACTGCGTGCTAATGTTATCCGTTTGTTAATTAGCTTAGCAGAGAACTACTAATACCAGCACACTTAAAAAATAAAGAGGTGTTTACCTTTTGATATATACAAATTGTAAGCTGTATAAGCTAAATTCGAAAAAAGTATTGAAGTATCTATTAGCTGTTTCGGATAATAATTTCTTTGAGCAAAAATATGTGGCCTCACAAATTGAACCATATATTGATACGTTAAAAAAACCAAGACTTATTGAGAAACCATCAGAACAACTAAAGGCCATACAATCGAAGATCAAAGGCTTGTTGTATGCAATACAAGTTCCGGATAATGTATTTTCAGGCATTAAAGGCAGATCATATTCACAAAATGCTCAGTGGCATAAAGGAACTAAGCATGTTTATAAAATAGACTTAACAGCCTTTTTCCCAAGTATAACCCGGGAGAAGGTTTATTCTTTTTTTAAGGACGATTTAGAAACATCATCAGATGTTGCGGAAATTATAACGAATATAACAACAGTAGATATAGACTTAACAAATTTACAGAATGTCGAGCAAGTCAATGAGTTTTTAATTTCAAAGAATGTAAAAACGAGGAATCATCTTATTTCTGGAGCTCCAACAAGCCAGATACTTTCATATATGGCGAATCATAAGATGTTTGACGAAATACAATCACTGGCTAATCATAATGGCATCGTGATGACAATTTATGTTGATGATATAACCTTTTCTTCTGAGAATTATATATCAAATAAATTCAAAAACAAAGTTCAATCTATTATTAAAAAGTATGGGTATCAAATTTCTGCACGCAAAGTTAAATCATATTCTAAATGTTATCCAAAGTTGGTGACTGGTGCTATTATTGATAAAAATGGTTGCCTTACTGTAAAAAATTCATTGCGGTATAAAATCATGTCTACGTTAAATGAACTAAAAGAAAACCCTAATAATAAAACCGCAAGAAGGAAACTGAGAGGACTTGTTATTGCGGCGAGACAGATAGAACCGAATGCATATCCTTCTGTACATAAACTGGCTTTTGATAAAAAATATAAGGTGAATTAAAAGGTCTACAATGAATGATAACGCATTGTAGACCTTTTACTACTGTGATAAATAAATTTCTATAAATATAGCAAAAATCCGAACCCATCACCAACAGGAACAACCTGTCTTATGAGGTTCGGATTTTCATGCTTTGGTGCGGGTAAAAGGACTTGAACCTTCACGTCTGCTGACACTAGAACCTAAATCTAGCGCGTCTGCCAATTCCGCCATACCCGCATAGCCTATTTATTATAACAAAATAAATAGGCTATGTCAAGAAAAAATTTTCTTTTTATTTTTGAAATATAAATATTATTTACATTTAATTCCTGTCTATATATTATGTCTTTTTAGTATATTGTCCCTTTATTTTACAAATAATATTGTTACAAAATTTGTTAGCTTATGTTTTGACAAATTTAGTGCTGTATGGCAATTACAATAAAATATAAAAAGGAGCGTTAATATATGAAAGCAACCGGAATAGTCAGACGAATTGATGACTTGGGACGTATCGTTATACCAAAAGAAATAAGAAGAACTTTAAGAATTCACGAGGGCGACCCTCTTGAAATATACACAGACAGTGACGGTATGGTTATATTTAAAAAATATTCACCTATCGGAGAACTCAGCGAATTTGCTCATCAATATGCCGACACATTAAACAAGTCTACAGGTTTACTCACCTGCATCACAGACAAAGACAGTGTAATCGCTGCCAGCGGAAACGGCAAAAAGGAACTTAAAGAGAAAAAGGTTTCCGGTGAAGTTGAAAAAATAATGGAAAAGAAAACAATGTTCTATTCCAAGCAAAATGAGAACACTATCAAAATCATTGATGACAGCGACAAATACAAAGCAGGAGTTGTAGCTCCTATCGTACACGACGGCGACCCCGTCGGAACAGTTATATTCATAGCCGAGCCTGAAAAGAGTATGAACGAAGTTGAGCAGAAATTAGCAGAAACAGCTGCAGGATTTTTAAGCAAGGCTCTGGAATAAAAGACATAGAATACGCCCACGGCTTCAGGCTATGGGCGTATGTTTTTATACAAAATCCGACAGTATTATATTTGACACATATATATAATCAGATTTTATTTTTATTATGTCCCCGTACTCTTCCATTGTTTTGAGCAGGTTTATATGCTTATTCAGCTGTTTTCCGAAAACATCAAAAATATCTTTTCCAAACATATTCATAAACTTTTTTTTTGAAATTCCACGGTCGAGTCTCAGACCCAAAAACACAAATTCACACATTCGTTCATATTCAGCAGTTTTATCAATCTCTATAATTCCGCTTCCGCTGTTATTTACACGATCTATATATCCGCTTACACTTCTTTCGTTGTTAAAACGGAACTTCCCTATACATGAATACGCTCCCGCTCCAAATCCAATATAATCATCTAAATTCCAGTATAAAAGATTGTGACGTGATTCATATCCCGGCTTTGCAAAATTCGATATCTCATATCTGTTATACCCATTATTATCGAGATAATTTACGCAGAAGTCATACATCTCCCTATTTTTATCATCATCGGGCAAGTCTAAATTTCCGTCGTTAAAAAGTCTCCAAAAGGGCGTTCCCTCTTCAATCTTTAATGAATAAGCCGAAATATGTTCAGGCTCCAGCTCTGCCGTCTTTTCCAAAGTCTCTTTCCATAAGTCCAACGACTGGTTCGGCAATCCAAACATCAAATCTACAGAAATATTTTCAAACCCGGAATTCCTGGCACTTTTAAAACATTCCAAAAAATCATTATAGTTATGTACCCTGCCTAAACTTTTTAACATATCGTCAGCTGACGACTGCATACCTATGCTTAAGCGGTTTATACCGCATTTTCTCAGCCTGCTGAGTTTTTCAAAGTCCGCCGTTCCAGGATTGCACTCTATAGTAATCTCGGCGTCATCTTTAATCGAAAAATTATTTTTAACAGCCTCAACAATCTTCTCTGTCAGCGCGGTATCAATATATGTCGGAGTTCCTCCTCCTATATATATTGAGCTGAGTTTAGTATCAGGCAATTTTAATTTTGCCGTTTCGATTTCCTTTATCAAAGCATCCGCATATGAATAACTCATATCCGTCATTCCCGAATATGAGTTAAAATCGCAGTATTTACATTTTTGTTTGCAAAAAGGTATATGAATATATGCTCCGGTCATATTTTAATCTCCAAAATTATTCATCAAGCTTCAATACGGACATGAATGCTTCCTGCGGCACTTCTACGCTTCCTACCTGGCGCATACGCTTTTTACCCTCTTTCTGCTTTTCAAGCAGCTTACGTTTTCTGGATATATCTCCGCCGTAACACTTTGCCAAAACGTCTTTGCGCATCGCCTTAACCGTCTCGCGGGCAATAATCTTTCCTCCGACAGCGGCTTGTATCGGCACTTCAAACAACTGTCTCGGAATAACCTCTTTTAACTTTTCAGCCATTCTTCTGCCCCTGGAATAAGCTCTGTCCGAATGAACAATAAACGACAGTGCGTCAACCATTTCACCATTAAGCAGCATATCCAGTTTAACCAGGTCTGACCTCTCATATCTTTCAAACTCATAATCAAACGAAGCGTATCCTCTGGTTCTGGATTTCAGCGCGTCAAAGAAGTCATATATAATCTCGTTCAGCGGCAGAAAATAGTTGAGCTGAACCCTGGTTTCATCAAGATATTCCATATCTATATAGGTTCCCCGCCTGTCCTGACAGAGCTCCATTATACTGCCGACATATTCCTTTGGCGACAGAATAGAAGCCCTGACTATCGGCTCCTCCATATAATCAATTTCTGAAACGTCCGGCAGATTTGTTGGGTTGTCTATAGTTAAAATTGTTCCGTCCGTTTTTATTACCTTATACTCAACCGACGGCGCGGTTGTTACCAAATCAAGGTTAAATTCGCGCTCTAACCTTTCCTGGATTATTTCCATATGCAGCAGCCCAAGAAATCCGCACCTGAATCCAAATCCCAGAGCCACCGAAGTTTCCGCCTCAAAATTAAGCGCCGCGTCGTTTAGCTGAAGTTTTTCCAACGCCTCGCGGAGGTCGTCGTATCTTGCTCCGTCAGCCGGATATATACCGCTGTATACCATGGACTTAACTTCCTTATAACCCGGCAGAGCTTCCTCAGCGCCGTTTTCAGAAGTTGTCACCGTGTCGCCGACATGAACATCCTGCACGTTTTTAATGCTGGCGGTAATAAATCCAACCTCACCCGCAGAAATTTCATCAGCTGAAACCAAACCGTTAGGATGCAGATAACCTACGTCTACAACATCAAACTCACTGCCTGTCGCCATCATTTTTATTCTCTGACCGGATTTTAGCTTGCCGTCTATAATCCTAACATAAACAATAACACCCTTATACGCGTCATAATAAGAGTCGAAAATAAGCGCTTTCAGCGGTGCGTCTTCATCTCCGGCCGGTGGAGGGATAAGCTCAACAATCTTTTCAAGAACCTCTTCAATATTGATTCCGTTTTTAGCTGATATTAAAGGCGCATTTTCTCCATCTATGCCTATAACATCCTCTATCTCCTGCTTCACCTCGTCCGGTCTTGCGCTGGGAAGATCAATTTTATTTATAACAGGTACGATTTCGAGGTCATGCTCCATAGCTAGATATGTGTTTGCCAAAGTCTGCGCCTCAATACCCTGAGCGGCGTCCACTACCAAAACAGCGCCCTCACACGCAGCCAGGGAACGAGACACTTCATAGTTAAAATCAACGTGTCCCGGAGTGTCTATTAAATTAAGCTCATACTCTTTTCCGTCTTTAGCTTTATAAATCAATTTCACGGCACGCGCTTTTATGGTAATCCCGCGCTCACGCTCCAATTCCATATTGTCAAGTATCTGCGCCTGCATCTCACGCTGGGTTAAAGCCCCGGTAAACTCCAAAAGCCTGTCTGCCAAGGTGCTTTTTCCGTGGTCAATATGAGCGATTATTGAAAAATTTCTTATATTATCCTGGCGATTCATTAGTTTTCCTCCAAGTCGGTTAATCAATATAAACGAACATAACTGTTCTACTGACATAATATTCTAACATAAACCGCCCCAAATATCAACATCAAATTTGCCTATAATCTATCTGTATCTGTCTACATCCTTGAGTGTTATTCCATCATTTACGGCAATATTTATCCCATTTGCCACCACTGAAGATATATCGTCAATTATAGTGTCAACATCTTTCGGCGCAACTATAAAGCTTCCGAACTTTGGTTTTATAACCTCTTTTATAAGCTCATACTTTTCGTCAGCCATTTCACCGATTAGCTTTAAAGTCTGTCTTGTCGGCAAATCTTTCAAAACTCCTGCCTTGCCCTGGCTGGCAGCATTAACCAGCATGTCCAGCGTATCTCCGGCAATTGTAGCGGCGTCTACAACCGTGGGTACTCCGATTGCAATTACAGGCGTTCCCAAAGTGTCAATATTTAAGCCCTTGCGCTTATTTCCAACCCCCTCACCGGGAGTTATACCGGTATCAGATATCTGTATAGTTGTGTTGACGCGCTCCATTTTTCTTGAGCAAAGAGCGTCTATAGCAATAACAAGTTTGGGCTTTATCCTGTCAACCAGACCCCTTATTATCTCTCCGGTTTCAATACCGGTCAGTCCCAACACTCCCGGCACAATGCCGCAGATTGAGCGCACACCGTTCTGAATCTCGTCAGGGACATACTCTTTTAGATGCCTGGTTATCATTAATGACGATATGACCTTGGGTCCAAGTGCGTCCGCAGTGATATTCTGATTTCCCAAACCTACAACCAAAATCACATCATCGTCTTTTGTTATAAACTTATCAGTCAGGCTTTTCAGTTCCTCAGCGCATACCTGGCACATTTTTTCATATATTTTCTGTTCTCCATAGAACCTGCTGGGCATTTCAATCGTTATATAGTCACCCTTAGGCTTTCCTAGGTTTTCTTCTCCCTCTTCATTTAATATTTTTACGCGAGTGACTTTTATTATATTTTCAATAGAATATTCATCAACAGATATACCACCGACCTCATCAGCTTTTTCTGCCGTTTCGGAATATAATTCTTTCGCTTCCAGCGCTAAGTCGCATCTAACTTGTTCTGCCATTTTATCACCTCATAAAATTTTATATAGATATATTTTTTCGTTTATCTTAATTTATATACTATAAGATTATTTATAAAAACACACGGCGCTGAGAATTGAAACTGTTTTTGGATTAATAAAAAAATTTAAAATAATTTTAAAAAAAGTCTTGCATTATGGAAAATATAATGTTATAATACGTAATACTGATGTAAAAATCAAATCGTTATTGTTTGGAGGTGAAATTATGCCTAACATTAAATCAGCTAAGAAAAGAGTTAAAGTTATTAAGAAAAAGACTCTTCAAAATCAGATTATTAAGTCTCAGCTAAAGACCGCTATCAAGAAGTTTGAAGCTTCTTTAAAGCAAGGACAGGCAGCTGCCTCCGATGCTTACAAGGTTGTTGTTAAGAAGACAGATCAGGCTGTTGCGAAAGGTATTCTTCATAAGAACACTGCTTCTCGCAGAAAGAGCCAGTATTCAAATATGCTTAACAAAATCGCGTAGCATAATCAAGATATAACAGGCGGTATGCCTGCAATAAATTGAATCCATGGTTGCTTAGGCAACATCTAACACTTGGAATCATTAAAATTCTACAAATGATCGGAGCCGGACGCGGCTCCTTTTTTATTTTTAAGTTGACATAAGTCATATTATATGTTACAATACGTTCAGATTTTAAGATTGGAGTTGAAAGAATGCGTAATTTTTCTTGCTGATATTTTGGCATAACAGAATTATGGAAGCGGATCCTTCCGCCTGTTTGTTATGCCCGCGCAGGAAAGTTACCAATTCATACAACTCAAAATGTTTTTATATATTTAACCTTTTTCATTATTATGAAATTTTTTGAGCTGCCGGGATTTACTTTCTTGCAGCTTTCATAATTTTGGAGGAGGTCTTTTTATGTCCCAAATTAATATTTCAAACCTGACGTTTGCCTATGAGGGCAGCTATGACAATATATTTGAAAACGCGTCTTTTCAGATTAACACCGATTGGAAAACCGGATTTATTGGCAGAAACGGCCGCGGAAAAACAACGTTTTTGAACCTGCTGATGGGTAAATATAAATACAGCGGAACAATTTCATCATCTGCAGACTTTGAATACTTTCCGTTTGATATTCCTGACGACGATGTTGACACAATCGATATTGCTGAATTTATTTTCAGTGATTTTGAATATTGGAAACTTTCCCGTGAAATAAACTTGCTCGGCATGAGCGATGATATTTTATATCGGCCTTTTTCCACCCTTTCCGGCGGTGAAAAAACAAAGTTTCAATTGGCGGTTTTATTTTTGAAAGAAAGTAATTTTCTGCTTATAGACGAACCAACAAATCATCTTGACGCTGAGGGACGTGAAACAGTCGCAAAATACCTCAGTCAGAAAAAGGGGTTTATCCTTGTTTCACATGACAGAGCCTTTCTTGACAAGTGTGTAGACCACATAATCTCAATAAACAAAACAAACATAGAAATACAAAAAGGAAATTTTTCATCATGGCTTTTAAACAAAGAACAGCGTGATAATTTCGAACTGGCCAAAAATGAAAAGCTAAAGAAAGATATAAAACGGCTTTCACAGTCAGCGCAGAGAACCGCCAAATGGTCAGACAAAGTAGAAAAAACAAAATGCGGAACCAAAAATTCAGGCCTCAGACCCGACCGAGGTTTTATAGGCCACAAGTCCGCAAAGATGATGAAGCGTTCAAAGTCTATAGTTTCAAGGAAAGAGTCGGCCATCGAAGAGAAAGCCGGCCTGTTAAAAAATATCGAAACAACTGACTCGCTTAAAATACACCAAGTCCCATTTAAAACAAAACAATTGATTCATATGGAAGATGTATCTATAAAATATGACGCAAACATAATTTGCGATAATATAAACCTGGATGTTCTGCAAGGTGACAGAGTTGCAATAGAGGGTAAAAACGGCTCTGGAAAATCCAGTATACTCAAACTGATTTGCGGTGAAAAAATTGAGCATGGCGGCACTGTTCAAATAGGAAGCGGTTTAATCGTTTCATATCTTCCTCAGGATGTCTCTTTTCTTTCTGGCAGCTTAAAGAAATATGCCATTAAGAAAAATCTAGATGAGACATTATTTAAAACCATTCTCAGAAAGCTTGATTTTTCACGGATACAATTTGAAAAAGATATGAACAACTATAGTCTCGGTCAAAAAAAGAAGGTGCTGATAGCGCAGAGCTTATGTGAAAAATCCAATTTAATGATATGGGACGAACCTCTGAACTATATTGACATATTTTCTAGAATGCAGATAGAGAACTTGCTCTCAGAATTTAAGCCGACAATGATTTTTGTTGAGCATGACAAAATATTTTGCGATAGTATCGCAAACAAAACAATCCATATATAAATGTATTCCGCATTTGTAAAATACGTAGTATAAATTTGCTGACTAATATACTCGAATTTACTCATCCTGCATATTCAATATTTTCAGGCTGAATACACATTTTTCAGCCTGAATACCATATTTGCAGCCCGAAATTCTCTAGATTTACATGACAGCAAAATAATGTTAATCAAACTTGTTCCGCACTTACAGCCTTATATACTCCTCATTTACAATCAAACATTTTAAAATTAAACAGAAAACCAGACAAAAAATTAATGGTGTTTTTAGTGAACTTCGGTAGGTGTGACCCCACCTGTATAAGGTGGGTATGATACATAGTGACCTGTTTTGACTAAGCTACAATGTCTATAAATTACTTAGTTGTGATGTATTGCGCGCTTGCGCGTCTCGTTAGGTGAGCTGCCATCTCACGCGAAGCGTGAATATATTTAAAGCAATTTATCATAATCCGTTTTATATTAAACTGTCCCACGACTGCGCGCCTTACGCGGCAGATTTCATCTTCATTGAGTATACATATTAATGACCTTGTAGGTTGTAAAGAAATGAGTATGTATGTATAACACACACTTTTTAAGAAAAGTGTGGTCACAGCCCTACCGATGCTTGCTACACCACATTTTTCTGTAGTTTTTATATTCCTTTTCATTACATATGACTCAACATTTCTGTTCGATTTATTGTTATATTTCCATTTCGTCTCATTGTTTTAGAGCTAGAAACTTACTTCTTTTATATAGTAATCGTATATTGTTCATTGTAGCAATTACGTCTGCAGTTCTTCTCAGAGACAAAATGCTTACTAAAATAATGCCAAATAAATGCTGTATCATAATATAATTGACGTCTTGAAATGGAAATTATTATATGTTATAATTATTTATATTGACATTGAAACATTTTATATAAATAAATTTTAGAATGGAGTGATTTTTTTGAACGAAACAATTAAAACACTGCTGGAAAGAAGAAGTATCAGAAGCTTTAAAAGCGAGCAGGTCAAAAATGATGATTTGGATTTGATTCTAAAGGCCGGAACCTATGCTCCGACAGCCCGCGGCACACAAGCTCCGGTCATGGTCGTTGTTCAGGACGCTGAGACCATTGCTGAAATGGAGAAATTGAATGCGGAAGTTATGGGAAATCCTGAAGCTAGACCTTTTTACGGCGCTCCGACAGTTATTGTAGTATTCTCTGACACCCGTCTTACCAATAACGCCTTTCAAGACGGAAGCCTTGTGCTCGGCAACTTAATGAATGCCGCCTTTTCTTTAGGAGTTGACTCCTGCTGGATAAATCGGGCGACAGAAACGTTTAAAACCCCTGCCGGAATAGAGCTTATGAAAAAGTGGGGGCTTGATGAAAATTATATTGGTATCGGAAACTGTATACTGGGTTACAGAGATTGTGAACTCCCCGAAGCCAAACCGCGCAAAGACGGATATATAATCCGAACATAAACCAAAATAGGAGAGTATACAAATGAATTTTAACTGGTTGAAAAACAAAAAATTTACTGTTATAGCCGCTGTATTATCGACAATGCTTGCGGCAGGAACTCTTGCAGGATGTTCAAATGTTTCAAAATCAGACTTTGACGCCCTGGAAAAACGTGTAGAAGCACTGGAAAAAGGTACAGACAACGAGAGCGGAGATAAAAACTCATCTGAGACAAACAAATCAGGCAAATCAACTGCTTCTCCCAAAACCTCATCAAAGCCAAGCTCTGATAACGGAGAGTTTGACTCCGAAAATGTAAGCAAGGCAATTGATGTTCAGGAATACGACTATATTGACGCAGATGACAATAAGTTTTCTTTCTTTATCTTTGATAACACTTCAAACTTCGACGTCAATGCCCGAATAGAAATAGTATGCAAAGACGCAGACGACAAAGTGCTTCAGGAAAGCGAAAAGAAAGTTCCGGGATTATCAAAAGGCGAGAGTTCATTCGCCAGTTTTAAGGTCGACAAAGACACCGAAACAATTGTCAGAACAGTGTATTATGAAGAATATAAAGGGAAAGACGTCTCAATCGGCGATATATCCGCTAGAGCTATAAGAGCCCAGGGCGGAGCCAACATTACCATTAGAAACAGCGGCTCGGCAGAAGCTGAAGATATAAAATATTTGACGCTGTTTTTCAGCGGCGATGATTTGGTCGGATTTGATTCCGATAAAGTCCCGGATATTGAAGCGTCATCCAGCAAGACCCTGGCTTCTGTCTGCTACGAAGAATTCGACAGCCCTAAGGTTTATGTTGCTATAGACGACGAATAATCCGAGAAAAATTTATATATAAATTTATTAAAATTGGGAACTTATCAAAAATTATTACGTCTTATAAAATATAGGGAGAAGTTTCAAATTCTGACCTATCTTTAGCAAAGACGGCAAACACAGATGAAAGTGCGTATTCCTCTGTCTATCACCGCCGTCTTTGCTAGGCACCCTTATAAATTATTTTATGGAAGTAATCCAAAATTGGGTTTGTTTTCAATTTATTTTCTGTAAACAAAATAGAGCTTCATTATATTGTGTCAATCTTCAAATGTTAGATTTTTTGTCTAATTTCAAAGGTCGGCTCATATTGCTTGAAGCCCTATTTTTTTATTATCTCATATTATCGCATACAGTTATTCACATATTTCACCGGAACGTCCATTCTTTCGGCCGCTTCTTCCACTGTCATTCCGCTGTCTATAAAACGCTTACATACGCTTTTCATATTTTCTCCAACCTCAATAATATGTTTATCAGGGTCATAAAAACGGACAACTCTCTGTCCCCACCTATGCTCGTATACCTTATGAAGATAGTCTATTTCAAGCTTTGATAGCCTTTCCGTAAACTTGTCAAAATCATCTTCTTCAAAATATATTTCCGCATCGTTTCCGCCAAAAGAAATATCTTTATCTGACGCATTAATAAACTCGAGCCACGAGTCTTTTGTTTGAAGACACAACCCTCCCGTCAGAGTTATATTTGCTCCAAAGTCCATAATCACACGCAGACCCAATACTTCTTTATAAAATTTCTTTGAATTTTCTAAGTCTGTTACTATTATCATTGGATTTTTTAATTTCATTTTGTCTACCTCACTATTTTTATTTAATATCAACTGATTTATAATTATCTATACAAAACTTCTAAATTGCCGTTATATCCCATACTATCCGACTTTCCCGGCGCTTTTAATAATTTGCTTTTTTCATTCTTTATTCCTGATTTTTTCGATAACAGTCCCTATGCCCACTCCTAATATCATTCCAAATACCAAGCCGTAACACATAAATTTTCCTATTTTCCCCTGAGAAACACCTAAAGCACAACCTACTGCCATCCCCAGTATTGTTCCTAAAATCATACATATGGTGATTGGTTTACTAATTTTTTCATAGAACATCTCTTCACACTTCCATCTTCACTCTCGATAAGCAGCAAACTAAAAATCAATACAATAACTATTTATAATTTTTATCCTCTAAATAACATTATGAATTTATATTTAAAAAAGTTGCTTCATAAGCGGGCTTCACACACATGCGGAGGAATATTCTCTATAAAACCATTGGGACGCAATTGACAGCAAGACAATGCGCTGGACTTATCCTTAAACGCTTCTGCATAATCATAACATATATCAACAAATTCTTTATAACTTTTCCTAGACAGCTGTAATAAAAATCAAACTTTCCTCCGCCAGCCCACATTTTGCCCCAAAACCTCGCAAACCGTACAAATTATATTACTTCACAGCGGTTACATTAATTCTCCTGAATGTTTCAAAGCACCTGCCGTCAGGCTGAATCGTCCTGCTAATCATTTCCTCAACAACTTCGCTCCTAAACTCTTCTTTTAATTCGTCAGGTATCTGCTTTATAAAAGGCACAATGCTCGGCTGGTCTATCCATCTGATCATTTCTTCCTTATCAGCAAAAAATCTATCTTCATTTTTTTCAGACACTTCAGCTTTTGAGAAATTTACTGATTTGATTAACTCTATATACTCTGCTTTTGACGGCATAAACCAGGGCCATTCAAAATCTTTAAAATACTCAGCGTATTTATTGCTTTTCATTTTTTCCCGTATAACTTCAAAAAAGTTTGAACATGTTCCGCCGCCGGCAAAGTTCCAGGCTATTTTTCCATTGGGTTTTAGAGCCTTATAACTCCTCTCCAACAAATTTTTATGGTCTATAATCCAATGTAAAGCGGCATTTGAAAATATTAAATCAAATCTTTTTTCAAAATCCATAAAATTTACACCCATTTGAACAAATTCTAAATTTTCACAGCTCAGTTTTTTTGCCGTCTTAACCATTCCTAAAGATGCGTCAATCCCCAAAACACTCCCACGGGGCGTTAATTCTGACAACTGCTCTGTCAAGACTCCGTCTCCGCAGCCTAAATCCAGTATTATTTCGTCACCGCTTAACTCCAATCCCGAAATCAGTCTGTTTCCCCATTCTTTCTGATGTTTAGAAGCCTTTTTGTACTTTTCTCCGTCAAATTCATACGTTCCCAATATTAAACAACTCCTTATTGCAGTTTTAATTCAATTTATTGGATTATTACCAATATTTTAAATTCTTTTTTATTTAAATTTTTAGAATATTAACTCAAAATGTATAAATCCAACTAGAAATGATAAACTCCAAAACCGACGTATACTCTATAGAATTCAACCTTTATAGAATTTATTATATCTAAGAATATACTATTCTGCTATCAGATTTAAAAATCTTAAAAACTACATTGCTTATAAATTTTAACATATAATATTAAAAAATTCCAGCTTTATAGAATTTATTATATCTAAGAATATACTATTCTGCTATAAGATTTAAAAAATCTTAAAAACTACATTGCTTATAAATTTTAACATATAATATTAAAAAATTCCAGCCTTAATTATTATTGTTGAGCACAAAATATGAAATTCAGTTAACAACATATTTATATACATAATTATTTGGGTTTGGATATGCACGCGCAGCGCGCGGCGGCTGCTCACCTAACGCGGCACATAAATATGCCCTTCCGATGCTCGCTTCAAATCTTGGTTTTGCTATATCTTATTTTTAAAATAGTAAAACAAAGTTGATTATGTATATAACCATTTTATATATTTATGTAGAAAAAATGTGCATTTACACTCAAAACACGGTCTATTTTTTTTATTAATCTATACAAAAAATAAAATATATATTTATCTATCTTAAAAAGCAGATATTTTGGCGAGCATCGGTAAGGCGTGCTTGCACGCCTCGTTAGGTGAGCAGCCGCCGCACGCTTAGCGTGCATATCCAAACCCAAATAATTATATAAATACTTATTACATACAAACTAAACGCATTTTTAAGCTATTAAATAAACAGATATATTACTGAAAGCTTCTTTTATTATATAAAATAAAACAGAAGCTCAAATATTAAAATAAATATCTGTGCTTCTGCTTAAAACATATTTTACAAATGATTATAATCTAATTATATCAATTTACTTTTTTACAATCGGTAGCCATACTTCGCTTCTGTAATCTTCCGCCTGCTGATACCGCTCAGGATAAACTTCAATATCCGGCGCCGCAGCATATTCATAGCCTGATGTTGGGAGCCATTCAGATATTATGCGCTGCTGTGTATTTTGTATTGATTCCGGCATTGGTCCGACGCTTTCAAACATTGCATAGGTAGTCTCAGGAATAATATATTCTTCCATCCCATCAGGAACAGGTTTTTCAGTAGCGACAGCTATAAAATATCCGGAAAAATCTCCTTTGTCACAAGTTGAAACTCCTAATATTCCCTCAGGCTCACTGCCGTCCATCAAAGCGCACAACTTGTCAATTCCGCCTTGCTCGCCAACATTTTTCCAGAACTGCGGAACTTTTTCGAAACATTCTTCCATTGTCATAGGCTCTTTTAAAGAAAACCCTACGATACGAAATGATTTTTTAGTCTTAATTTTGTAATCCATTGCTTCTTCTCCTTTTATTGATAAAGTGAAGGTGATACGCGGAAAAGTTGTAAGCCGGACTCCCTCTGACTTTGCCTTAGACGGTGAAATACCATGTACACTTTGAAAAGCACGGTTAAAAGCTGTCGGCGACTCATATCCATACTTAAGTGACAAATCAATAATCTTTTCATGACCGTTTATCAAGTCAAAAGCGGCAGCGCTCATACGTCTTCTTCTGATATATTCAGAAATTGTAACTCCTGCAATATAAGGAAATATTCTTTGATACTGAAACACTGAGCAGGCCGCAAGCTGAGCCGCCTTCTCCATTTCTATAGTTTCGGTCAAATTTTCCTCGATATATTCTATTGATTTATTTAGTCCTTCTATCCAATCCACTTTTATCACCTTCCAAAGCTATTATACAAAATATTATATTTAAAAACCTCTCTGCCTCTGAACAATTAAAGAGAGAATTTGAAAAGTCAGCAAAAAATAGGCAGAAAGTTTAAAGTTGTTTCTTTTGTGATGTATTGTGACCACATCTGCAAGTTGGGTTACATATTCGGATGCTTGCCAAGCACATTTTTATAATTTTATTGAATTATTTTCCTATATACTATGTTCTCAGTGAACATCGGCAGGGCGTGTTTACACGCCTCGTTAGGTGAGCTGCCATCTCACGCGAAGCGTGGGTATATTCAGAGCAATTTATCATAATCCGTTTTATACCAAACTGTTCCAGGACTGCGCGCCTTACGCGGCAGATTCCATCTGCATTGAGTATACATATTAATGACATTGTAGGTTTATCAATACAAAGTG
>PPYE01432743.1_pt1 | contig 46686 bp, 35 predicted proteins | sample 1559881 | NCBI WGS metagenome assembly PPYE01 (sample SAMN08240022, study PRJNA423297) | Human gut metagenome, whole genome shotgun sequencing project.
AAGTCCAAAGAACGTTTTGGAAAGTCTGACATCAAAAGCAGCAAACAAAGATTACCACTATCAAAGGCTCTATCGAAACCTGTACAATCCTGCATTTTTTCTGCTGGCATATGAGCGTATCCAAGCAAAGCCAGGCAACATGACAGCCGGAAGCGATGGGAAAACAATCGACGGCATGAGTATGAAGCGAATTGAAGCCCTCATCCAAAAACTGAAGGATTTCAGTTATCAGCCGAAACCTGCCAGAAGAACGTATATCCCGAAAGCAAATGGTAAAACGCGCCCTCTTGGTATTCCATCCTTTGACGACAAGCTGGTGCAAGAGGTGGTGCGCATGATACTGGAAAGTATCTACGAACCTACCTTCTGTGCTACTTCCCATGGATTCCGCCCAAAGCGGAGCTGTCATACAGCCCTGCAACATATCAAGCGGAATTACACGGGGGTCAAATGGTTTGTGGAGGGCGACATCAAAGGGTGCTTTGACCATGTTGACCATCATGTGCTGGTGCAGATACTGCGCAGACGCATTGCGGATGAGCATTTCATCGGCCTGATTTGGAAATTCCTGAAAGCGGGGTATATGGAAAATTGGGTGTACTACAACACCTACTCCGGCACCCCGCAAGGGTCGCTGATTAGCCCAATTCTGGCGAATATCTATCTCAATGAATTGGACGTGTTCATGGCGGAATATGCCAAGACCTTTAACCGTGGTACAAAGCGGAAAATCAACCCGGCATACAAAAAGCCGTTAGATGTCCGGCGCGGAAAACAGGCATGGCTAAAACGCAATGGAGCAAAAATCAGTGAGGAAGAACGTCGGGAGGTCATGGCACAGATACAGGAACTCAATATTCAACTGCGCTCTATCCCTTACAGCGACCCCATGGATACGGAATACAAGCGGGTTGTTTACGTCCGCTATGCCGATGACTTCCTGATTGGCGTGATTGGAAGCAAAGAGGATGCAAAGCAGGTCAAATCCGATGTGGGAGCGTTCATCAGGGAGCGCCTTCATCTGGAGATGTCACCGGAAAAAACGCTCATCACCCACGGCAATGATTTAGCCCGTTTTCTCGGATATCTGATTACAATTAGTCAGGACCGAAACTGCATCCGCACCTCAAAGGGCGCTGTCCAGCGCATTTATTCTGGCAAGGTTAAACTCTATATACCCAAGGAAAAATGGCTGAACCGCTTGATTTCCTATGGCACCCTGAAAATCAGCTACGACAAAGCCCATGGGAATAAAGAGGTATGGGAGCCGGTACGTCGTCCGGGCCTGATACGCCTGGATGATATTGAGATTCTGAACCAGTACAATGCAGAAGTGCGGGGCATGTACAACTATTATCGGCTGGCAAACAATGCAACTGTACTGAATTCCTTCCTCTATGTGATGAAGTTCAGCATGTACAAGACCTTCGCTGGAAAGTATCGGACGAGCATGCGAAAAATCATTCGCAAATACTGCCACAACGGGGACTTCACCGTATCCTATCCAACGAAAGGCAGGACAAAGTCCGTGGTGTTCTACAATCAGGGTATGCGGCGCAACGGCAGAGTTGCTGTGACGGAAAACCCGGACATCATTGGCAGAGCAAATGAGAACCGCCGCTATACAAGTCTGACAGACCGACTGGAAGGCCATGTATGCGAGTTCTGCGGAGCCGAAACAGAGGATATTGAAATCCATCATGTCCGAAAACTGAAAGATTTAAGTGGTAAGGCGGAATGGGAACGCCATATGATTGCGCGCAAACGCAAGACAATGGCGCTATGCCACCCCTGCCATGTAAAGCTGCACAATGGAAAGTTAGACTGACATCTAGAAAGCCGGATACATCGAGAGGTGTACGTCCGGTTTGGAGGGGAGTGTTTGGAAACCTACCGCAGCAATGCGGCAAGGCGCTGGGCGCTTACCCTACTGTACACGGCTATCGCGCCCATCCCCATGTCCACTTTCGCCGGGGAAACCACCAGCAATGTGGGGAAAAACTTCCTGCGCTCCTATGCCGGAGTGTGCCTCGAAGGGGCCATCATCGCACTGGCCTGCATTATCTTTTCTGTCATGGCGGCTTCTCCGCCTGCGGTTGACCCCAATGTTTCAGCGGTAACCGCCGTTTGGAGCTATGTGGGCGAGTTAATCTTTAACTTACTTGTCTTGGTTGGAGCCGTGCGGATGAGCGACCGGATCGTCAAGGAATTATTGGGGCTGTAGGCCCAAAAGGAGTGAAGCGATATCGAAGTAAAAGTGCCAAAGGAAATCCGGGATTATCAGGAGTCCATCTTTTTCGGGCTATCTACCCGGCAGTTTATCTGTTCCCTGCTGGCTGTAGGCGTGGCAGTCGGTCTGTACTTTGGATTGCGTCCGCTGATTGGCAGCGAAGAAGTCGGCTGGATGTGCATTCTCGGAGCCGCGCCCTTTGCGGCCTGTGGCTTTTTCAAATACCACGGCATGACTGCCGAACAGGCAGCATGGGCGTGGTTTAAGTCGGAATTTTTGTACCCGAAAAAACTGGTGTTCAAATCCGACAGCCTCTACTTTGACGCCATGAAGGACGCCATCGCCCAGGGGGAAAAGCCTCCCCGCAAGAGGAAAAACCACAAACCCCAGCCACCAGCTGGGAAAGAACAATAACCTTTTCATTTTTCGCACTGAAAGGAAGGATGCCTATCATCAAAACGCTCAGTAAAGCAGCGAAAGCAGAAAAAGAGAAATTCACCATACCAAAGTCCGTACAGGACGCCATCCCCATCCAGCGTATCTGGCCGGATGGGATTTTTCAGGTGGGGAGCAGGTTCTCCAAAACCTTCTCCTTTACCGACATCAACTATCAAATCGCCAGCAAGGAAGATAAGACAGCGATGTTCCTCGACTACTCGGAATTATTAAACGCGCTGGATTCCGGCGCTTCCGCCAAGATCACCATCAATAACCGGAAGGTCAACAAAGAGGAATTTGAGAAATCCCTGCTGCTGCCCATGCGGGAGGATGAGTTGGACCATTACCGGAAAGAGTACAATGAAATGCTGCTTTCCAAGGTAACCGGCACCAATAACAGTGTGGTGCAGGACCGCTACATTACCATCACCGTGGCCAAACGGAACATCGACGAAGCCCGCACCTATTTCTCCCGTGTAGGCACCGACCTCATTACCCACCTTTCCCAGCTTTCCTCCATAGGCCGGGAACTGGATATCGGGGCGCGCCTGCAGATTTTCCGGGATTTCTTCAAGGGGAACGAGCCTGCCGCTTTTGCCTTCGACCTGAAGGAGCACATGAAGAAGGGACACAGCTTCAAGGATTGGCTGTGCCCCGATTCCATGGAATTCCAGAAAGACCATTTCCGCCTGAACGACCGCTGGGGCAGGGTTCTTTACCTGCAGGATTACGCCAGCTATATTAAGGATTCCATGATTGCCGAGCTCTGCGACATGGACCGCAGTCTCATGCTTTCCATTGATATTTTAGCGGTTCCCACCGACGAAGCAGTGCGGGAGATCCAGAACAAGCTCTTAGGGGTAGAAACGAATGCGGCAAATTGGCAGCGGAAACAGAATGCCGCCAACAACTTCTCGGCTGTCCTGCCCTACGATATGGAGCAGCAGCGCAAGGAAACCAAGGAGATGCTGGAGGATCTCACCAGCCGGGATCAGAGGATGATGTTCGGCCTTGTGACCTTGGTACATTTAGCCGATACCAAAGAACAGTTGGACAGCGATACCGAAACCCTACTCACCACGGCGAGAAAGCACCTGTGCCAGATGAGCGTCCTGCGCTGGCAGCAGAAGGATGGGCTGGACACTGTTCTCCCTTACGGCCTGCGAAAAATTCAGGCATTACGCACCCTCACCACCGAGAGCACAGCAGTGCTGATTCCGTTCCGGGCGCAGGAAATCCTCCAAAACGGCGGCATCTACTATGGGCAGAACGCTGTTTCCAAGAACATGATTGTGGCAGACCGAAGGAAGCTGCTCAATGGCAACAGCTTTCGCTTGGGTGTTTCCGGTTCCGGTAAATCCTTCTCCGCCAAGGAAGAAATCGTCAGCATTGCGCTTTCCACCAATGACGATATTCTCATTCTGGACCCGGAATCCGAATTCGGCTTTTTGGTGGAAGCCCTTGGCGGCGAGGTCATCCGGGTATCCGCTTCCTCGGATACCCATCTAAACGCCATGGACATGGACAAAGCCTATGGGGATGAGCGCAACCCGCTGATTGAGAAATCCGAATTCATCCTCTCCCTGTTCGAGCAGCTGGTGGGGGCGGGCAACGTGAGCGCCAAGGAGAAATCCATCCTCGACCGTTGCACCTACGATGTGTACCGGGAATACATGGCCAACGGTTACCTGGGCCAGCCTCCTACCCTGAAGGATTTATACCATTCCCTTTTAAAACAGCCGGAGCCGGAAGCCAGAGGGCTGGCGCTTTCCTCTGAACTCTTCATCACAGGCAGCCTCAACACCTTTGCCCAGCCCACCAACGTGGACACCAAGGCGGGAATCATCGCCTATGACATCCGGGAGTTGGGCGAGCAGCTCATGCCCATCGGTATGCTGGTGACCTTGGACGCCATCTTCAACCGCGTCATTCAAAACTGGAAGAAAGGCAAGACCACATGGGTATTCGCGGACGAGTTTTACCTGCTGTTCCGCTATGAGTACAGCGCCGATTTCTTCTACCGTTTGTGGAAACGGATCAGGAAGTACAACGGGCTGGTGACAGGGTTAACGCAGAACGTCGAGGAGCTCCTGCGTTCCGACACCGCCCGCCTCATGCTGGCAAACAGCGAATTTTTAATCCTCTTGAACCAATCCGCCACAGACCGGGATGAACTGGCGGGGCTTCTGCACATTTCCGAGAACCAGCTCTCGTACATCACCAATGTGGCGGCTGGCTGCGGCCTCATCCGCTGCGCCGGAAACATTGTCCCATTCGAAAACAGCTTCCCTCGAAGCACCCGTCTGTATCAGCTGATGACCACCAAACCGGACGAAGTGCTGAGAGGGGTGTAACCATACATGAAACTATATTGCATCAGGGGGCCGCCTTGGGTTCCCAATCTAAAAAATTCCCCTTTGCACGAACAATGCAAAGGGGAATTCCTCATTTTTGAATGCGTTTTTGCAGGTCTTCCACGGAAGGGAGCTGCTGCTCCAGTTCTTCCGGCAAGGTGCTGGTGATCTTGTATTCGCTGACGCCAATAGGCTTGCTCATATCTTTCAGGGAATACTCTGCCACCAAGTCGTTTTTGCTTTTGCAGAGAAGTAGACCAATGGAGGGATTGTCTGCCTCTTTTTTCAAAATACCATCCACCGCCGAAAGATAAAAATTCAGTTGTCCCGCATACTCCGGTTTGAATTCGCCGGTTTTCAACTCTATCACCACATAGCAGCGGAGATTCAAGTTGTAGAAAAGCAGATCGATGTAGAAATCGTCGCCGCCCACGTTCAAGTGGTACTGATTCCCCAAAAAGGCAAAGCCGGTGCCAAGTTCCAACAGCAGCTTGGTCACATCCTGCACCAGCGCCCGTTCAATATCCCGTTCCACCATATCTCCTTTAAAGGGAATAAAGTCGAAGATATAGGGATCTTTCATGGTCTGCACTGCCAGTTCGCTTTGTGGAGAGGGAAGCCTGTTCTCAAAATTGGAAATCTTTTCAGCCAATGCCTGCCGCTGATACAGACCGCTTTCAATTTGGTGAACCAACACATTACGGGACCAGCCGTTTTTTCTGCAAGCCTCAATATACCAATTACGCTCGTCGGCATCAGAAACCTTGTCCAGCAGGACTACATTGTGACCCCATGGAATTTGTGCAACAACCTGTTGCACAAATTCTGAATCCGGGTATGTCGCTGCAAACTTCGCCATATATTTCAGGTTTCGGACGGAATAACCCGTAGTTTTCGGAAATTCCAGTTTAATATCCTGCGCCAGATTTTCAATAAATTTATTACCCCAGCTTTTATGTGCGTTGATCACACACCCAATGCTGTGGTACAGCATGATGAGTTCCGTATTTACATGAACGGCTGCCTTGTATTGAGCCGCTTTGATTTCCTGCTTGACCTGCTCAATGGTCGCAAGATATTCGTTCGAATTCATTAACATAGTGGCTTGCTCCTTTGCGACGCCATGATTTATATAATTATAGTATATCACAGGAGGTGCATTTTTGAAAGAAATTAAAACGAAACCGGAGGGTGGGAAACCCAAGCTGCTGGAGAGTGCAGCCAAGGCACCCAAAACGGCTATGAAGGATCTGTGGTTAAAATCAAAGGACAAATCCATCTCAGAACTTAAGGAAACACCCTTTGCCAGCCAGCGTGGGGAATCTTCCAACGCCCCAGCCAACAGCGCCGGAGACCAGATGCTGTCCGGCATGGAAACTACCGCCAAGAAAGGTGCGAACCTGACCTACTGGGGCGGGAAAAAGCTGGCCCAGACCACAGCCCGGAAGATGAAAGAAAAAAGAGAGGTTTCCCGCACCCTGTCGGAAGCGAAAAATACAGGCGGCAAAACAGCGGAAACTGCCAGGGATACCGTTTCCAAAATACGGACGAAGAATACCGTAGCCAAGGCTGGCAAGGGAAAGGCGCAGAAAGCAGTGAAAACCGCCAACCGGTCTGTGAAGGGTGTGCAACAGAGCGCCAAGGGAATCAAAACTGCCCAACAGGCAGCGAAAGCTACCGCAAAAGCGGCGCAGAAAACCGCTCAAGCAGCGAAATCGACGGCCAGAGCAGCGGCGACAGGCGCCAAGGCTGCGGTGAGAGCCACTATAGTAGCAGTCAAAACCACCGTTACCGCAGTAAAAGGCTTGGTATCCGCCATTATTGCTGGGGGCTGGGTGGCTGTGGTCATTATCCTGTTGATTTGTTTAATCGCCCTGGTTGTCGGTTCCTGCTTCGGCCTGTTTTTTGGTTCGGATTCCACCGGAACCGGCACCAGCGTAACACAAGCGGTGTCTGCCCTCAATGGGGAATATCTGGCCCACATTCAGGAAATAGAGGATTCCAATCCTCATGACCGGCAGGAAATCACCTCCAACGACGGAGCACTCTCCATCAACTGGGAGGATGTTCTCGCTGTATTTTCTGCAAAGGTTACCGGCGCGAAGGATGGGGCGCAGGTAGCCTCGCTGGATGACGCCCAAGTACAGCAGCTGCGGGATATTATGTGGGAGATGAATGCGGTGTCTTCCAGCACCCGTACCGAAAGCCATGAGGTGGAAGTCACCGAAGTGGATGAGGATGGCAATGAAACCACCCGCACCGAAACGGTGACGGAAACTATTCTGGAGATTACCATCACCCATAAAACCCCGGAGGAAATAGCCCGGCAGTACAGTTTTAACCCAAGGCAGAACGAATATCTCGCCTTAATGTCGGAGCCGGAGAACCAGAATCTTTGGGCGGAGTTGCTGGGCGGTTACACAAGCGGTGGAGGGCAGATTGTAAATCCCAATACTGATTGGGTAGGTACCAGCATATTCCAATGGCCGCTGCCGCAGAGCTATACAATAACCTCGTGGTTCGGTTACCGGGAGGACCCCTTTACTGGAGAAATTGCCTATCACAGCGGAACCGACATTGCCGCACCGGGCGGCACGCCCATCCTTGCGGCAGCGGATGGGACCGTCACCATAGCCAACGCCATCGACTCCTGGGGCGGCGGGTATGGATACCACATCAAGGTGAAGCACAACGATACCTATGACACCCTGTACGCCCACTGTTCCTCCATCTGCGTGACTGTTGGGCAGGAAGTGAAGCAGGGCGAGGTTATCGGCTACGTCGGCACCACCGGTAATTCCACTGGAAATCACCTGCACTTCGAGGTCTGGCAGAATGGGGAGCGCACCGATGCCCTTGACTTCTTCAAGGCAAAGGAGTAGTAGGGAGGCGTTTGCCTTAAAACGAGGTGTGATTTGCGCTTTAATAGACTGAATAATTTTCTGTTCTTAATTCTTCAACTTTTTCTTCCTATTATAATAAGCAGTAGATGGGACATCATATATGCTGAAACTATTATATATGTCAGTACCATTATGGAGGCACAAAACCCATGGAGGAAAGAATATCAGAGTTTAGACAGTATTTAAAGCGGGAGGAAAAGAGCACAGCTACGCTGGAGAAATATCAGCGAGATGTGCGAAGGTTCCTCTCGTTTTTAGCTGAGCGACCCATTCGAAAAGAAGAAACGGTTGCATTTAAAAAGCATTTAGTTGAGCATTATGCGCCAGCCAGTGTGAATTCTATGCTGGCGGCGCTCAACTGCTTTTTAAGATACTGTGGGCTTAGAGATTGCTGCGTAAAGCCGCTGAAAATTCAGCGGCAGATTTTTTGTTGTGAAGAAAAGGAACTGACCAAGGGAGAATACCAAAGGCTGGTGAAAGCCGCCCAAGGGACCAAGCTTTCCTATCTTTTACAAACCATCTGTGGCACTGGAATTCGAGTTAGTGAACTGCAGCACATCACCGTGGAAGCAGTCACAGTGGGGAAAGCAGTGGTCAACTGTAAAAACAAAACGCGGGTGATCTTTATCCCAACGCCACTTCGAAAACTATTAAGGTATATAAAAAAGACCGGCCGCGAAAATGGGCCGGTGTTTGTTGGTAGGAATGGAAAACCATTGGACCGCAGCTATATTTGGAGACTCATGAAAGGGCTGTGCGAAAAGGCCAAAGTAGCACGAGATAAAGTATATCCGCACAATCTTCGCCACTTGTTTGCCCGCACCTTTTACTCTATGGAAAAAGATATCGTGCGGCTGGCCGATTTGCTGGGTCACAGCAGTGTAAATACTACCAGGATTTACACAATAGAAACAGGCAACCAGCATCTTTTCCAACTAGAGCAGGTGCAAAAAATGCTGCTATTCACATAATGTTGATTATGTGGTCGGCGAAGTGAGGTGAAAGAATGGAGGGACATAAACCAGGTGTCAGTGAAGAAAAAGACCAACGAGATAAAAAGCTAGAGGATATTCAAATAGAGTTGTGGATGCTAGAAAATAAAGTGGATCGTCTGCTCAAAGAGAGTTCAGAAAATGAAGATACAGTTGTGCCAACACAGGTTGTGTCTCATTCACCACCAAAAACAGAACTACAGCAGAAGCGAAAAAAATCTGTTAGTGAGGAGTCAAACGAGCCAAAGGGAAACGGTTGGATTGGAGAGGTGCTATTCTATGTTGTTTTAGTTCTTTTGGTTCTGAGCGTGGCGGTCATCAAGATCAACGGCAGTGGCTCCCCAGTATCTTTTGCCGGGTACACAGCACAGATCGTTTTGACCGGCTCCATGGAGGAGGTTATCCCCAAAGGGTCACTGGTGATTTCAAAGCAGGTAGACCCGGCCTCTTTACAAATTGGGGACGATATCACCTATATGGCTAACCAGACCACCACGGTTACTCACCGCATTGTAGGAATCACAGAACAGTATGAAAATACCGGCCAGCGTGCCTTCCAAACGCAGGGGGTTATGAACGACGAGCCGGACAAACTGCCGGTTCCCGCCGCTAATATCGTCGGCAAAGTAGTATTTCACAGCCCTGTCTTGGGCGGGATTGCAAACTTTATCAGCAAGAATTGGCCACTTCTGTTATTCCTGATTCTTTTACTAGCTGCTTTTGTCAAGATTACGCAGAGGATTCTGCGAAAAAGTTCTGAAAACACCTGAATGGTGTTCAGTATAAAAATGGCGATATATAAATTTAGGGAAGGAAGAGAACCATGACAAAATCAAAATCAAAGAAAGCCCTGGCAGCCGGGACCGCAGTTGTTATGGCTGCGGCGATTGCTCTGACAGGCACCTTTGCCTGGCAGAGCATCAGCCAGCAGGCAAAGAACGAAGCGATGGCCTCGGTAAACCCCGGTGGCCGTCTGCACGATGACTTCGATGGCAGAAACAAAGATGTGTACGTCGAAAACTTTACCGCCCCTGGGGAGGGTACCCCCATCTTTGCGCGTGTGCGCTTGGATGAGTATATGGAGATCGGTGCGGGTGCTGGCCTGAAAACCGGGGACAATGGGTTTGCAGAGAAGAAAGCCCAATCTCTGGAAGTCAGCGCCAAAATCGACGATGTGAGCACATGGAAAACCCATATTCCCAATGCAGTAGACAGTCAGTTTGCAACTTATTGGAACTGGACGACCGGCGGCTCCACCACCTTTATGCCCACTTTCAATAAGAATAAGGACTCCCTTGCCGCAGATATCAACGGTACATACGAGGGGACCACCCCAAGCGACGATACCCACTATGACGATTACAAAGCATGGCAGCTTGGCGAGCAGAAAACCGCCGATGCCATCTATGACGCCGATACCAACGATATCGACGAAGGCGACGGCGCGATTGAAAGCACTAACATCACCAAGAAAAACGAAAACCACACCGCGAAGGCAACCGGCACTGCAACGGTGATGACCATGCAGGAGTGGATCGCTGCAGGCTCCAATCCTGGCGCTTACTGGGTCTGGGATGAGGATGGCTGGGCATATTGGGCACAACCGATCCAGCCGGGCGAGGCCACCGGCCTTCTGCTGGATGGTATTGAGTTGAAATCCACCCTCAGCGATAGTTGGTACTATGGCATCAACGTGGTGGGCCAGTTTGTGACTGCCGACGATGTTGGGCAAAAAGATGCGACCGGCTTCTATGACACCCAGGCAGGTAGCGCACCCTCGAAGAATGCCGAAAAACTGCTGGCAAAGATCGGCGTGAAATATGCCCCCAAAGCGGATAGCGTTGAGGTAACCACTGCAGGCGATGCAACGACTGTTGTGAAAGGTCAGACCTTGCAGTTTAACGCCAGTGTGAAATTGGCGGGCCAGCCCGCTGAAAGCCAGGTTGTCACTTGGGCAGTTTCGGGCAGTAACTCTCAAAGCACCCAAATCAGTGAAACCGGCCTGTTGACCGTAGGCGCGGATGAAAGCGCTGCTAGCCTCACTGTGACGGCCACCCACACCGATGCAGTCAGCGGCCAGATTCAGGGTAGTGCCAGTGTAAAGGTGAGCACCGCATTGGCAGGGCAAATCGAAGGGATCACCCCCGGCAGCACCACAACAGTGAATATTGACGGTACAGAGTTCTATGTGCTGGCGAAAGAAAACGGGCGCGCTATGCTGATGACCAAGGATATTCAGGAAGAAAAAGCATTCGATGCAGACTCCCCAAGATGGCAGAACAGCGATATGCGTACCTACCTCAACGGCACATGGCTCAGCAGCAAGCCCACCTTGCAACAGTACGCGGTGAGCACAACTATCAAGACCCGTTCCAGCTATAATGGGTCGAGCTTTGATACGACAAGCGATAAGGTGTTCCTACTCAGTGAGGCAGATGTATTCGGCACTCAGAATGGCTCAGCTGCACAGGCAGACGATTATACCTATAAAGGTGCGAGGATTACCGCCCCCGGTGGTAGCTGGGTAGCAAATTACCTAGGCGCTGCAGATTGGTATTGGCTCCGTTCGCCGCGCGACGGTGCGATGGCGTGGCCGACGTCAGCCTCAATGGCAGTCTCAGTTACAGCAATTACCTCAACACGAATGGCGGTGTCCGCCCCGTTTTGTGGATAAATCTTTAATCTAAAATCTTCAAATCTTTCATCTCGCAGTAGGCAAAAAATGAGAGGAAAGGTTGATGAAACTCTCATAGGGGTCCAGGGGCGAAGCCCCTGGTGACTCGATTTTTTAAAATGGGTATTTTTTAAAATGGATACCTCGCACAGAAAAGGGAGACCCGCCGGTCCATTTTAAGCAGGGCCGGCAGGTCCCCCGCAGCGACAGCCTCAATCAGGCTGCCGCCTGCCATGTATTCTTATAAAGGTGGGACGAGCAAAGTGGCATATCCGAAAAATGAGCTTCTAGTTGTGATGAAAGCGAAAGATCTATGCCGCTATGTTATGACCATTACCCAAAAGACACCAAAGCAATACCGCTTTACCTTTACCACCCGCCTGCAAAACCTGACTATGGATATTATTGAGGATATCTATTTGGCCAACGATACCTTTGTGGGTGGAAAAAACGCTGAAGCCAAAGCGGAAAAGCGCCTGGATTTGCAGCACAATGCAATGACAAAAGTGCGGTTGCTGGCATATATTGCGCAACTCGCATTAGAGCAAAAAGCGATTCTGCCAAAACAATATGAGCAAATCGCCATGCAGTCTACCGAAGTGCTGAATCTTTTGGGCGGCTGGATCAATAGCGACCGGCGCAGATTTTGAGTGTAAGAATATATGGCAGACGGCATCCCAACATGGTGTCGTTCAGGGAACAGGTTGCAAATTGTAGTGTGTGGTTCTCCAGCGGCAGCTCCGTTCGCCGCGCAACAATGCGAATAACGTGGCCAACGTCAACAACAATGGCAATCTCAATAACAACAATTACAACAACACGAATGGCGGTGTCCGCCCCGATTTACCCCGGCCCCTGCGTTGTCATGTAAGGGGGTAAGTGAGAAACCGTTTCCGTGCGTTCGGGCGGTCAGTGCGCGGGGTAAAGGAACCTGTTTCCTTCACGCAGATGAAAATATCTTTTTTCGTCTGTGGAAAACATCAGATTGGCAGTGCAGAAGACGTGAACGCCCCCCAAAAACAGGCGGCTTTCATTTTTTCTGCTGTGGGGCTGCCCCCAATAAGCAGCCCTCTGTCAATCGAGTTTGCAATTAAGCGGATCAAAATAGATAGAGAAGGAATGATGAGGCCCATGGCAGCAAGAATGGGGCTGATGGCACAATATTTGCCCATTAAAGAACAATATAAAGATGCGGTCTTGATGTTTCAAGTGGGCGGCTTTTATCAGCTCTATTACCATGATGCGGAACTGGCAAAACAGGAACTGGGCATGACCATGGTCAGTCGGGCTGTAGGCGGAGGGATGTATGCCCCTATGTGTGGGTTTCCCAAGGCGGGTGGGGAAAAATACGCAGAGAGGCTTGTGCAAAAAGGGTATCGTGTGGTCTTTTGCAACCAATCCGAAGAAAAAGACGAGAATGGCATGGCCCAAAGGACTGTTGCAAAGGTAGTTGAGCCGGACAAAGAGCCTGTTGACCTCTCGGCCGCATGGGATGAGTATTTGGAAACCCATCCGCTCGATAGCATACAGCCGCCGCAAAGGCCCAAAAAGCACCGCAAGGTAGAATCAAGTTTGTTGGATCAGCTCGCGTCATTGGATTTGGAGACAATGGCGCCAATAGCAGCTTGGAGATTATTGCAGTCATGGAAGGAAATGTATGTTCCATCAGACAAAGGAACCGACGGATTACGAAAAGATATGTGATTTCCAAAACTTATATAAAGCGCATCTCCAGGCCCGCAAGGGCAAGCGAAAAAAGCCAGAGGTCATCCGATTTGAAATGAACCTGGCAGAGAATTTGACTAATATAAGCATAGCTCTCCGAAATCACGAGTACCGCCCCAAAGGGTATTATCACTTCACCATCTATGAACCTAAAAAGCGAATGGTCTTTGCTGCGTATTATTCGGATCGTGTCTTACTGCATTGTGTCTGTGATGAGGTGCTGGGACCATTATTGGCTTCACGGTTAATTTATGATAATGCCGCCTGCCAAAAGGGCAAAGGAACGCACTTTGCGCTGGACAGATTTTCCTACTTTTTACGTGAGCACTATAAAGCACATGGGAAAGAGGGCTATGTGCTAAAATGCGACATTTCTCAGTACTTTGCTAATATCGACCATCAGGTATTAAAGAGTAAGTTGAAAAAGGTCATCAAAGACCCGGATGTGCGGGATTTGGTGTTTCAATATATTGATAGCTATAGTACCGCGGGAAAGACGGGTTGCGGTTTGCCGCTGGGGAATCAAAGCAGCCAATGGTTTGCCATCTATTACCTTGACCCGCTGGACCGGCTGATCAAAGAAAAAATGCGGGTAAAGTATTATATCCGTTATATGGATGATTTTTTACTTCTTCACCACGACAAGGCGTTTTTGCAGGGATGCCTTGTACAGATAAAATCTTTTGTCGAAAATGAGCTACATCTGCAGCTGAACCGAAAAACGCAAATCTACCCCCTGCACCATGGCATAGAGTTTTTAGGTTGGAGGTTTTTTCTGACAGATACAGGAAAAGTCGTCCGGAAGTTAAAACCCCAGAGTAAAACCCGGTTAAAAAGACGAATGAAGAAGCTGCAGGAAGATTATGCGCAGGGCCTTATTGAATTGGATTCAGTAAAGGCGAGTATGGCTAGCTTTAAAGGACATTTGAAACACGGCAATACGTATCGGCTAAAAGCAAAGCTATATCAAAACTTCACATTGTGTTTGAAAAATAAGAACCATTAAAGGGCCAGAAGCACCCCTTAATAGTTAATAATATGGAAAAGTAAGTAAAAAACGATATATCTCAAAAAAAAAGGAAAGGAGATTTGCCATGCGAGCAGTAGGTTATCGGATCACCAGTGTGCTCTTGACAATTGTCCTGCTGCTTTCCAGTATTGTGTCTGGCACTTATGCATGGCAAAACATCAGCCAACAGGTAAAAAACGAAGCTCAAAATACCATTGCCATTTATATGAATGTAGAGCTTGTCAAACTGGAAAAGCTGCCCGATGGCACTGGAACCCAAACACCAGTTCCCGGCGCGGCTTTTTACCTGTATAAAGAAGATGGTACCCAAATCGGCGGACGGTATATCACCGACAGCGAAGGCAAGATCCCAGTTCAGTTGGAACCTGGCAGCTACTATTTTGAAGAATCCGCTCCCGCCCCCGGCTATACCTTTGACACCGACGAAACCGGCCAGCGTAAGGTGCGCTACCCCTTTACCGTCACCGGGGCAGAAGCTGAGACTGTGGTGGTCACAGCTTACAATATTCCGCTCCAGGGGTCTCTCTCAGTGCAGAAAGTGGTGCAGAATGCCGACGGGTCAGCCTTGACCGAAGCACAGATTCAGCAGGAGTTCGCTTTTACCGTCCTCTTTTCAAACGGTGGAACCTACTCCTATACCGTGGATGGCGGCGAGCCGCAACAACTGACAAGCGGCGGCACCCTGACCCTCAAACACGGCCAGCAGGCGGTATTTGAAAAACTTCCTGTGGGCATTACCTATACCATAACCGAGCAGGCCGTGCCCGGTTATACCGTCTCCGGCACCGGTCACACAGGAACCATCACCGAAACAGGCAGCGCGGCCTATTTTGTCAATACCTACGCCCCCATCCAAACAGGCAGTTTGACGGTTACCAAGGAAGTGGTGGACGCAAGTTCAGATGCGAGCGCAGACTTTAATAAAGAATTTGCCTTTACCGCTATCATTGACGGCAAAGAAGTCTCCTTCACCCTCAAACACGGCGAGAGCAAAACCTTCCCGGATTTGCCATTTGGCACACAGTATACCGTCACCGAGGCCGACTATACCGCAGACGGATATGTGGAAAATATCAAAACCTATACCGGCACCATTACCGGGGCGGAAACATTGCTCCTGCCATTTGTAAATACCTACCAGCCACAAGGGGCGTTGGGCAGTTTGAGGATCAGCAAGGAAGTGGTGGGTGAAAATCCAGACCCGGATAAGCTGTTCACCTTTGAGGTCGCGTTCTCGGATGGAAAAGGCTACCCCTATTCTATCAATGGCGGAGAGCCTGTTGCCACCACCGGGCCCGTTATCACCTTACAGCTTAAAGGCGGGCAGACTGCCAGGTTTGATGGCATTCCCGAGGGCGTCACCTACACAGTGAAAGAAACTGACCCAGCGGGCTACTGGCAGGATTTGAGTGAAGCAGGCGGCACGATTATCGGCGACAGCGCCTATGTTGTTTTCCGCAACCGGGTGCCGGAGCAGCCGTTGCCACCGGCTACCCTGATTGTCCAAAAACATCTTGCGGGAAAATACCCGGTAGCGGATGCAAACAAGGAATTCCATTTTACCCTTGCTGTTGACGGCGTGGAGCAGCAGTTCACCCTAAAGCCGGAGGAAACCATAGAGTTTGAGATCCCGGCAGGTGCACAATATGAAGTGCGGGAGGATGACTATTTCCATGACGGCTATGCCCTAACACTGGAAAACGGCGTTGGTGTTGCCCAGCCCGGCCAAACGATTACCGTCATTGCCACCAATACCTATATCGGTGTGGAGCAGACGGAAATCAAAGGCGAAAAGACCTGGGAGTTGGGTGGCCATACGGTTGTCCTGCCTGAATCTATCATGGTGAGGCTCAAGAATGGTGACATTGTGGTGGATGAGGTCGTCGTTACTCCAAACGAGCAGGGCGTGTGGCAGTATGCCTTTACTGCCCCCAAATACGATGCAGACGGGAATGAAATCCAATATACCGTGGAAGAACTGCCGGTGGCTGGCTTTATCCCCCTCTACCAGAATTTTGACATTGTAAACACCTATGTCCCGCCGGTGGAGATTGACCCGCCAATCATCGAAAAGACAATCGAGGGCGCAAATGCGCCGCAAACAGAGTTTAAATTCCTGTTGCAAGGCGAAAAGGGTGCGCCCATGCCACTGAACAGTGAAGGCAATATTAAAACCATTGTCATCACCGGCAGCGGCGAAGCGGAAATCGGCACTTTCTCCTTTGCAGAACCCGGTGTTTACATCTATACCCTTTCTGAACTGAACACTGGTGCAGAGGGCTGGACATATGAAAGTGCCGTTTACACCTTGACCTTTACCGTCACACCGGAGAATGGTGCACTCAATGCGTCCCTGACCCTGACAAAGGATGGGGATCCGGCAGAAAAGCTCCAATTTGTCAACCACTATGCACCCGACCAAACAGCTCGTGTCACTATCAGCGGCACCAAGACTTGGAATCATGGCAGTAACCCCAACCCGCCCAAATCCATCATTGTGTATGCCTATGGAGATGGGGAACTGGCTGCCCAGCGGCTGGTGACTGGGAAAGACGGCTGGAAGTACGCCTTTGAACTGCCGAAATTCGCAGAGGACGGGCATGAGATCATCTACACCGTGGGCGAGGCCGAGGTGCCCGGCTACACCGCCGAAATCCACGGGTATGATATTCTCAATACCTATGACCCGGATCTGCCCATCGACCCTGACCCGGATACCCCGGACAAGCCCACTGATCCCGATAAGCCAGACGAACCCAGCAATCCGACGAACCCAGACGGCCCGCAGACCGGCGACAACACGGTTTTGTGGCCTTGGATTGCCGCCATGGTGCTTAGCCTGTTGGCAATCCTCATTACCCTGACTATGGAACAGCGAAGCAGACGCAGGAATAAAGGGAAACATTTCAAGTTCTGAATGAAGGGGGAACCAACCTATGAGCCGGTTGATTGATTTGACCGGACAGCGATTTGGAATGCTGACGGTGCTGCGCCGGGCGGAAAGCAGAAACGGCAAGGTGTGCTGGACTTGCCGGTGCGAGTGCGGCAGCACCATAGAGGTATCCGGCAATAACTTGAAGCGGGGGCATACCGTAAGCTGCGGGTGCAAGCGCGTTCTCCCATATATCGGGAAACGCTTTGGAAGGCTGACCGTGTTGGAAAAGACTAATGAGAAAATCCGGCATGGCAGCACTTGGTCGCCGCTGTGGAAGTGCCAATGTGACTGTGGCAATACGACGTTGGTTCGGTTGGATTCCATCACTTCGGGTAATATCCAAAGCTGCGGCTGTCAGGAAAACGAAGGAAAAACAGAAAAAATGCGGGAAGCCGCCGGGTTTATCAGCGGCACACAGCTCTCGAAAATCCGCAGAATCATGGAACATAACACATCGGCTGCCGATGAAGATATGATCGGTGTCAACTATGACCCCAAAACCCGAAAATGGCGGGCGACCATAACCTTTCAGGGCGTTCGGCATCGGCTCGGCAGTTATGATACCCCAAGGGAAGCTGCAGCAGTACGGAGAGAGGCAGAAAGGAAATGGTTTGAACCGATGCTGAAGGCTTTTTTGTCCTCTAATGAAAGCAGTAGCGATAGGAGCAAGATCAATGCGGATAACAGTGGAGTTTAATAAGGTGCTCGTCTATGTGACAAAACATACTGGTTTTGACTTTTCAGGGTATTTCTACACCCCGCTGCAAGAACCGGCAGTGCCGTTTGCCAGCTTTGCCGACCTGGTTTTTTTGTTAGAGCAGCAGTTTGAAGAAATTCAGCTGCCTCAGGCAGCTTTTCAGAGACGCAGCTTTATCCCAGAAGAACAAAAATCGCCTCCCCAACCCCTCACCGAAGCAGAAACCTATTTTACAGAGCATCCCCGAGGTGAGAAAATACCGGTTTTGGCCTGTTTTAGTGTGCATGTGCTGTACCGGCAGTATGGTAGTTGGCAAGGGAGAGCTGTGTGGGAAGATGCCCACAAAATTGCAAATTTTCGCAGTGCAATAGAACTGCTGTACTTGATAAATAGCGCATTAGAGACGCCTATGGGCAGGAAAAAAGCGAAACAGAAAACGACAATGCAGGTGTCCAAGACAAAGTCAAAATAAAAATACGAATCAGTTGAATGGGCCGCCCGGCTTGAGCTTTTATCTCAAGTCGGGCGGTTTTGCTCTATCTACTGTGAGAAAGAGAAGCTCTCAAAAATATAATAAAATTGATAAAAGTGTGGTGAAGTCCTTGTAGTGTGCTGCCCTTTGCTGCCCTCGCCCTATAAGGCAAGGGCAGCACTGCACCTTTAGGGGGCAATCGCTTTGGTGGCTATGCACTGTGGCCTATTGTCGTCCAGGGCCAAATAACCTGGACGTATTCATTTTTTTATAAATCCCGCCGCCATGCGGGCTGCCGTGGCCCGCCGACAATCTGAATTTTTCAAATTTCAGATTGATCGGAGGACACGAAAATGGCTTACAACAAAGCCAGAGCGGAACGAGAATGGCTCCGCTGGAAAGAAGCAGAAGAAAAGAAACTCAGAGAACTTGGCGTGGATGAGGAAACCATCCAGCGCCTTCATACATACGATTGGGCGCAGTTCAACAAAGAGCGCCAGTACCTGCAGCGGCAGGTAGAGTGGTCACCATATATAGATTGGGTGTCAGCGCAGGATCTGGAGCTGCCTGTAGAAGATACGGAATCCCTGCTGGACAGCATCGAGGATATAGAACTGCTACACCTTCTTTCCAAAGAGGACAAGCTCACCTTACAAATCGTATTATATAAGATGCAGGGATATACCAGCATAGAGATTGCAGAGAAAACCGGGATGACAGAAACGGCTATCAGGCAAAGAATATCACGGTTGAAAAAGAAGATGTAAAAAGGAAGGGACATGATCTGATTTCAGGTCATGTCCCTTCCTTTTCTATATAGGTTGTGGCATATAAAGGCTACTCCATGTGTTTCGATTCAATTTTTTGCATCAAGCAACCAATCCGTCAAATATCGTACCTGTATTCCATTGTAGTTGCCGAGAGTCAGACGATCCAAGGTTAAAATGATTTTTTCATAATTGTCCCTAATGCTTTCAAGAGGCCGGATCTCTCGATCAAAAGTTTCCTTAGCAGTCATGTCTGCTGTGACCTGAAAATACTGATACACACCCTGCTTTTCGGCAACAAAGTCGACCTCTGTGTTACCAACTTTTCCAATGGATACTTTGTAGCCACGACGCAAGAGTTCAAAATAAACGATATTCTCAAGAGAAAAACCCAGATCATAATTTTTGCGGGGAAGGATATAATTTCTTATCCCCAAATCAACAATATACATCTTTCGGTTTGCTTTTAAGATCTGTTTTCCCACAATGTCAAAACGCTCTGCTGGATAAAAAATAAACGACTCTGTAAGTGCCTCTACATAATCCCCCACTGTGTTGGGGGATATTTTTCTTCCATTTGAAGTCAAATAATCTGTAATACCCCTAATGGAAACAGGGTTACCAATCACACTGGCGAGATACTTTGCAATCGTTTTGAGAAGCGCGATATCCGTGATTTTTCTCTTGGATGGATCGCTTTCCTTCCTTGCCTGCCGATCTTCAATATCTTTTACAATGACGGTATTATAAATTCCCTCTAAATAGGTATTTACTTTTTCATCGCTGCGATTCATAGCGGCAATGTACGGCATACCGCCATTTTTTAAGTATTCAGAAAATCCTTGTTCAACACCTAAGCCTGTGATTGTAAGAAATTCCTGAAAAGACAGTGGAAGCATTTTGATTTCAACATATCTGCCTGTTAAGAGAGTCGCCAGATCTCCAGACAACATATATGCATTGGAGCCAGTAATATATAGGTCAACATTGGGCTTTACATATAAACTATCTACAACTTTTTCAAAGGAAGGAACTTTTTGAATCTCATCCAGAAAAATATAAGTCATTTTTCCGCTCACGAGATGTTCCTTGAGATACTGATACAACTTTCTGTAATCCAATAGCTCTTCGTACTCTAATTCCTCAAAATTAACAGAAACAATTTGTTCTTTCGTGACACCATTTTCTTTGAGCCATTGCTGGCATTGGCTCAAAAGCGTAGATTTACCACAGCGGCGAATACCTGTCACCACTTTAATTACCTGTTCATCTTTCCAACTGATTAGCTGGTTTAAATATTCTTTTCGTTGAACCAATGAAATCACCTCCCTGATTATCGTTCCCATTTTAACATATATTATTCAAATGATCAATATATTGTTCCCGTTTCGGAATATTTATTTAAAATTGATAATCTTTGTTCCTGATATGATTTTAATGGAAAGCGTGAAAATGGATCGCTATGAAAATCAATGAGACATAAAAAAGAGAAACCATTGTCATACAAAGAATCTCTCGCTTGAAAAGTTGTATAAAAACAAGACGCTTAAACTAATTTATCAAGCCGCATATGCTATGATAGCCAATCAGAAACTTTTTCATTTTATGTCACGATCCGGCCTTTTTCCTGGGCTATGGGATGAACGGGGAAAAAGAAACGTTCACCTTGTAGCTTGAAAATCGAATACCAGCCATGCGGGTACGTTCCCGCCTGAGCGAGCGACTAAAAAGTTTGTTATACACAAACTTCGGAAAAAGCGCCATGACGAACCAAAGCAAGAGCTGCCTCCCTTTTATGGGACGGCGGCTGTTGCTCTTGGTTTCGAGCGATGCATTTTGACCGGAAAGAGGGGGTAGTTGCCCTTTTCGCCATGACCTTGGGCGGGGGATTATGATACGCGCTATCGTTTTGCCCACACGTCAGATGGGTTGGCCGACCTTGGGTTGTAATCAGCAAGACCTTTGGGGAGCCAGTGAACGGCTTGTCAACTGCAAGCCTGCCTGCATGGTTCCCAAGGTTGCCGGGGGGCGAGCTGCAAATACGGCACATCAAAATCAAACCTTTTTTAATTCAGATTGCCGTTGACGGCGAATCCGTGCGGCGCAGCCTAAAAACTGCGCCGCATCAGTTTGCCGCCAACAGGCCAAGAGCAAATTGCTCTAAGGAGAATGTGCCGAAATGAACAAGCCTACTTTAAAGGAGCAGGCCCATGGGGAGATTGAACGGATTTTCCGAATCCTCCTGCCTCAAAACGGGCTGGCAGTGCGGGAAGAACAGATTACCCTCTGCCACGCCATGCTGGACACCCTGCTCCAAAACAATATCGCTTTATGCGACGCGGGCGTTGGGATTGGAAAAACTTATGCCTACCTGACCGCCTGCATTTTACTGAAAAAGTTTGCGCCCCATGGACCTGCCGGTTCCCAGCCGGTGGTGGTTTCCACCTCCAGCGTTGCCCTGCAGGATGCTATCATCGGGGAATACATTCCATTTTTGTCCCGAATTTTTCTGGAGAACCGCATCATTCAAAAGCCCATCCGGGCGATGGTGCGAAAAGGCAAGGAACGCTTTGTCTGCGACGTTCGCCTTTCCCAGCGTTTGGAAGCCGTGAAAGATAAGAAAAAGAATGCCCAGCAGATGAAAGCCCTGCTCTCTCTTCGCACTTATTACGATTTAGACGCCATAACCGGCCTCAGTGGATTTGACCGGCGGCAGGTATGCGTCCCCAAGGTTTGCGAGAAAACCTGTCCCTTGCGAAATACCTGCCGGTACCATCAATACCTGAAGGAAGCCAGAAGCGCAGAGATTTTTGTCCAGATTTGCAATCACAATTACTTACTGGCAGATGCAGCCCATCGCTTACAGGAACTGCGGCCTCTTCTCAATGATTACCGGGCTTTGGTGATTGACGAAGCTCACAAGCTGCCGGACGCCGCCCGGCAGATGTATGGGCAGAGTTTGTCGGCGGAGGACTTCCGAGAGCTCTGCAACCTGCTGGCAAAAGAAAAACAGTTCCTCGCGGCCCAGCGGCTGAAAGAAAAGTTTGCTACCCTATTGGGTGCTATGTGCCGGGGTGAACTGCTGGAAGAAGCCCAGCGTACCGCCTTTATTTTAACACCGGATCGGGAAGCGGCCCTTCGGGATTGCCTTTCCCTCCTCCGGCAGCTTCAAAAACAGCTTGCCCCGCACCTCCCACGATGGCTTCTTCACCGGCTGGGAACAACAGAACAGGCCCTCGGCCTGTTTTTTACCAGTGACCGCAGGCATATCCTCTACATCCAATACGACAGGGACGGAAGCCCCAGCCTCTGCGCCGCCAGCCGGGAGATGCCGGAGCAGCTGCGTCGGGCGCTGTGGTTAAAGGACATTCCTGCCATCCTGACCTCCGGCACCCTCATGGCTGGTGGCAGCTTTGAACGAACAAAAAAGGTCATGGGGCTGTCCTTAAATCAGCGGCTGGAGGATTTTATTGCGGTTTCGCCCTTCAATTACGAGGAAAACTGCCTTCTTTACATCCCCGGTGACCTGCCGAAAGCGCAGATGGGCAGCGAAATGGAGACCCTGTGTCTGGCAAAGCAGATCTGCCGCTTAGTGGAGGCCACTCATGGTCATACTCTGGTGCTCTTTACCTCCTATTCCCTCATGGGCGCTGTTTATAATCAGGTAAAGGACCGGCTGTCTTTTCATCTGATGGAAGTATGGCGGCATTCGCAGGACGTCATCCATAGGTTCAAGCAGGCGCAGAACGCTGTGCTGTTCGCGGCGGGTTCCTGCTGGGAAGGTGTGGACTTTCCCGGCGATATGGTGTCATCGCTCATCATTGTGCGGCTGCCGTTCCCTGTTCCCGATCCACTGAGCGAAGCGGAACGGGAGCAGTATCCCACCCTGCAGGATTATATCCGGGCTGTCGTTATCCCGGATATGCAGGTGAAACTCCGACAGGGATTTGGGCGGGCCATCCGCACCGAAACCGACACCTGCGTGGTGAGCATTTTGGACCACCGGGCAGCCCCCGGTCAGCGGTATCACCAAGCTGTGCTGGAAACCCTGCCGAACCTTCGACTCACCAGAAAAATCGAAGATGTAGAGGATTTCATCCGGGCAAAGAAAAGCCCGGATTATTTTATGTCATAAAGGAGATTACCATAGATGAACAGAAAAACAGAAACGGCGGAATTTCCCTACGCAGACCGCCCCATGTGGTTATACAGCCGCAGCAGCGATAAAAGGATGTTTGTCCTGATTCAGCAGATGCGGAATCTTTTAGAGGAAGCCAATCATCGGGAATACACTGTCGTAGGTGCTTCTCAGGATATGGGAACCGGCAGGAGCATGGCCCGCATGGGCCTGAAGCAGATGATGCAGGCAGTGCAAAGCGGCTTCGTCCGCGCTGTGCTTGTGCAGGATTTAACCCGTCTGAGCCATGATCCCGCCATCCTGATTCAAATACTGGAGTTTCTGCAGGACCACGATGCGGTACTGATCACCACCGAAAGCGACCTGCGGTATGAACTTTATGTCAAGGGGCTGGAAAACCGCTTTTTCCAGAGGGCGGCCCAAAAGGGCCTCCATCTGCCGTGGTAAAGGGGGCCAGATTCATGCGAGTTACCTATAACCCTGAAGCTCCAGCCCTTGCGGTGCTCAACGAAATCAAATATTATATGGCGCTTTCGGCCTTGAAAAAGATGCTGGCCGATGGCATCATAACCTCTGAAAATTACAAAAAAGCGGCTGTTGCTATTGCCGAAAGATACCGGGTTTTGCGATATGATATTTAGTGGTTGTCGTGATAGCTTTATACCAGCCATTGTGGTAATGTTGTTGCTGCGGGGTGGTCACAATAGATGCCGCCCAAGAAAGCGCAGAAAGGGCGGTGCGGAGAATGCCACAGGTGCAGATCATAGAACCTACGATAAGACCACAGAAACAGAAAATCCGGGTTTGTGCCTATGCCCGTGTGAGCAGCAACTCCGACGATCAGTTGAACTCCTTTTCCGCGCAGGTTGAATATTTCACCCAACTGATACAAGCCCATAGCGATTGGAAATTCGTCGACATTTATGCTGACGAGGGCATAACCGGGACCAGAGCCGACAAGCGCGACGATTTCCAACGGATGATGCGGGACTGCAGAGCCGGAAGGATTGACCGCATACTGGTTAAATCCATTTCCCGATTCGGAAGAAACAGCGCCGACTGCATTGAAGCCGTTCGGGAACTGAAAATATTAGGAATAGCTGTTGCGTTTGAAAAAGAAGGTATTGATACAGGACGCATGACTAATGAGATGTACTTTTCCATGTACAGTGCATTCTCACAAGAAGAATCCACTTCCATTGCAAAGAATATGCGTAAAGGCGCAGTCATGCGGATGAAAAACGGAACCTATCGTCTATCCCAAGCGCCTTATGGCTACCGTTTAGATGAAAAAGGCGGCTTTCTAATTTGCCCGGAAGAAGCGAAAGTTGTCCGAAAAATATTTGGGGACTTTCTCTCAGGGAAAAGCATTCGAGAAATCGCCAATGAACTTGCACAGGCCCAAGTACCAAAGCTGAAAGGAAACCCCGTGTGGAGTGCCACCGGGGTTTCTTATATTTTAACCAACGAACGCTACATGGGAGATGAATTGTTCCAGAAACGCTTCACCACTGACGCATTTCCTTTTAGGAAAGTAAAGAACCGTGGCGAGAAAAGCCAATTTTATGCAGAGAATACCCATGAAGCTATCGTCAGCCCCAATGTGTTTCGTCTGGCGCAGGAACTTCTAAAAAAGAAAAATCAACTCCATGGACGGAAAAAGGAAATCCAAACCTATACTTTCTCCAAAATGCTGGAGTGCAGCGAATGTGGGAGCACATTCTGCAGGCGGGTAACCAAAGCTGGAACTGTAGTATGGGCCTGTTATCGGCATTTCCGTGACAAAAAATTGTGCGCCATAGAAAATGTGCAGGAGTCCGAAGTGGAGTCCGCATTCGTTACCTTATATAACAAGCTGGGGAGAAATCGCTCGGAGATTTTAACCCCATTCATTACGCAGGTGGAAAAACTGCGCGATAAAAATTTCATGTCCCATCCGGGGGCCATGCAGTTGAACAAAGAAATAGCGGATCTGTTGGAGCAGAATCATGCGTTGGCCACTTTGAGAGCCAAAGAGTGCATTGATTCTGCTTTTTATATGAGTGAAACCAATACCAACAACACTAAGCTGGAAAATTTGCGGAAGGAGCTTCAGCGATACCGTGACTTAAACGACTACCACAAAATACTTAATAGAAGCCGCCTGCTTCTGAAAATTTTTGAAGAACAGGAAAGTATCCTACGGTTCGATCCGGCAGCCTTTCGCAACATGGTTGCCAAAGTGAGAATTTCCGCAGACGCCATTTGTTTCCGTCTCATCAACGGAATGGAATTGGCAGAGAAAAGATAGGAGCTACACCAATGAAAAAGAAAAGATACCTGCCCTTCGGATATCAAATGGAAAAGGGAGAAATCATCCCACACCCCGATGAGGGGCCTTTGGTGCAGGCTATCTTTTCAAAATACCTCGAAAGGGCTGCCCTTTCAACACTCGCCAAATATGCCTCCTTGTCGGGCATTCCTTATCGGGAAGGAGCCGAGCAATGGAATAAAACCATGATTTGCCGGATTTTGGACAATTCCAAGTACGCAGGCGATGAAGGATTCCCGCCGCTGGTTTCAAAGGAACAGTGGGAAGAAGCAGCTTTCCTCAGAGCAGCCAAGGCAAAGCAATATGGCGGCAGCCTACCTGCGGAAATGAAAAAAATCCGCCAGAAGATCTGCTGTGGAAACTGTGGGCAAATCCTCAAGCGAGTCAATATGCGGACAGGATACATCCTGTGGGAATGCCCAAAATGCGGAATCAGCACAGACTACATACCAGACGAGCTATTGCTGCAAAGCGTGACTGCCCTATTAAACCGGGCAATTGAAAACCGGGAAAAGCTGAAACCGGAAGAAAGGCATTGTGAATGCTTATCCATCGAAGTCCTCCGGCTGAATAATGAAATTGACCGGCAGATGACCAATCCCCACGCTAATGCGGATCAACTGCTCCAGCTTATCATGGATTGTGCCAAAGCGAAATACGAAGTCAGCGAAAGCGGTGCTTCGGAGCAGATGACTCAGCTTATACAGGAACGGCTGGCCGATCAACCCCTGATTTCTGACTTCGACTACGACCTGTTTAGCAGCATAGCAGAGAAAATCCTTATTCAGCCAAATACTTCCGTTCACCTTCAACTGCAAAACGGAAAAGTGATATAACCTACCGGAAAGGAGCATTTATATGGAGCCACAAACCCCCATCAGGCAAAAAATCATCCGGGAGATTAAACCCTCCCCAGTGCTGCAGGCCCGAACCCGCAATCACAGGCTAAGGGTAGCGGCTTACTGCCGAGTCAGTACAGAGCAGGAAGAACAGCAGACCAGTATCGAAAACCAAATCACCTACTATGACGACTTGATTCGCTCGAATCCTGAATGGGAATATGCTGGCGTTTTTTCAGACGATGGCATAAGCGGAACGAGAGATGAGAACCGTCCCGGCTTTATGGAAATGATAAAGCAGTGCAAAAAGGGAAAAATCGACATGATACTGGCAAAGTCACTATCCCGTTTTTCCCGAAATACCCTTCAATGTATTTCATACATACGAATGCTAAAGGACCGGGGCATCATCATCCGGTTTGAAAAAGAAGGGCTGGATACCTCCCGTGTAACCAGCGAAATATTCTTCACATGGACCAGCGCCTTCGCCCAAGGCGAAAGCGAATCTCTGAGCAACAATGTCAAATGGGGTAAACGAAAAGGCTACAGTCAAGGAAATTTCGCCTTTCCCTATAAGAGCCTGCTGGGATACAAAAAAGGTGAGGATGGAGAACCGGAGATCATACCGGAAGAAGCAGAGCAGATCAAACTGATATTTAACCTGTTTCTGCTGGGCAGAAGCATGCGCCAGATCAAGGAAGCGTTAGAGCGAAGGAATATTCTGACGCCCAAAGGGAAAACAGAATGGTCACTAAGCACGATTGAAAGCATTTTGAAAAATGAAAAATACATGGGTGATGTACTGCTGCAAAAGAGCTATACCGCTGATTTTCTCAGTAAGAAAAAGAAGAAAAACAATGGAGAACTCACTCAATATTACATCACCGACAATCACCCAGCTATCATCCCTCGTGAGGATTTCCTAAACGTCCAGCTGGAACTTACACGCCGGAACAGCAAAAAGAAGGTAACAAAAAAGAAATCTAAAAGCGAACTCAGCAGGTACACCAGCCAATATTCCCTAAGCGAAAGGTTAGTGTGCGGAGAATGCGGTTCCATGTACCGCAGAACTACTTGGGCCAAAAAAGGCAAGAAAAAAGTAGTCTGGCGTTGCATCAGCCGTTTGGAATTCGGAACGAAATACTGTCAGCATTCACCAACCCTTTTAGAAGAAACCCTGCACCAAGCAATTTTGCAATGTATTCAAAAAGTGGTTGAGGATAAGGAAGATATCCTGAAAACCCTGCGCGACGTTCAAGAAAACATTATCCTGTTTTCCGGGAATCAAGTCACACCGCAATCACTGGAAAAGCAAATAGACAAGCTGCAGCAGGAAATGTCGGCCTTAGTCAAAATCGTTGCCCAAGGCGGCGACAGCGACTTCTATGCCGCCAAGCTGCGGCAGCTTTCCGAACAAAAAATGGCCCTCACAAACCAACTGCAGGAAATCCAGAAAAAGAAGATGGCTGATCAGGCACAGGAATACCAATACCAGCAAGCCCTGCTTTATATCAACAACGAGGAAAACTTGAACCTTACCGAATTTAATGATGACTTTATCCGAAGAATCATTGAACAGGTGACCGTCCTATCAGCCACTCAAGTCAGAATACGGTTTGTCGCCGGGTACGAGCAAGACGCATGCCTACCACTGAAGAAATAGGTTGCCTGCAAAAAAATAGCACCGATAACCTCAAGCCGGGGGACATCGGTGTTGTTTTTTTTTGGCTAATTCTTATGGCTTGATCAAAATACAAATATATGAGATTTTCTCTCAATTAAATATTGATTTTATTTCGATATGGCGCTATAATAGGCTTGGGAGAGTGAAAAAATGTTTACCAAGTTTATTTTTCGTAATTTTAAGTCTTTTCGGGATGATACCACACTGGATTTGTCTGCGTCTAAAATCACAGAATATGCCGATCATTTATTTGATACCGGCGTTGAAAAGGTTTTACCGACTATCGCTATCTATGGAGCCAATGCAAGTGGTAAATCCAACGTTTATCAGGCTTTTGAATATATGAGTCAGTATGTTGCAAACTCCTTTAAATTTGGCGGAGATGACGATTTAAATCAAAAGTCGGATTTTGACTATATGAAACCTACTCCCTTTTTGTTTGATAGCAAAAGCAAAGATCAAGAGTCTTTATTTGAGGTCTACTTCGTAGATACAAGTAGTGAATCCATAAAATCATATCAATATGGCTTTGCGGTAAATTCCCAGGGTGTCACACGAGAATGGTTGAATCGAAAAGCTAAGACAGCAAGAGCATATAAGCGAATTTTTTACCGGGATGGCGAAACATTAGATTTAACTGGAATTCCGGCCAAATACCGTGAAAACTTAGAGGTCTCTTTGGAACGAGAGGTTTTGATCTCATCCTTAGGAGCAAAGCTGAAAATCCCTAAACTCAAATTTATTAGAGATTGGTTTTTACAAAATGAATTTGCGGATTTCGGGGACCCTGCTGAAAGCTTCTTTATGTCTCGGTTTTTGCCTGCGGGCTTCGTTGATAGCCAAGAAGTACAGGATAACATTGTAAAATTCTTTACTGCCTTTGATGACTCCATCAAGGGATTCCATATAGAAAAGGTTGCTTCCTCTGATTCTGATAAAAAGGAAGAGCACTACACGATAGACGCTATTCACTCCATGATTGATTCGGATGAAACAGCATCCATTCCCCTGCGTTTGGAATCTGACGGAACGCTGAAAATGTTTGCATTGTATCCGGTTCTACAAGAGGTGTTAGAACGTGGCAGCGTATTGTTTATAGACGAACTTAATGCAAGACTACATCCTTTGCTTGTAAAAAACTTTATTCATACTTTTTTGACTCCTGAATTAAACCCACATAGGGCGCAATTGGTTTTTACGACCCATGATACATGGCAGTTATCTACTGACATCCTCAGACGTGATGAAATTTATTTTACACAGAAGGATAAGCAGGGAATTTCGCATTTATATTCATTGGCAGATTGTGTTGACGAAGATGGAATTAAAATCCGGAAGGATGAAAATTTTGAGAAGAACTATTTGAATGGGAAGTATGAGGGAATACCATGCATCCGAGAGTTTCACATTACCGAACTTAGTAAAGATAGTTAATGGATCCATATTATTGATCCGATTTTAAAATAGTTAAATTAAACCTTGTGTAAATAGAAAGGAAAGGTATAGTTATGAAATTAAAAGCGTTGAGTCATTATGATGGCGATATGGACACAAGATTTGGGGATTGTATCCTTCTATATGATTCTAATACCCTTATTGTATACGATTGTGGTCACACTAAGCATTCAGAAACAATAAAATCATTCTTGCAATCTACTCCATCAGTTTCTCAGATACATATTGTGATTTCCCATAACGACAGCGATCACACAGATGGTGTAATAGATTTGCTTGATTATTTGAACGATAACAATTACAACACGTCGGTATACTCATCCTTATATCTAAAGCATACAAAAGAAGTCATGGAGTTACTTGATGATGATAGAAGAACCAAATCGGCGACCAAGGAACACATTCTGGAAAATTTTGATAATATCGCAGAAATCATTGAAAAAGCTGAGGACTATTCCTTTACTATCGTAGATGCAACGGTTGATACAACTGTTGCTTCCGCAAAAATTGTGGGACCAACAGAAGAAGAATTCGTAGCAGTAGTTGCCCAAGCAATTAAAGATGATACCGTCACCCAAATTGAAGGAGAAACGGTTATGAATGCAGCCAGCATTCAGCTAAAATCTACATTAACTGATGAAAAGGTGGTTTTGCTATGCGGAGATGCCTCTCCGTCATATTTGCACGATCTTGACAGCTACGATATTATACAGTTACCACATCACGGCCAGTTAGATGATGCTAAAGCTATTTTTCAAGAACTCGGTGATTCCGCATATAGAAAGACATTTCTAATCTCAGATAATACTGGATCTGCTGGAAATAGTGGTGGTTCAGTTAAGCTAAAGAGTTATATGCAAGAAGAATATTATACGGCTGCGCTGAACACTCAGGATGGAGTAATTGAATTGCCTGATGATGTTAGTAGCCACATCGGGATTCAAACGCAAAGGAGAACTTATTACGGTGATTTGGGTAGTATCTAAATCTATCTGCAGCTCTTCAGAAGAGTTGGATTGTAGACGCCAGTATATTAGGGATGTAACAAAAGCTGAAGTGTCTTGTTGGTCAGAATCAAATTGTGAATATAAACGGTTTGGCCTTAAACGAACTTGTGCTTTTTATGTTTGCCAGTCTAAAAAGGGTGAGTATGGAATGATAATAACTGCACATATTCACGAAATAGGGGCCATATTTGAAAGTATAGCATCCAGAAAACGTGCTATAGTTGTTATTAACTCCTGTGAGATCGAAAAGACTATTTCAAGTGTATTTTTGTCCATAGTAAGGCAAAAGAACAATTCTTCTGAATTGTTCTATGCATACCAAGAAAGAGAGAGCCACGGGCTACTTGTCAATTATGCTGACAACCTTGGAACTTTTGGTTTCAGCACCACCCTATCTGAACGGATGCTATTTAGGCAAAGGCACGAGGGCTTTATAAAGGCTATTAGGAATTCATTCCAAAAGGTGGTGCCATAATGAATCAAATACTGGAAAAATTAGGTTCATATCAAATTTTAACCAACCTTTTGCCAGGAGCTTTCTTTGGCGTAAGTCTTAAATTTTTCTTTGGCATAAATATTTCAACTGAGAATTTTGGAGAAGATATTCTGATATACTATTTAATCGGATTGATTATCAATCGCGTTGGTGCATTAATCACAGAACCTTTTTTGAAGAAAATTCGTTTTATAAAATTCGCACCATACGCAGAATTTGTGCAAGCACTAAAAAGTGATTCAAAGATAGATATATTATCAGAAATCAATAATCTTTTTCGTTCTATATTAACTTGTATCGTGTTATTACCTTTAGCAAGACTTGGGCAAGTACTATCTTTAAATTGGTTGTGGTTTTCTAAAAACTGGAAATGGTTTGTCATAATTTTTATTTTAGTTTTGTTTTTATTTGCATATCGACAACAGAGCAGCTACATCTGTAAACGAGTAATGATAAGCAATAACAAGACTAAAGAGGGCAAGAGTGCCACGAAAAATAATTAAATAAATTTGAATGTGAAAATTTTATTCCAGATAACCGGCAGTATTTTTTATTTTAAATCTTTGAGTTTTGCAGGCTTGTCCGAGCTTTTTCCTTACAGTAATCTTCCTCGCTTGTTATAAAAGCGCGGGAATCAGCGCTATCACTTTTCTGCCGCTCCTTTATGTGCATATGGACAGAAGCCAATGGCCGCTGTTTTATAATAGACAATATTTCAATAAGGAATTTTCAGGCGCAGACGTGCAACAGTAATTTTTCCAGCTGGCTACTCAGCCTCAATAATGGTACCGCTTTCGGTATTTAAAAAACATGAAGCAGGCCAAGATGACTGCCATTAACTCTGCGGCTGGGGTAGCCAGCCAGATCCCAATAACATCGAAGAACGCGGGAAGGATCAGCATGGCAATCATGGTAAATACAAAAGTACGGGAAAAGGCAAGCACAGCTGAAATAATTCCGTTGGAAAGTGCAGTGAACATTCCGCTTGCGAAAATGTTGAATCCTACAAAAAGCAACGCTAGCGAACAAATACGGTTTCCCTGGACAGCCAGATCAAAAACAGCGCTCCCGGGCCTGGCGAAAATAGATACCAAAGGTTCTGTAACAATCAGAGAGACGATTACTGTTGCCACAGCAATCGTACCGATAATTATCAGGCTGGTTCGGATTAACCGTTTTAACTTGCCATGGTTCCGCTCTCCATAGTAAAAGCTAATCATAGGAGCTACGCCATAGGTATAACCAGCATAAAGAGAACCGGCAAGCGCCAATACATAAGAAATAATCGTGATTGCGGCAACTCCGTTTTGTCCCACATATTTAAGCATTGCCCAGTTGAACATCAAGGTAATGATACCATTGACTAACGCGGCTGCCATTTCTGAACAGCCGTTTGTAACGGCGTTTCCAAGCACCTTGAAACGGCAGACAGGCTTCACAAAATGAAGCAGACTATTTTTTTTAGAGAATACAAAGAAACCTACAACCGCTGTAATGGAATACCCTAATCCAGTGGCAACCGCTGCGCCTCCGATTCCTAAATGAAAGACCGCGATAAACAGGTAGTCAAGCATAATGTTCGCAACCCCGCCGGCGACGGAACAGAGCAGAGACAAGGTCGCTTTGCCCGCGGCAATCATGTAGAGGGTAAAATTATTCATTAACAGAATTGGTACGGTAAACAGCAGGTAGCAGCTTAAATATTCCCGGCAGTAGTCGGAAACTTCTGCGGAAAGAGACATAGAGCTAAAAAAGTTTCCCATAAATAGATAGCCAATGCCACACATTACAAGGCCAGCAAAAACATTTACTATGATTAAAAAAGTAAAGTCCTGCATTGCTTCATCGTTTTTTCCTTCTCCCATTTTTTTCATAATGGCTGCGCTGCCCCCCGTCGCAAGCATAGTTGAAATTGCTGTGACCAGCGCTATGATGGGATACACCAGATTGATCGAGGATAAAGCGTTGGTGCCGATTAGATTTGATACAAACAGTCCGTCAACCATCGTATAAAAAGACATAAAAACGCTCATAGCAATTGTTGGAACTGCAAATCTAAGGATGCTTTTTAAGGTGACGGGTCTGCTGTACGCAGCTTCATTGTTCATAAGGAATCCCCCTTTTTTCTTGCGGATATCATCAATATAGATTATAATAAACCGTACAGTAACAGGACGGTCAAGGGGGTTAAGAAATGTCTGAAGGAAAAAACACCTTGTTTACCATCGGCCAGTTTGCGGCTTTGCATGGAATCAATAAAAAGACGCTGATGTGGTATGATGAAATAGGACTGTTTCAACCAGCGGTGATTAGTGAAGAAAATGGGTATCGGTATTATAACTATTATCAAAGCTCAGTGTTGGAAACCATTCTAATGCTTCGGGATATGAAGGTGCCTCTTGCTGATATTAAGTCATTTATAAAAAACCGGTCTGCGGAGAGTATGGAGATATTACTGAAAGAAAGGATAAAGGAATTAAACACGGCAATCGCCAGTATGAAAGCGGTACGGGCCAAGCTGTACAGCCGGCACGACGACATGGCCGCGCTGCTGGAACTGGATTTGTCCGAGATTTCCATCATAGAGAAAGAGCCGAAATATCTTGCCATAGTGAAGATCGCGGCGAATACCCCTTTGGAAACGCAGATTGAAATGGTTGTTTCAGAAATTAAAAAGCATCAGCTTCCACGTATGTATCAGGCTTCCTATGGCTCTATGCTTCCGGTGGAAAACCTGTACGCCCGCCATTTTGATGATTATGCGGGTTTATTTATAGAAGTTCCTGACATTACAAATAAAAAAGGGCTGCATAAGCAGCCGGGAGGAACTTATTTGCGCGGGTTCAGCGCCGGAAGCTGGGAGAAACTACCCTCGCGTTATGAAGAGATTCTTCAATACGCCAGGCGGAATCATTTGCGCCTTTATGGACACGCTTATGAAATTGGGATCAACGAAATGGTGATAGATAAAATCGACGATTATATCACGAAAATAGAAATTCCTGTCGCCTCCGAGGGCGTATGAAAGGAATCCCGCATGCTGGGCTCAGAATTGGGTTAAAAACAAAAATCAGTAAGTTAGGTTAATCGGCTTTCAGAGACTGCTGGTATTCTCCGGGAGTTACCCCGAACAGCTGCTTGAAAACGTAAGAAAAGTGTTTTACGCTGACATAGCCTACCTGGTTGACGATCTCATAGATCCGTAGGCCAGGGTTTTCCTTCATAATCCGTTTGGCATGCTCCATGCGGACGCGCGTGACATATTTACTGTAAGATTCCCCCAGCTCCTTATGAAACAGCGAGCTCAAGTAATTTGGGGAGACGTCGATTTTTTCCGCTACTAAGGCCAGGCTGATAGGCTGGGCGTAGTTAGTGTGGATATAATGCTCTGCCTGGGAGACGATACCGTTTTCAGATTTGTTCCGATCCGCTTTTTCTTCCTCAGAAGGCAGTAAAAACGAAGCGGCGGAGGTGTAAAACGCCTGTATCGTATCCTGATCGGAGGATTTGCAGGCACAGAGAGCGGAGGCCGCGCGGTTGAGACGATCCGGCGGCCAGGCCTGGGCAGATTTGGCCAGCCCCTTGATCCAGTAAAGGCCAAACCGCAGCGCCTCTGTTTCCGTTTTTCCCGGCAGCAGCTGAATGATAGACTGCAGCGCCAGCTGCCGTGCCAATGAGTTTTTATCCAGCAGGGCGGAATGCAGCGAGGAAACATAATGGTTAAGCCTGGTTATCTTGTTCTGGATTTCAGAGGAGATCTCCTTTGTGGTATAATAAGCGCCGGCAGTGAAAAACAAACGGCCGCACAATGCGGTATAGGCCTGGCGGTAAGCGGCTTCCGCTTCCATAACGTCGAAAAGAAGGCCGCTGACCCCGGCGGAAATGGAAAGGCCGGCGTGCTCAAGCATTAATTGGGAAACCTGCTGATAGATATGAAGCGCCTGATCTTCGACCGCTTCCGTGTCGTCATCGGAAAGCAGAAGCAAGGTGTTTTCCTCCTGGTCCAGCGTGACCCAGCTTCCCAGCGCGGCTTGCTCGGTGTATTCCAGGGTTAAACGGTACAGCATATACCGAAAGACAGGAATATCGCTTGCCTGAATACCGTTTCCCAGTAAAACATCTTCATCCAGACTCAGCAGAAGCATGACTCCGGCACCCTCGATGAGACTGATTTTCATGCGGTGAATCAAAGGGTAAAGGGATTTGACCTCTACGTTTGAGTTTTCGATCATCGCCCGGATGAACCGGGCGGCAATCTGCTTTTTTCCGTCCTCCGACATCTCCAGCAGGCTGTGGTATGCCAATTCCTCCGCCCGCTCTGTTTGTAAGGAGGACTTTATTTTTTGCAGCACGGCTTTCAGTTCAGTAAGAGAAATCGGCTTTAATAAATAATCCGCCACACTGCACTGAATGGCCTGCTGTGCGAATTTAAATTCGTCATGGCCGGATAAAATGACAATTTTCTGTTCTGGATTCCGGCGGTGAAGCCGCTCGCAGAGCTCCAGCCCGGACATCTCGGGCATTTTAATATCGGTTAGAACCAAATCCGCTGAATGGCTTTCAAACCACTCCAGAGCCTGGATGCCGTCAAGGCACGCGCCGGCGATTTCCCAGTCCGGGTCCTGCTTGGGAATTGCCATTTTCAGATAATCCAGGGTGAGGCTTTCATCGTCAACCAGTAATACTCGGTACATCCTGCTCACACTCCTTTTCCAGTAAGGGCAGCTCTACCCGGCATGTCGTTCCCGCGTCGGGCTGGCTGGAGATACGGATTCCGTAGCAGCTTCCATAATGAATCTGGATGCGCTTGTTTACGTTTTCCAAGCCGATGTGGCCGTCCGCGCCGGGAGAAACGCTTTGGTTCTCGTTTTCCGCCGTGCGGCCCAGCTTTTCCCGCAGCGCCTTCAGCTGCTCCTCCGTCATGCCCTTTCCGTCGTCGCTCACGACAAAGTAACAGCGGCCTTCCTTCAAAAAGCCTTCTACGGTAATTTTCGTCCGCCGCCGCTGGGTTTCACAGCCATGAATGACCGCGTTTTCCACCAGGGGCTGTAAAATAAACGCCAGGATATATTGTTTTTTCAGACTGTCATCCAGCTTGAGCTCATAGGACAGCCTCTGTTCAAACCGGCTGCTTTGGATTCCCAGATAGGCGTCCAGTATGGCGAATTCATCCTCCACCAGCACCTCCCGGTCCCACTTGGCCATGCCCCGCAGCAGCCGGTGCAGCTTTTCGATGTTGTCCACCGCCTGCTCCAGCCGGCCCACCTGGATCTGCATGCTGATCATATTCAGGGTGTTATACAGAAAGTGGGGTTTAATCTGGCTTTGCAGAGCGTGCAGCTGAGCCTCGGTGTGGAGCATTTCCGCCTCGTATACCTTTTTCGCCAGTTCGGTGTTTTTTTCAATGTTGTCGTTGATGGTTTTGACCATCGCGTTAAAGGAATCCCCGAGATAACCAATTTCATCGTTGCGCTTGGAGGAGAAGGAGACCTGAAAATTGCCCTTGCGCACCTCCTTCATCAGTTGAACGATGCCCATCAGGGGCTTTAAAAAGCTATGGGTGAAAATCAAAAGCACCAAAATCGCGGATAAAGAGCTTAGGGTGGCGAGCAGGAAGGTAAAATCCCTGGTTTTCTGGGCGTTTTTTGTCAGCTCATCCAGGGAGTTGACCGCCACGATGGTCCAGTCCGCGCTTTTGACCTGGACAGTGTTCACCATATATTCCGCGGAGCCTATTTTTTCAATCCAGGAGCCGGAGGAGGCCAGCGCCACGCCGGATAAAAGCTCCACCTGTTCCTGGGAAGCGCTGTTGTATATTAGATTTTTGTCGTTGTCTATAATAAAAACGCCGCCCTGCTCCCCCATGTTGACCTTTCGGGCGATATCGGCGATCCCACTATAGCTGGCGTCTACCTTGATGACCCCGATCACCTGGTCGATGTTTTGCACGCTTTTCAGCTGCTTGACGATAGAAAAAACCGTATCCTTAGGATAAGATACCAGCTGCTCTGTGTGAGGCGGCACGAAAATCGGAGACTGGGTGGACATGGCGTCCTGATACCAGTCAAGGGCCTGATAATCCGCGCTGTGGTTTACGCTTTTCGGCATACGGCCGCTGAAGTAGATGTCGTCTGTAATGACAAAAACATTTAAGATGTCCTTGCGGGGCATGATCATGATTTTATCCAAGTAGCTTTCGATCACCCGCCTTCTCTGCAAACGGTCGATATCGCTGCCGCCGGTGGCCTCCAGCGCCGCTACCACGGAATCGTCGTAATAGAGATAAACCGTCAGCCGGAACAGTTCATCCAAATAGGTGCTTAAATTGATGGAAAGCTGCTCCAGGGTTTGGTCGATCTGTTCAGAGGACTGCTCCTGAAAATCCCTGGTATAGCGGGAATAGGAGAGGGTGGAGGAAATGAATACGGAGAGAAGAATCAGAAGAGCCACCACCGATGTCAGCGAGAAACGGATGCTGTGGAATTTTTTCAGTTTTTCTATTTTTTGTTTCACTGAGAAGCCCTCCAGTTCTCCGGCGGCGTCTTGCCGCCGAGGGAAGCGGTTTTCTGGAATCATTATAACATAGTTTTTTAAGCGCAAAAAGCAAATGATAAAAATACGAACCTCAATCGTAAGTTTTGAGGATTTTCAAATTTCCCGGTTTGTTTTACACTGAAACCGTAGGTAAGAGATATGTCCGACAAAGTAAAGGAGGAAGATTATGAATCATCTTGGAAAACGCATCTGCGCCGCGCTGCTGGCCGGCGCAATGACTATGGCCTTGGCCGCCTGCGGCCAGAGCGAAACCGGAACCACAGGCGAAAGCGCCGCGGGCTCCTCAGGAGAAAGCTCGGAGGCCGCAGGAGAGCCGGTTACCGTAAGATTTTTCAACGGCAACGTGGAAATGGTGGATTGGTACAACGACGCGGTGGAGCGCTTCAACGCGGAAAGCGAAAGCGTGAAGGTGGAGCATGAGTTCCAGAAGGAAGGAACCTCCGCCCTGCAGACAAAGTTTGCCGCCGGGGATATTCCGGATATCACCACAATGGGCACCCAGCAGATGATCGACGCCGGAAAATTTGTGGATCTCACCGATTCTGAGTGGTGGGATAGAATCGACCCGGCGGTCAAGGAGATCTCCGTGGACAATAAAAGCGGAAAGAACTATTATCTGCCGACCAACACTATGATGACAGGGACCATTTACAATCAGAAGATTTTTGACGAGCTGAATCTGAAGCCCGCAAAAACCTTAGATGAATTCACAGAGAATTTAAGAGCGATTAAAAATGCTTATCCTGACAAAACGCCCCTGTTCTTCTCCGGCAAAGAAGCGTGGACCATGGGAATGCTCTTCGGCTATATTCCCGGCGCGGCGGAGCGCCAGCGCCTGGGCGAGCTGGAATACAACCGTGCCGCTCTGGATGGCGATATGGATAAGCTGAAATTTGGAGAGGCCGGCGGCCCTCTGGAGAAATATGTGGCCTGGCTGGGCCAGCTTCAGCAGGAGGAGCTGATCAACAGCAACGTGCTGACGGCGACCTATGACGACGCCATGAACGCCATCGCCAACGGCGACGCGGTGATTCTGTTCCAGGGCATGTTCACCATCGGCACCATTCTGGAAATCAATCCTGACGCGGAGGCCGAGCTGCGCGCCAGCTCATTCCCGGCGGTGGAAGCCGACGTGAAGCCCGCGATCAACCAGACTGCCGACAGCACCTACTATCTTACAGCGGATTCCGCCAACCAGGAGGCGTCCAAGGAATTTTTAGACTGGCTGTTCACCAAGGAAAACCAGGTATCCTATACTGAGACGAGAAACGCGCCCTCCGCTTTCACGGATGTGACTGTGGATATCGGGCCGATCTACACCAGCGCCCAGGAGTCCGCTGAGGAATCCGCAATTATCGGCGCCACGGTGGAGCCGGCTGGCTTTGGCGGAGACGCCAGCGGCATCATGCTGCAGGAGTTCTTCGCGGGCCAGTATACCCCGTCTGAGTTTGCGGCAGCCTATGAAAACGCGTGGAAGGCCGCGTTTGACGCGCAGTAATCTTCAATAGGCTGGCCTGAATCGCGGAATGGATCGTCCATTCCGCGATTTTTTCACAATGTGCTTTGTTCGTTAGGAGTGGTGGTATGAAAGCACTGGGTTCAAAAATATCCAACAATCTTCACCGGTTAATGTTTTTGCCCGCGACAATCCTGTTTGTAGTCTTTTTCATCGTCCCTCTCTGTCAAGGGATCGGCGTCAGCCTGACAGATTGGAACGGATTTTCCGAGGAGCGGAATTTTATTGGCCTGGATAACTTTATCCGCTTTTTTTCCGATAAACGGGCGATGAACGCCATCGGCGTCACCCTGCTGTTCGGCCTGGTCAGCCCGCTTCTGCTGAATGTTTTCGGCTTGCTTTTGGCTCTGCTGTTTGATTCTAAAATCAAGGGAAAGGTCTTTGCCCGCACCGCAGTATATATGCCATCCATCATCAGCCCCTTGATTATGGGATATTTGTGGACTCTGATCCTGTCCCCCTCCACAGGCGTTTTGGATAAATCCCTGGAGCAGCTGGGGGTAAACGGCTCCTTCGACTGGATGGGAGACCCTAAAAAGGCCATCTGGCTGATCATTATCGTCAATGTGTGGCAGTTTGTGGGAGGACCGATGATGATTTATTTAGCCGGGCTGCAGTCCGTTCCCATGGATTTGTACGAATCCGCGAAAATTGACGGAGCCAATACCTGGCAGTCCTTTAAAAATGTCACGTGGCCGCTGCTCTATCCCTCGGCCAGAATTAATATTTTCACAAACATTATCGGCTCTATGGCGGTGTTTGACATTATTATGGCGATTACGGGCGGCGGCCCCGGCTATGCTACGGAATCGCTGAGCATTTATATCTACCGCCAGTCCTTCAACGGCTTTGCCGGCTACGCCACAGCCGTCGCTATTATCATGTTTATTCTGATCGTCATTCCTATCGCGGTTTCCTTGCGGTGGATGAGATCCAAAGAAATAGAAATGTAGGGAGGAGAATAGGATGAAAGCTTTCAGAAAATCCGGCGCCTACGCGGGGCTGGTTCTTATCATCGCGGTTTTTCTGCTCCCCTTTTATATCATGTTTTATCTTTCCCTCAGCGGCCCGGCGGACAGCATCGCCCAGGAATGGTTTCCCCGGGCAATGCTGTTCCAAAACTTCGCCGACGCCTGGAGCAAGGCCAATATGGGACGGGCGCTGATGAATTCGCTGATGATCTCTATCGGCGCGATAGCGGTTTTGATCTTCTGCGCGGCCTGCGGCGGCTACGCGGCGGCCCGAGTGAAAAGCAGATGGAACCGGGCGGTATTTCATGTGATGGTTCTGAGCATGATGGTGCCGGGCATTATCAATACGGTGCCCTTATACATTATTATGCGGAAAATTAACGGCATCAATTCTCACTGGGCGATGATGCTCCTTCTTGCGTGCCAGTGCCTTCCGTTCTCTGTTTTCCTCTATGAGGGCTTTATCCGCTCTATGAACCAATCGGTAGAGGAGGCGGCCGTGATCGACGGCTGCACCAAATTTTCCGCGTTCTGGCGGGTGACCTTTCCCCTGCTGAAGCCGATCACCGCCACCGTGGTGATCATGCAGGGCGTCGGTATTTGGAATAATTACGCCCAGGCGGTGTTCTTTTTGCAGAATCAAAATTACCATACGCTCCCTTTGGCGATTTCCACGTTTTTTCAAACCTACGGCGCGGATTATAACCTGCTTGCAGCCGGCGCGATCATCGGTCTGGCGCCGGTGGTGCTGGTGTTTATTCTATTCCAGAAGCAGTTCGTCAAGGGACTGAGCTCCGGAGCGGTAAAGGGGTGACGAAAGCTTGAAGAGAAAACCTTATTTTCAGGATCCTTACCGTCCTCTGTTCCACTATACCGCCCAGTCCCATGTAATTAATGACCCAAACGGGCTTCTGTATTATGACGGCGAGTACCATTTGATGCACCAGTACAATATCCATAATCACATCCATTGGGGACACGCGGTGAGCCGGGATCTTATCCACTGGGAGCATCTTCCCCCGGCCCTGGAGCCGGACACCATCGGTCAAATCTGGTCGGGAAGCGCGGTGATAGACTGGAACAACACCAGCGGCCTGCAAACGGGAAAGGAGCCTGTGTTTGTTGCTCTGTTTACATACAACGAGCATGTGGACAGCCAGCAGAGCCAGGGCCTGGCTTACAGCAACGACCGTGGGAGAACCTGGCGGAAATACTGGGGAAATCCGGTGCTGACCTCCGGCGGGAAAAAGGACTTCAGAGACCCTAAGGTTTTTTGGCTTGAAAGCGGAGCCTGCTGGGTTATGGTTCTGGCGTGCTTCGACCATGTGGAATTTTACCAGTCGGAAAATCTGCTGACCTGGCGCTATTCCGGGGAATTCGGCAGAGGCGAGGGCTCGCCTGCAGGCGTTTGGGAATGTCCCGATCTGTTCTGCCTGCCGGTCGCGGAGAAACCGGACGAGAGCCGCTGGGTGCTGGCGGTCAGCGTCAACGACGGGGCGCCGGCGGGCGGCACCGGGATGCAGTACTTTATCGGCCGGTTCGACGGCTCGCGGTTTGAAAATGAAAACTCTCCCGAAACGGCGCTGTGGCTGGATTACGGGCAGGATTTTTATGCGGGCGTTACCTGGAACGGCATCCCTGGGGCGGATGGCCGCCGGCTGATGATCGCCTGGGCGGACAACTGGAGATACCGGGATGCTCTGCCGACCCAATTATTCAAAGGACAGTTTTCTACGGTCCGGGAGCTTTCTCTGCGGCAGACTCCGGAGGGAGTCAGGCTGTGCCAGCGGCCGGTAAGAGAGCTGTCCGCCCTGGAGGATCAGCGGGAAAAAATGGAGCCTTGCCGCCTATCCGCCGGCCAGTGCAGGAAAACGGCGCTGTACGCGGGCGCTCTTTCCTTCCGGTGCAGGCTGAGGCCGGAGGACAGGAAGGGGCGGGCGGAGCTTCGCTTTGTTTACAGCGGAGGGGAGTGGCTTTCCATCGGGTATGACTTTGCCGGGGAGCGCTTGTATGTGGACCGCACCCATGCCGGTATCAACGGCTTTCCCGGGGTTACCGGAATCCATACCGCGCCGATGAAGCTGGAAAAAGGCGATCTGGAGCTGCAGGTGCTGGCGGATACCTCTCAAATTGAGGTGTTTGGCGGCCGTGGCGCGGTGGTGCTTACCGACCTGGTGTTCCCGTCCAGTCCTGACTGCCGGGTAGAGCTGCACAGTGAGGATGCCGATCTTCTCCTTCTGGAGGGAGAGGCTGCTTCCCTCCGGACAGCCTGGCCGGAGAAGCGGGCCTGCCTGCCTCAGTTCACCCAGCTTCTGGATGGAAGCTGGGCGGATGTCCTGGAAGGACTGGAGGGCGACTGCGGAGGACTCGGCGGCATTTTCACCGAGGAAATCGTAGAGGATTTTTCCTTTTCCGTGAATGTAACGCTCAAGGCATATCGCGAGCGGCAGTGTGCCGGCGTGTGGTTCGGCGGCGACGGACAAGGCGGGGGATTCCGGGTTATGCTGGACTGGAATCAAAAACAAATTTCTGTTTATCAGCGGAAGCATCGTTTGAAAGCCCAGCGGTTTTCTCTCAATCTGAACCGGAAATACCGGCTTTCGCTGGCTGTGCGGGAGAAGCGGCTGACAGTTTTTTTGGATGAGGTAGAGCTTTTCGTCATATCTCTGGAAAACTACCGGGGCGGCCTTTTAGGCTTATGCGTTGAAAACACAGCGGCGGTCTTTCAGGAGGCCTCTTTTTGAAAGGCCAAAACAAGGAAAAGAGACCGGCCGGCGTCCATAAAGCAAGATTACCTGAAGGGAGAAGGATTATGAGCACTAATTGGTGGAAGAAAGCCGTTGTTTATCAGATTTATCCCCGCAGCTTCTGCGATTCCAACGGTGACGGAATCGGCGACCTAAACGGGATTACGGGAAGGCTGGATTATCTGAAAACACTGGGCGTGGATGTGCTGTGGCTTTCTCCGGTCTATCAGTCTCCGAACGCGGACAACGGATACGATATCAGCGATTACCGGGCCATCATGAAGGATTTCGGAACCATGGAGGACTTTGAAAGGCTTTTGTGTGAAGCCCATAAGCGGGGCTTGCGGATTGTGATGGATCTGGTGGTTAACCACACCTCAGACGAGCATGCTTGGTTTCGGGAAAGCAGAAAATCAGAGAATAATCCCTACCGGGACTATTATATCTGGAAAAAAGGAAAGGATAGCAAGCCCCCCAATAACTGGGGAAGCTGGTTCTACGGCTCCGCCTGGGAGTATGACCAGCAGACGGACAGCCATTATCTGCATATTTTTTCAAAAAAGCAGCCGGATTTGAATTGGGAAAACCCGAAGGTGCGTAGGGAGATTTACGACATGATGACCTGGTGGCTGGAAAAAGGAGTGGATGGCTTTCGCATGGATGTCATCAGCCTGATTTCGAAGAATCAGAGATTTCCAGACGGTCAGGTGACGGGAGCCTACGGGGAATATGGAGACCTGACGCCTTACTGCGAGAACGGCCCCCGTGTACATGAATATCTTCAGGAAATGAACCGTGAGGTTTTGTCCCGGTACGATATCATGACGGTTGGAGAAACGCCCAACGCCACAGTGGAGGAGGCGGCACGGTACACCAACGCGGCGGGTACGGAATTGAATATGGTGTTTCAGTTTGAGCACGTGGCCATCGATCATGGGCCCTATGGCAAATATACGGAGAACCGGTTCCGGCTTTCCGATTTGATCCGGGTTATGAGCAAATGGCAGGAGGGGCTTTCCGGCGTCGGCTGGAACAGCCTGTACTGGGAAAACCACGACCAGCCTCGCTCGGTTTCCCGGTTCGGAAACGCTTCAACCCCGTTTCTATGGGAAAAATCAGCGAAAATGCTGGCGACCTGCCTGCATATGCTGCAAGGAACACTTTATATTTACCAAGGGCAGGAGCTTGGAATGACGAATCCTAATTTTTCCAGCCTGGAGGATTATCCGGATATCGACGCCAGACAGGCGTATGAGCTTTTAGTGAAGGCGCAAAGGAAAATGTCGGAGGAGGAGTTCCTCCGCTGCGTGCAAAATTTGGGACGGGATAACGGGAGAACTCCCATGCAGTGGAGCGGTCAGAAGAACGGCGGCTTTACCGCCGGTGAGCCGTGGATTAAGGTAAACCCAAATTATCAGAGGATCAACGCTCAGAATCAGGTCGGCCGGCCTGATTCGGTTTTCAGCTATTATCAAAGGCTGATCCGCCTGCGGAAGACTTATGAGATTATCACCGAGGGAACCTATGAATTGCTCGACTCAGGCAGTAATACCGTTTGGGCCTATCAGAGAGTCTGGAATCGGGAGAGGCTGCTGGTGCTGGCAAACTTTTCAGATCAGGAGGCTTGCTGTCCATTGGCAAAAAATCCGGAGGTTACGCGTCAGATTTTGATTTCCAATTATGATGATGTAAAATCGGAAACGCTTCGCCCCTATGAGGCTGTGGCCTTTTATGAAAGAGAAAGAGCGGATGAAAATATTTAAGCCCTTAGGGTATCATTTTTTCTCGCGGTTCTGCGTCCTGCGAGCGGATAGAACGCCGATTCAATTGTTTTGTTAACCCATCTCACAGGTTACCAGCTTCCCGCCTTTCGTGGGGTGAAGGAAGAAAAATTTTTGCAGGGCTGACACTGTTCCTGGCGTTGATTGTACGAATAAGGAAAAGGATCTATCCGTTTGAATTCGGATAGGTTCTTTTTTTCTATCCGAAAGGGAATGCAAAAAAGCAATTTTAAAAGTGTTGCTACAAAATAAAAGCCAAGCCGCATGGCTGGGCTCTGGAATAAAGCTTAAAGAAGCAGAATGGATTTGAAGCACCCCATAAAAGAGAAGAGCCGAAAAAATGATTAAGAAATTCTGGCTGGAGCAGGCCGCCGCTTTACTCAAAGAATTTAGGGCTTTTCAACTGTGAATTTTCGAGTATACAGATGTTCAATGCGCGGGAATGACGCTAAAGCTGATAAAAAAGCTTAGAATTATTCCCAAATCTTAGAAATGTGAGAGTTTACAAATTGTTGAAAATCAGATAAAATCAAATTAGATTTAAAAAACATTTGTCTGCAATTTCGGCTCATATCCGCCTTCTGCCTGATATCGATTCTGCCGCTGGTTTTTATCAATTTGATGTCCTACTACAATACCACGGGAATTGTGCAGGAAAATACTGACGAATTAGCTGAGGTCAACCTGGTTCAAACGGATAAAAGCGTAAGGTCAACCTTGGCGGCTTATGAAGATTTGCTGTTTCAGCTTTATACTGGGGACGATATCGTTAATGATGTAGACGAGTTAAACGCGGGAGGAAATGAGGCTCTTGCTGTGAACCAGCTTCGCAGAACCCTTCGGGGAATTGCGAATATCAAGGATTCGATACAATGCATTACCATCATTACCGAATCGGGCGACATAATTTTTTATGATAAGCCTACTGCCTCGTCCATCAAAAATTCATGGCTGGACACTATGAATTTAACGCCGGAAGAGCTGTACGATAAAATCTCCAACGAGAATAGTACTCAATACATAACGACCCGATACGCCTCAAGCTTTTCCGCAAAGCCGTATTACCTTTTTCATTTGGCCCATAGGATTGTGGATTACAACAGCATTCACCGGCAGCTCGGTGTTATCATCATCAGCATCGATGAAAGGCTTTTACACGAGGTATGTAATCAAAATTCGGTGGACGGAGACGATACGCTGCCAGGAAACGTTAATTTTATTGTCGATGATGAAGGCAGGCTGGTGACCTTTCCAGTACAGCGGAGCATCGAAAATACAGTTCTGCCCATCCCGGAGAGTGAAAACGGCTGGCGGGAATCCTACGGGGAGCTCATAGAGGGAAGCGGATTGATGGACGGAGATAATTTTGCGATCCACAGCCTGCGGGATGATCTTCTTGGCTGGAGCTTTGTTAATGTATCGGACCAAAGCGTTGTATTTCGGCAGATAGAAGCGCAGAGGAATCTCATGCTCTTGGCCGTCTTTTTATCAGTGGCTTTTCTGATCGCGGTAATCATTCTAGTGACCCGTCATATGACGGGGTCGATAAAAAATATCGTCGCGGCCATGAAAAAAGCGGGAGCCGGGGATTTGGCCGTGAGGGTGCGGAGAGACAGAAAGATGCCGTCTGAAATGGAGACGATAACGGACCAGTTCAACAGAATGATGGGACAAATGAATAAACTGGTGGAAGAAGTGAAGATGGTATCCGCGAGGCAAAAAGACGCAGAAATCACAGCGCTGGAGGCGCAGATCAATCCCCACTTTTTGTATAACACACTGGATACCATCAACTGGATGGCGATTAACGCGGATCAGTATGAGATCAGCAGCGCCATTGGGGCGCTGGCGCGCATATTAAGGTACGGCATTGATAAGAGCAACAGCATTGTAACGCTGCGGGAAGAAATGGAATGGCTGCAGCAGTACATTTTCCTTCAGCAGACCAGATTGAAAAATACATTTTCTT
>PPYE01319872.1_pt1 | contig 46616 bp, 45 predicted proteins | sample 1559881 | NCBI WGS metagenome assembly PPYE01 (sample SAMN08240022, study PRJNA423297) | Human gut metagenome, whole genome shotgun sequencing project.
GATAAGGAACTAAAACATAATATTTACTTCTTCTTCTATAAATAAAGTCTAAAGGTGTGGCAGGCTTTGTCACACCTTATAAATAAAACAAATTATTATTGCTTGACTCTCGTTTCTTATCTGTACACAAAGGAACTATGTAGGAATAAAACGTCAAGACCGGATCCTGTGAGTTTTTAGAGAAATCTCCCTCTCCTATATCTTAATATTAACCGTCCAACTTTCTGGGTGCAGTTCATTTTGAGTATATTTTCACCGCTATCAATCCATGCCAATACGGTTAGCAAAGAATTCAGATTAAAATAGCTTGTTAATTCGAAACTAGGCTATTCCGGTTTTAGGAGAACAGTTCCGTCTCATCTTAATATTTTATGGCTCAATATAATTATCCGGAATAGTACCTGTAGGCGAGAAGTCAAGATATATGTACTCATTTCCCACAGTCTGTGTGACATTCGTTGCTGCTACAATTGAATTAGGCATTATTACTAATCTATGTGCAAAATAAATGGCATCGTCCCATATAGTAACGCTAAGTGTATTACCATTAATTACTTCTCTTTTTCTTATAGAAGCATGTGGAATTCCATCCAATTTAATGCCAGCATAATTGGCTATAGTGATATCACGGTCAAAGATAAAGTATAGATGATATTGTCCTTTATCAAGATATTCCACGCCAGGTACTTTCCCTTCAAATTCAACATATCCTTCGTTTTCAGGAATAGTTTGTACCAATTTTGGAATTGGAATTTCAGTAATACCATGAAGTGGAACAGTTATCTGAAGAGGTAACAGAACTCCCAATAAAGAGGCTGTAACCAGTAATTCTGCTTCATGTGGTCCGGCTGAAAAATCCCGGGTGTAAGTTACGGTAATATCAATTCCGTCACCGATAAGAGCATCCAGAAGGTCTTCAAGATCAAGATCCGGTTGAATAAATCCAAACTTATCTTTGTCACGTCCTTGAATTGTTATATCAAGTCTGGTAAGAGCAATCACTGAAGCCAACCCTGCAGTTTTAATATTCACTGTATCTCTTGCCGTATTATAATACTCTACATCTTCAAAATAAAGTTCTGTAGGTGTTGCCAATAGAAGCGGAGAATCCGCACGGGTGTCAGGTGTCGATTCGATTGAGAGCAAATCTTCCGATTTTGTACAGGAAACAATAATTAAAGCCGTAAATGTTAGCATTAGATAATGGATAATTCGTTTCATATTCATATTTTTATTTAGTAAACTATATATTATAACAAATATTAGACAATTTTGTTCATTGAAATTCATCATAATTTCCATATTTCTGAATCTAATCAAAAAAACAAAGATGAAACTTTGTCTCGGCGTTCCCAGCCAATCATAGCTTAAGGACTGCAGAAGAGTTTAAACTTTTCCACTAGCTTTCAATTCTTTAATGATCGCATAACAAAGATAATCAACTTCTCCCTTAAAACTTTTCAATTGTTTGTACAGAAACATCACATCTTGAAGTTATGTGAAATATTCATTAAAGCCTTAGTGCAAAGCAATAAGTAAAATTTATTTCTTTGTAAAGGATAAGAAGACTCACGCTCTCACGCTCTTTGGAGGATAAAGGGGGAGTTTATATTTAGTTTTATCATTATAGTCTGGAGCTGGTACGGTATCTCCGTATGAAGCTGGCGCGGTGTCAAAAGGAGTAGTAAATGGGGGTAGCTAATTAAAACATTTTTGCTATAAGATATGTTTACATGATTGTTGGTATGAATAACGATTATTAATTTATCAAATCACAAAACATTTATTTATGAAGAAAAAGCTTTTTTTTATCTTGTTTGTCGGAGTATTCTTCGCATACTGTTCAAATGATTCCGTGTCCGATATTGTTCCTGAAGATAATATGGAAACCCGTGCCACAGAAGACAATCCATTTATCCTTACCACCCCTCTCGACTTGCATTTCAATGATACAGTTTCACTCGAAATAAAAGAGGTTAATGTGAAAGTGGCAGGACTTCCTTCATTGGGAGCAATAACATCTTTTTCTTATAGAATCCAGGGAGAAGATGCCAATCAGTTTTCGGTTGTAGATTTTGATGTTTCTTTGGAGGAATTTATAGAGGCTTTGTTAGGTCAAGGTCTTGATATTCCTGTTTCTTTTCACCCTACTGAACCTGGCGATTATGAAGCTGAACTTCTGATTACCGCTTCGCTGCTCGGAATTTTATTACCTATGCAAGAAACTGTATCACTCTACGGATCATATAATCCGGAACCAATACGTTTGGTTTCTTCCTCTCCGGTAGAAGGCGGTACTTCTGTTTTTATAGGAGATGATCCCGACACGGAAAATGAAAACGGATATGTTGAGCAAGGATATTACTACCTCACATTTAGATTTAATCAGGATATCATACTAACTCCGAATTTCTATATTGGAGGAACGGCAACGCTCGTAGACTATAGTGTTTCGGGTAGTGTAATAACTATGTATATAAGGGATTTTTATGCCAGTAATGGGTTACTTACCCCAGTTCGATTCCCTCCTGGTTCCATAAAAAGCAAAAAGACAGGAGTTGGAAATAGTATTATATCTTTTCCATATATTGTAGGTAAAAAACCAGATTCATATCAGCAATAAAAAGTGTTACATATTTTGATCATGCGGGATTGACTACTACTGAAATCAGCGAATACTACAGATAAGTATTCGCCTTTTTTTGTATCCTACTCATTAATTGAAGCATGCTCTTGTTGATGGTAATAATAATATCAAATTAGATTGAATTCTAAGTTACCTGTAACACACATCAAAACAATGGCATTAATCATTCATATTCTTGTTATGCTGGTTAGTAGCTTGTAATTGGGAGGAAAAATCTGTTGATAGATTTAGATATAAATGGCTTTATGGCTGACGTGTTATTACTTTTCTCTATTTATCTTATTATAGTTCAAAGATAATTTGAAATTTTAATAACTTATTGGTTAACTTTGTAGTATCCTAAAAGAATATACCATATCCAATATCCTACAATCACAACAGGAAAATATTCCCTGGTATGTAGGCACATTCGAAGGAACAGACGACCCCGACATCGAATGGCCTCACCGCCATGCGTTTTATTCGCTGGTATGGTTCACTGAAGGAACCGGCTTTTATGTGGTAGATTTTCAGGAATACGAAATCAGGAAAGACAGGATATTTTTTGTAAACCCTAAGCAAGTGCATAACTGGGATTATTCTGAAAACAGCCATGGCTATGTATTGATGATCGACAGCACACTTGCCACCGAATTGCATACCGAAACATCATACCCTTATATAGACATCAAAACTGAAAACAATTTACTGGAGAATATATTCAATAATCTTCTCGATGAATATAAGCGGCAGGATAATTTATCTGACAGGCATATCAAATCAGGCATTGCCTATCTCTATGCTTTGTCAGAGAGAATAGCCGGAGAAAGCATTAATAATCAGCCTTTTGCAAATAACAGTATGCAAAGCCTTCGCAGACTCGTTTACGAAAACCATGCCCTTCACAAAGTCGAGGATTATGCTCGAAAAATGAATCTTCCAGAAGATGTATTCAATACACTGGTGAAGACATCCACCGGAATCTCCGCAAAACAATACATTCTCGACCTGAAAATTACCGAGGCCAAACGGCAACTTATTTATTCAAACTTTAATATCAACGAAATTGCTTTTAATCTCGGTTTTGAAGATCCGTCCTACTTCACCCGCCTGTTCAGGAAGAAAACCAATCTTTCACCTACCGCTTTTTTGAAAAAGTACAGGAAAAAAACAGATTAGATAATCGCTTCGTGTTCTTTTTATTTTAGCAAAGGCAATTTATTTAGCATGTTTCTGATTTTGATAGCGGTTCTCGGCATGGGTTCGGCAATGGTAAGTCCAACTAAATCAAATTCACTTGCAATATCATTAATAACCCTTACCACTTCATCTATCTTCATTCCGTCGGGATCAGTACCCACGGCGGCTATCATTTCCAGCGGATCAATTACATCAAGGTCGAAGTGAATGACAACTTTGGATGCACCAGTGCTTTTTATCCATTCCAGTACGGCATTGCTGTTTTCTCTTGTTACTTCAGGCGCAAGGTATTTAACACCCATTTGTTTGGCTCTTTCTTCTGTTCCACCTACTAACTCCCATGCCCTTAAGCCGATTAACAAGGCTTTAGAGGCATCAGTCTTTGCAGGAAGCAGGCTGGTAATTGATTCATTGCCCAAACCTAAACATGCGGATAAAGCCATAGCGTGATAACCTTTATGCCCTTCCCCGGGTAGATTGAGATCAGGGTGTGCATCTATCCATACAATAGCCACATCATCAGGGTATTTTGACATGAGATAAGTAAAAGGTACTACACTTACTGAACATTCACCACCCAATGTTACAATCCTTTCAGGGTTATTATCCCGAAGTAAATCCAGCGCAACTTTGGATTGTTTCAAAATAGCCTGATATGAAATAACTCCATTTTCTTCTTTTCTATCGTTTATATCCAACGAAACAGATACTTCTATGGTTTTCTGATTGCTTTCGGGAGCCAGCATCTTCAATATCTGTGAGCCCAAATAATAACCCTTATAAGCATCCTTGGCCGGAATTTCAGTCACAAAATCAGCAATAGTGCCACCTCCCTGCCATTGAGGGTAAATGAAACGAAGTGTAGATGTATTATTTTCCATATTCTCATTATTTGAATTTTTCTTTTGGGTGCAGGCTGAAATTGTTATCAATATCAACGTTACAAAAACTATATTTTTTATGTTCCATATTTTATTTACAAAGATAAGATATCGATAAGTTTGGTGCAATTATTGATAAATTATTCATGTATGCATAATTTTATCTCTATATGACAAATTTGTGTATATACATCATTCCTGAATACTTATTATTTAATTTACATCAAAAGCAATGTACGAGAAGAAAATTCCTTTTTGATATAGACTGCGGAATACGCATCGCAATGGAAGTAATCGGTGGAAAATGGAAAAGTTAGATTATTCACGAGTTAAGGGACGGATGCCTACGTCCGAGTGAAATACATAAAATGTTTCCCGAAGTCAATCCTCGCGTAATTAATAAGTAGTTAAAAGAACTGGAAATGTATGGTATCATAAAGAAAACTATTTATCCGGTTCTACCGCCACACTCCGAATATACCCTTACCGAAGTAGAAAAAACCTTAATACCCATTGTGGAAAAACTGGAAGAATGGGGAGATTATTTTAAACCTACAATGGCTGATATTATGGGGCTGGAGATACAAAATAAATACGACAATGAATAATATCACAATCAAAAAAGTTACCATATCCGACATAATTCAGTTACAAATACGAAAAAAGATCCTCTCCACTTTTCTGGAAAAGTACAGAAAACAGACATAAAAAGTCCTACATATAAACCTGCTCATCACCTTACCTTTGTACTTATTAATTAAACAGTGTGCAAGATGAAAAAGTATGCCTTGTTTTTATGTATAATGCTAAATACAACAATCATGTATTCACAATCAGAAGAAATGCGGGATAGTTCGGAACGCTATACACGCGGCTGGAACAAATTGCAGGAAATAGACGGCGAAGCCGGAGAAAGAGTAGTTAATGGATTAAAAGATATATCTCCCGATTTAGGAAGATTTATTATAGAATATTCTTTTGGTGATATATACAGTCTGCCATTATTAGATAACAAATCTAAAGAAGTTGCTGCCGTTGCTTCATTAGTAGCTCAACGTGCTATTCCCGAAATGAAAGTCCATTTCAATGGGGCTTTGAACTCCGGCTGTACTGTAAACGAAGTCAAAGAACTGGTATTGCACATGTCTGCATATATAGGCTTTCCAAAAACCATATGTGCCATGAACACTTTGAAAGAAGTATTAACAGAACGAAAAACAGAAGGCATAAATGATAAGCAGGGAAAAGAAACTATCACAAACGATAACCGCACCCGCTACGACAGAGGTTCGGAATATCTTTTCCAATTAGATGCAAATCAAGAGCAGTTATTGAAAGAAACTTACGATGATTTCTCTCCTGAACTGGTACATTTTGTAATTGAATACGGCTATGGAGATATTTATTCACGGGAAACTTTAGATAAGAAATATCGCCAGATAGCTACTATTTCAGCATTAACAACTATGGGCAATGCTCCCTCACAACTGAATTTTCATATCTGTGCAGGGTTGAATATCGGACTGACCGCTGATGAAATTAAAGAGGTAATGCTGCTTATGTCTGTATATGCTGGTTTCCCAGCATCTATAAACGGTATGAATTGTTTGAAAGAGATTGTAAACGATAGCAAGGGGAATATATAACGAAAACAGCATACGTTGATGCATAGGAAATATTATTTCGTTAAACAGAATAATATTTTTTTAACCACAGTGAGATTTTTGTTAATCTCTTTTTTATGCAATGGTAAAAAGGCGAAATCATTATAATTGATTCCGCCTTTCAAAGTTTTAAGATGTATGAATGATTTTAAGCAGTAGGATCCTCTATAAACTCATCGTCTCCGTTGTCACCACCGCCTGGATTATTGCCGCTGTTTCCTCTTGTCCCATCTGTATAATCTCTGTCAGGTACAGCATAATGCGTAATACTTGTATTATTCATAGCTTGTTTTAGTGCAGAGCCCGGAGTAAATACAATCCTATGCCTGTAAATTTTTGAAGAATCCGCATCTTCTTCTTTGTCGACTGTCTTTGCCCTGATTGCCGGACGAAATATTCTGAACTCTCCAAGCTGTACGCTTTTGCCGTCATCAATATTATTAACGAGAGCATCTACAAGTCCGGCAATAATGAGTTGCACTGTACCCCGATACGTACCGCAAATTTGTCCAACCTGTGTGCAAAGTTTGCTGAATGTTACGTGTCCGGTGATGACTTGTTTAGGGACAAACCTTGCTTTTTTTGTTTCATCAAAACCAAAGACTTGTTTGGCTATTACATACTTTAATTCCATTTAATTTTTAAGAGTTTATACTATAATGAATTCATAGTATAGATAAATCAATGGGAAAAAGATGAATGTGAATATTGCAATTTAAGTTAACCCTTATAAAACCTCATCGAAAAATCCTATTTTTGCGATATAAATATTTATCTATGAAAACGATTCCCACCCGTAAAACGTCAGAGCATTTTCCGGGAGCAATTGCCCGGATGCGATATTTCTCTGAAGAAAACCCACATCCGACTCCTCCTGACCTCTATATCCACAGGGACGAATATTATATCTTTCTGTTGATTGAAGAAGGTAGAGGGAAGTTGGTGATTGACTTCGAGGAATATGAAATAACCGGAAAAAGTGTTCTTTGCATCCTGCCTGGACAAGTCCATCTTCCGGGAAATGATATCTGCGGGCGTGGGTGGTTTCTGGCAGTCGACAGCATGGCGGTAAGGGATGAATATAAAGAGATATTTGAGAAGTCTGTTCCTGCCGGAAATAGTATAAAACCGGAAGAGCATACAATGAATAATTTAAGGAGTTGTGCAACTGTTATTAATAACCGGCTTGAATCGGATGTTGTAAATATTGGACAGTATATTTTACAGGATTTGCTTTCGTCCTATATAGGGATGATTGCGGAGACATATCAGGAAAAGTTTCCTGTAAAAATAAGCAAACGGTTGGCTGTTATTACCCATGAGTTTAAATCTTTATTGGCCGCCAATTATCGGTTCATGAAACGTCCTGCACAGTATGCTGCGGCAATGAATATTTCTCCGGTGTATCTCTATGAAGTGATTAAGGAGACTACCGGACAAAGCGTGGGAGATTATATCCGCAATGAAATGGTGATCCAAGCCAAACGTTTGTTATTTTATACCCACATGAGTGTAAAAGAGATTGCTATGGAATTGGGCTATGATGATTGGACATATTTTACCCGTCTTTTCACCAAGGTTTCAAAGCTTTCGCCTACGCAATTCAGGAAAAAACACCTTAAATAGTCCAAGTTTTCCCTTTTTCTCTCCATTTCAAATACCTGTTCTTTAGCCTTACTTTGTATCCTGATATTAATTAATAAAAATTGAAAAGGATGGAAGTATCACAAAGAAAATCATTTAACCGGCGTAAGTTTGTATCTATCGGGTTGTTTTTCTCATTGGCTGCATTGGTTACCACAGGGATATTGATTCAGGTATTTGAAAATTTTGAAGAGGGTTTCTGTATTCACTTCTTCACTGCTGTGCATGTGTTAACGGGGTTTGCTTTTGCCGTTATATCAGCTCTACATGCCGTAACTAACTGGAAGTCGCTGAAAGCGTACATAAATACAAAAGGAACGGGTGTAAGCAGAGAAGCTGTTTGGGCTTTTCTGGTGGGTATAGTGGTTGTCGGTATCGGAGGAGTCCTTGCCTATAGTTTCTTTTAGATATTGGTGTATCGGGTAAGAATATCATGGTTGATATTTTCGCACGCAAGTTCCCATTACAGGAACAACTAAACTCTCGCACCTCGAAGAAAATATCCGTTCAACAAATATACAGTTCACAATAGAAAAAATGAACGAAATTGAAACACGCACAGCTGCTATTTCTATCATGGGCGACCGCTACAATGCAACCGAACAATCCAAAGTACAATGATAATAAAGCATTCTATGAAACACCTGCTTATTCTTTTTACCATCATTATTACGACAATTCTGCTATCAGGATGCGGCTGAAACAACGCTATTCAGATTCAGGAACACGGTAGTTTTGCTGTTGGCAGAGTTGTGTTGACCGATTCGCTCGGACGCCAATATCACGGCGACCATGCCTATGTTTTCTATCAGAAACCTGTCAATATCCGTAAACATCCGCTTGTATTTGCACACGGTGTAGGACAGTTCAGCAAAACATGGGAAACCACTCCCAACATCATACTAAACAACTTCTTTGTTTCTTATATATTTCTATATATTTAGATTCCCGTTTTTTTGAATCCTTCATTCATATAACTAAAATTATTCACTCTCCCGCTTCTTATATATTGATGGTAATTCTCCATAAACATCTTTGAAATACTTCGCAAATTGTTTTGGCGATAGCCCAATATTATATGCAATTTCGGATACACTAAGCTGACTCTTTTCAAGTAATTGTTTTCCTCTTTTGATCCGTATAGTGCGAATGAACTCTATGGGGGACTTTCCGGTAATCATCATAAGCTTTTTATACAAATGACCTCTGGTCATCCCGACGGCAGAACTAAGGTCTTCAACGGAAAATTCTGTATTATCGATATTTTCTTCTACAAACTTTATTGCTTTATCTATTAACTGCTCATCCAAAGAACTTATTGTGATTTCATTGGGTTCTACCTCAATCGTCTTGAATTTTTGATGATTATTCTTACCCCATTCCAAAAGTTTTTCAATCCGTAATAATAATATTTCAAGATTAAATGGTTTGGTAATATAGTCATCGGCACCTTCTTTCAAACCACTCAATACATGCTCGTCGGCAGCCCGGGCGGTTAGTAAAATAACCGGAATATGAGAAAATCGTATATCTCCTTTTATCTTATTGCAGAGTTCAAGTCCATCCATTACAGGCATCATTACATCACTAATTACCAATCTTACTTGCTGTTGAGCCATGATAGCAAGTGCCTTTTTGCCGTTTGATGCAGAAATTACAGGATAATGATCTTTTAAACAGTCAATAATAAACTGTCTGAAATCATCATTGTCTTCCACAACCAGAATAGGATATTTATTAGCGAAGTCTTCGTTTTCCTCAGTTTTGCTATTTTCTTCGTTTTCAATACCTATATATCTATCAATAGTCTCCGTGATTGGCAATGTTACAATAAACACAGAGCCTTGAGGACTATTATCTCTCACTTCTATATCGCCGCCATGCATATTAACATATTCTTTTACTATATGTAAACCGATGCCACTTCCTATGTATGCCGAAGCATTTGTTTCCTGATAAAATCTCTCGAAAATATGGTTCTTATTCTCTTCCCGGATTCCAATACCCGTATCGGCTACTTGTATCCTTACCTTTTCGCCATCTGTATTTATTATTCTGTCTAAGGTAACAGTTATGCTTCCATTATCAATATTAAATTTGAAAGCATTCGACAGCAGGTTCATAAAAACGCGCCGTATCTTATTCCTGTCAAAATCCATTTCGATAGATGAGGCTTTCGAAATTAATTTGATTTGTATCCCTTTTTTATTAGAGTATGGTTCAAAGGAATTACATATCTCCTTGATATATTCCAATAAGTTACCGTGAGAAAGATTGAGTTCGGCTTTTCCATTCTCAAGCCTTCTGAGGTCTAGCAACTGATTTACTTCACTCATCAGAATCAGGGCATTTCGGTGCATCAATTTTAAGTCCTCTTTAGCCTGATTTTCGGACACAGGCGATGATATAAGTTTTTCTAGAGGACTTATGATAAGTGATAATGGCGTGCGCAAATCATGGCTTACATTGGTAAAGAAACGCATCTTGGCCTCATCCATCTCATGTTGTTGGGCCATTTCCATTTCTAATTTCTGCATCCGTATTTTAAACTTATCTTTTCTGCGCATATACATTATTATGGCAATAATGGCAATGCAAAAAAGAATAAAATATAAGACATAAGCGGGTATAGATAACCAGAAAGGAGGTTTAATATGGATCAGTAATGAAGCGTGTTTATTATCCTGATGACCATTATTATTGACTATTTTAACTTGCAGATTATAAGTGCCGGGAGATAGCTCATTGAAATGAATGGTATTTCCATTAAGCCTGATCCATTCAGCATCATCCCCAAGACGGTATGCGAATATCGTTTTATGCAATGCCTGATAGTCTAAAGATGAAACATCGAGAAAGAAGTTGTTATTGGAATAATCCAGATAAATTTCATCGAGGAGTTGAATATTTTTATGTAGTATAATACCACCGCCATTTATCGATTCCCCAACCTCAATCCTTTTATTTGCGATATATAATGCTGTAAACTCTACTCTGGCTTCATAAGGATTATTTGGTATAGACTCAGGATATGCTTTAATATAACCTCCGATTCCTCCCATAAGTATTTCTCCATTTCTGCTGCACCAGAGTGAATGATTATTAAAAGCGATATCACCCAGTCCATCTTCTTCATAATAACGATAGCATCTGAAAGTTGGCATCGGCGACATAGGATCATTTACAACCACAACGTTTGTAACACCCAGATCGGTCGTAATCCATATATTCTTATTATGATCTTCGGCAATGGCTTTAATAAAGTTATGGGACAATCCATTATCAGTATTCAGATAAATGATAGAATCTCTTACTTCATCGAGGATAGAGACTCCTTTTTTTCCACCTATCCATAGTAAACCTCTGCTGTCTCTGTACAGACAATTTACAAAAGAGTCGGCAAGAGATTGTTTTTCATTAATTGTACCGGATATCCGCGAAATCTGACGGGAATAAGTATCCATAACACAAAGTCCGGCAGAAGTGCCTATATATAGTTTTTGTCCACGATGACAATACAGATCTGTAATACTACTCGATTGCAAAGGTGTTTTGTCTACGGTATAATTTGTAAATTCCCCATTTGTGTTGTAGCAATACAGGCCTTTTACAATAGTTCCTATCCAAATATTTCCTGCTTTATCTTCATCGATACTTCTTATATATTTAAGAGGATTCTCTATGCCATCTGTTTCATCATAATTGAGATTTACAAACCTGCCTTTTTCATAAAAGCAGACTCCTCCTCCATAGGTGCCAAACCATATTCTGTCTTTAGAATCAAGAAAAGAACATACAATAAGATCTTCTGGAATATCACCATTATGTAAATTAAAATTTACCTGATTATGATTACCGGCTTCTACTTTAGTAATACCTTCGCCGTCTGACCCTAACCATAAATTTCCTTCCTGGTCTTCCAAAACACAGCTTATATCATCCTGTTCGGAGATATTATACCTTTTAAAAAAAGTGTTATCAAGCGATGCGTATGCAATTCCCCTCTTGCTGGTTCCTACCCACATGATATTTTGCCTGCCGAGATAAAAACATTCTATATGGTTAGAGAGTATTGAAAATGGGTTATTCTGTTTATAAGTGATTGCTGAATATTGGTCAGTGCTGGTATTGTATACAATTATTCCTGCATTATCTGTTCCGATCCAGATATTGCCTTTACCGTCATCGATCACACATGTTACAAAATTATAATCACGATTATTCCCGTCTTTGAAATTCCTCAGTTCTTTTATACCCGGATTATAATATCTCAGTACATCTTCGGGAGCATGTTCTGTATAAAACCACAGATTATACGCGTAATCCAGATACATTTTGTGCCGGGAATATGTAGATAACGGAATAGAAATTTCACTCAGCATTTTATTCGACTCAAAATCAATTTTTTTCACCTGGCCATTTGTAAATAATATATAGGCCTGGCCATTTCTACACTCCAGCCATTTTATTTTTTCACTTGCAGATAGCTGGAAACGGGATTGTTTTTGTATTGAGAAATCGTGGTATATTAATGTATTACCATCTGAACACCACAAATTTTTATCGTGATCGATAAATAGTATCTCTACCTGTTCAGGAATATTTAAGTCCTGTAATGTGTGACTAATGTCCTTTTCTATTATGTCTTTTTCGCGGTTGTACAGGAAATAATTTTCTCCTGCCTGTATCCACATATTCTTATTCGCATCCTCATTGATGTAGTAGGTATCGTTTCCTTGGGGATCAATCGGGTAATACTTGAAATTATAACCATCGTAACGGCTGAGTCCATTTGTCGTAATAAACCACATGAAGCCATAATCATCCTGTAATAAATCATGTATATAATTGTCATATACACCGTTTTTCACACCCAGGGTGCTAAAATTAAGTCCTTCATAAGGATAAATATATATACATATTATATTAAGCCATAAGATTGATAAATACTTCTTCATGTAATATGGTGTAAATTAGTTATTATTGCAGGATAAAGATAAGATTTTAAAATATGATTAGACTCCTCTTGTGTATCAAAATAGCTCTTGATTTGTATCAAATAGCAAATAAATATAAGATGAAATAACTGTTTTCAGCGCTACATAATATAAGTAGCCGGTACATGCTCCAAAAAAATTCTTATCAGGTTTAAAGACATTCACTCTCAGCATATCCCTTTTGTATTCAAAAACCACCCTTTTTGTATTATATCGCTAATAGGTTACTTCTGTGATTCATTTGGGAAGTTGGATGTCTAAAAAGATGTTCATATTTGTAATAGTTTATAATATCGCGTTGATAATAAACTATTTAATTGAAAAAAAATTGGCTGAATTCAATTACTGATACCATGAAACAGTAAAAATTACATAGTTAATTAATATCTATTATTATGAGTAAAATTCTTCATTTCTTATTTTTATTTTGTACTATACCTGCAATAATAAATGCGCAAAGCTTGAATATTTCAGGAAAAGTCACCGATGCGCTCGATAATTCTCCCATGCCGGGAGTAACAGTGCACATACCAAACAAATCCGCTGCGATAACAGATGCCGATGGGCTTTATACTATCAAAGCAGATTTAGGAAACGTTATCACTTTCTCTTTTTTGGGTATGGTTTCACAAACTGTTACCGTAAAATCTGATAAAAGTATAAATATAGCTTTATCGGAAGACAATGTTGCATTGGATGAAGTGGTAGTGGTTGGATATGGTACTGTAAAGAAAAGAGATGTTTCCGGTTCTGTAAGCCAGATCAAAACATCAGAAATATTAAAAGGAAATCCTTCGCCTAGCATTAATCAGGCATTACAGGGAAGAATGGCAGGAGTAGTGGTTAGTCAGAATGATGGTGCTCCGGGAGCCGGAATAAGTATTCAGGTCAGGGGTATAAACTCTTTTTCCACAAACTCACAACCATTATATATTGTGGATGGGATACCTTATGATGTGGCGGCTATGCCTTCAAGTAGTGCTAATGAAAATAATAACCAGACATCCAACGCACTGGCTGCCATTAACCCCAATGATATAGCCTCAATAGAGGTGTTAAAGGATGCTTCGGCAACTGCAATTTATGGTTCGCGCGGAGCAAACGGAGTTGTACTTATCACAACCAAGAAAGGAGAAAAAGGGAACGATAAAATTGAATTCACTTCAAACTTTAGTGTATCTACTATTGGTAAGAGAGTGAAAATGCTGGATCCGGTAACTTATACCCGTTATATAAATGAGCAAACTGTAAATAGTGCTTATTATGAAGGGATTGCCTATGATAATCTTCCTTATTCAGGAAAATGGAATTATCAATACGACAGCAATGGGGACATTATTCCCTCCACAGGAAAATATAATCCATCTCCGGAGGACTTTATGAAACCGGGCATCTATACAGATGAATACGGAAACCAAACTTCTGTCGAAGGAACAGACTGGCAGGATGAAATCTATCAGACAAGTTTTTCGCAGGAATATAATCTTTCCATATCCGGAGGAAGTGACAAAGGCTGGCACTCTTTCTCGGGTAATTATCTCGATCAACAGGGATTTATTAAAAATTCCGGATATAAACGCTATGCATTACGTGCCAACATAGGGCGTAAAGTGAGAAACTGGATTGAATTGGGCTTAAATATTAACTACACAAATTCAACCACAGATTTTTCAAAATCAAATGCCTACGATTATGGCTTAATCCGTTCGGCTTTGCTGTTTCCTCCAACATATGCATCGAATGTGGGACCGGACGTGTCGGATGAATTAAACTGGCTTGCTTCCAATCCTTCCATCTATGTAAATACAGCAAAAGACCAATTGAAATCAAGTAACTTTTTCAGTTCTTCTTATGCTGAATTGAAATTCACAGATTATTTAAAATTCCGCCAAAACCTGGGGCTTGGATATACAAACAATAACAGGGGAACCTACTATAACAGGCATACTCAGGAAGGCCGTCCACCCGTAAATGGCAGAGCAGGGCAAAGTGATAGCTGGTGGCAAAGTACAACTGCCGAATCCATACTAACCTTTGATAAGACTTTCAAAGAAGTACATTCGATAAATGCTATTGCCGGGTTTACTTATGAGCAATCAAACTATGGCGGAAAGTCTATTACAGCATCTAATTTCCCTACCGACATTACGCAGGATTTCGATATATCCCAGGGTTTGTCACAAGATACGCCGACAAGCAGCAGAGGACAAAGTTCGTTGGTATCACTTCTTGGTCGCGTTAATTACTCATACAAGGGAAAATATATTGCTACGGCATCGTTCCGTCGCGATGGTTCCAGTAAGTTTATTACAGGAAACAAGTTTGCCAACTTTGCATCAGGTGCATTAGCATGGCGTATATCAGAAGAAGAATTTATTAAGAAACTGAATTTCTTTGATAATCTGAAACTACGTTTGAGCTATGGACAAACCGGTAACCAGGGGATAAATTCTTATCAGAGTCAGGCTTATCTTGCTACAGCCAATTATCCTTACAGGGGTAGTCTTTCAAGCGGCTTTGCTGAGATAGATTGGAGAGGAGCTTTGAATCCTGACCTTAAATGGGAAACAACAGACCAGTATAATGTCGGACTGGATATCTCGATATTGAAAGGACGCTTAAATTTTACAGCCGACTATTATTTTAAAAAGACTAAAGACTTACTACAAAGCGTAAGCATTCCGTCAAGTACAGGATTTGCGAGTATGTGGGCTAATACCGGATGGATAAAAAATGAAGGTCTGGAACTTAGTGCGAAATTCTATGCTCTTACCGGGCCAACATTTAAATGGGACATTGATGCCAATATATCTTTCAACAAAAATACAATCGGCGGATTAAATGGCGACCAATTCGCAGCACGCCTTTGGTATCAGAAGGAAGAGATATTTATCCAACGAAACGGAATGCCTATCGGAGCAATGTTCGGCTTCGTTGAGGATGGAATTTACAATAATGAAGCCGAGGTGATGGCAGACCCTGTAAATAAAGGGTTATCTAATCCTACAAGTATGGTCGGAGAAATTAAATACCGGGATGTAAATGGTGATGGTGAGATAACAAATGCTGATAGGGTAATAATAGGTGACGCCAATCCTGACTATGTATTTGGAATAACAAATAATTTCAGCTGGAAAAACTTTACGCTAAGCTTTTTCGTACAAGGTGTTGTAGGCAATGATATTTTCAACGGAAATCTGCTCGATGTGACAATGGGTAATATTGGTAATATCCCAATGTCGGCTTACAATAGCAGATGGACACCGGAGAATAAAGCGAATGCGAAATGGCCTAAAGCAATAGCTTCGTACAACAGGGTGTGGAGAGTGTCGGACAGATATGTGGAGGATGGTAGTTATGTGAGACTAAAAAACATAAACATCGGATATAATTTCAAGCCTAAGTTCAAAGGCGTTGATAACTTGTATGTGTATGCCAGTGCGACAAACCTGTTCACTATTACAGATTATAGTTGGTTCGATCCGGATGTAAACGCATTTGGAGGGGATGCTTCCAGAAGAGGTGTCGACATATATTCGTATCCAAGTAGCCGTACTTTCTCTCTTGGAATCAAAGTAGACTTATAATAACCATAGAAATACACATAGCAATGAAAAATAAAATAATACATATATTCAAACTATTCTGTATAGCAGTATTGTTTGCCATGGTCTCCACTTCTTGTGAAGATATGATAGAAGAGAAAAAGTTCGACTTCATTCAACCCGAAGATATAGAAGATTCTGATGATGGTGCTAACCAATGGGTTACCGGCGTTTACAGTAAGCTGTCTGACGATATCTTCAGGTGGTCGGTATTTCCTTCGGTTTTGGAATTCGATTGCGATTATATGACAGGCCCCGATTGGTCTTTCGGCTCGTTTGGCGCAGGAAACTTCCAGTCGTCAGAACATACAACTACTATGTGGGAAAAATATTACAATCTTATCCACAGGACAAATTATGCACTGGAAAATATAGATAAGATGCAGAATGTTTCCGAAAAACATAGGCAGAATGTTGTTGGTGAATTATATTTTCTTAAAGCTTACGCATATTTTTCTTTAGTAAGGGCTTATGGTGAAATTCCTATTCGTAAAGCGTCTATCAATTCGGGACTCGAAGAGCCGAATCAACCCCGCCAATCTATTGAGAATGTCTATACACATATTATCGAATTGTTAACTGATGCCCAAAATATGATGTATAAAAACACAGATGCTGAATTCGTGGAAGGCAGAGCCTCTGCCGGTGCTGCGGCTTCTTTGCTGGCAAAAGTATATGTAACGATTGCGTCTGCATCCAAACCTGCGGGAGAGCAAATAAAAGTACGAGGTGGAACCCCTTTCATAATGAATGGAAATGATAAAGTATATACTAATCCTACAACACAGACGGTCACTAAAGAGCAAGTGAAAGGTTATGAAGGCTACGACTCAAAAAAATACTTTGAACTTGCCCGTGATAAAGCAAATGAAGTGATAACAGGAATGTATGGAACATATGATTTATTGCCCTTCGATGAGATGTGGACTCAGTCGTCAAAAAACAAGGTGGAGCATATATGGAGTTTGCAAACCATATCGGGCGATGCTAAATATGGAATGACATACCCGAATGCATATTGTGGAACAGTAAATGATGCCGGATTCATTATTAACGGGCTGTGGTGGGGGTGCCGCGATCATTGGTACAAATTATTCGAGAGCAGAGACTACCGTATAGAAAAAGGTGTAATGCACCGTTGGGTCAGGGAAGGTTCGGATAATACTTCCGACTGGGCAGGAGGATCATTCTATCCCGACAATGAAGAATGGCGTAAAAAGGCAGAAGGTTATACCGACGAGAATGGCAATGATGTTCCTCCTGTAGCACCATTTAATGATGGCCGCGATTACAGAAGTGAAAAGAACTCGTCTTTCCTTGCATTCCTTACCAAGTATTCTTATGTAACGGATAACAAGATAGAAAGAACCGATGCGAACTGGCCATTCCTGCGCTTTGCCGATGTATTGCTCATCTATGCGGAGGCTGCTAACGAGGCGAATAATGCCCCGACTGATGAAGCTCTTGCGGCTTTGAATAGAGTACGTACCCGCAGCAATGCGAGTGCAAAGAAACTGGCCGGAGATGGGAATATAGGAAACCTTGTGGATTTCAGATCCGCTGTGATAGAAGAGCGGGCAATGGAACTGGCTCTTGAGGGAGACAGACGTTGGGATCTGATTCGTTGGGGCATCTATCTGCCGGTAATGAATGCAATCGGTGGTGTAGATGAGGTAAATGTAATGAAGAGCAGGCAATCCAAACACTTGTTATTCCCATTGCCAAAATCTGAAATGGATGCCAACAGTGCAATTACAGTGAATAATCCGGGATGGTAGAATAAACCTAAAAATTGAAAGTATATGAAAATCAAAAATATAATATATGCGTTATCTGTTGCTGCGGTTGCTCTGTTTGCAACTTCATGTAATGATATAGTAGATTACAATGATAATTGGGACAATCAGCTTACATCTTACGGGCCTCCTTCGATAAGAAAAATAGCCACGCCTTACGATACACTTACAGCTTTATCTACAGGAGCCTTAACCCAAATGATTATAATACAAGGTAATAATCTAACGGATGTAAAGTCTATTTTATTCAATGATGTAGAAGTTGATTTATCTACGATTTATGCGATGAGGCATAAGATAACATTGCCTATTCCACGCGTTTTACCTGAGAATGTTACTAACACGCTTACAGTGGAAACAGAAAAAGGTATAACTACATTTCCATTCGAGGTAACGATTCCCCCTTTGGTAGTCAAAGGTTTTTATAACGAATTTGTTCAGCCGGGAGATACGGCGCAGATAGTTGGGGACTTCCTTGATCTATATGAAATAACGGAAGAACTTGGAACTTTCACCTTGAACGGCTCGGATGTCAAAGTCTTAGACTTTACAGACAAAAGCTTCAATATAATCGTACCGGAGGGGACTCCTGATAATTCCGTATTCACTTTATCCAGTCCAAAGCTTGATAATCCGATGAGTTTTAAATACCGTGATTTCGGAACTCAGATACTCAACTATGAAGATCTGAATAGCAATGGCATATGGGGCGGTAGCGAATATGTCACAGACGGAACAAAGCCCGGAGATCCGGAACCTCTGATTGGTAAATATACAAGATTCGCAGGTTCTTTCGGAGCGTGGGCATGGACTAATGTATTTGGTGGAGGCTTCAACCTGAATGAAGCCGATATTGCTGACAATCCTCAGGATTATTATGTAAAATTTGAAATTCTGACAAAACAGGATAAACCAATCAACGATTTTGAGAAAATCATTATGCAGAATTTAGAATGGTATCCTGGTGCCGGCGGCCTGTCTTTCAATACCTATGGAAAATGGATGACGGTAACATTAAATGCTGCTGATGTATTCAAAGATGACAATGCACCTACAAAATCATCGCTTGCTGTGGGTTGGAATGAGTTTGGTATAGTTCATCAGCCAGCTAATGAGGTATCCCCTGATTTCAGTATATGTAACTTTCGCTTTATAAAGAAATAAAGATTATTGGTTGTTACCATAGCCTCATTCTTTTGGCGATGAGGCTATAATTTAAAATAAAGATTATGCAAAGAATACAAATAAAAAAAAGAATACCCTTCCTTAACAAATGCAGTATAATATGTATGATGCTATTGCCATGGTCATTTACCGCATGTGGAGAGAATAACGAGAGTAAAGACGGCGGTGAATTTATACCTGCTATTTATGATGCTAAAAGATACGAAGCTGAAGAGGCTACTTTATTAAGTGGCGCTGCGATAGAAAAAAGCATTTCCGGATTTTCCGGTTCAGGTTATGTGAATCAAAAAGACGGAGATATCTCATTTACAGTTTCTGTTCCCGAGACAGGAGCATATTCGATGAATATATCTTATTTCAGCGAGAACCAAAGGAAAGAAAATGATTTATACATTAATAATACCAAGGTAGCAAACCTTACTTTCGAGCCCGCAGGCAAATGGAATATCTTCTCATTGAATAAAGTGATATTGAACAAAGGTAGTAATACCATCACTATAAAGAAAAACTGGGGATGGACTTATTACGATTATATTGAAATCCTCCCACAAGGAAAAGAAACACCGTTCGATATAGCAACCAATCTTGTAACAAACAATGCTTCACCCCAAGCCATAAAGTTATATGATTTCCTGAAAGAAAACTTTGGGAAGAAAATTATTTCGGGAAGTACTGAACTTAAAGAAGCTGACTGGATATTTGAGAAAACCGGAAAGCAGACAGCCCTCATCGGATTGGATTTCATGAATTATACCCGCAACTGGAATTGGGTAGATTACACCGAAGTGGTAAATACATCAAAAAACTGGTGGAGCAATAATGGCATAGTCACAATCATGTGGCACTGGAGAGACCCCTCGTTTACTACAGATGATTTTTATACAGAGAAAACTACATTTGACGCATCTAAGATAAACAATCCCGAATCGGAGGAATACAAAGCCATGATAAGGGATATAGATATAGTTGCCGGTTATTTGAAACAACTTAAAGAAGCAAATATCCCTGTATTATGGCGTCCATTGCATGAGGCTTCGGGAAAGTGGTTCTGGTGGGGAGCCAAAGGAGCCGAACCATGCAAAAAAATATGGATGCTTCTATACGACCGCTTAACAAATTATCACGGATTAAATAACTTAATCTGGATTTGGACAAGCGACTCTGCAAACGATGCCTTAGAATGGTATCCGGGAGACAATTATGTGGATGTTATAGGTATGGACATTTATCCGGGTGAAAATCAACATGGTTCGCAATATATATCCTTTAATAAGGTAAAAGAACTATTTGGCGGCAAGAAACTCATTGCATTGACCGAATGCGGCTCTGTTCCCGAAATAGAAAAGATGTTTGAATATGGCGATACATGGTCATGGTTTATGCCTTGGGGAGGGGACTACACCCGTTCAGACAAACACAACGGAGCTGATTATCTAAGCAAAATAATGCAAAACAGTAATGTTGTAACCCGTGAGCAAATGCCAGGCTTGAAATAAAAACATAAAATATATTACCCAATAAATAAGAACAAAAATGAAGAATCTCACTTTTTTAATCATACTCCTATCCGTCTCATTAAGCACCTTTTCTCAAAAATTTGAAGGGTTAGCTCCAACCCCTCAAATGGGATGGAACAGTTGGAACAAATTCGGAACAGATATAAATGAGCAGATGGTAAAAGAAATGGCTGATGCCTTAATTGCCACAGGGCTTAAAGATGCCGGATATAACCATATATTGCTCGATGACGGTTGGATGGCAATGGAACGTGATGCTCAGGGAAATCTTGTTCCCCATCCTGAAAAATTTCCTAACGGTATTAAGGTAGTTGCCGACTATGTACATTCCAAAGGACTGAAATTTGGTCTTTACAATTGTGCTGGTTCAAAGACCTGTGCAGGTTATCCCGGCAGTCGTGGACATGAGTACCAAGATGCGCTGAAATATGCAGAATGGGGAGTGGATTATCTGAAATATGACTGGTGCAGCACCGGAAAACTCAATGCCGAAGAGGCATATACCACTATGCGTGATGCTATTTATAAAGCCGGACGTCCTATTTTGCTAAGTATCTGCGAGTGGGGCGACAACAAGCCTTGGGATTGGGCACAGCCGATAGGTCACAGCTGGCGTATAACAGGTGATATATACAATTGTTTCGAATGCGAACACGATCATGGAGGTTATTTTTCATGGGGAGCTATGAATATATTGGATATGCGCGATCAGGAAATGCTTCGCAAAGTTGCAGGTCCCGACCATTGGAACGATATGGATATGCTCGAAGTTGGTAACGGAGGTTTAACCCCGAATGAAGAAAAAACACATTTTGCTTTATGGGCAATTCTGAACTCTCCCCTGCTGCTGGGCAACGATTTGCGAGATATGTCGAAAGAAACATTAGATATACTTACCAATAAGGAAATAATTGCAATTAATCAGGATTCATTAGGCATTCAGGGATTCAAATACAAAACAGAAGGAACAGTTGAGATATGGGTTAAACCAATGATAAATAACCAATGGGCTATATGTTTCTTCAATCGTTCACAAGACCTGGTTGATTTCACCTTCAATTGGGAAGAACAAATAATAAAAGACAATGTATTTGACAAAGAAATAACTTTTGGTAAGGATAATTTATATAAACTCAAAGATTTGTATCTGAACAAAGAAATTGGCACTACGAAAAAAGTGCTTAAACAGAAATTAGAAAAAAACCAATCACTGGTGTTGAAAATATATAAATAAACTACATAAATCATATAACGAGATGAACAATCTATTTAACAAACGATTAGAAGCTGTAACTGCCGAATACGAAAATCTGGTTTCATTAAAGAATGAACCCATATTGCCCGGCAATGGCATCTTCGAACGATATAAGAATCCGGTATTAACAGCTGCTCATGCACCCGTATTCTGGCGTTATGATATGAATATTGAAACAAATCCATATTTTATGGAACGTTTCGGTATTAACGGAACTTTCAACGCCGGAGCTATCAAATGGAACGGTAAATACATACTTGCTGTACGTGTAGAGGGCAACGACCGTAAATCATTTTTTGCTATTGCCGAAAGTCCTAATGGAGTGGACAATTTTCGTTTTTGGGATTATCCCGTAATAATGCCCGAGACAGACAACCCTGATACGAATGTGTATGATATGCGTCTTACTGCACACGAAGATGGTTGGATTTACGGCATTTTCTGTACGGAACGGAAAGACCCGAATGCTCCGGCAGGCGATTTATCTTTAGCTGTAGCGGCTGCAGGAATAGCACGTACAAAAGATCTGAAAACTTGGGAGCGCCTTCCCGATCTGAAATCGAAAAGCCAGCAACGCAATGTCGTACTGCATCCCGAATTTGTAAACGGAAAATATGCATTCTACACACGTCCGCAAGATGGTTTCATTGATGCCGGAAGTGGCGGTGGTATCGGTTGGGGATTAGTAGACGATATTACCAATGCTGAAATAAAAGATGAAAAAATCATCAACTTCCGCCATTATCATACTATTAAAGAACTAAAAAACGGAGAAGGCCCACATCCTATTAAAACACCGAAAGGATGGTTGCATCTGGCTCACGGAGTACGTGCCTGTGCTGCGGGACTTCGCTATGTGTTATATGTTTATCTGACAGATTTGAAAGAGCCTACAAAATTAATTGCCGAACCTGCCGGACATATTCTGGCTCCAAGTGGCAAAGAAAGAGTCGGTGATGTATCAAACGTTTTGTTTACCAATGGCTGGATAGCCGATGAGGATGGGACAGTTTATCTCTATTATGCTTCTTGCGATACCCGCATGCACGTTGCCGTATCGTCTGTTGACCGCCTGCTCGACTATTGCCTGAATACGGCACCTGATGGCTATCGTTCAGCGATATCGGTTGAAACTCTATCCTCTATTATCAAAAAGAATCTCGAACTGAAAAAATAATATCCTCTCCTGTTTTTTAGTAAAATATACCTCCTTCATCAAAAAGGGGGTAGGGGGAGTATTAGCTTGTAAAAACCATGAATACAACAAAAGTAACATTAAAAGAAAAGGTAGGCTACGGGCTGGGTGATGCAGCCTCCTCGATGTTCTGGAAACTTTTTGGAATGTATCTGCTTTTCTTTTATACCGATATATTCGGGCTGGAAGCAGGTATAGTAGGTACTATGTTCCTCGTAACCCGTGTATGGGATTCGCTGTTCGATCCTATTGTAGGAGTATTGGGCGACCGCACAGAAACCAAGTGGGGAAAATTCCGCCCATACCTGCTCTGGGTGGCTGTTCCGTTCGGTATACTGGGAGTCCTTACATTTACTACTCCCGATTTTGGAACAACAGGTAAGATTATTTATGCCTATGTTACCTATTCACTGATGATGATGGTTTATTCTCTTATCAATGTGCCGTATGCGTCATTACTTGGAGTTATGTCTTCCAATCCGAAGGAACGGACTACTTTGTCCTCCTATCGCATGATATTTGCCTTCTTAGGGAGTATACTGGCTTTAGTATTGATTGAGCCTTTAGTTAAATTATTTGGTAATGATGGTGAAAATCTTCAGTTCGGCTGGTCTATGTCGGTCGTTGTATTTGCTGTAATAGCTATAATTTTCTTTTTATGTACTTTTTCGTGGACAAAAGAACGCATACGTCCTATAAAAAAATCAAAGAATCCTTTGAAAGACGATATAAAAGACCTGTTTGGTAACAAACCCTGGTGGATATTATTGGGGGCAGGTATTGCCGCTCTGATATTCAATTCAATCAGAGATGGAGCCGCCGTTTATTATTTCAAATATTATGCGGTTGTCCCTGATACGTTCGATTTGGGTTTTATAGGTTCTGCATTATCATTGACAACTATCTATTTGGTTTTGGGGCAAGCTGCTAATATTCTGGGTATCCTGTTTGTAACCCCGGTTTCTAACAAAATAGGAAAGAAAAAGACTTATTTGTTTGCTATGGTCTTTGCTACTGTTTTTAGTATAGCTTTTTATTTTATCGATAAAAGTAATATAGCAATGATGCTTGTCTTGCAAGTGTTTATCAGTGCTTGTGCGGGTAGCATCTTCCCTTTATTATGGTCTATGTACGCAGACATTGCCGATTACTCGGAATGGAAAACAGGACGCCGTGCCACAGGGCTGATATTCTCATCTTCATCTATGTCTCAGAAATTTGGATGGTCGATAGGTGGAGCTCTTACGGGCTGGTTACTGGCATTCTTCGGATTTCAGGCTAATGTGGCACAGACACCAGAAGCACAGGAAGGTATCCGCCTGATGCTTAGTTTCCTTCCGGCAATAGGAACCTTACTATCAGTAATATTCATCTACTTCTATCCATTGACTGAAAAGAAGCTGAATGAGATAACAACCGAATTAAACAGTAAAAGAGGATAACAAAATGGATGGATTCGAAAAAGAACTGACTCATAATATACTTCCTTTCTGGATTGATAAAATGCAGGATACTGAAAATGGAGGTTTTTACGGGCGTATAGACGGAAATAACAAACTGCATAAAAGAGCGAATAAAGGAGCTGTGCTGAATGCCCGTATCCTGTGGACATTCTCTGCTGCATACCGCATTATCCAAAATGAAGAATACCTGAGTATGGCAACACGCGCCTATAATTATATCAAGGAATATTTCATTGACAACGATTTTGGAGGAATATATTGGGAACTCAACTATAAAGGAAACCCCGTAAATACAAAAAAGCAAGTCTATGCACAAGGATTTGCCCTGTATGGATTCTCTGAATATTATCGGGCGACAGGTGTTCGAGAAGCATTGGATTTAGCTATCGGATTATTTTATTTGATAGAAAAACACAAGGATAAAGAACATCGCGGCTATTTCGAAGCATTTACCCGCGAATGGGAACCAATAGAGGACATGCGCCTGAGCGACAAAGATGCCAATGAGAAAAAATCAATGAACACCCACTTACATATCCTTGAACCTTATACCAATCTGTCGCGCGTATGGGATAACGAAGAATTAAGAACAGCTCAAAGAGAACTGATCGACATTTTCTCAGACATTATATTAGACAATAAAACATATCATCAGAATTTATTCTTTGGTGAAGATTGGACTGTAAAATCATCAGCCATTTCCTACGGGCATGATATAGAAGCATCATGGCTGCTCTATGAAGCCGCCGAAGAATTTGGAGATGAACTTTTGCTGAATAAAACGAGAACCTTGTCTCTTAAAATAGCAGATGCAGCAACAGAAGGATTGGATGTCGATGGCAGTATGGTATATGAAAAAGACAGGGAACATACTGACAAGGAACGCCACTGGTGGGTACAAGCCGAAGCCATAGTTGGATTTATGTATGCCTATAAGAATACGAAAAATATAAAATATAAAGAAAAAGCAGCGGGATTGTGGCAATATATACAAAACCAGATTGTGGATACTGAGTATGGAGAGTGGATATGGAGCAGGAACGAAGACGGTTCCATCAATTATATCGACGACATAGCCGGATTCTGGAAGTGTCCTTACCACAACAGCCGTATGTGTATGGAAATGATAGAACATTTTAATTTCAAATAAAAAACAAGATATAATATGAAAAGATATTTAATTGCTTTAGCTACATGCGTAATATTGATATCATGTAATCAGAAAAAAGAAGATACTTATCAACGTATGCCAATAGATAAAGATGCTACGACAGAAACGGTAAAGCTGTATAACCGGTTATTTGATTTAGCGGATAAGGGTATCATGGTGGGACATCATGATGCATTGGCATATGGACATAGTTGGTATAAAGAGCCAGGACGTTCGGATGTAAAAGACGTGACAGACGATTATCCTGCTGTCATAGGTTGGGAACTTGGGCATTTGGAAATAGATGCTGAATTTAACCTCGATTCAGTCTATTTTTCCGATATAAAACAATATATAAAAGACACTTATAAAAGAGGAGGAATTACTACTGCAAGCTGGCATGGAGATAATATAGTAACAGGTAATACAGCATGGGATTGTGCACAGGATTCTGTTGTAAGAACAATCCTGCCGAATGGTTCGAACCATAAGAAATATCTGACATGGCTTGACCGTGTGGGAGATTTCTTTCTTGACCTGAAAGATGAAGAAGATAAGCTTATCCCGGTAGTGTTCCGTATGTATCACGAACATACAGGTGCTTGGTTCTGGTGGGGAAGTAAACAATGCACCCCGGAAGAATATAAGCAACTGTGGATAATGACAGTGAATCATCTTCGCAATAAAAAGAATGTGCATAATCTGATATATGCTTACTCGCCATCCGAAACAAAAAATGAAATCGAATTTCTGGAGCGATACCCCGGAGATGACTATGTGGATATAGTAGGTTATGACTGCTATGCTACCGGAAGCGATTCTACTGCTGTAGCCAATTATAAAACAGCGATGAACCGCAATTTGGAAACTATTACTGCTTACGCTCAAAAATTAGGTAAACTACCTATCATTGGTGAAACCGGAATGGAGGCGATACCCTATTCGCAATATTTCACAGATGCTGTTTACTCTGTTATTAGTCAATACCAGATAGGTTGGGTATTATTTTGGCGTAATGCATGGGAAGCGGATAAGCCAAACCATTTTTATGTACCATTTGAAGGACATTCTTCTGTTTCTGATTTCAAAGAATTCGTAGCAAAGCCTGATATATTAATGAACTCAGATATAAAGTAAAATGTACATAAAAAGTATCTGAAAATGAAAAATCTAATTAACTCGATTATTATAAGTATAATACTTCTTTGTTCCAATCTTGGGATAAATGTCTACGCCCAAAAGCAGTTTAAAGTTACTTCTCCGGACGGAAAAATAACGGCAGATATTTCGGTTGGAGATATTATCAAATATTCAGTGTCGCATAATGCCGATTTGATGTTGGCAAAATCCCCTATATCTATAATGCTTGCGGATGGTTCTTCATATGGGAAGAATTCGAAGTTCTCAAGATCGTCCACCCGGACAGTGAATCAAACCATTGATGCTCCTATCTATAAGCGTAAAACAATTATTGACAACTATAATCAATTGACACTTCAATTTAAAGATGGTTTTGACTTATTGTTCCGCGCCTATAATGATGGAGTCGTTTATCGCTTTATCTCTAAATCGAAGAAACCTTTCGAAGTGAAAGACGAACAGGCAATATTCAATTTCCCATCCGATCAGAAAATATTTGTACCCTATGTGCAACATCAGCGCAGCTCTCTCGAAGAGCAGTTCTATAACTCATTTGAAAATACTTACCAGTATATTAACCTCTCACAATGGGACAAAAAACGATTAGCTTTCTCTCCGTTAGTAGTTGAGGGTGAAAATGGAAAGAAAATCGCAATAGTCGAATCCGACCTTATCAACTATCCGGGAATGTTTCTATATAATGGCGATGCATCAAATAGTTTCAAAAATGTTTTTGCTCCTTATCCGAAAGAAATCAAACAAGGCGGTCATAATATGCTTCAGGTCGAAGTCCAGAGTCGGGAAGGCTACATCGCTAAATATGAAAAAGGAACATATCAGTCGTAATTGGTTGAATAAAAATACAGGCTTTGTTACTAAAACATCATTAAGTAGTCACATAGCCTGTTCAATATTATGTGAATAATTTAAATGTATTGCAACGGTAGCGAATTTGAACTTTTAGATAAGTCTTGCTATCCTAAAAACTTCTCAAGGCAAAAGGATACTTCGTAACACAATTTGCCTATAAACATTTACCTTCCCTGAATTAAGGGTGATGGTAAGCTATTACTTCAAACTTTTACTCTTATCAATATTTTACCATTTGTTTTTCCCTCGAGACTAAGTCTATGTACTTCGCCCAGTTTCTCCAAAGGAAAAGTTTGAGTGACATTGATTTTCATTATGTTGTTATCTATCAGCCCCGCTATCCATTTGAGGGCTTCGCTGTCGGGATGTACCCACATAGCAGAAGAGCGTATATGCCTACGTACAGCCAATTCCGGGCTGGCGGGGACAACCGATGAAATAATCGTTCCCCCGTCCTTGATAAAATCCAGCAGTCCATCCATATAACTCTGGTCGGCGGCTACCAGGTTGAATATAGCATCGACCTTATTGCTTAGTCCGCTTTCAATTCCCTTCCGGTAATCAATAGCCTCGTCAGCACCGAACGACTTAACCAAATCAAGATTATCCGGGCCGGAAGTTCCGATGACATACCCACCTTTCCACTTCGCTAATTGTACGGCATAGTTTCCCACACCACCCGAAGCATTATTTATCAGTATCCTCTGTCCCGGTTGCAGGTTGATATGTTCAAATAGTCCCTGCCATGCCGTTAAGGCAGCCAAAGGTAAGGCAGCGGCTTCTTCTAAAGTAATACTTTCGGGGGCATTAGCCAGATAGGCCGCCTCTGTGGCTACATATTCGGCAGCCGCGCCATTCCTGGTATAGTCGAGGAAGCCGAATACCTTGTCACCCTCTTTAAAAGAGTTTACTTTCGCGCCTGTTTTCACAACTACCCCGCTCACATCCGAACACAAGGTGAAAGGGAACTGAATCGACGCCCTCTCCTTCAATATCCCCCTGACCAATAAACTGTCGAGCGGATTGAACGATGTAGCATATACCTGTACGAGTACCTGCGTGGGTGTAATTTCCGGCATAGGCGCATCCTCGAAAGATATTACTTCCGGATCGCCGTATTGATGGATCCTGACTGATTTCATATTCAATTGTTTATCAATTATTAATTTGACTTTGCTGCTTTTGCTCCTCCCCACAATGAACCGGGATTTACCCTGTCAGGATATAGCACCAACATACTATTATACAATTCAAGTACTGTTTTTGTTTTAGAGTTCAGCCGTTCAAAGTCCAGTAAGTAATCGCGGGTGGCTTTGATATTTGACGAGCTATCCTCGTTTTCAGGTACTTTATGCCCTGCGACTACAAAACGTGGATGGAGTGATTCTATTTTATCCAGCGCCGCAATCCATTCCCGCCTTGTTTCCGGTGTAGTCTCTTTCAGATAAGGGTGGATGCCATTGTAAACGATATCGCCTGCAACGACTAAACCTATAGAGGGAACATACAGGTACGTAGTGTTACCTGTATCGGAGAAGCCTATGTTTTCCACAATCAGTTTATGTCCTTCGATTTCTAATTCGTTCCCTTGTATGGCTTCGGGCATAGCAAACTCCTGAGGTATGTTTCCCGGAAAGAGCTTGTCCCACAAATTAGCAATGTACTCTTTATCAATCTCTTTAGGAATGTCTTCTATTACAGCCGGCAGTGCCACTACTTTTGCCTGTGGGAAATGATTGGTGACAAGCTTCGCGCCGTAAATGTGGTCGGCATGGGCATGGGTCAGATAGATTGCTTTCAGGTTTTTGCCGCTTTCATATAGCCAGTGAACCAACTGGTTAGACTGTTCAATAGTCAGAAATACATCTACCAATATGGCATCCGTCTCCCCATAGATAAGAGTCGCTGTATTGGCAACCCATCTTAACTCGTCGTTGCCGCCAGGCATATTTGCATCCTGCGTGGCACTGTTTCTTTTAATGGTAAAGACTTTCCAGCTTAACGGTTCTACATCGTTTTGCGCATTCATTGTTGACATACTGCATAAGATAAGGATGATAATACTTACTTGTAAATTCATAATGCTTCGTTATCAGGTATTACCACTTTTGTTCCTCTCTTACTATTACCCCGTCATCGTGCGTGGTTTCTTCGAGCGAACCCGCTTTTGCCTGTATACACAGATATACCATCGGTTCGTCAGAAGTATTACGCATAGAGCGTTTGCCTGCAGGTGCTACCCGGACAATACTTCCGCTACTGATGGGGAAACTGGTATCATCAACCAGGAAATCTCCTTCACCTGTCAGCACGATATAAATTTCTTCGTTCTTTTTATGAAAGTGAAGAATAGGAATTTGGGTTTGAGGAGCCAGGGAAGTTATCGAAACCTCTGCACCGGTCGATTGGATGCTCTCCCTCAGGAATAGCTTTCCCTGAAATTCTGCTATATTTCCCACATTAGTGGCGGAGAAATTTACACCTTCGACAGTCTTTTGATTTGTTGATTCCATTTTTGTTTCATTTTAATTATATAAGATACTTAAAAACGCTTGTTACACGTGTACAGCTTATATTTAGTTACCCGGTATTTTGTGATTCCCAAAACATTCTGTAACTTTGCTTGCAATTTGCAAGTGCAAATATAGAAACAAACTTGCAAAATGCAAGTAATATTTGGTTTTATTTATGAGCGTAAAGAAAAGATCAGATTGTTTATTCAGTTATTCCCTTGATATATGGGGAGATAAGTGGTCTCTTTTAATTATCAGGGATATGATTTTCAGAGGGAAAAGTACGTATGGTGATTTTTTGAAATCTCCTGAGCGGATAGCAACCAACATCCTTGCCACCCGTTTGCAACAACTGGAAGAAAACGGCCTGATTCAAAAGACGGAACATCCCGACAGCAAAGCTAAGAACCTATATAAACTTACTCCTAAAGGTATAGCGCTGGTTCCTGTGTTTGCCGAAATATTTCTCTGGGCAGAGAAGTATGAGCCTGTACCTGAGGGAATGAATGAAAAAATGAGTGCTTTCAGGGAAGATAAAGAGACAGCGGCGAAAGCTTTAATGGATAGGTTGTTGGAGGAGATAGATACATAGGATAAAGGGAAATAAACACTCGCCCGAAGTAATATACCAACCACCCCGCACTGGTTGTAAAACTCAACTACAAAAATACCACCCTGCAAAGACATTTTCCTGCTTTTATTTAATTACCTTTGAAATTGGTTACTCATTTTATAATAACAAAAACATGAAATTCAACCGGATTGATCTGGAAAAATGGAACCGTAAGGAATATTACATTCATTATATGGATGAAATGCGTTGCACATACAGCCTGACTGTTAATATCGATATTACAGGCTTAAAAGCTGCCGCAAAAGAAATGAGGAAAAAGATATACCCCGTACAGATTTATATGATTGCTACCATTGTAAATCAGTACGCAGAATTCAGGACAGATATAAATTCCCGTGGAGAGTTGGGCTATTGGGAGGAAGTAAATCCCAGTTATACGGTATTTAATAAAGATAGTGAAACATTTTCCAGTATTTGGACTACCTATAATCGCAACTTTAGCCACTTTTATGACAGTTGCATAAAAGATATAAATAAATATTCGCAATCAACCACCTTACAGCCCAAACCGGATGAGCCTCCCAATTATTTTACGCTATCCAGTTTGCCCTGGGTAAACTTTACCGGGCTTAATATAAATGTCTTTAACGAGGGACGTTATTTAACCCCTATTTTTACAATAGGCAGATTTATCGAAACAGAAGATACCGTTTTAATGCCGCTTTCCATACAAATCCATCATGCCGTCTGCGACGGGTTCCATGTCGGAAGATTCCTGCAATCATTACAAGATTTGGCTACCAACTATAAGGAGTGGTTATTATAAAAATAAGTCGCCGATAGCATGGCTCAGCCGGAACGGCTGGTGTTCCTGGTAGCCCGGCCGGCTTCACCCCAATGCCACGGGCTTAAGTTGCCGGGAACATTCATGCCCCACATCTCAGATCACTTCATTTTGTATCCAACATTCTCCGTTTTGTATAGTTACCAACAGTATATTACCTTGTACCTTTGCATAAACAAGTAATCAATTCTAAATAGATGCAACTATAGGATTGAAGATTACTTTTATCTTTGTGTATATCAAACAAATAAAATAGTTCAAATGATGGTGAACGATGAAATAATCAGAATAAATACGGTTGAGGAATTTACAGAGCTGCTGGGCTGTCCTCCTGCCAATCATCCGTTGATTAGTATTTGCCGTTTGGCGGATATAAAAGATTTTGTACCTATTGCTAAACCCGTGCAGCTTAATTTATATTCTATCGTCATAAAAGACGGAACCAACTGCACCGCAAAATACGGTTGGCGCGAATATGATTTTGCGAAAGGCTTAATGAGCTTCTTTGCTCCGGGACAAATACACCGATGGAATGAGCAACCTGCCCAGACTAACTCATGGGGCTGGATGCTGGTGTTCCATCCCGATTTTATCCGTAAATATGCTTTGGGAACGAAAATCAGTAAACTCAAATTCTTTTCGTACGAAACCAGCGAAGCTCTGCACACATCCGATGCTGAAAGGTCGCAGATCGAAGCTTTACTGGAAAGCATAGATAGTGAATATAAGCGCAGCATCGACGAGCATACCCACGACATAATCGTGTCGCAACTGGATGTATTGCTCAATTATGCCGAACGCTTTTATACCCGCCAGTTCCGAACAAGAAACAGTGTGGAGGCTGATATACTGACCCGTTTTCAATCCATGCTCCATACACATTTCGACAGCGATAAGGAAAAAATCATCACGGCAAAAGATCTTGCTGCCGAATTGGGTATGTCTACGCATTATCTGGGCGACTTGCTTCGTAATCTTACGGGCATGAATACACAGCAACATATCCATGCTTATTTGATTGAAAGGGCTAAGGGCCTGCTGCTCACAACGAGCCTTACGGTCAATGAAATAGCTTTTTCGCTTGGGTTTGAATATCCGCAATATTTCAGCCGTCTGTTCAAGAACAAAACGGGACAAACGCCTGTTGAATTTCGTAACACAAATTAATAAAGATCAGAATGAAATATATTGGTATAATCGTATTTTTAGTAGTAATACTTGCTTTGGTAGCCGGAGCAATCATCTACCTGTCAAACAGATGTGTGTTATTTTTTCCGTCCATACCTAAGAAAGCATGGGTATGGGGATTTGTCGCCCTCTTTGCCATAGCCTTTCTTTGTATGACTGCTTTCGCCACCGTGGCAAGCCCCATAGGGAAAGCCGTGTTTATTTTCGGAGGAATAGCAATTTCCATGTTTATATTCTTTTTATTGTCTGTTGTGCTGGTAGATATACTGAATTTGATTTTTCATTTCAATCCTCCTTTCCGGGGAATGCTTTCAGTAGGTTTGGCACTATTGTTTACAGTATATGGAATATGGAATGCCTATACCATCAAAGTAAAAGAGATAACCATTCCCCTGAAAGGGCTGACCCGGGAAGTCCGGGCCGTTCATATTACAGATGTACATTTAGGGAATTTCCGTGGCAAAAGGGAGGCAGATAAAATCGTCCGCAAGATAAAGGAATTAAATCCCGATGTGGTTTTTAATACAGGCGATATGTTCGACAGCAAAGCGCACTTCGGTGCAAACGAAGATGTTTTAGCAGCATTCCGCACATTGAATATGCCTCACTATTTTGTCTATGGCAACCATGACCAGCATGTCGGGGTTGAGGAAGTAATTAAGCAATTGAAAGGTGCAAATGCTACCGTTCTCTTAAATGAGGTGGCATATTTCAAGGACTTGCAGATTATCGGACTCAATAATATGCTTGCAGACCGTAATACATTTGACATGCACACGACTGAGGATTCTGAAACAATAGAAGATGTGTTGAACGGACTGGAGATAAGAGAAAACTATCCAACAATCGTACTGCACCATCGCCCAGACGGAGTGAAATATATGCAGGAAAAAGACGCCGGTTTATTACTGGCAGGCCATACCCATGCAGGGCAGATATTCCCTTTTACCTTCATCGCTAAACTGATGTTTGTTTATAACAAAGGGCTTTACAAGTACGAAACTATGAATATTTATGTATCGGAAGGTAGTGGAACGATTTTCGCTCCTGTGCGTTTAGGAACACGCAGCGAAATGACATTAATAAGGTTAACTCCAGATAAACAATAACAATTAAAAAATAGATAAAAATGGAAGCAAAAGAAATTGTAAAAGCCTATTTTGAGGCTGTAACGGCAGGGCGTTTTGAGGATTTGTCCAGATACGAGTCGCCAGACTCCACCTACTGGATTTGCGGAGAGAATTCATGGCCGCTCGGCGGGTGGCAGACACCGGAAAGCAGGAATATGACATTCAATATAATACGGGAGCGCTTTCCCAAAGGATTAACTATCACAGTCCGCTCCATAATAGCCGATGGGAATGACGTTGCCGTACATGTAAACAATCATGCCGTACGGGTGGATGGACAGATATACGATAATGAAATTGTTACTTTGATGAAGATAGAAAATGGTTTTATTATGGAATCACGGGAGTTTCTGGATACGATTCATGTGAATGAATTGTTCTTCGGTGAGATGCTCGACGGACTATAACCAAAAAACTCTTTGAACGACGTAGAAAAATGAGAAAGATTTTCAAATCTAACTTCTAAATACACATCCGACGGGCGTTGTTTCCTTTTCGTAATAAGGAAATGAGCTTGTTCCAACCTGCGTTTCTGCAACCATTTCTCCGGGGGAATGCTGAATACCTTTATAAAATCCCTTCTGAATGTGCTCAGGCTTCTTCCGGTAAGCCGGGCAAATTGAACAAGCGGTACATTGTACACAAAATTCCTGTTCATAAAAGCTTCCAGGTCTATTTTGAAAGGCTCATTAAAATCAAACAAGGCATTCTTCATTAACGGATTGCGTAAAAGCAATTCAATGGCTTCGGCAGTTTTGATCGTTGCGAGGGCTTCCGTCATCTGGGCGGGCTCTTCAAAATAAGGGGAAAGCGAATCGAAATATCCCTTCAAAAAAGGATCGCCAGGCAGGTGAATAATTGAATCGTCCGTATAGACTCCTGTTGCTTTTACATCATTCTTCCTACTGTATAATTGTAAGGTATCCTGCATGAACAGAATATTGATAGATATAAACGGTTTATCGGCATCCGGAAGCTTAACGGGTCTCACCAATTGATTCCTGCGGACAAAGCCCAAACTACCTTTAGGAAAAACGATCATACCGTTACTTGTATGATAATGCATCTCTCCCGAAACAATATAACTTAACGCATGATCTTCTACAAACGGTTCATGACCTCGTTTCGGCTCAGCTGTACATGAATAAAGGATATTATATGGCTGTCTGTCCTGCATGTTATTGATATTGTTTTACTTATATAACAAAGGTAGCTAATATTAGTCCTTTTTCCATTCCTCCCATGTGGCAATCTTCTGTTCGTAAACCTTGGCAACCACATCAACCATACCGGTTCCGACAAGTACACGTAAAGGCACTTTTTCCGCATCGACGATTCTAAGGACTTTCCCGGCGACAATCTTGGCATCTTCAAAGGTATCGGGGTCGATGACCTGGAAAAATCCTGCCGTCATTGGCGCATAGGCTTCTATTGACTGTTTAACCACAAACGATACATTATTGAAATCGGTTTTGAATGACCCCGGCTCGACAAGTGTTACTTTGATGCCGAATTGTTCAACCTCCTGCGACAGTGCATCACATAGCCCTTCCATCGCCCATTTGGAAGCATTGTACGCACCTACCAATGGTTGAGCGATAGTGCCACCGATAGAGGATAATTGTATGATATGTCCTGATCCTTGTTCCCTCATAATAGGTAATACTGCCTGAATCACGTTCACAGAGCCGAAGAGATTGACTTCGAGCTGATGACGGAACTCTTCATTGCTGAACTCTTCGACAGCTCCGAAGTGTCCGTATCCGGCATTGCTTATCATTACATCAATACGTCCGAAATATTCCTTAGCTTTCTGCATTGTGTCGAATGCCTGCCCGCGGTCTGTCACATCGAGATAAGCAGACCAGACTCGATTGCCGTATTGTTCCGTAAGAATTTCTATCCTTTCGGGTTCAATAGATGTAGCGGCAACGAAATCGCCACGTTCCAATGCTGCTTTTGCAAACTCAAAGCCAAGTCCTCTTGAGGAGCCGGTTATAAACCATACTTTTTTACCGTTAGTTTCCATATTTATTGTTTTTAATGCCGGGCTGTATATTCGTGTTAATACAGCCTGAGCGGTTATAATTTATTTTTTTTGAATCTGATTCGGTTACTTCGGCATATTCGAATTGAAATAGAAGTAATAGTACTTCTCACTTACCTCATTGGTAATTTCTATGGTTTTCATGTGCAAAGGATGAGGGTGATAATTTACCACGGACTTTTCCGAGTCAAAAGTTACCACGAAAGCATAATCAAATGTAGGTTCAGTTCCGCCCGCCCATGTGGCTTGCACTCTCGGACCGAATTGTATACCGATAATTCCCGGTATTTCTCTCATATTCTCCACCGCCTCACTCAGTCTGCGGACATCTTCCTCATTGTTAGGGTCTTTCAGCCACCAGCAATTGACGTGCTGGATTACCGGAGAAGGGAGATTATTACCGGACAGGTCCGAAGTTTTCACTTCATTTGACAAGGCGATATTTTCCGCCTCTCTTTTTTCTCTTATTTCCATATTTTATATATTTATTTTTAGTACTGATATCATAGCAATCAGATACCATGCAAAGGTCGAGTAAATTAGGAATTAAGAGTTTTCCGAAAAGGTCAAATTTGTTTGGCGAAAGAGTCAAAGCCGGTTAGTTTTAAATAATATCCATATCAAGCATTCGTCTATTACCCTGAATCCGAATTTTTCATAGACCGGTCTTCCCAATTTGGATGCGCCAGGTGGGACGATGGGCTTTATTTTACTCCAGCCAATGACCCTCTACATGATTATTTGTGATATATCTTATGTAATATATATCGTTATGGGGGTGGTAAGTGAAAAATAAATACTATGTAGTATGTTTGTTTTAGGACAGGTTATGTAATAAAGGTCCTTCCCGTATTTTGAGAAATGAACGGGGGCCCTGTGTTTTTGCCTGATGTGGATGGTGGATTCGACTTCTATTGTTAATGTGTTTACATACTCAACGGCTGAAGTTTCAAAGCTGAAATAGTTTTCATAATAAAGGATATCGACCAAATCTTTTAAATATTGTTCGGCCGATTCTGTATATATAATTTTCATTTCTTGTTGAATAGGTCATGAATATTTTTTCTCATGTGCTCTCTCAATTCATCACCTGTAATTGCATTTTCCAGTTCTTCTTCCGTCAGCGGTGGTGAGAAGATCATCTCTGTTTCAGTGCCGTATCCTACTGCCGGCTCGTTTAGCTGGTTTTCCTGGTTGTTTTCTTCGGGTTGTTGATATTCCTTTTTCATAAATCAATCTGTTGCGATAATGTTTTATACAAAGGTAATAATAAAACGCGTTGGTTACATCTACATGTGGCACATTTAAAAATATCCTCTTTAGCAGCTTCTTACATTTGTTGGAAAATCGGCCATGTCATCGAACAGATTATATATTCGTCGGGTATCCATTCCTGTATATGCTCTTTGGCCGACAGGCCTGTCAATCCAAAAACAGCTTTTGGGTTAAAGCTTTCTTCCGAATGCGATAATTTCGTGGTCTCATAATTATTTTTTAATAACTGTAAACTTCCTGTACATCTTTACCGGTATTTTATTAAGTTTGCATGTAAATAATTTACTTTAAACGGAGATGGAAATAATCTTTCAGTTGAAAGTACACCAAATACCGGATCAAAAATAATGAAACAACATATACTGATTATGAAAACAGAATGTGCATTCATTGCGGCCATGTTGCTGCTCGTGTACAGTTGCCGTCCAGCCGCGGAGCAATCGTGGTTGCCCCGGTCTGCACCGCTGACTGCTGATAGAATTGATATAGAGGGTACTGCAACCCCGGTTTATATGGGTGGTTACGGCTCGTCCATCAGCTTTAACCCGCAAGACTCAAGCTTTTACATACTTACCGACCGGGGACCCAATGTAGACGGAACGACAGACGAAAGCAAAATCTTTCCCGTGCCCGATTATACCCCATCGATAGGAAAATTTAAACTGATAGGCGACTCACTTGTACGTGTGGAACGAATAACCCTGAAAGACAGCAACGGCACTCCTTTTAACGGGCTCCCAAACACGGAGGGCGACGGAGTAACCGGAGAAACGGCCTACAATCTTGCCGGGGAAGTAATCACCCATTCGGTAACAGGCATCGATACCGAAGGCATGGCGATGGCTCCCGATGGTACATTCTGGGTGTCGGACGAGTATGGGCCCTTTGTTATGCAGTTTGACCGTACAGGGAAATTATTGCGCCACATGAGCCCCTCACAAGGGTTGCCCCACTATTATGCAAAGCGGCGCCCGAACCGGGGGATGGAAGGTCTTACCATATCGGCAGACGGCAAGCGGCTATACGGCATCATGCAGTCACCGCTTTACATGCCCGATGAGTCCACCCGCAATGTTTCGGTAAACAACCGTATCCTAATGATAGACCTTGCCACGGGTAGTTTCAAAGAATATCTGTATCAGTTGGATTCGCCCCGAAACGTGGTGAGTGAGATTACTTTTGTAAACGACTCTACGTTTTTAGTCATGGAGCGCGACGGCAAATTCCCCGAAGCGGGAAAGGGTTTTAAGCGTGTGTTCAGGATCGGGCTTGGTGGTGCAACGGATATTCATAACCGCATTATCGAACCGCTTACGGATGCTCAGTTGCAGGAGCAGGGCATTGTGCCCGCCGGTAAAGAATTGTTTGTCGATATACTTGCCGCCATACCTTCGTACCGACACGATAAACCCGAGGGCATCGCACTGATTGGCGACTCGATTTTATGTGTGGTTAATGACGATGATTTTGGTGTTACTTCTACCGGCGACGGAAAGTTTACCACCAAAACGGATAAACAGGGTGTACACGACAGAAGTACGGTTTATTTTATACGGTTACGGTAATTGAGGGCTGCATACAACAGCTACCACCATTTAGCAGTCTGGGTCACTCCCGGCACGATCTTTTCTCCCATCAGAGGGGTTACCATCTGTATCCCCTTTTCAGTGGCATAATCAGAGGTCATTTCTATCGACTCATTCCACGGATGCAGGGCAAGGTCGAACACGCCCCAATGTGTAGGAAGCAGCAGCGGCGCACCTACTTCGCCGGCTACGTTTACCGCCTCATGCGGGTAGAGGTGTGTATTGGGCCAACCGTCGTTCCAGCCGTCTATCTCGATGCAGGCAAGGTCGAAAGGGCCATACTTTTCGCCTATCTCGCAGATGTGCTTTCCGTATCCCGTATCGCCGCTCCAGAATATATTCTTTTCACTGCCTTTGATGGCGTAGCCTGCAAACAGGGTTTTGTTGCGGTCGCTCCGGCTTCTGCCGGAATAGTGTACGGCCGGAAGAGCTGTTATGCGTAACGAAGAAACGATAAGGGAGTCTTCCCATGCCATTTCGGTTATCTTTTCAGCGGGTACTCCCCATCCTTTCAGGCGCGCTCCTACACCAAGGGGTGTGATGAAACGGATATTCCTGTTTTTGAGATATTTCATCGTGCGGGCTTCGAGGTGGTCGTAATGGTCGTGACTGAGCAATACAATGTCTACATTGGGCAGTTCTTCCCGTTTGATGGGAGACTGCACATAGCGTCCGGCAATGCCGGGAAAGGGGGCGGCATTCTGCAACACCGGGTCTATCAGGATGCGGATGCCGTCGAGTTCGATAATGGCTGATGAATGTCCCAGCCAGTATAAGGCATACGCGGAAGGGGTTGCCGAAAAATCGGCTCGTGTCAGGTCGACTTTCGGTAGTTCTCCCGCAGGGGAGTTGGGCGACTTTGAGAAGAAACGGGCAAAGCCCGAACTGCCTCCGGTGGTGCGCTCGGGATAGGATTCCAGTTGTTTGGGGCTGACAAACTCGTTCTTTTCTGTATCGTAATAGGGAAGATGGCTATACAGGCGGTTCCTTTCTTCGTCGGAGGCGTAATCGCCCATTTCGTTCCATACGTGTTGTGCAATGATAATGGCTATCATTAGTAGTATGATACCTATGATGCTGAATACTTTCTTTTTACGGGTCATATTTGGTTCTTATTTTTGTAGAGGCGCGTATTATTTATAAAATTGTATACAGGTAACTAATGTTTTATGATGCAAAGGTTTAATAAAATATGAGTTATTTATTGGGAGGGCTCGTTATAAAGAAAAAGTGGTATGTTAAAACGAATTGTAAGGGGCTTTGGCTTTTTAAGCCATGCAATGGCTGGATTATGCATTCCGTATACGGAGCGAAGCTTACGGATAGATGATGATGCGATAGGATCTAAGCCCGGGAGGGACGGGATCATGATAATCTCACCCCTTGCGGGTATAACCGTCAGTTTAGAAAAAAACTGCCTGGTGGTATGGGCAGAAATCCTAATTAGCCCTGAGTATTATCCATTAATGGTGCCTTCTATCTATTGCCGGGGTGCTTCAGTCCCCGGATTAAAAGATATAATTGATAGAGCCTATCCTCTGTGGGTTTCAACCCCTATATTAAAATAGTTAGGGGCTAAAGCCCACAGAGGAATTTATTATTTTTATTTCCCTTGGGGTCCGGGGGCTGAAGCACCCCGGCAATAGATAACCAGAATAATTCCCCTCAATGAATTGCATTGGTTTTTAGTATTACCAGATTGTTCGGCCCTAAACTGACGGATATGCCCTTGCGGGGTTGGTACATAGTGTCACCTGCCTATCCGTAAGCTTCGCTTCGCTTGCGTATTCTTGTGCATAATCAAGCCCATGCTGGGCTTAAGCCCGCGACATTGGCATTCATGCCCCGGGTTAGAGAGTTTAAATTAACGACACCAACATTCATACCCCACATTCAAAAAACAATTTGGAAATCATTAGGAAATCAGTTTATAAGACGCAAATATGCGTCTCTGCATGAGGGGGTACGGAATAACTATTCAGTTTAATGTATTCAGATCAAACGAAGGAGGAAATCCGTATTCTTGTTCGAATGCTTTTATAAAGCGTGCCACATCTTTGTAACCCACTTCTATGTAAATGTCGGCAGTGTGTGTGCCTTCGTGCATTTTCATATATGCTGTTTCGAGCTTTTTCGAGATAATACATAGTTTGGCAGCAGGTTCGTTGGGCTGTATTCTGTGGTCATTGCCTGTATAATTGTTGTTGATGAATCTCATAATATCATCTTTCCAGGGGGTGCAACACTCAAACAGGCAGGGATAAAAACGTTTGTCGAGCAGCAGTAATCCCAGTACGGCTTCCATCATTTTTATTTCCAGTATGGGCTGCACGGGCATCTGGTTATCTTTGAGGTGGGGCATCATCGAGATGTAGATGCTGTCGAGGTAGGGGTTCTTTTTCAGCTCTACCACGCTCTTATCGAAGGTTTCGGAGGTTTCGGGTATTTTATTCTTGTTCATGTTGTGGTAAAATTCGTGCAGGAAGCTGATGCTAAGCCCCATAAATACACTGCGAAAGGGTTCTCCGTCTGCTGATTTTCTTTCCAGCTCGGTATTGCTGTCTTTACGTAGGAAGATGTATTCTCCTTTGTCGACGGTGACTTCGCGCGTGCCGCAACGAACTCTGAGTTTGCCCGAAAATACAAAGATGAGTACGTGTTCGGGACATTCGCGCGAGGCTGCCGAATCGTTCACAAAGAAGTATTTGGAGAATATATCGGAGTAGTTATATATCTGGTATTCCTTAGTATCCGGTTCCATATTTTTGTTCTTTATCGTTATCGAATTTCATGGTACAAAAATACAATGGATTGGGAGATGGGTTTTTGTTGGTAGGCTCAAATTTGTTTGTTGTAGGGTGCATGGGAGGTGGGTTTTATATCTGGAGGATGGATACTAATTTAGTGAGGCTTAAGTCCGGCATGGCATAGCCGTCAGTTTAGGGCCGAACAACCAGGCAATACTAAAAACCAATGCAATTCATTGAAGGAAATTATTCTGATTATCTATTGCAGGTTTGCTTCAGCCTATCTTTTTATCCATTGCCGGGGTGCTTCAGCCCCCGGACCCCAAGGGAAATAAAAATAATAAATTCCGCTGTGGGCTTTAGCCCCTCACTATTTTAATATAGGGGTTGAAACCCACAAAGGAATGGGCTCTATCAATTATATCTTTTAATCCGGGGGCTGAAGCACCCTGGCAATAGCCAGGGGAAGGGCTCAAGCATCCCGGCAATAGATAGAAGGCACCATTAATGGATAATACTCAGGGCTAATGAGGATTTCTGCCCATATCACCAGACAGTTTTTCTCTAAACTGACGGCTATGCCCTACCGGGGCTTAGATTCTTTTGCATCGTCATCTCTCCGTAAGCTGCACTGCGTTTGCGGTTATGCATAATATAGCCATTGCATGGCTTAAAAAGTTAAAGCCAGCGGCATTAGCATTGATGCCCGGATACAAAAACCTTTAGAGTTTCCCGACTTTAGAACTTTTGATGCACCACCTACTTCCTCGGCGAATACCCATACTGTTTTTTAAATGCAGCATAAAAGTGAGACAGGTTTTTAAAACCCACCTCCACATACACATCACTTACTTTTTTATTCTCGTTTTTCAGCTTATCATACGCTACCTGCAACCGTTTGTTGATAAGCCATTTCTGTGGAGTAATGTCGCTTATCTTTGCAAAATCCCGTTTGAAGGTAGCCAGGCTGCGTCCCGTATAAGAAGCGATTTCTTCCATGGTCAGCTCATACATATAGTTTTCATCGAGAAATTCCATTATGTCGATCTTCCATGGCTCGGTAAAGTCAAACAATATCGGGAAGAAATGTTTGCCCGCATTGAGCAGGGAATAGATACCTTCCTGCAGTTTGAGGTAAACGATCTCTTCCGAAGGTTTTATATCCGAATCAAAATAAGGCGTGAGCGACTGGAACAAACTGGTAATATCCGGCCGGGCATCCAGAGGGAAAACGCTTTCTTCGGGCACAGCTACATGGCGGGGTATTTCATTCTTGCTGAGCTTATTGTAAAACTCCCTCAACAGATTGCGCTTGAAGGTAAGGGAAATTCCTTTGTATTGCTCATCTCCCACATTATTTTTATACATGGTGATGCGGTGGTCGCGGCGGATAAAGGCACATTCGCCCGGATGGAGAACGGTTTGCCTGCCGTTATCTTCGATGATATACTCGCCGGAGTAGAGGTAGGTAAGCGTGTGGTCTTTGGTGGCATGTATACACGATGTATTGTGATTGGAGAAACAGGACAAAAATATGCCTGAATAATCTACTGTCTGCAACGATTGTTTCTGATCCATAATTTTTCTGCTTTCTACAAATATAAGCATATTGTTTCGCTCTGAGGCTCAACTGTGCAATTATTAATTTACAAAGGTAGGGGTTATGATAGTATGCTTTTTCGTTCAGAGGCTCATTTTTATTTGTTCACAGGTACATGGGGGTTCAAATAAGAAAGTCAGGCAGCATTTGGCCCAATATGAGAAGTTATTGTCACAAAATCAATACATTTATCATTGAAACGCATAGTAACTTTCAAGCTATGCAAGGTACTTTCCGGTACTTTTTCACTAATTTTGCATCACTTTATTTATATTACACCATGATAAAAGCTATTTTCTTTGATATTGACGGAACCCTGCTGAGTTTTCATACCCATACAGTACCCCAATCTGCCGTTGATGCCATCAATGCGGTAAAGCAAAAAGGGATTAAAGTAATTCTTGCTACAGGGCGGTTATTAAATCAGGTCGAAAACCTGGGCGACATTGAGTTCGACGGATTTATTACAGTGAATGGCTCGTACTGCTTGACAACAGAAGGTGAGGTTATCGGCAAAAGATACATTTCGCGGAAAGAACTGGAGTCGCTTATTGCATATCAAGACAATGTATTGCGGTTCCCCTTTGCATTCATGACTCAGGAAGGATCATTTATAAATTATGTTGACGATACAGTGAGAGAGCTTTCCGATCTGGTGAAAGTGTCCGTTCCTGTGGCAAAAGATTTATCAACAATGCTCGATGAAGAGGTTTTCCAGATAAATCTTTTCGTTGATAAGCCGACAGAGGAAAAGATTATGCGCGAAGCACTCGTTAATTGCGAATCGAGCCGCTGGCATCCCAACTTTGCCGATGTAAATGTGAGGGGTACAAACAAGACGGTTGGTATCGATGAATTTCTGAGATATTATAGCATACAGAAATCGGAAACAATGGCTTTCGGCGATGGCGGAAATGATATTGAAATGCTGAAACATGTTGGTATAGGCATCGCTATGGGCAATGCCGGGGATGATGTGAAAGCTGTAGCCGATTATATAACCGATAGTGTAGACGATGATGGTGTAGCCAACGCCCTGCGTCATTTCGGGCTGATTGAATAAGGCAGTATACCTTACTCAATCAACACAAAATCATATTTCTCGAACTCGTTTCCGTTGATTATCACAGCTACCTGATGAAGTCCTGGATGAAATTTGCGCGTGGTTACTACTTTAAAAGAGTGTTTCCTGTTGATTTGCGTTATCGAATTGGCTGCATACTCCTTCTCACTGATCTTGCATACTTTCTTTGTTAACGTACCGTTTGCCTTTTGATAATACAACCCGTATTCGAGTCGTATTTTGGCTTTTGTATCGTTGTTGTTGAGTAGTTTAAAGCTAAACTCGAGCGCATTGCCTATTTTTACTTCGGGCGTTGATAGTTGAAAATCTTTGATACTGATGTTTCCGGCAACAGCTCCGAAACCGAATAACTCCATCATCTCCCTGTTGCCTTGTTTTAAGAGTGTACGGCAGCCGTGTTTAATCACCCAATCTACTTCCTGAGACTCTCCCCGCCATTTTTTCACCAAATCAATCACTACCTGCGGATTGTCTTTGGCAATATCATTGAGGTTATTGGCTACGCTCAACCGCACAAACCGTGCCGGGTCATTTTTAAGGTTTTCCAGAATCGGGAGGATGGGCGAAGGGTCTTTTTTGAGATTCGGCAAAGCCATTGCCCAGGGCAGACGCGGGCGGCAGCCTTCCGAGGCCAACCGTCTCACTCCCCAGTGTGGGTGCTTGGACCAGGCCAGCATTTGCGCCATCATCTTGTCCGGGTATTTTATAATAAAAAGGTGGGTAACAAATTCGCAACTCGTAAACTGGGTGATTTTCTCTATTGCCTTAATGGAGGTTTCGTAATCGTCGAGCCCGTATTGTTCTATGTAGTTATCCAAAACTGCGCCATACTCCAGCGTCAGGCCAAACTTCTTATCGTCTATTACCGAATAGTCGGGATGGGTGTTTTCTACATACTCCAACAGTTCGAGTATTTTGGCAATGGCTTGTTTGTAATCTGCGGGCAGAAAATCTTTCAAAACTGTGGTAATGTGGCTGCAACGTTGTTTAAGTTCCCTGTTTTCCCATTCACTGTCCGTCACCCGGGACACAAATGCGCGGGCATCAAAATCGCTGATCACAACTTTCAGGTCTTTCGTAAACCGTTCGAAAAATTGCTCATTGTACATGTTTTTAAAAGCTTCTGCCATGTTTTTTGGTTTTTATAGGTTCGTAGAGACGCATATTTGCGTCTTGCTATTTGCATACCACCGTCTGCAATATACAGATACCGCAAATATATGAATAAATGAATGAATATTATAAACAGATAGATGCCATCGTTGCATTGCTATGTGCTGGGAAGCAGGGAGACGCAAATATGCGTCTCTACGGCATTTATTCAGGAACCTGCATCAGATACCAGCTGATGCCGAATTTATTAATCAAAAATCCGAAGTTGGGCGAGAAATAAGTCTCACCAAGCGGAATAATTATTTGTCCGCCTTCGGCGAGAGCATCGAACACCGGATGTATTTCTTCTCCGTTAAAAAAGCTATCCATTTTCATATTATTTCCCACCCGCAAAGGTTCTCCGGGTGCAGCATCACATACGTTGAGTATGTTTTCGCCGGTGGCGGTGTAGAGCCATGCAATCGATATTCGTTCTTTATATTCCCCGGGCATGGATTGTGATTCGGCTGTCGGCTCGTCTCCGTAATACTTCAGCTTGTCTATTTTCCCGCCAAATACTTCTTTATAAAAATTGATGGCTTCTTCAGCTTGTCCGTCAAAGGTGATGTTGGGTACTGCTAACATATTCCTGTTTGTTTTTAAGTTAAATATATTGTATCGTTGCGGGCAAAGATAAGGGGGTGGAGTGACAACTGTATGTCAGTAGGGGGAGGGTTTTGTTTGGGGG
>PPYE01432598.1_pt1 | contig 46588 bp, 48 predicted proteins | sample 1559881 | NCBI WGS metagenome assembly PPYE01 (sample SAMN08240022, study PRJNA423297) | Human gut metagenome, whole genome shotgun sequencing project.
GTGACACCCAAATCATCCTCGCTGATAAGGCCCGCCTCATACAGGGCCGCCAGATCCACTGTGACCTCGAAATCACAGCCGTCTGTCAAACCGGCCGTAACCAACGTGTACTGACCTTCGGTCAATACGGTATCGCCAACCTTGACCACAAAATTGGTGGGATTCTCGAACGCCTCATCCATGTTATCGTGGAAGGTCAGGGGATAGGTGCCGCTGTTGGGCTCAATCGCGTTTACCGCAACCTGCGGCGGATCGGCCGGGTCGGGCTCCAGGTAATTGAGCAGATCCTGCGGCACATTGGATTCGAGCTTGAAGTCCACTTCGTCGCCCGCTGCGGCGGTATCGGCTTCCACTTCCGTACCGTTCTCCAAGACGATCCACTTCTCCAAGCCAGGATAGCTGGTCTTGTCGCCGCTCACCCAATAAACAGCGTCCTTAAACCATGTGAAGGTCAGCAGGAAATCGTCCGGGTTGTCCACGCCAAACGTCAACGTTTTCGAACCTTCCGCATTTGCCTTGTCAATGGCCTCCTGAACGCGCTCTGCGGCATCCGAGGGATTTCCGCCTCCCTCAAGGTTTTCTTTGCCGGTCCATTTCCAATAGCCATTGCTGTCTTCCGGCGCAACGTAATTGGCGTGCATCTCAATCTGTCCCGAAACTTTGCTGCCGGAGACAACAAACGTATTATCGCCGAAGGTGTTGTTTGCGCCGTTTTTATAAACATCTTCATAACTTCCGTTGTTGTCTTCCAGGTTTACCAGGCCAACAATCGCATTGGTAAAGGTGTTGTTTTTGATAACGATGGTGTAGCCGTTACACTCCACACGGTTTGCGTCCTGATAAAGGTCTTCAAAATACGCCTTGTTATAAAGCTCCGGCGTACCTGTAACCGTATTGTTTGTGAATCTGTATGTCCCCTGCGACGAAGCGTCCGATTCGCCTGCGTATTCATGAACGGCAAAATTGCAATTGATGAACTGGTTTCCATCGATTACAGCATTGCTCACATTTGCGTTATCGGACTGTCCGCGGATAGCCTCTTCAAACCCTTCAAAAGTACAGTTTGTAATCGTAAAGGATTCAAAACTGCCGATGGAAATTGCAACATTTCCATTTCCCTGTCCGCTCATATCGTTTGTGCCCGTGAAGTGGCAATCTTCAATCGTAAAGTTGTCTGCAAACTTGATCATCTGGCTGTGATTACTAATCCCCGCCGACATATGGCTCGTTTTGTTCGCTGCATTGTCAACTACAACAATGTTCAAGCCTCTCAATGTGACGTTGTTCGCATGCAATAGCTGAATACCACCCATGTCCGGCGCACCGCCGCTAAAAGTAAAACCCTCTAATGCTTCACCATTTAATGTCTCAACGGTAACATCGGCGTCTTCCGCTGCTTGAATCGTCAGGCCATCTAGCTCATTCACAACCACAAAGCGGTTATATGTACCCGATTCTATATTGATGGTCCAACCGGTTTTATCTTCTTGTTCATTAATATAATTGATAGCTTCCTGAATTTCGTTTACAGTATCCGCTTCGTCCGTCACGGTGATGGTTTTTGCAGCGTTGTCTGCCTCAAATGCAAACACACTCGTAGGCAACAGGGATAACACCATGATCAGCGCCACAAATCCGCTGAGAAAGCGCTTTGACAACTTGATTTTCATTTATAGCACCTCTTTCCTCAAAATTACACGGCAAAACATATACTCTATTCTCAAATAGTCCCTCTTGTTCGAACAGCGCCCAACACCCAACCACTGACAGGCCAAAAACTCTCTGTTCCCCCCTTATTGGCTTCTGGCAGCGCAATGCCGGAAGGCTGGCCGCTCTCCCCAGAAAGTCTGCCCCCTTTCGATTGATAAAATAAAAGTACCAACAGGATTCTTCGAATGGATTCTCAGACTTGTCCCTCGTAGCAAATTCACAACCGTACAGGCCCGGAAACTTCTTCCTGCCCAGGCCCGGTTGTCAAACCCATTTTCTGTTTCCCGTGGTATTCTGCGAATGTGTGTAGCTCTCCCTCAACAAACGGTTGAGGCCTTAAAAATAGCTGGCCACGTTTTTAAAAAGCACAGCTGTGTGTACGGGGAGCGAACGGCTCCCAACGGATGGCAATGGTGGACCGGGATGCCGTAATCTTCTGAGAGGCTTTCCCTCTTGCCAGCCTCCTTGGCCCTGTCTTCCTAAGCCCATGATTTAACGGAACGCCGTATTGCATACGGCAGCACGGAGAGGCCGACGAAGAAGTTCGGGATAATATCTCCACAGGCCCCCTTCATCAGCCTCCCCCTACTGCCGCTCAACGGGAACATGTGCCCCCGTGCGCGGTAGCAGGATTGCAGAGTCAATATATTGAGGATGTACTTGTAATCGATTTTTGACCCATACGCCTTTGCAGTCGGCCAGTATGGTATCGCACATGTGAAAAAGCCGTTAACCATCTCAGAGACGTTTCTGTTTTTAAAAATCTTCCCAGTTTTCCTCTATAGTTCATGTCTTAATAGACAATTCCGCCTATATTTTTTCTATATTTATATATTTTAAATATTTATTGATTTTGTAATTTTTATCTTCTATCTCTTTTTAAATACTCACTAAATGGTGTCGAAATCAGACTTTTGAATCCAAATTTTCTACATATTGCCAATGGAAATTTGATATAAAAATCTCCTCAATTATTGTGCAATTTAACTATTTTGCAGTACGAATGAGACTAATTTACATTACATTACAGAATTTTTGTTTATTATAGCATTTTTGGTTTTAAAAGTCTACCATCAAAACCAACATATATTTCATAAATTTTTCATAATAGATTGGTTCCATTTCAAAAAAGTGCTGTGCGCAACGCCAAGTTCTCTGGCGGCAGCGCGGGCGGTGATGCTGCCTTCCCGATATCGGGTTCGAAGCGCATAGAACTCCTCTGGGATCGGCATTTTTTCTCTGCCAAACCGCACCCCCTTCGCTTTGGCTGCTGCAATTCCTTCCGCCTGCCGTTGTTTGATGTTTTCGCGCTCAACCTGGGCAACATAACTTAATATTTGAAGGACCAGGTCTGCGATAAAGGTTCCTGTTAAATCCCTCCCTTTTTGGCGTGTATCCAGCAACGGCATGTCCAATACAACAATATTGGCCTTCTTTTCCTTGGTGATAATCCTCCATTGGTTTTGTATCTCGCTGTAATCCCTGCCTAAACGATCGATGGATTTGACGACCAGTGTATCCCCTCCTTTTAACCGGCGCAAAAGCCGTTTATATTGTGGACGGTCAAAATCCTTCCCGCTGAGCTTGTCCATATAGATACGCTTTTCCGATACCCCAAACTCCTGCATTGCAATCATTTGACGGTCCTCATGTTGATCCTTCGTCGATACCCGAATGTAACCATACATCATTTCTTGCATGTTTGATCCACTCCTATCATTGAAAATCGGGATACAATCATTGTATAGGATGGACGTTTTTCGGTTCTTCTATCAGCAAAAATACATGAAATACGTTTAATATATGCTTAGTAAAATTTACATCATCCCAATTACTACATTTTTCCTATGTAATAATTCGAAATAAGTGCAATTTAATCACAAATTCCCCTTTGCTAAATTTTCTATAATGAATATTTTTCATATATACTACGCTTCAAAGCATCTTAAAACGATCTTCCCCCTTTCTCCCCATTGCCGTATGTTCATATAAAAAAACCGCCCTCAAAAACTTGAGAGCGGGGGAAGAACGGAAAAGGAAATAATGTATCTTTATTTTTCTGAAACGGGAAAGTTTTGCTTCATACAAAAAGACGGCTCCGGGTATCCTTTTCGAGAAAACCCTTCGCCGTCCTGAAATATTTTATTTTCTGCCCAAGAGCTTGACCAAAACCGCCTTCTGCGCATGCAGGCGGTTTTCCGCCTCGTCGAAGATCTCTGTGGAATGCTTCTCCAAGATCTCCGCTGTGATCTCCTCGCCGCGGTGCGCCGGCAGGCAATGCTGGACCATCGCGTCCGGCTTTGCCACGGACATGATCTCGTCGTTGACCTGGAAGCCCTGGAACGCTTCACGGCGCTTCTGCGCCTCCTCTTCCTGGCCCATGGAAGCCCAAACGTCTGTGATCACCACGTCGGCGCCGCGTGCGGCTTCCTTCGGGTCGTTTGTGATGCTGAACGCCGGATGCTGTACGGCGAAGTCGAGCACCATCGCGTTTGGCTTATAGTCGTTCGGGCAGGCGACCGCCACTTCCATCTTCATCTTCAAGCAGCCGACGATCAGGGAATTCATCATATTGTTGCCGTCGCCGATGAAGCACATTTTCAGGCCGTCCAAGCTGCCCTTGTGCTCCCGGATAGTCATCAAGTCCGCCAACACCTGGCAGGGATGGGCAAAATCCGTCAGGCCGTTGATGATCGGGATGGTGCCGTTCTGGGCCAGCGCATCCACCTCGGACTGCTTGTATGTGCGGATCATGATGCCGTCCAGGTAGCGGGACAGCACGCGCGCAGTATCCTCCACCGGTTCGCCGCGGCCGATCTGCAAATCGCTGGCCGAGAGGAAGATCGGCAGGCCGCCGAGCTGGTACATGCCGACTTCAAAGGACACGCGCGTCCTTGTGGAAGCCTTCTCAAAGATCATGCCGAGCGTCTTGCCCGCCAAGTGGCGGTGCTCGATGCCGTGCTTCTGCTCATATTTGAGCTGGTCCGCGAGGTTGAGGATCTCGGTAATGTCCTCGGTCGAAAGGTCGAGCATTTTTAACAGGTGTTTCATCGGTCAATCCCTCCGTATACGCCCTTGGGCGGTTTTTCTATATTATTGTAAGTTTGAAATGGTTTCTTGCAAAATGGCGAGGCCCTTGTCGAGCTCCTCCTGGGTGATGGTGAGCGGCGGCAGGAACCGCAGCATATTTTTCGCCGTGAGCACCAGGAGCCCGTTCTCCACGCAAGCCGTTGCCACTGCTTTGGCATTGTCCGCCTTGAGCCTGGCCCCCAGCATCATGCCGATGCCGCGCACCTCTTCGATTCCATCCATGGCCGCCAGCTTTTCCCGCAGGTAATCGCCCTTTTGCGCAACCTGCTCCAAAAAGCCCGGCTTGCTGATTTTTTTCAGGACTGCCAGCGCGCCCGCGCAGGCAACCGGGTTCCCGCCAAAGGTGGAACCGTGCATGCCCGCGCCCATCACAGTGCCCAGGCGCTCCGTGCAGAGGCAGGCCCCAATGGGCAGGCCGCCGCCCAGCCCCTTCGCGCTGGTGATCACATCCGGCTGGACGCCGTAGTGCTCATAGCAATACAGCTTGCCCGTGCGCCCCACGCCGGTCTGCACCTCGTCCACCACGAGCAGGATATCGCGCTCCTTGCAGAACGCCGCCAGCGCCTGGACAAACCCCTTGTCCAGCGGGCAGACGCCGCCTTCGCCCTGGATCAGCTCGATCATCACCGCGCAGGTGTTTTGGTCAACCTGTGCCTGGACGCTCTCCAGGTTGGGATCGGCGTAGGCAAAGCCCTCGGTAAAGGGGGTGAAGTACTGATGGAACCCCGCCTGCCCGGTCGCGGACAGTGTCGTCACCGTGCGGCCATGGAACGAATTGTTCAGGGTGACGATCCGGTTGCAGCTCTCCCCATGCGCCTGGACGCCGTACTTGCGCGCCAGCTTGATCGCGCACTCGTTGGCCTCCGCGCCGGAGTTTGCAAAGAAGACCTTGGAGAAGCCCGTCTGTTTGCAGAGGGTTTCCGCCAACTGGGTCATCACGGGATTGTAATAGAGGTTGGAAATATGTTGGAGCGCCGCCGCCTGGCCGCACACCGCTTCGACCCAGTCCGGGTCGCAGTAGCCCAACGCATTCACACCGATTCCCGCGCCAAAGTCAATATATGGCTTTCCTTCCGTATCCACAGCCGTGGCCCCTTTGCCGCTCACCAGCGCGACCTGGAACCGCCCATAGGTGGGCATCAGATACGACTGTTCCTGTTGCTTGACTTCCTCAAAAAGCATAACGATCCCTTCTATCTGCGGGCTGCAAACGCCGCCCCTTAAAATTCGACGCAATAGGTTTTCATATCCACATATCCGTCTTCGCTGACCACCACGCCCTCGCCCTCCAGCAGCCTGCGCTGCTCTTCCGGGCCGCCAAACGCAAACTCCGGCGCAAGCCGCCCTTCGCGGTTGACCACGCGGTGGCAGGGGACGGGGTTCTCCCCGCCCATGACCCACGGATAGGGATTGCGGTGCAGCGCCCAACCGACCGCCCTAGCGCCTCTGGGGCTTCCGGCCAAAAACGCCACCTGCCCGTAGGAGATGACCTTTCCCTTTGGGACGCGCCGCACAATTTCATATACACGTTCGTTAAAATTCATCGCCGTTACTTTCTAAATCAATACAGCATGGTCCCGATGCCTTCGTCGGAGAACAGCTCGATCAAGATGGAGTGCGGGATGCGGCCATCCAGGATGTGCGCGCGGTTCACACCGCGCCGGACCGCCTCCACGCAGCAGTCGATCTTCGGGATCATGCCGCCGCTGATGATACCCTGGTTCTTGAGGCTGGGCACCTCGCTCACATTGACCACGGGGATCAGGGTGTTCTCGTCGTCCTTGTCGCGCAGCAGGCCGCGGATATCCGTCATCAGGATGAGCTTGATCGCGTCCAGTTTTGCCGCAATGCGCGCCGCCGCGACGTCGGCGTTGATGTTGAACACCTCGCCGTTCTCCCCGCCGGCCACTGTGGAGATGATTGGCACATAGCCGTTGCGGGTTGCGTCGATGATGATGTCCGTGTTGACGTCCACAATCCGCCCCACGTAACCGAGGTCCCCCTCATTGGAGCGGAGCTTTTCCGCCGTCAGCATGCCGCCGTCCAGCCCGCACAGGCCGACCGCCCGGCCGCCGTGGTGCTCCAAGAGCTGCACGAGGTCTTTATTGACCTTGCCCGCAAGGACCATCTGCACAATATCGATGGTCTCCTCGTCCGTCACGCGCATCCCACCGACAAATTGGCTCTCCTTGCCGATCTTTTTCAGCATGGCGCTGATCTCCGGCCCGCCGCCGTGCACCAGCACCACATTGATGCCCACGAGCTGCATCAGGACAATATCGCTCATCACGGCGTCCTTCAGATCGTTGTTAATCATGGCGTTGCCGCCGTATTTGACCACTACGGTCTTCCCCGCATATTTCTGGATGTATGGCAACGCCTGTACAAGCACCTTGGCCCGCTCGGCGGTGGATATTTTCATACTCGTCGTCCCCTTCAAATTGGAAATAGTAGCCGCTTCCGGCGCGGCGCGCAGATGCTTCCCATCCGCACGCGGCCGCCCTGCCGGAACATCAGGTGCGGTAATCCCCGTTGATCTTCACATAATCATAGGTCAGGTCGCAGCCAAAGGCCGAAGCGCTTGCATTGCCGTCGTGCAGTGTCACCAGGATGTCGATCTCGTCCTCGCTCAGGACCTTCTTGGCAACCTCCTCGTCGAAGGGGATGCCCGCGCCGTTGACGCACACCTCGATGCTGCCCGCCCGCGATGCGAAGCCCACATCAACCTGGTGGATGTCCACCGGCGCACCGGAATACCCGATGGCGCACAGCACGCGGCCCCAGTTGGCGTCCGCGCCAAACATGGCCGCTTTCAATAGGCTGGAACAGATCACGCTCTTGGCCACGGTGCGCGCGTCCGCGTCGCTGGCCGCGCCGGTCACCTTGCAGACCAAAAGCTTTGTCGCGCCTTCGCCGTCCTTTGCCACCATACGCGCCAGGCGGATGGCAATCGCACGCAGCGTCTCCGTGAAGAGATCGAACGCCTCCGTCCCCTCTTCAATCGGGTCGTTTTCGGCCAAGCCATTTGCCAGAATGGCGGTCATATCGTTCGTCGATGTGTCCCCGTCGATGCTGACCATGTTGAAGCTGTCCTTCACTGCGATGCGCAGGGCGCTGTCCAGCACCGCTGGGGCGATGTTCGCGTCCGTTGTCAAAAAGCACAGCATGGTCGCCATATTGGGGTGGATCATGCCGGACCCCTTGGCGATGCCGCCCATGCGGACCGTCTTCCCGTTGATGGTGACTTCGGCCGCCGCCTCTTTGACCACCGTGTCCGTGGTCATGATCGCCTTGGCCGCATCTGCGGAACCGTCCTCTGTGAGGGACTCCGCCAGCTTCGGCGTGGCCTCCAGGATCGGCTCAATCGGCAGCACCTGGCCGATCACGCCTGTGGACGCTACGACCACGTCTTCGGGTTCCAAATGCAGCGCCTTGGCAGCCGCTTCACACATCATCTGCGCCTTCTGTTCGCCGTCCGCGTTGCAGGTGTTGGCGTTTCCGGAATTGCAGATGACCGCCTGTGCAATGCCGTCCGCAAGATTGCGGCGCGTGACCTGAATCGGCGCGCCCTTGACCAGGTTTTGCGTGTACACCGCGGCCGCGGCGCACGGGACCTTGGAATAGATCAGCGCCAAGTCGGGCTTGCTTTTGTTCTTGCGGATCCCGCAATACATGCCGGACGCCAGGAACCCCTGTGCGGCAGTCACGCCGCCTTCTATCGAAATCGCTTGCATGATTCATTCGCTCCTAAAAATGGATTGCCGCCCTTTTTAGAATGCCGGCGGCGTCAGCATCAGGCCGCAGGTCTCGTCCAGGCCGAACGCGAGGTTCATGTTCTGGATGGCCTGCCCCGCAGCGCCCTTGACCATGTTGTCAATGGCGGAAATGGCGATGAAGGTGTTGGTGCGCGGGTCCATGTGCAGGGAAATATCGCAGTAATTGGAGTAACGCACATTCTTAATATCCGCCACACGGCCCTCCGGCAGCAGCCGGATGAAGGGTTCGTCCCCATACTGCTCCTCGTACGCCTGCCGGATCTCCTGCAAGGAGACCTCTTTTTGCAGCTTCGCGTAACAGGTGGCCAGGATTCCCCGGTTGACCGGGAGCAGGTGCGGCACAAACGTCAGCTTGACCGGCGCCCCGCCCGCCACATGGGACAGGCTCTGCTCCATCTCCGGCGTGTGCCGGTGCGCCGCCACTTTATAGGCGGAGAAGCCCTCGTTGAGCTCCGGATAGTGGGTGTTCTGGGTCAGCTTGCGGCCCGCGCCCGTGACGCCGGACTTGCAATCCGCAATGATCCCCTCTGCGGCGATATACCCCTTGCGCAGCGCCGGCGCCAACGCCAGCGGCACAGCCGTGGTATAGCAGCCGGGGTTTGCGATGATCTTCTTCCCGCGAATCTGCTCGCGGAACAGCTCCGGCAATGCATAGACCGCCTGCTCGTGCAGCTCTTTATAGAGGTAGGTCCCGCCGTACCATTCCTTATAATCGTCCTCGTTTTCGAGGCGGAAATCCGCCCCCAGGTCGATAAAGACCTTTCCCGCGTCGTAACACGCCTTTGCGAGCTCCTGCGAAAGCCCGTGCGGAAGCGCGGCAAAGACCACGTCGCTCTTCTCCACCACTTTCTCCTGCGTACCGCACACCAAATCGCAGATGTGGTAGTACGCCGGATAGATGTCGCTGAGCGCCTGCCCGGTAAAGCTGACCGAGCTGATGGCCGCCAGCTCCGCCTGCGGATGCCCGGTGAGCAACCGGACCAGCTCCGCGCCGGCGTAACCGGTCGCGCCCACGACGCCTGCCTTGATATTCATTCTCGTCACCTTCTATATCCTTGTCCAAAACGGACTCTTACATCTTTTCTTTTTTCTCTTTTGCATCGTCTTCCGCTGTTTCGGCCGGTTTCTCCTCCGGCTTTTCCGGTTTTGTGGGGATGCCGCCCTTGCTGATAAACCGCTTCATGCGGATCTTGTAGACCGCCTCATCCACGATCACGCCGACGCAAAGGCCGCCGACCGGCCCCATCACATACTGCTGGATGTATGCGCCCACGACAAAGCCCAGGATGATGCAGACCACCATCCAGAAGTATCCCTTTTTCGGCTCCACCGGCCGCAAGCGCTTTGCCGCTTTTTCCAACTTGTTCACGGCGTCTCTCCCCCTTTATCGTACGGCCATACGGCGTCCTGCATGAGCGCCAACACCCGCTGCGCCTCTTTTTCCACGTTCTCCGGCGCCGGTCCGCCCGGCACTTTCCGGCCGTTCACACAGGTGTCCAGGGAGATTGCCTGGTAAACGTCTTCCGCAAACAGGACGTGGAACTTCTGGTATTCCTCCAAGGGCAGGGTCTCCAAAGTCAAATCGTGGTCGATGCAATAGGCCACGAGCGCGCCCGTCACTTTATACGCATCGCGGAACGGCAGGCCCTTGCCCACCAGATAGTCCGCGCAATCGGTTGCGTTGATAAAACCCTTTGCCGCCGCCTTGCGCATATTTTCAGGCAGAACCTTCATGGTGTCCACCATCGGAACAAACGCGGTCAGGCACATGTGCAGGGTATCCACCGCGTCGAACACGGCCTCCTTGTCCTCCTGCATGTCCTTGTTGTACGCCAGCGGCAGGCCCTTCATCATGCTCAGGAGCGTGGTGAGGTCCCCGATGGCGCGCCCCGCCTTGCCGCGGACCAGCTCGGCGATATCCGGGTTCTTTTTCTGCGGCATGATGCTGGACCCGGTAGAGAATGCATCGTCCAGCTCGATGAATTTGAACTCCCAGGAACACCACAGGATGATCTCCTCCGAGAAGCGGGAGAGATGCACCATCGCAATGGCCACCGCCGCGGCGGTCTCCATGCAGAAGTCGCGGTCGGAGACCCCGTCGAGGCTGTTGTGGGTGTAGTCGTCAAAGCCGAGCAGCCGTGCGCTCATGGCCCGGTCGAGCGGATAGGTTGTCCCGGCCAATGCGCCGGAACCCAGCGGGCAGACATTCATGCGCTGCGCCGCGTCCTTGAGCCGCGCCAAATCGCGCTGGAACATCTCCGCATAGGCCATCAGATGGTGGCCAAAGGTGATGGGCTGCGCGCGCTGCAAATGGGTATAACCCGGCATCACCGCGCCCTTATAGTCCAAAGCTTTCTTGCAGAGCACCTCGATCAATTCCTTGATCTGCCCATAGAGCATGCCGCACTGCTTGCGCAGGTACAGGCGGTCGTCCAACGCCACCTGGTCGTTCCGGCTGCGGGCTGTGTGCAGGCGCTTTCCGGCGTCCCCCAGGCGGGCTGTGAGCTCCGCTTCCACAAAGGTGTGGATGTCCTCGGCCTCCGGGTCGATCTCCAGCGCGCCGGATTCCAGATTCGCCAGGATGCCTTCAAGCCCCGCGCAGATGCGCTCGGCTTCCTTTTGATCGATCACGCCACACGCCCCCAGCATGGTTGCATGGGCGATGCTCCCTTCGATGTCTTCCTTCGCCATGCGGCTGTCAAACCGGATGGAGGAATTAAAGTCGTTTGTCTTTTTATCGAGCTCCTTGTGGAACCGTCCTGTCCAAAGTTTCATATGATGCACTCCCCAATGATTGATGGGCGCGTCGCGCCGCGTTCCCTTCTATGATTGCACGCCCGGTCCCCGACAGGGCTCTTTCCCCGCCAAAATCCGCCGTGCTTCCGAACCGTTCCCCTGCATCCGGGCGGGGAACTCGGAATCGTATAATGTATGAGGCCAGAATTTCTGGCATCCCTGCGGGGCAGAAACTCCGGCCTCTCTTTTCTGAATCTCGCGCGGTTATTGCTGTTAAACTTCGTCGCTTATTTCTCCACAGGCCAGTTCTTCTTTGCCATGGCGCGCACTTTGATCGGCAGCCCAAACAAATTGATGAACCCTGCGGAATCCGCCTGGTCGTAAACCTCGTCCTCGTCAAAGGTCGCCATGTCCGAATTGTACAGGCTGTACGGGGAGGTTACGCCAGCGTCGATGATGTTGCCCTTATAGAGCTTGAGCTTCACTTCACCGGTGACGGTCTGCTGGGTGCTGTCCACAAAGGCGGAGAGCGCCTCGCGCAGCGGGGTGAACCATTCGCCGTCGTAAACCAGCTCGGCAAACTTATTGGCGACGTTCTGCTTATAGTGGTAGGTCGCCTTATCCAGGCAGATCTCTTCCAGCTTGTTGTGGGCGTGATACAGGATCGTGCCGCCGGGGGTCTCGTACACACCGCGGGACTTCATGCCCACAAGACGGTTTTCTACAATATCCGCAATGCCGATGCCGTTCGCGCCGCCCACCTCGTTGAGCTTGGCAACGAGATCGACCGCACAGAGCTTCTGGCCGTCCAACGCGACCGGGATGCCCTTTTCAAAGGTCAGGGTGATGTAGGTCGGCTTGTCGGGCGCCTGCTCCGGGGAAACGCCCAGCTCCAGGAAGCCCTCTTTATTGTACTGCGGCTCGTTCGCCGGGTCCTCCAGATCGAGGCCCTCGTGGGAAAGGTGCCACAGGTTCTTATCCTTGGAATAGTTGGTCTCGCGGGTGATCTTCAGCGGGATGTTGTGCGCCTCCGCATATTCGATCTCGTCCTCGCGGGACTTCAGGTCCCAAATTCTCCACGGCGCGATGATCTTCATGTCCGGCGCAAATGCCTTGATCGCCAGCTCAAAACGCACCTGGTCATTGCCTTTGCCGGTGCAGCCGTGGCAGATGGCGTCCGCGCCCTCGGCCAGCGCAATCTCCACCAGGCGCTTTGCGATGATCGGGCGCGCAAAGGACGTGCCCAGCAGGTATTTATTTTCATACACCGCACCCGCCTTGACGGTCGGGAAGATGTAGTCTTCGACGAACTGTTTCTTCAGGTCTGCAATATACAATTTGGAAGCGCCGGTCTTTTTGGCCTTTTCCTCCAGGCCCTCCAGTTCGCTTCCCTGGCCAACGTCGGCGGAAACGGCGATGACCTCGCAGTTGTTGTAGTTTTCCTTCAGCCACGGGATGATGATCGAAGTATCCAGGCCGCCGGAATACGCCAGAACGACCTTCTTAATATTGGTATTATCAATCGCTTGCTTTGCCATTTTGATAGCCCCCATTTCTTCGTTGTGTTTTATTATACACTGTTTATGCAAAAAATCAAGCATTTTATGCATAAATATTCACGTTGTCCGTATTCCATAAATTCCATCTGATAAGTTTCCATTCTCTTGTGAAAGTGCACAGTCTCGAATTTTGCCTGTGCACAGCCCAGCCGGTGCATAGCATCCCACGGTCCACTTTCCTTTCCGATTTATTATAACACCATCCTATGGAAAAGCAATGGTACAATCTGTGTGTTTTGCCCTTGAATCTCCGCCCATATCCCGTATATGATGTAAATCCTGCTATGCTAAAGTAGGAGCCATGCTTTAAAACTTTCTTAACAGTTGTTATTCTCATAAAAATTCACTAAGCGTCAAAAGACATTTATAAAAAGACGTCGGACCGCAATGTGGTCCGACGTCTTTTCGTCGTTGTTCCCCTAATCTGCTTTACTGTGAGGTAATGGTATTGATGATGTTCTCCCAAGAAAAGAATTCACGAATCGTGGAAGGAATATAGGTGGGAAAAACCCAAAATGCAAACAAAACAAATACCAAGGCAAACGCAATAGCGATGGCAATAGTAAGATATGTCCTACGGTCCACGCTGAGTCCGTCGACCCCCTCGCTCCCCGCACCCAGGAACCCCATTCCTGCCAAAGCGCCTGCGCAATAAAAGAGTATAATCCCAGCAGGAATATTCAGCATAAAGAGCAGGCAGCCCACCAGTTTTACCGGCACCAAAATAACCGACCGTACTGATACGGCAGAAAGTGCCTGTTGAATGCTGAGCTCTCCCCGTAGCAGCTTGCTTCCACCCAAATAGAGCGCTGTCAAAGCCACCGATAGAAGAATGGAATACAACAGGGTCAGAAAAAAAGCTCCAACGCTCGAAAACTTCAGGCTCTCTGTCATGGAACCTCCCAGCCCGATAAGCCCATTGATCTTTCCTATGCAAAGAACAGCAAAGATGCTAGAACAAATCGCTTGCAACACTAAAAACAAGATTGCCGTTACCATATTACCGCTTTTCACATATGAACCGGCATAGCTTGCAGGTGATTTTAAAAGCCGGATGAAATCTTTCCAGGCCTCCCCTGCAATCTGTTTGCCTTGAATCGAAACAGCGTCTGCCACTTCCGTTTTCGGTGTCTCGCCCTGATCCCTGCAGGAACAGACCTCTCCTTCCTGCAACTCTCGTCCACAATATCTGCAAAATGCCATTAAATACCCCTCGCTTTCTTATGCTGCGGCCGTTTGGCCTGTCTCGATATTAGATTCATAAGTATAACGGTCCACGTTCACAGAAACACTCTGCCGGAATGCTGTATCCAGGTTTTCATATCCGTTGTAGTAATAGCTACGATTCCCAAATTCTTTACGGAACCGGTCTCTTGAGGTGGAATATTCCCCAAGATTTACGCTGATTTTCCCATCCGGCGATACCGTCAGGTTGTTAAACTGCACGGTATAATAATAGGAGAAACTCTGATGGATCCCATCCTCGGGTAAGTTCGCGCTGCTCTGTACCTGATACACGAGATAGAGCATATTATTGGGGTTCATACGCCCATCTGTATCCTTCGCCATCAGCAAGTAACTCCCCAAATATGTCATACTATCCAGAGAAATCTCTTCGCTCCATTCTTTGGCCGCTGTTGCTCGCAGGGAGTCTTCACCCCGGGCTTTCATCTCATCCAGGGTCTCCGTATCCGCAGCGACTTCGGAAAGTGAAGTTACATAGGCTCCGAGGCCTTCCACGGTGTAGGTCTTCTGCGTTTCTGTAAACACAACGCCGAAATTGGTCAGGTAATACCGCCGGCTCTCCCCTGTATCAACATTCGGCAAGGAGACGGTGACCGTATCGCCGTTATCCAGGCCGTTGGTAGGTTCCACCTCATATCTTAGATTGGAAAGTAAGGAATCCTCGGCATGGTTGGCAAGACTCACTTCTCCGTTCGGCGCTGTTCCGCTATATGTAAGCTCAATTTCCGCAAAGGGGTCGATCTCCTGCGCCTCTTGCAGTCCTTCCACTGTAAAGGCCAGATCTTCATAGGACAGCCGCACCCCGAAATCCGCTTCCGCTGTATCGTCGTCGCATTCCCAACGCACATTGACCGTATCCCCATTGGAAAGTCCTGTATTCCGACTCAGCCTTCCGGATACACACTCATCCAGCAACTTTTTGCAAATGTCTTCATCCTCCAATCCCTCGATGAGAGCGGTTAATCCTTCTCCCTTAAAGTCAATCTTCCCTGCATAGTCCCGGCAAAACGCTTCCTCGTCAAACTGATAAGTGGCAGTTCCCACGGTATTGTAACCAGAGAATTCTACACTGACATAATCATTTAGTTTCACTGTCGGAGGCTGCACCGCTATATAAATTACCACGACTGCAATGAAAACGGCGAAAGCTGCCACAACTCCAATTATTTTCCTGTTCCCCTTTACAAATTGGGACAGATGTTCCATCGTCTCCGAATTCTTGCTGGGTCCGACCGTCATCGGAGTTTGAGCCGGATGGGACGAGTGAAAGGCATCTGATTCTTGCTCTGGCTCGATTTGTATGCCGCACTGTTCACAAAAGGTCGCATCGTCTGCGAGCGGTTTCCCGCAATTTGGACAAAACATCTCTACTCTCTCCTTTGTCATTTCATTGTTGCTTTTTTAATTAAATATTCTACCCGGTTAATCCACAGGGGACAGTTCTGCGTCCAGTGGAATACGCCATCCGTCTGTTCCATAATGGACCACTTCCACCTGAATGCTCTCCTCCGTGCCTGCAATTTGGAAAGACACAACCGCGTCCTCTGCCAAAACATTGACCAATGCGGGCATAAATTCCACCAAAGTTTCTGTAAGCTCCGGTTCAAAAGCAGGCGTATAGGAGACTACCTGGACATTTTCAATCGTTATCTCTTCTGCATAGTCAAAAACTTCATCCTCAAATGCAGGCATAATGTCAACGAATGCTCCCAAGTCCAAATCTATTCCAGTGATTGCCCCTATTACTGAGCCAGCTAAATCTACTCCTCCACTTACGATTTGTTCCGTGCCCGGCTCCATGCACGCCACCATCCCGTTTATATCAGCGTGGTTATAAGAATCAAAAAAGTCCTCAACTATCCCTTCGGGCGATGAAGTAAACTGATGAAGATAAACCTGCAAACCAACGACCAGCGCACCGAGTAGGACAACGGCCAACATTCCCTTTTTCGCCCATCTCACATGATCTTCCTCCTCTTGTTCGTTCTATAACTTCATGGGGTTATTTTGTGTTCTTTGCTATGAACATCATCCATAAGAATCTCTTGCGTTTAAAACGTGTACTTTTTGGCAAGTTAAATAATTATATGAGATTACAATCGTAATTGCGACGAATCTTACCAAAAAGTCTGGACTTTTTTCTTATGTAGTGGTATAGTAAGCAAGCACAATAATTGATGATTATTTGCCAAAAAGTACACATTTTTGTAGAATCATTCACCTACAATAACCTGTTCTTTTCGTAACGTGCAGCTTTATATCGAAAGGTAGATAGCGGCATTTTGCATTCTTTTGCGGCGGCTGTTCCGGTGATCTTTCCACTTTTCCATTGTTGATAGACGCTATAAAAATTCTCCGGCAAAGCTTTTGGCGGCCTGCCAAAGCGTACCCCTCTGGCTTTGGCTGCAGCGATTCCCTCCGCTTGCCGCTGCCGGATGGTTGTGCGTTCATTCTCTGCCACAAAAGAAAGCACCTGCAAAACAATATCGCTGAGGAACGTCCCCATTAGGTCTTTCCCCCGGCGGGTATCCAGAAGCGGCATATCCAGCACCACAATGTCTATCCCTTTTTCTTTCGTTAAGATACGCCACTGTTCCAAAATCTCCGTATAGTTGCGTCCCAGGCGGTCGATGCTCTTGATATAGAGCAGGTCGTCTTTTTTTAATTTTCGCACCAGTTTCCGGTACTGTGGCCGGTCGAAATCTTTGCCGGACATCTTGTCCAGAAAGATGTTCTTTTCAGAAATGGACAGCTTCCGAAGCGCTATCAGCTGCCGGTCTTCGTTCTGCTCCCTGGTGCTGACGCGGATATATCCATAACAGTTGCCCATTGGCATTCCCCTTTCCGCTGTTCTGGAAGAGATTCTCCAGACCAGCGTTTTTTATTTTTCATATTTCACACTTGATTGATGGAATGCGGCCAAGAAATTCTAAATCTGATTGCTCGGCTATGTTCTTACAAATACCCCTTCATAAATTTCGATATACTGTTTTCTGCATTTCCCCTTTTGGTATCCAGACCATCCGCAATCGGCCCAAAATTTCAAGTGGCTGGATTCGTCAAGACAATATGGCACATATATGGTATAATAACGTTACAGTGGATCTCGTGGACGGCTGCGTCCAATCCCCGTCGCAAAGTGGAAACAGTTGTGTGCACGAGACATCCACCGCTGGTGTGGTATAATAAGCATGATACGGAGGCGTTTTTTATGAACGGTTTTAAAACGGTAGAAATCAAAGACCTGCAATTCAATCCCTTTACGCTGATCGACAAAGAATGGATGCTGATTACCGCAGGCAATGAGCAGAAATGCAACACCATGACCGCCAGCTGGGGCGGACTGGGGGAACTCTGGAAGCACTATGTGTCCTTTATCTTTGTCCGCCCGCAGCGCTACACACTGGAATTCATCGAAAAAGAAGGCTATTATTCCCTCTGCTTCTTCGACGAATCGTACCGCAAGGCGCTGTCCTTCTGTGGGAGCCATTCCGGACGCGACTATGACAAATGCAAGGAGACCGGCCTGACCCCGGTGTTCGACGAGGCCGCGCCCTATTTCGCAGAGGCCAAGATGGTCCTGATCTGCCGCAAGCTGCATAAGCAGCCGATCGACCCGACCGGATTGATCGACCCGTCCATCGACGCAACCTGCTATCCGGAAAAGGACTACCACGAAATGTTTGTGGGCAGCATCGAAAAGGTCCTTGTCAAAGAATAATCCTCTAAAAATGCCGCGAAACGGGAAGCCCGAAAAGCTTTCCCGTTTTTTGCTTGGCAATCGCCACACAAAAATCCCCTTTGCCGTCCAATCTTCGGACCGCAAAGGGGATTTTTTCTATCGTATTCTGAGAGCTATTCGTGCGGAAAGATCACGTAGTCCTGCACCAAATGGAGTAAAACCGGATCTACTTGCGCGGTCAATTTTAAACCGTCCGCGGTATATTCCTCCTGCAAGATGGTTCCATCCTTCCGCAGCTTTGCCGCCAAACCGCCCTGTGCAAAGGGAAGCAGCAGCTCCACCCGCGTTGTCTTGACCGGAAGGTTTTCCTCAATGGACTCCAACAGGGCGTCCAAGCCGCGCCCCGTCTTGGCGCTGATGCGTACCGCATTGCCGATCATCGGCAGATCGTGCAGCGATGGGACCAAATCGCACTTATTCAGCACCGGGATGATGGGACGCCCGCCGCAGCCCAATTCGGCCAACAGCGTGCGGGTGACGTCCAAATGCACCTGCGCTTCGCTGCTGGAGGCGTCGCACACATTCAAGATGATGTCCGCCGTCGCCGCCTGTTCCAGTGTGGAGTGAAACGCCTCCACCAAATGGTGGGGCAACCGCCGCACCAGCCCGACCGTGTCGATGAGCATGACGGTCTTTCCGCAGGGCAGCTTCAAGGCGCGGGCCGTCGGGTCGAGCGTGGCGAACAGCATGTCCTTTGCCAGCACACCCGCCTGCGTCAGGGCGTTCATCAGGGTGCTTTTTCCCGCATTCGTATATCCCACGAGCGCCACCGTAATCACGCCGTTCTTTTGTCGGCGGCGCTGGATCTGGCCGCGGCGCTTCTCCACCTCTTCCAGTTGCTCCTTGAGCTTGGAAATGCGGCGGCGGATATGGCGGCGGTCGGTCTCCAGCTTTGTCTCACCGGGCCCGCGCGTGCCGATTCCACCGCCCAGGCGGGAGAGCGACGTTCCCTTTCCGCCAAGGCGCGGCAGCATATATTTCAGCTGCGCGAGCTCGACCTGCAACTTGCCCTCGCTGCTTCTTGCCCGCGATGCAAAAATATCGAGAATCAGCATCGTGCGGTCAATCGTCCGCACATCGCTGATGGATTCAATATTGCGGATCTGTGTGGGAGAGAGTTCGCAGTCAAACACCAGCAAATCGATGTCGTAGTTTTTACAGTACGACGCGATCTCTTCCATCATTCCGGAACCCACACAGGTAGCCGTGTCGGGGGAGGGCCTTTTTTGGGTCATCGCGCCGCAGGGTTCCGCCCCCGCGCTGCGCACCAATTCATACAACTCCGCCAGGGACGCCTCCGCGTCGTATTCCCCCGTGTCCACCGCTGCCAGCAGCGCGCGTTCCGGCCTCTTTTCCTTCTCGGTATTTTCCAAAGGCGCCTCCCCCTTTCTCTGTTGTCTTATTTTACAATATCTGGCAAAAGCTTGTCAAATCGGCGGCTAACGGAACAGCAGATATCCGTATCCGCCGCCCGCCTGGTTTAGGCTGTTCGCCATGCTGTCCGCGGCGGGCGTTCCCTGCGCCTGCTGCACCGTAAGCGTAGTGCCGGACAAGGAAGCCCCCTGTGTACCGCCCTCTTCCGTCACAATGGCGAAGTTCACCCGATAGTACCCCGTATGGGATTCGATTGGCGGCGCGTCCATCTGGAAAACCAGCACAGCCGTTGGCGCAAACGGGAGGGTGATCGACCGGCTCTCGGCCCCGTTTCCATTGTAGGTTCCCACCGTCGCCGCATTCCCCAGCAGCAGGCGGTCTTCGGCGGACAGATGCGCCTGCGTGTCTCCAAAATGCTCGGCCAGCAGGGAATCCAGCGTTTCATTGTCCGCCACAAAATCGGCGCGCGCCGGTTTGTCCGTCCCCTGCCACCGGTTTAGCCCCAAGCTTGTCTTTTGTTCTGTCGGCATAAATCCTCCTTATCGTTCAAACAGCTCATCCTCCGCCTGATCGAGCTGATCCCAAGTGCTGTTCCCGGCGTCCCATTCGTCAAAGGTCTTTTCCGCATGGTCAATAGTATTCCAGGAAAGGTCCCGGAAATCCAGTATGACGTTCAAATGCGCGGGCAAAAAGCGTTCCAGGTAGGCGACCGCATTTGCGCGCGCTTCTGTGCTCTCCAAGCCGGTGCAGTTGAAGCACAGCCGCTGCCCCGATGGATCCTCCAAAATCGTGGCTTCGATTCCAACCGATTGCAACAATTTTAAAAAATCGCCGCAGGTATTCGAATTGTTATGGACAGCGCCGCACTGCAACAGCGCCTTTCGCCGTTCTTCCAGGGAACCCTGTATCTGCAAGCCGAAGAGCGCCTCCCAGCGGGAAATCCCCTCCTCCCCCGCTGTACAGAGGAAGCTGTCCTTTTGCAAGGCCTCCAACCGCTCGCACAGGACATCCAACGCCGCAGCATAGGCGGCCAATTCCGCATCCACCAAGGTCTCCCCCGACAGGGCGTACAACCCCGTTTCGCGGAGGGCAGAAGCCATCGTATCGTAAGACGTCATGCGCTCGCCTCCTGTACCGTCACATCCTGCAAGACCGCAAGCTGATTTGCTTTGACCACCCGGTCGGCCGCAGCGCTTCCTACCAGGGTACAATTCTCCACAACGCCGGTGGCAAAAACCTTTGCGGTCAAGGCGGCCGCCCGGACGGGTTCGCCCACGCCCAGGCCGGCAAAATATGCCTGTACCGCCTCTTCCACGCCATCGGAGGCCGCTTCGAACGACATCCCCGCGCAGGGTACGATCTGCACCGTGACCGGGCAGGAGACCGTTTGCGCCGCCGCGACCGTCACCAGGACGTTGATCTCGCGCAGCTCGTCAAACATCGCCTGCACACGCTGGATCGTTTCACTGTCCGCCGCAGCGCCGCTCGCCCCCAGGTAAACGCCAACCGTTCCCAGCCCCTGTTCCTTTGGAACCACATTTGCGGAAAAGACACCCTCGTCCTTGAGGGCCTGATTCCGATAGAAAGCCGCGTTTGTTCCATTCGGAAGGGCCGCATAGCTTTGCGTCAAGCGGGCGCGAAGGGACTCGTCCCCCTCCGCATCAGCGCCGCCCGTAAAGGGTTTCTGGTTCGTCACCTGTTCGATGCCCGGCGGGACGGTAATCAGCGTTGTGACCGTCCCGGCCGCCGCATTCCCATCCCGTCCCGGCTGTTCCGCCTCCGCGGGCACCGTCACCGACGTGCTCCCCACGGCCAGGACAGCTTCCTCCGTCGTGACATAGCGCGCGCCATCCTCACCCGGCAGAGCGCACACGGTCCCTTTGTCGATCACCGCGCGGTACCAAAGCGGCTTGGCGCGGGAAAAGGTGAGTTCTCCCGCAGCTGCCTGCGCTGGCCGTCGCTGAATCCCGTGCTCCTGTGCGCGCAGATCCAGCTGTTCGCCCTGCGCGGTCTGCGCAAAGAACTGTTGTTCCAGCCAGTCCATCGCCGCCGTCAGGGAATAGACCTCCCCGGCCAGCACCCGCAGGCGGATGCCGATGTCGGACGCATCGTCCGCCGGATATCCGGCGAGCTCTTCAAAGGTCCCCTGCATACGGCCCAAAATTTCTTCATATGTCTCCATCACATGTCACCTCGATCTCTGCCCCGCCGCCTTCCCAGGCGAGCTGTATCCGCGCGATGAGCGGTTCCGCAGCGCTGCAAACAGCACTCTCCACCCACACCTGCGGCAATTCCCGCAGCGCTTCCTGCGCCATGGCCAGGGCGTTTGCGTCCTTGTCCTCCGTTTCGGGCCGCAGGGTATACAGGCGGCTTCCTAATGTAGGCTGAAAGGCAAACCGTCCCAAAGGTACGCGCAGGCGGATCGCCGCGCGCTGCAAAAGCTCCTCTTCGCCGGAAATTCCACGCGGCAGCCCGTTGGCTCCCAGGGAAAAATCGCCGCCGGCAAGCGCTGTATCCATTTATTCTCCCTCCTCCGCGGCAAAGACCTGTCCATTGATGACCACCTCGCCGCTGTTTTTCAAATAGATTCGCGCGCCCCCCTGGGAGAACAACAGCAGTTCCCCCGGCTCCAATGCCGTTTCCTCCACTACAGCCCCTGCGCAGACCATCCCCTCCGTACTGTTGACCAGCACGGCCCGCGCCGCATCCGGGGGCATATAGGCGATTCCCCAGGGGGCGGCGAGGGCAACATCCCTGTACTCCCCGCTCCCCTGCGCGGTCGAACTTCCCGTCATCCGGGCCACTTCCGCGGTTGGTTCCCGGCGGAGATTCCCCGCCATCTTTTTCGAAAGCCACATCAGCCTTCCTCCTTTCTGCGCAGTGTCACGCGGCTGATCTCCCCACGGCTGTCCAACTGATACTCCCATGCCGAAACATAGAGATTTTCCCCATAGTCCGCCTTCGCCGGGCTTCCCAGCGGTGGGCACAGCATTCCTGGGCCGCACACCTGCACGGCGAACGCCTTCTGGCGGGCCTTTCGCAACACATCCTTTGCCCGCTCCACGTCGGAACCGCTCAAATAGCGCCTGCGCACAACCCCGCGGGCCACAGCCTCCTCATCCTGCAAAATGGCGTCGTAATCCGCTGCATCCCCGGTGCGCATGCGTAATTCCGAAATGCGGGCGGCGTCCTTCCAAACAATTTTGCATGTGGAGAGGGGCCAATGCGAGCGGGAAACATCCACCGGCTCCGGCTGCATCAAGCCGGATGCATCCAGCACATCCCCCCGCGCTACGAGCCGCACCCCCAGATACGTTTGGCAAAAGGCATCCAGCGCCTGCCACTCGCTCATTCCCTTTTCTACGGTGAATGCCCCGCCGAACACCTCGTCCCGCCCAAGGTAGCCGGTAAAGCCATACGGGGCGGCGTGCCGTTCAAACAGCAGTTTTAGCGACGGCATGTAATAGATCTGCGGCTGCGCTTCATTGTCCAGCAACAGGGCGGCGCGGCTTCGCGCGGAGAGTTCCACCGTGATCCCGTCCCCGTCCTCCGAAAGTACCTGTTCGTCCACGATCCCCGCAAAGAGCACCCGTCCTGCCCGGTCCATCAATTGAATCCAGCAGAGGTTCCCTACAGCGTCCCAGGCAGGGAAGCGCGCCTCCAAGCTGTCCGCGGGCGCATCCTCGTCGCTGCGCAGCCGTAGGCGCACCGGCGCTGGCAGCTGAATCCGCTCCCCCTTGGCGGTCCATCCCACACACCTCATGGCAGCTTCACCTTCGTTCCCTCCGCCAACCGGTTGGGCCATTGAATCTGCGGGTTACACTGCCGCAGCACATCGACCGTCGTGGCATACCGGTTTGCCACATGCCACAGCGTATCCCCTTTTCCGCAGACGGCATATTCATCGCGGAGGATTCCGTCGTCCTCCGCCGGTTCTTCGTCCTCCAAAAACAGGAAGCTATAGCGCACCGCGTTGGGCCGCGCCTCCCCCAGCATTTGGAGGGAGGCAAAAACGGCCCGGAACGGCGCTGCGCCGGGGATGCACAAGATCTGGCTTTTGCCCTCCCGAAAAACCGCCGCCAGCCGCTCAAAGTCCGCGGCGGCGTCTTTCCCCAGGAAGCTCCCATTGCCGGTCACGGCGCGCCTCTGGCAACCCAGGTCCTGCAGGGCTTCCCCCACCTGCGGGAGCGTCAGCCGTTTGACATTTCGCTGGTACTCCACCTGCAAGGTCTCCGGATTCCGCCCCCAGACAAATTTGCCAAACCGCATGGCGCGTGCTTCCAAGCTCATGGCTCTTCCTCCTTTAGTTCCTGCGGATAGCGCCGCACATCGCGCTCCAATTCCTCCGAGAGCCGGTCCGCCCAATCCAAATAATCGTCCTGGTTCATGCTTCCTCCTCTGTACAGAAGGCCGTCTCCTCTTCCCTGCGCAGGACGGCCCACACATACAGGCTTTCGCCTTCCAACCACTCCACATCCGCGCGGGTCACGCGATACCATTCGGTCCCCACCTGTACAAGGTCGCCGGTCAAAAGCTTCTGATCGGGCGTCCCGGTATAGAGGTAACACTGCGGCGCTTCATCGCTTTGTTTGCGCAGGGGGCGGATCACGGCCCAGGCCTCTTTCCCGTTTGCCATGGCCTTCTGCCCGTAGGTCTTCAGGATATGGCGGACCAATTCTTTTCTTGTCACAATCCCGCCCCCTACATCCGTTCAAATACAAATTGGGTGTCGTTGAGATAGGGCGCGGCGGCGGCCTCGGACTCCCGCCACAGCGTCCGGGCCGTGTCCACATCCGCCGCATGTTTGGTCACCCGCACGTCTCCGACTGCAAACCCATTCTCCGCGCCCGCTGCCGCGCGGAGCAGCGTCCAGCGGTAAAAGGCCAGCGCAGCCGCCGCGCTGCACAGCACCAGTTCGCCCGCTGTCCCGATGTCCGGCTTTGCGATCCCCATCACCTGCGCCCGCGCATTCTCGCACAGGGGCCGGTATTTCCCGGCCTCCTGTTCCCCGAGACCCGTCAGTAGGGCAAACTGCTCGAAAACCGCTTGTGTCTCCATCATTCCTGTTCCTGGTAGCAGAGGGTTTTAACCGCCCCGTCAAAAATTCTGGAAAAGCCCGCAATCACGCTGATGGAGGCGCGTTCCAGCTGGCGGTCGATCAGCTTATCGTAGTCGGTCGTCACCCCGCCCGCCTGCACCATTTCCAGCGCGCAGGTCTTGTCCAGGCCGATGACGCCCTTCGCGGTCAGAGAGGGCGCATGCAGCAGGGTTGCGCCCAAGGGCGTAATCATCTTGCCGGTTCCCTGGAAATTCAGCCCCGCCTGTGCGTCGCACATCTGGCTGAGCGCCAAAATCTGCTGCATGGTCGTGGTCGAGGCCAGCATGGTGTTGAGCTGATACGGCGCAAGGCCCGCCCACAGGGATACCAGCCCGGCATAGTCCACTGCACCCCCGGCGGTTCCGATGTTCGTCGCCGTGCTGTCGCCATCATCGCCGTTCACCAGCACGTTCATCGCATCCTGGAGCTGTGCGCGCGCGATGTAAGCGCCGATCTGGCGGAGCGTAACCGTAAACAGATCCAGCTTCTGGAAGCGCAGCGCTTCGTAGGAGGCCACCAGCATCCTTCCGCGCTTATACAGGTGGACCAAATGGTCCTTTGTGGTCACGGTGGTCTGGGGAAGCACCGCGCCTTCGGCCACCGGCTTCAGGGATTTGTCGTCGTCCGACGGTTCCGAGGAAAGGGTCCGGTAGTCCATGCCGGCGATGTTGGTCACGGTCGCCACCAAATTCGGCAGCAAGTCCGCCTGCTCCATCCCCTGGCGCACAGCGCGCGATACATATTCCGGGAACAGGGCCGTGGAGTCGCTCGTCTGGAAAAATTTCTCCACCAGGTCAGAGCCCGGCCCGCTCACGCGGATGTCAAAGCGTTTGAGCTGGCGCTGGTATGCGTCCAGACCTTCCAGCGGCGTCCCGCGGTAGTTTTCCGAGGGGTCCAATTCCTCCAACGCCTGGGTAAAACTTTTTCCCGGCGCGCTGTACATTCCCTTTTCGAGCTTGAGCGTTTCATAAAAAGCCATTCTTCATTCCTCCCTTTTTCCGGCTTACGCCAATACCAGGCCGCAGGTGCCGGACGGTTCATCCACATCCGTAATCAACAGCAACCGTCCGGTGGCCTCTACCTGTACCTTGCCGGTTCCATCCGCGTTGACCGTCTGGTATCCCACCGTCGGCTTTGTGCCGGTATAGGGGAGCTTTGCATAGCCCGCCATCTGTACGGCCGCATACCCGCCGCGCAGGGAAAGTACAACGCCGCAAAATTTATCCTTTGCCACACACGGTGCAACGGTGCCGTTCGCGCTGATCTTCACCGGCATCCCCACCTTGACCTCTCCGGAAACGGCGAATGTCGCCACCTGTTCCCCATATCCGTTCAAAGAAATCTCCATAATCCTTCCTCCTTAAATCTGAAATTCTCGGTTTTCCGTGGAAGCGCGCTGTTCCGCTGGGGCCAACTGCGGCGTCAGCGGAAGCGCCTGCGCCGCACGCTTGCGGAACGCCTTCTCAAAGGCCTGCAGATCGTCCAACTGCATCGCCTGCGCCGCACGCTCCATGGCCTCGTGGGGCACCTCCGGCGACACAATCCCACAAAGCCGCACCACGCTCTTCTCAAGCGCTTCCCGGTACTGCCTGCCGCACGCTGCCTGCTCGCGCAAAATGGCAACTTCTTTGGCGAGCTGCTGCCGCTCCTCCGCATGCAGTACCAGATCCCCCTCTCCCGAGAGGCTTTTCCAAACTTCCTCCATGGTCCGTTCCCCCTTTTCTGTAAAGCTCTTGATGACGCCCGCCTCCCGCTGTGCCGGGATCGCAACAAACGACCACTCGTATGCATCCGTCGGATGGTCCAGGATCGTACAGCACAAAACGCCGTCGTAGCAACGCCCTTTCACATGGCCGCATTCCTCCTTCCGGCGGTCGGCCCCGCAGATGGAGCACGTCGCCTCAGCCACCGAACAGCCGACGCTGACCTCCTTTTTGATCCCGCTCTCCAGCTCCAAAATGAATTCTTCATTTTTGGGGCAGCGCGGCAGATACGCGCGCGCCACCAGGCGGTGATACGCCTCCCCTGCGCGGGTCACGCGCTCCGGAAGGCACTCCACCCGGCAGTCGTAGATGCGCGCCGCCTGGTTCTGCGCCTGTGGAGCATGGTCGAAAATCCCGGTCTTGCCCAAAAAGAGCTCCCCCAGCCGCTCCAGCGCGGGGATGGTAAACCGCTCCATATCCCGGTCGACCTCGTTGTCGCAGAGCACAACGGAAAACGTATACAGCTCCTCCTCCTGGAAGGCACGCCGTGTGTAGCGGTTGATTTTCTCCAATTCCTCCGCCGTCAGCGCGCCGCTTTTCAAAAGCACATAGCCTGTCTCCTTCAAATGGCCACCTCCTTTTCTTTCAAACCCTCCTCAATTTGCGCCGCCTGCGCATTCATCAGGCGCGCGTTTGCAAGATCCACCGCATCCTGGAGCGTGATGGTATCCCACTCGATGGTGAACCTCGGCTCCATCCCGTGCAGCTGCATCCACAGCTTGCAGATTTTCTCAATCACCGGGTTTAGCAGCCGCCGGTATGCCTCCAATTCGCTGGTCAGGATGTCCGCCTGCTGGCTGGACATCCGTTCCGTGGAGGACCACGACAGCCCCAGCAGGAACGGCGGGATGCCCATCTTTGCCACGATTTCCTCCAGCATCTGCCGCACCGGGACATTGCTGTCCAAAATCTGATTGTCGGCGCCGATGGCCTTGATGCTCACGTCCCCCACCGCAATAAAATCGCTGACGCAGTCCTTGCGCATGGCGCGGCTCCACTCCTGGGCGATCTGCTTGGCCCGGTCCTTTGCAAACGCGCGGTCGGACGCATCGTTCGAGGGCTTGTAGGTCACGGCAAAGCGCACATCCCCCAGCCGTTCCCAATTGGTACCGATGGTCCGGTAGATCTGCATCAGGATGCCGCTGACAAACGGAAGCCCGTGCAGCAGCGAAACCCCTTTTGCGCTGCCGGGCGGCGGGTTCAGCGCCGAGGCGGCCACCAGTTCCGGATAGCGCACCGGCACGCTCTGGCCGGCCTCCCGCCGGAAGACGGTGAGGCAAAGGGGCGCGCACTCGCACAGTTCCACATCGTCGAGCGACGCATTGTAGAGCGCGCCGATCTCACCCGAAGCGGCCAGCACAATCTCCCCCACGGCATTTCCATAGGTCAACAGCTGGGAAAGGTAGGCATTCAAAAAGCTTTGGACGCCACATTCCAACGCATTGACTTTTACGTTTTGTAGAAATTGATTAATTTGATACGATTTGTTTTCATCCGCGCACACAATCACAAAGCTTCCCACCAAACGGAGGATCTTGTCGATGGCCGCGTCGATGATCGGGATATTCTCCCGCAGGGCGGTGTACAGCCTCCGCTCCCCGATACCGGCTGGGGCGCAGCTGGTAAAGCGCGCAAAGGGATCTTCCCACGCCGTCTGCACCGCCAGGACCTCCGGTTTTTCCGTCTTCCGGCCGCCCTTTTTTCTCCAATTCATGCTTTTCACTCCTCCCGGCGCGCCACACTGACCGCGCAGAAATCATCCGTCTCCCTCTGCAAGGACGCTACAAAATACCGGATGTCGTCCATCGCATGGTCGTTTTCCTTGAGCGGCGCGTCCTTTCCCGCCACATCCGCCCAGCGATAGAGCCCAAACTCCCGGACGGCGTCCGCGCAGTTCGCACAGATTTTGATCTCGCCCTGCTTGAGCGCCACGCTCACGCGCCGGATGCCGTCCAATACGTCGTTTTCCGCCGGCAGAACCCGGTAGGCCCCATGCCGCCGGATCGTCTCCATAAAGCTTGCCGCAGAGGGGTCGACCACCACGCACTCGATCCGGCGGCCGCCGCAGAGTTCCACCAGCCCCGCATAGTGTTCTTCGTCCGTCCTCTGTGCTCCCTCCCTGCGGGAATCATAGTAATACTCGTCGATCCGGTACCACACGCCATTGCGTTTTCCCCATAGGCCGAAGGAAGCGGGATTGACGGTCCCATAATCGCAGGACACCCGGAATTCCTCCAGATTTGCCGGTGCCTCGCAAAGCATGGCCCGCGTCAGGAATGGATAGACCAACCCCTGCGCTGCCACCCAACGGCCCCGGATAAAGCGCTCGTAAAATGCGCCGGAATAGAGCTGCTCATACCGCGCAATCACTTCCGGGCTGAGCGCGGGATTGTCCTGCATGGTAAAGTGCAGGTAGAGGGCGTTTTTCTGTTGGGACTGTAGAATCCACTCCTGGTAAAACCAGTGCTGCGGATGTTCCGGATTGCAATTAAACCAAAATTTCGATCCATCCACCGAACAGCGTGCGAGCGCCTGCTCCACAAACGAGCGCGGCATCAACGCCACTTCGTCCAGCAAGACCCCTGCCAGGGTCATCCCCTGGATCAGCGCTGCGGAGCCTTCGTCCTTCCCGCCAAAGAAATAGAACCGGTTTTTGCGTCCGGCATAGGACAGCTCCATCCAGTTTTCGCTCTGATGCACCGCACAGCCGAACCCCGCCTGACGCAAGGCGGGCAGCAGGGTGTTCAGCAAATTGCGCTTGAGGGAGCGGATGGTGCGGCCGCAAAAGGCGAACGCCTGCCCGTGAAAGGAACGGCTTGCCCAGGCCGCGAAGCCGATTCCTAAGCAGAGGGTCTTTCCGCTTCGCACAGCGCCGTCGCAGATCACCGCGTCCCGCCCCGCATCCGGGCTGCCAGGGCACCACCAGCACATCGCCCGCAACTGTTTTGGGGAAAATGGTTCAAGTTTCATCCGGTTCCCCCTTGTTCAGCGCCCGTGCGCCCGCTTCCAAAGCTTCGAACAGGCTGGGTTGCCCTGCCTCCGTCTCCATGCGTTCCAGGCATTGAAGCGCCTTGATGCGGTCGAAAAATTTGATTTCCATGCCGCCGCCCCTCGGTCTCCGGATCTCCGCCACGTTGTATAAGTCGAGCCCTTCCAAATCCTCCGGCTTGAGATCCTCACAAAAGAGCAAGCGCACGGCATCCTCAATCCCACCGAACGCCAATGTCTCATAGCCTTTTTTCACCCGGCGCGCACGGGTTTTCCGGGTTTTTGTCTTTCGTTCCAAGGCAAACCTCCTTTCACCTACCGCGGAAAAAACCTGGAGAATTTGCCTGATGAAGCAAATTTTTTGAAAAAAACCGGAAAAAATTTGAAAAGGGCGGATTGTATACCCCCATCCTGTCTTTCTCACGATATACAACCACCCGAACATACCCTTTTAAAATCACATATTATTTTCAAAACTATTTCATATAATTTTTAAGATAAAATCACTTTTTATTTCTAATGAACATTTCTGCATTGTAATTTCTGTGGTAAACTAATCACAACGATGATCCAATCCAGGAAAGGAGGCTTCCCAATGAACACATTTTCCATTGTCACAGACTCTTCCTGCGACCTTCCCGCACCGATGGCGCAGGAAATGGACCTGACCGTTCTTCCGCTCGCCTTTGTGATGCAGGGGAAGGAGTATTATAATTATCTGGATGAGCGGGAAATCCCCCTGCACACCTTTTATGAGGCGCTTCGCGCGGGGCAGCCCTGCACCACCTCCGCGGTCAACGTCGAGGCGTTTACCTCCGCGATGGAACCCCTTTTGGCAGCGGGCAAAGACGTCCTGTGCATCGCCTTTTCCTCCGGACTCAGCAATACGTACAATGCCGCTGCGGTCGCCGTTCAAGAGCTGTCGCAAAAATATCCGGAGCGGAAAATCTACGCGGTCGATTCCCTCTGCGCTTCTCTGGGCCAGGGCCTGCTGGTCTATCTCGCCGCACAGGAGCGCGCCAAAGGAAAGGGCATTGAAGAGGTACGCGATTGGTTGGAAACCGAAAAATTTCACCTCTGCCATTGGTTCACTGTGGAAGACCTGCAATTTCTCAAGCGCGGTGGGCGCGTTTCGGCCGCAACCGCCCTGGTCGGTACGATGCTGAGCATCAAGCCGGTCATGCATATGGATAACGCGGGCCATCTGATCAATGTCAGCAAAGCGCGTGGCCGCCGCCCCTCTCTAACCGCCCTGGTGGACCGCATGGAGCAGCTTGCAATCGCCCCGGAAGAGCAGACGGTTTTCATCAGCCACGGCGATTCTCTGGAGGATGCCCAATTTGTAGCTGGGGAGGTCCAGCGGCGTCTCGGCGTCCGGAAACCGGTGGTCATCAACTACGTCGGCCCGGTCATCGGCGCCCACTCCGGCCCCGGCACAATCGCCCTATTTTTCCTCGGCAGGGAGCGATAATCACGAATATATGAGAGATCCCACCTGTGAAATCACAGGTGGGATCTCTTTTACACAACTTAATTATCCGCGATGTGCTTCAGGGGAACAGTGCATGCAGCCATCCGCTCTGGTATACCCCAGAATTTTTGCATAGTGCACCGCTTCTCTTGCACTCGTAAAATCTCCCAAATATTCGCGTTTTTTTACGAGTGGAAGCCACGAACAATTCTCTTTATGGACCTCTTGATTTGCACCGGGTTCATTAATATGTGGATTGATGTAATATCTCATCGATTGACTCCTTTCAAAAATAAATGATATTGTTTCCATACGTATAATTTATCTTTAATTGTTAGACCTCCTTTATATTTAAAAACATCCATCTACAAAATGCCTTTTTCCTTATATTTCCTTTCCGCATCAGATTTGTCCAAAAGTATTGTATTGACATCTGACAAAAAGATGATAGACTAAAAATGTACATTATTTGTATTTGTATTTTTACTTTTGGGGGTTCTGTCTCAAGTTCCGTTTGAGATAGAGCCCAGATGGAGTTATTTAATTCGTAGTGCATTTCTTTTCGTTGTCTTTTACAGTTTTAATTATAGTCTGCAAAATGCGGATTGGCAATCTCAACCTTGACGAAAAATAGAACAGAACGATTGCTTTTACTGACTTTATATTTGAATATTGCGTTCGAAAAATATTTTCTTTGAAGATATTTTTATTATATAAGGGAAGGAGGTTCTTTTTTGTCAGGTGGTTTCACCTGTGGGTTGAAATGTAGTGCATAGTCTTTTGGTCGTTTTTTGCAAGAAGAAGTCCCCGTATTATACGGGGACTTCTTCTATTTCATCTCTCCTCAAACTCCATGCGCATCCGTTCTTTGATGCTTTCCTTTTCGCTCTCCGGCAAATCTAACAGGATACACTCCCGGCACAGTCCCATCTCATCAAGCGAAATCTTTTTTAAAATGCATCTACCCTTTTCTTGGTAAATACAAAAGGAATGGTCGCAAAAGCGCATTCTATCACCTCCCCCATCATTTCATAAAATATCATAGAAAAATGTAATAGAAATTTCTCATATATTTTATCATACGTATTTATCATACAATAGAACCATAGAAAAAAGGAGGGGGAGGAGTCCATGCCGTTTGTTCCAAAGAAAACGAAACAAAAAGTAAAAGCCGGGTATAAGTCTCTCTATCTTTCTGTCGAGTTGATTGAGAAAGTGGAACAGATTGCGAAAGAGAACCACACCAGCTTCAACAATGTCGTTGTCAGCATGATTGAGCATTGTCTGGAAGAATGACGCAAAAGGAAAAAAGGGCTGTTGCACGGCTTTTCGCTTGTGCAACAGCCCTTTTTTCTTTTATAAATCCCTATACTTTTCCAAACATGGAATTCCTCATCTTTTTATAAACGAAAACCCCCACCAAATCGGCCAACAGCCATCCGATGGGCACAGAGACCCAAATGCCCGTCACGCCAATCCATGGAACCGCAGATAAGAGGTACGCCAGCGCCACCCGCGTCCCCAGGGAAATGACCGTCAGCACCACGGACATCCCCGGCCGGTTCATCGCGCGGTAGAACCCATACAGCAGGAACAGCAGGCCAATCCCGATATAGAACGACGCCTCGATCCGCAGGTATTCGACGCCCACGCGGATAATCTCCGTTTCTGTGGGGTGGATAAAGAGCTCCATGAGCGGTCGGGCAAACACGCACACAAGCGTGCTCACAATGACGCAGAACACAAACGCGGAGAGGACTGCGCTCTTCACGCCTTTCTGAATCCGCTCCGGCTTCTCTGCGCCGTAGTTCTGGGCCACAAAGGTGGAAAATGCATTTCCAAAATCCTGCACCGGCATGTAGGCGAAGGAATCAATCTTCACCGCAGCCGCAAACGCCGCCATGACAACGGTCCCAAAGCTGTTAATCAATCCCTGGACCATCAGAATGCCGAAATTCATAATGGATTGCTGCACACAGGTCAGAAGGGAGAGATTGGTAATCTGCTTTAAAATCCCTCTGTCCCAGCACATGTGGCGTTTCTCCGGCCGCAGCTCCGGGAAACGCACCCATGTATAAATCCAAATGCCAATCCCGGAAACATACTGGGAAAAGACGGTGGCAATCGCAGCGCCCGCCACGCCCCAATGGAAAACCAGCACACAGACCAGGTCCAGGACCACATTCAGCACGGCGGAGGTCCCTAAAAACACCAGCGGCACCACGGAGTTTCCAACCGCCCGCAGAAGATTGGCAAAATAGTTATAGAGGAATATGGCCACAAGCCCCCAGAAAATCACCCACAGGTATTCCTTCATCAGACCGACAATCTCCGCCGGGGTCTGTAACAGCCAGACGATCCCGTCCAAGCCGAGAAACACCACCAAATTCACAAACAATGTAATCCCGGCAATCAGGACAAAGGACTCAAACATACAGCACTTTAAACGCTCGTAATCTTTTTTCCCATACTGCATGGAAAAAGCCGCGCCGCTCCCCATGCAGAGCCCGAGCAAGATCGAGGTTAAAAAGGTCATCAGCGTATAGGAAGAACCCACGGCGGCCAGTGCGTCCGAGCCAAGGAACTGCCCCACGACCCACGTATCCGCCACATTGTAACATTGCTGCAAAAGATTCCCGATCATCAACGGGAATGCAAATTTCAGCAAATTCCCTGTGATCTTTCCGCTTGTCAGGTCTCTTTGCATATTTCCATCCCTCTTATTTCGTTATGTAAGTTTAAATTAACTTTTCGTAAGTTATATTAGCAAAATAAAAACGTTATGTCAATTCTATATTCCTATTTGTTTTGTTAAGAAAGTATGCTATAATCGTTTTATCATGTGATGGAGGGATGAACCGCATGTTTCTGGATGGACTTGACGCATTGGACCAAAAGATTTTGTCTCTGCTGATTGAAAACGCACGCTATTCCTACTCAGAGATCGGGGAAAAGGTGGGGCTTTCCAGGGTAGCGGTCAAATCGCGCATCGACGCCCTGGAAAGAAGCGGCATCATTGAGGAATACACGACGATTATCAACCCGCAAAAGATCAGTGGGGCTATCTCCTGCTATTTTGAAATTGAGGCGGAACCCGCCTCGTTGGAAGAAATCATCGGCCGGCTTTCCGCCAACGACACCGTGACCCAAATTTACCGCATGACCGGCAGCAGCAGCCTGCATGTCCATGCTGTCGCCTCCTCGCAGGAAGCACTGGAGACCTTCATCCGGACAGAGCTCGACCGTCTGCCCGGCGTTATCCGCTTAAACAGCCACGTCATTCTCTCCCGCATCAAAGATGTGAAGGGCCTACGCCTGTAAGCCTCTAATCCCCGTGCATCGGCCCGGCTTCTCCCTGGTTCTTGAATCGGCCCCCCAAGAAAGCCGTTATACCAGCCTTTCCAACCACCGGGCCTGAAAGGCAATCCCTTTCAAAAAGAATGGCGGAGCAGCTCCCGAAAAAACAAGTAAAAAGGACGCTTCCCAACGGCAGACAAAGCCGTTGAAAAGCGTCCTTTATTATTCTCTATGTTGGCAATCCACGCCGGGCCTATGGCTTTCGCCTCATTACGGCGTTGCTGGTTGGCTGACCGTCTGCTGGGTTTCCCCGCGGTCCTCCAAAAGTGTAATCTGTACTTCGCGGCTCTGCCCATTGCCCCCGTTTTGAGACGGCTGATACAGGGTAACCGCAATCACATCCCCAGGCTTATGGCGTCCCAGCACCGTATAGAGGTCGTCCATACTTTCAATAGTGTCGCCATCCGCTTGGGTGATGATGTCGCCCACCACAGCGCCGGCCTGCGCGAAGCTGCTTTCCGGATCAATGCTGATGATCCGCACGCCGTTGGGCAGCCCTGCCAGCTGTGCCTGCATCCCGGCCACATTGCTGGCCGTAATCCCCAAGCGGGCGCGCCCGCTGACATATCCCCGTGCGATCAAGTCGTCGATGATGGATTTTGCATGGCTGACCGGGATGGCAAATCCCATCCCCTCGTAGCCGGTGGAGATGATTTTGTTAGAGTTGATGCCGATCACCTGGCCGTACATGTTGACCAGCGGCCCGCCGGAATTGCCGGGATTGATCGCCGCATCCGTCTGGATGTAGGTCATCCCGTTGTCGCTGTTGGATTTCAGCGTACGGTTCAATGCGGAAATATAGCCGCCCGTCAGGGTGCTGGCGAAATCCAGGCCGCCCGGATTGCCGATCGCCAGCACTTCGTCGCCGATCTCCATCTGGTCCACATCGCCAAACACAGCGGGCTTTAGATTATCCGCTTCGATTTTTAAAATCGCGAGGTCGGAGGTCTTGTCGTACCCCACGACCACTGCATCATACGCGGTCTCATCTTCGTGCAGGGTCACCGTTACATTGTAATCCTTGGAGTACTCCACCACGTGCGCATTGGTGATGATATACCCGCTCTTCGTCGCAACAATTCCAGAACCCTGGCTCAGCAGGCCGGTCCCATCGTCCGCGGACGTCTCCACGCCGACCACGCTCTCGACAACCTGGCGGTAGACCTCCTTGGCGCTCATCCCGTCCCCTTCCGGCCGGGGTTCGATCACCATCCCGGCGTTGTCCGGGTCGGTCGCATCGTTTTGCGGCGGGGTGCTCTGCCCCTCTTCCGGGGACGTCCCGCCATCGGGCGCAGGTTCGCTGGCCGAAGGGCTCTGGCCCTCCGTGGTGCTGCCGCCCTGTCCCATTTGCAGCACGGCCGTGTTGATGCTCACAACACAGAACGCCACCAGGAACAGGCCCGCCAAAATGCCGAGGATCCACAGGAACGCTTTCAATCCGCCGCTCATCTTGCGGCGCGGCTCCTGCGGGTCCTGCCCCGGCTGCCCCCCCTGGGGAGGCTGCGGAGGCATCGCACCGCCCATCGGCGGCTGGCCCGGCTGCTGCTGGTAGTTCCAGTATACTTGCTGCTGCGGATACGGCGGTGCATACGGCGCCTGCGGATTTTGATACGGCCCACCTTGCGGCGGCTGGCCGTAGGACGAACCCATGTAAGGATTCTGATACTGTCCATAGTGCTGATAGGGGTTCGCATACGGGGGCGCGCCATATTCCTGCTGGGGAGCGCCTTCCCGCCCAACCGGCATTGTGTCCGGGATGGGCGCCCCGCTGGAAATATCCCGGTCCTTTTCCAGGTGGATAGCCCCGGGTTGCCCCTGCCCATCCTGGGGGCTTGGCTGTGCGCCTGCCTCCGCCGGCGTTCCGGGGGCCGCCTCCGGTACCGCTCCATTTGGCGCTTCCGATGTTGCCCCTTCTGCAAATGCATCTTGCGGTATGGGTTCTTCCATCTGTTCTCCAACCGGCGCATCTGCAACCGGCTCCTCATATACTTGCTCCCCGGATTCTCCAGGTTGCGATGGGGCACTGGCCGGCCCGTTTGTCTCCCCAGCCGGTTCCGCCGCACCAACTGGCGCGCCACTGTCCGGCAGCAGATCGGAAGAAGCCTCTTCCGGCCCGTCCAGCTGGCCCGCAGGGGATTCCTGAACCGGTTCTGCCGGCGCTCCCTGCTGTGGCAGTTCCCCGGCCCCCGGCTCTGTTCCCTCGGCAACCGGCGGTATCACAGGGGATTCCGGCACAGGCGGCTCCGCGCCCATCCCGGCCTCCTCTTTCCAATCGGTATCCGTCATCGTTTTTCCTCCTTTTTGTCCTTTGCCGGGTCCTTTTCCTTCTTTCCGGCCTTCAGCTTGGGCTCTTCGTGCTTGGGAAGCCAAAACTCAAACTGGCAATATTCGTTCTCCACACTCTGCACGGTGATCTCTCCGCCGTGCAGCTTGATGATCGTCCGTACAATATAGAGTCCCAATCCCATGCCGTTTTTATCCTGGCTGCGGGACTTATCCGTCTTGTAGAAACGGTCAAAAATCAATGCGATCTCATCCGCCGCAATCCCCGCGCCGCTGTTTTTGATCGCGACGGAAGTCCTGTCCGGCAGATCCCGGATGGCCAACTGGATATAGCCGCCCTCATTGGTAAACTTTACGGCGTTTTCAATCAAATTATACACGACCTGATGGATCATATCCGGGTCGCCATCCACATAGAGGCTTTCCGTATCCTCCAGGCCGAGCACCTGGATCTTCTTTTGCTCGATGCTCTTTTCAAAGGAAAGCAGCGCCACAAAAATGGTATTGGTCAGGTCAAAGCGCGCCATGTGCAGCCGCAGCTCGCCGCTGTCGATGCGCGAAAGATCCAACATCGTGCGCACCAAACGCGACAAACGCTTAACCTCCTGGGAAACGATCTGCAAGTAATGCGACTGCTTTTCCGCCGGGATAGTCCCATCCAAAATGCCGTCGATAAATCCGGCGATCGTTGTCATCGGCGTTTTCAATTCGTGGGAAACATTGGCAATGAAATTCCGGCGCACGCTCTCGCTGCTGGCCAGGGAAGAGGCCATATTGTTAAACGCGAGCGCGAGCTGCCCCACCTCGTCGTTGCTGGTGACCGGGACCCGTATGCTGAAATTCCCCTCGCCAAAGCTCCGGGCCGCCAACGCCATGTCGCGCAGGGGGCGCACAAGCTTATAGGAAAACATCCAGCTGATGCAAAAGGCCACCAAAAACGCCGCGACCGCTGCTAGCGCAAACATTTTCATCAGCTCGTTGCGGTATTCGTTGAACGAGCGGGCGCTGCACGCGGTAAACACCGCCCCGATGGTCGAGCGTGTCCCATCCAAATTCGAGATGCGGATCGGGACGCCCACCACATAGTATGGCGAGTCATAGATGCCATCGACGGTTCCCTGCCCGCTGTATGTGCCCAACAGGGCCTTGTCCATCGTCCTGCGGGTAAAGGGCGCCGGGTTGACCGTTCCGCCGCTGCCGAAGGCGCTCAGGACCCATTCCCCTGCGCGGTTTGTCACATAGATATCTGCGTCCATATTTTCGGAGAACGCATTCATGAAGGACTGCATGCGTTCCGTATCCAGCAGGATATAATTGTCCCCCTGCACAGGCGTTGCACTTGCAGCGGCAATCCCTGCGATGCTCTCTGCATTTCGTCTGAGCAGGTCCTGCTTTTCATCCTGCCAGTAGGATTTGATAAACACCAGCATCACCAGCCCCAGCAGGAAAAAGCTGATGAGGATAATCGCTGCTGTAACCCGCAGATATTTTTTAAACAGCGTTTTCTGCATGTCTTATCGCTCCAAGTCTTTCCAGGGCATCCACCCTTAATTCTTGTCCTTTACTTCAAATTTGTAACCAACGCCCCAGACAGTTTTCAACGCCCACTGGTCGGAGACGCCCTCCAGCTTTTCGCGCAGGCGCTTGACATGGACGTCCACCGTACGGCTGTCGCCGTAATAGTCGAACCCCCACACCTCGTCCAACAGCTGGTCGCGCGTAAAGACGCGGTTGGGATTGCTCGCCAAATGGTAAATCAGCTCCATCTCCTTCGGCGGCGTGTCCACCACCTTGCCGTTGACCTTCAACTCATAGTTGGTCAAATTGATGCTGAGCTTATCATATTTAACTTCTTTCACCTGGTTCTCATCGTTCTTCCCAAAGCGGCGCAGCACCGCTTTGATGCGCGCGATCACTTCTTTTGCCTCAAACGGCTTGACCACATAGTCGTCCGCGCCGAGCTCCAAGCCCAGGACCTTATCAAAGACCTCGCCCTTTGCCGTCAGCATGATGATCGGGCATTGCGATTTTTTCCGGATCTCACGGCACACCTGCCAGCCGTCCAGTTCCGGCAGCATGATGTCCAGCATAATCAGGTCTGGGTTTTCCTGCTCGAACATTTCCAGGGCCTTCCGCCCGTCGTTTGCAATGACTACTTCGAACCCCTCTTTTTCAATATAGAGGCGCAACAATTCACAGATATTTTGATCGTCGTCCACCACCAGGATTTTTCCCGATGCCATAAGTAACACCCTCCTTCAATCACAGCCATCCGCGGTTTGCCCACTTCCTTGCGTTCCCATTCCAAGCCGGTCAAAGGGCCAAATATTTCCGGCGAACATTCTTGCGGATTTATAGTATATTATAGGATACTCCCCCGCAAAAGTCATGAATATTTTATAAATTCCCCGCAGGCTGAACGCCTCACCGGAACCCCAGCCCCCGGAACATAGGGGAGGGCTTGCAAGCCTATTCACACGTATCCCGGGCGCGGCCTCCAAGAATCCCTTAAAGCACCTTGGCCGCGCACCAAAGGATGCGCGGCCAAACGTCAACCTGTTCCATTATACCGTCCGCAGGATCTCCCCTACGGTCATGTCCGGGTTTTCTACACCCATAAACAGGATCTTCATGAGATAATAATACATCAACTCCATATCGTGCGGGGAAAGCTCCGCCAGCTGGTACTTGAAGTAAAACTGCAAGCCCAGGTCGGTGGCACTGTGCATCACGGTCAGATACACCTTTTGAATTGCCGTCCCGTTCGTCAGCCAATCTGACTTAAACGGGATGCCGTGCAGCTGCTCGTTCTGCAAGCGCATCGGGAGCGGCTGATACGTCAACGCTACGGAGTCATACGTGGTATTCTTGGGCGGATGGTACCGCTCCTGGAACATCCGCGTGACCTCCAGCGGGTCAAAATCGACATGCCGGTAAATGGTGTTCTGCAAATCCTGGATCATGCGCACGCCGTCTAGGAATTCGGTCTCCGGCTCCAGGATGGTCCGGCACGGGAAGCAGTGGGTGCGCGTGCCGCCGGAGGTCTTGTTCAGCAGCGTGGACCTTCTGGACACATAATTCCGGACCGTGACGTCCTTTTCCCCGTCGTTCATCTTGGAGAGGTACGTCCGCAGGCCCATCAGCAGCAGGTTTGTCATGGAGACCTCGTTCTCCATGCAATAGTCCATCAGGCGCTTAGTTGGCTCCGGCTCCAAATGATAAATCGCGCGCCCTACGCGCAGGTCGTTCATCTCCCGGTCCGCCGCGCGCAGGTTCGGGTTGTTGTACTTTTTCCGGCACGCATCCAGCTTCCAGCAGCCGGTCACATCCGTATAGACCGGCTCGCCGACCGCCACCTGTTCCTCCCAGAACGCGCGGTCTTTGGCAGTCCGGGATGCGTTCTCCTCCTTTGCGAGGTCCTTTTCCAAAGCTAGGTGGTATGGCGGCGGGTCCTCCGGCATGGGCGCGCCGTAGGCAAAGTGGCAGTAAAGCCCCATAATGTCGTTAATCATCAAGATCATGCCGGTGGAGTCGGTCAGCCGGTGGTCAATGCGCAGATAGATGCCGTTGTACCCGTCGGGCATGGCCACCATGATAAACTCGTTCATCGGCGAATCCACCTGCTCAAAGGGCTGGCTGGACCATTCCTCCAGGGTTGCGTTGATCTCCTCCTGGGATTTTCCCCGGAAGTCCACCAAACGGATGTCGCGCGGGTCATAAGAAGCGAAGTACTGAAAAACTTTTCCGTTTTCGTCCCGCTTTGTGAAGCGGATGCGCAGGGATTCCTGCCGCGCATACTCCAACTGGATGCAGTGCTTCAGCAGGCCGAAATCCACCCCAGCCCGGATCGTCATGCACACGCAGATGTTCACTTCCTGCGGGCGGTTGTACTCCAGGATTTTGTGATCCTGCAACCTTTCGGCCGCGCACAGCGGATAGAAATGTTTCATATCGATCCCTCTTTCTTTGCCTTTCAAAAGTCTTCCCCAATTTTGCACAACGAGGCTTCCCCATGTGGAAGCATGTTTTTTCTATTTTACCACATGCGCATTAAAAATCCAATGCGGATCTTTTTGTAGAAAAATGGTGCATCTTGAAAGAAATGATTCTTAAAAACAAACGCAGGGCTTTTATCGGCGCGGGGAATTTTTTGACCCGGACGCCGCTCCCCAGCGCACCGTTCAGAAAAAACATCATCGCTGGCTTCCGCAAGCTTTTATAATCATATATTACTATAAAATTCTATTTAAATCTATAATTTTATATATTTTTTATGAAATATTTATTGTTATAGAACCTCTTCTGCGCCATTCACGCAAAAGAAAACCATCCCAAAGATTCCCAACAGGCCGCCTTCTCATAAAAAAGACGAGGGTCCCAACTCCGCCGGAACCCTCGCCTTTGATTTCCAATCTTTATTTTTCCGTGATGCTCTTGAGCAGCCCGCCCTTTTGGATGATGTTCTGGATAAACGGCGGGAACGGCTGCGCCTTATAGGTCTTCCCCGTGGTCACATCCGTGATCACGCCCGTATCGAAGTCCACCTCGACCTCGTCCCCTGCCTGGATCTCCTGCGCGGCAGCGTCGCACTCCAGGATCGGCAGGCCGATGTTGATCGCATTGCGGTAAAAAATGCGGGCGAACGTGGATGCGATCACGCAGGAAACGCCGCTGGCCTTGATCGCAATCGGCGCATGCTCTCTGGAAGAGCCGCAGCCGAAGTTTTTATTCGCCACGATGATGTCGCCGGGCTTCACGTTCTTGACAAAGTCCTTGTCGATGTCCTCCATGCAGTGGGAGGCCAGCTCCGCGTGGGAAGCCGTATTCAAATAGCGCGCAGGGATGATCACGTCCGTATCGACGTTATCCCCATATTTATGTACGATTCCATGTGCATTCATGTTGCCTACCTCCTCAAATCTTGTCCGGGTCCGCGATATAGCCTGCTACTGCGCTGGCCGCCGCAACCGCGGGGCTCGCCAGGTAGACTTCAGACTCCACATGTCCCATACGGCCTACAAAGTTGCGGTTCGTGGTGGAAATGGCGCGTTCCCCCTTGGCCAAAACGCCCATATGTCCGCCCAGGCACGGGCCGCATGTCGGCGTGCTGAAAACAGCGCCCGCCTTGATGAAGACCTCCGCGATGCCCTCCTTGATCGCCTGCAAATAGATGTCCTGCGTCCCCGGGATCACGATGCAGCGCACGCCCTTCGCCACCTTGCGGCCCGCGAGGATCTTTGCAGCGGCGCGCAGGTCTTCGATGCGCCCATTCGTGCAGGAACCGATCACGCTCTGCTGGATCGCGATGGGCTCCATTCGGGCGACCTCGTCGATCGTCTTGGTATTCTCCGGCAGATGCGGGAACGCAACCGTGGGGCGCAGCGTGGAGAGGTCGATGGTGACCGTCGAATCGTACTCCGCGTCGGCGTCCGCACTGAAGATGACCGGCTGCCTCTGGAAGCGGCCCTCGCAGTATTCCAACGTCACGCCGTCCACCGGGAAAATACCGTTCTTCGCGCCGGCCTCAATCGCCATGTTTGCAATGCACAGGCGGTCGTCCATGCTCAGGTATTCCACACCCTTGCCTGTAAACTCCAGGGATTTATACAGCGCGCCGTCCACGCCGATCTCGCCGATCAGATGCAGGATGACATCCTTGCCGCTCACCCAGCGGCCGGGCTTGCCCTCCAGCACCACCTTGATCGCGGAAGGCACCTTGAACCAAGCCTTGCCGGTGATCATACCGGCAGCCATGTCCGTGGAACCCACGCCGGTGGAGAACGCGCCCAGCGCGCCATAGGTGCAGGTGTGGGAGTCCGCGCCGATCACGCAGTCGCCGGGGCCGACAATGCCCTTTTCCGGCAAAAGCGCATGCTCAATGCCCATCTGTCCCACGTCAAAAAAATTCTTAATGTCGTATTTATGCGCAAAATTCCGCGTCTGCAAGCACTGTTCCGCCGCCTTGATGTCCTTGTTCGGCGTGAAGTGGTCCAGCACCAGCGCAATGCGCGTGTTGTCGAACACCGCGTCCGCACCGCACTTTTCAAATTCGTTGATCGCCACCGGCGCTGTGATGTCGTTGGCCAGCACCACGTCCAGATTTGCTTCAATCAGCTGTCCTGCCACCACGTGGTCCAAACCCGCGTGTGCCGCCAGGATCTTCTGTGTCATGGTCATTCCCATCGGATATTCCTCCTTAATCGTTTTGTCGGTATCTGTATTGTAGCATAACATCCCCTATACAAATGTAAACCGTACTACAATTAGAATGATTCTCTTCTTTTTCCGGAAACGCCTCCCGCTGCCGTTCCAGGGATTCCACTCCTCGCCCGGCGGCAACGCTATGGGGCAAAAAAGGGCCCTTCCACCGCTTCCCGTGGAAAGGCCCTGCCGTCAATCCGAAATAAAAAACAATGCCTCTTTCAGAAAACAGCTCCGGCAAACCCGCAAAAGCCGATGCCTTTAGTCTACAAACACCGCGCCCTTGGAACCGGACGTCACGAGGCTCGCATAGCGCTTGATGTAGCCGGTCAGATGCTGCTCGGGCGCCTTCCACGCTTCGCGGCGCTTGGCGAGCTCTTCGTCGCTCACGCGGACATTGAGCTGGCGGCCCGTGATGTCCACATCGATGATGTCGCCGTCCTGAATCAAGGCGATGTTGCCGCCCGCAGCCGCCTCCGGCGATACATGGCCGATGGCCGCGCCGCGCGTCGCACCGGAGAAGCGTCCGTCCGTGATGAGCGCCACGCTCGAACCCAGGCCCATGCCGGTCAGCGCCGAGGTCGGGGTCAGCATTTCGCGCATGCCCGGGCCGCCCTTCGGCCCCTCATAGCGGATAACCACCACGTCGCCCTCTTTGATCTTGCCGCCCAGGATGGCTTCGGAGGCGTCCTCCTCGCAGTCGAAGCAGCGGGCCGGGCCCACATGCTGCATCATTTCGGGCGCAACCGCGCCCTGCTTGACCACAGCGCCCTCCGGGCAGATGTTGCCCTTGAGCACCGCGATGCCCCCGTCCGGGCGGAACGGGTTCTCGATCTTGCGGATGATCTCGCCGTCCGCATCCGGCGCCGCCTCCACACGGTCGCGCACCGTGCCGCAGACGGTCTGCGCATCCAGATGGATCAGGCCCTTGCGGGAGAGCTCCTTCATCACCGCCGGGATGCCGCCCACCTGGTTCAGATCCGTGATAAATACCTGGCTGGCAGGGTTGAGTTTGCAGATCTGCGGGGTTGTACGGCCCAGCTCGTCGATCTTGTCGATGTCCAGCGGCACGCCCGCCTCATGTGCAATGGCCGTCAGATGCAGCACCGAGTTGGTGGAGCAGCCCAGCGCCATCTCCCCGCGCAGGGCATTTTCAAACGCCTCCGGGGTCAGGATGTCGCGCGGACGCAGGTCCTGTTCCAACAGCTTCATCACCTGCATACCGGCCCGCTTTGCCAGCGCGATGCGCTCGGAATAGACCGCCGGGATGCTGCCGTTGCCGGGCAGCGCCATGCCGATGGCCTCGGTCAGGCAGTTCATGGAATTGGCCGTATACATGCCGGAGCAGGAGCCGCAGGTCGGGCACGCGGATTTTTCCAATGCCAAAAGCTCGTCCGCGTCGATCTTCCCGGAGGCATAGCTGCCCACCGCCTCAAACATTTCCGAGAGGCCAAACTTCGTCCCGTTGTGCTCGCCGAGCATCACTTCGATGGAATCCGCAATCAGCTCGCGGGAGCAAAGGGAGTATTTCATGCCCTTGTGGTTCATGGAGAGGCCGTCGCACACACCGATGGTCTCAAACTCAAACGGGACGCCGCCCGCGTTGCGGATGCCCGCCTTCACAGCCTCCGAAATATCCTTTAGATGCCTGTGGCCCGGAATGTAATCGCTCGCAGCACTGACAACCGCCACAAAGGGCCGCTTCATTTCATCATCGGTCAAACCCAGCGCACGCAAAAGGGAACGGTGCGGCGCGCGGGTGGAACCTTCTTTCATCAGATCGCTTCTCATGGATGTCCTCTCCTTTATCATAAAATTACGCGCGGATCGCCTGGAAAGGCAAATCCGCGCTGTAGAAACTCCTAAATTTTCGTCTTAGTCGCGCGGCTTCATCGTCGGGAACAGCAGGACGTCGCGGATGGATGCCGCATTGGTCAGCAGCATCACAAGACGGTCCACGCCGATGCCCAGCCCGCCCGTGGGCGGCATACCGTATTCCAGCGCGGTCAGGAAATCCTCGTCCACATCGCATGCTTCCTCGTCGCCCGCCGCCTTGAGCGCCGCCTGCGCCTCGAAGCGCTGGCGCTGGTCGATCGGGTCGTTCAGCTCGGAGAATGCATTCGCATGCTCGCGCCCAACGATAAAGAGCTCGAACCGCTCGGTGTATGCCGGATTCCCCGGCATCTTCTTCGCCAGCGGGGAAATCTCCACCGGATGGTTCATCAGGAAGGTGGGCTGGATGAGCTTTTCCTCACAATATTCGTCGAAGAACAGGTTCAGGATGTCGCCCTTCTTGTGGCGCTCCTCATACTGGATATGATGCTCCTTGGCCACAGCCTTCGCCTCTTCGTCGGTCGCAATCGCATCAAAGTCCACGCCCGCATACTTCTTGACCGCATCCACCATGGAAATGCGCTCAAACGGCTTGCCCAAGTCGATCTCCACATCGCCGTAGGTGATCACCGTCGTGCCCAGCACCCTCTGCGCCACAGTGCGGATGAGCTCCTCAGTGATGTCCATCATGCCATTGTAATCGGTGTACGCCTGGTACAGCTCCAGCATGGTGAATTCCGGGTTGTGGCGGGTGTCCATTCCCTCGTTGCGGAAGCAGCGGCCCAATTCATAGACCTTATCGAATCCGCCGACAATCAGCCGCTTGAGGTAAAGCTCCAGCGCAATGCGCAGGTACATATCCATGTCCAGGGTATTGTGGTGCGTGATAAACGGCCTTGCCGAAGCGCCGCCCGCGATGGTGTGCAGCACAGGGGTCTCGACCTCCAAGAAGCCCTTTTCATTGAGGAAATTGCGGATCTCCGTCACAATCTGGGAACGGCGCACAAACGTATCCTTGACCTCCGGATTGACGATCAAGTCCACATAGCGCTGGCGGTACCGCAGGTCGGTATCCTTCAGGCCGTGGAATTTCTCCGGCAGCGGCAGCAAGGACTTGCTGAGCAGCTTGATCTCCTTCGCATGGACCGAGATCTCGCCCCGTCTCGTCTTAAAGACAAAGCCGCTGACGCTGATGATGTCGCCCAAATCCCAGCAGGCCTTCATTTCCTTATAGGTCTCTTCCCCGACCTCGTCGATCTTGACATAGACCTGCATCCGGCCCGTCTTGTCGTGGATATCCAGGAAGCTGGCCTTGCCCATATCGCGCCAGCTCATGACGCGGCCCGCAATGCAGACGTCCTGGTTTTCCAGCGTCTCAAACTGGTCGCGGATCTCCTGGGCATAGTGATCCCGCGGGCAGGTCGTAATCGCAAACGGGTCTTTCCCCGCCTCTTGGAGCTTTGCCAGCTTATCCCGGCGGATCTGGAGGAGTTCGTTCAATTCCTGTTCGGTCTGCACAGCCTGCGGCTGCTCGTTCTTATTTTCGCTCATGTTCAGCTCTCCCTATCTTTTGCCGGCGCTCGGGGCGCAGGCTTCCTTGTTTCCCTTAGAAAAAGAAAAAGCGGCCGGGACGCGCTTCACCGCCATCCACACGCCGCCTTGTTTCTTATTTGGAGATGGCGAGCACCTCGTACTCCATCATCCCTGCCGGAACCTCCACTTCGATCTTGTCGCCGATGCCGTGGCCCAACAGGGCCTTGCCCACGGCGGACTCATCGGAGATATTGCCGGAAAGCGGGTCCGCTTCGTTGGAACCGACAATTTTATAATTGTAAACGTCCGTCTTGCCCGTGCGCGGATTGTTGACGCGCACCTCGACCTTGGAACCAATGTGAATATTCTCGTTGCTGAGCTCGCTCTCGTCAATGACCTTCACATTTTTCAGTGTGACCTCAATGTCCGCAATGCGTGCTTCCATGATGGCCTGTTCGTTCTTTGCCTCGTCGTATTCGCTGTTCTCGGACAGGTCGCCGAAGGACAGAGCCACTTTAATTTTTTCTGCAATTTCTTTTCGTTTGACACTTTTGAGCTCTTCCAGCTCCTGCTCCAGCTTTTCCAGGCCCTCCTGGGTCAAGATCACCTGTTTTCCTGCCATAACTCTTACCACCTTTTATGATCGCCCCGCCCGCGGCGCGGCGTTTTGAAAAATGCGTACATTTCTTTTTATTATAATGATGCCGCCGCCCCGTGTCAACACTTGCCAGGCCGCTGGGGAAAAATCCCTGTAGGTGTTACAATGATGAGTGACAAAGTAGAGATAAAAAAAGGTAGCAAATAGGAAAGACCTGTAGTAAGGTTAAGT
>PPYE01776214.1_pt1 | contig 46586 bp, 47 predicted proteins | sample 1559881 | NCBI WGS metagenome assembly PPYE01 (sample SAMN08240022, study PRJNA423297) | Human gut metagenome, whole genome shotgun sequencing project.
GCAGGCCGGAGAAGACCTCTCCGGCCTTATTTTTTTACAACAGGAGGATCGCTCACATGGACACTCAAAACACAAGCCGTCAGCTTCGCTACCTTGAAGAAGTCCGTATTCCCCTGCACCGTGCAGGCTTTGAAACCCTGCCGTTGGAGGGAGAGCAGTTGCCTGTCCTTTGGAACGGCGCACCTCTCTGCCGCATCACCGGCAAGGGCAGCGTGTTCTATCGCCGGGAAGATGCGGACACGCCCCAGGCAGAGGATGCCCTGTTTCGCGTCGAGGACATCGCCGCGAAGACGCTGGAGTATATGACCGCTATGGAAACCGCGCCGCAGCTCAAAGCCAGCGGACTGGATGGCGACTACCGTATCCTCGCTGACTTCGGCGGCACGGTGCTGGCAGGCACTCCGAGCAAATACGGCGTTCAATTCGTCACATGGGATTGGGACTATGACCGCACGGGTGTGGTACACGGACACTACTTCATGGAGAAATATGACGAAGCCAAGCAGGACTTCGCCACACGCTCAGGACTTATCCAAAAGGAACAGCTTTTCAGCCCGGAACAGCTGACTGAGATATTCCGCTGCTGCGCCGATTCCGTGGATGAGGACTTCTTTGAGCTTACGGATATGCAGGAAGAAATGATCCGCGGAATCCAGCAGCAGATCAGGGTGTGCGTACCGGATCTGGACGAGCGCGTCCGTCAGCAGGAGGAAGCATTGGAACAAGCCTCGCAGGAGCAGACAATGTAATACGACATGGCATGAGCCGGAGTTTTAGCAATAAGACTCCGGCCCTTTTTTATTTCCAGAAAGGAGAGGGATTATTTGGCGCGATACTTTATGAAGTTCACACCCCTGTTCGCCGTAGAGGTGCAGATGATGACGCCACCCCGTCATCAGCCTCGCAGAAGCGGACGCATCCACAGCAGCTTTCGCTACAGTGCCGACGATGTACGCTGCAAAGACTGCACGAGATATGACAGCGGGCACCCCTGTCACCTGAATGAGTGCGTCTGTCTGGAGGAGCGCATCGAGGCCGGCGCGGTGGAGCTGAACGCTCTGGCGCGGGAGTGCTTCGGCGGGATGATGTTCCGCCCGCTGCAAAGACGGCTGCGAGATGAGCTGAACCGACAGCCCTTTCGCTTCTTCCTCAGTGCCGCCCACAAAGAGCGATGGACGCATTGGAAAAATCGCTGCTACGGCATGTCCAAGCGCAATGCGGCTGCGCTGTTTCTGCTTACCGCCGATGAGGGGCTTTGGCAAAGAGTCCTATGGCATTTCGACAGCAGCGGCTTCGACTTCCCCGCCATTCGCCTCTCCGGTATTCACCCGGAGCTGTACAGCATTTATCAGGCGGCGAAGACCATTTCCGTTGGCGGTGACAACATCGTCATAGAAGACCTTGCTTTTTCCGAGCTGGTCAGTGACAGGGCCTTCCGGCTCATCCTCGGAGCACTCCTGCTGTGCAGGTATGGCGAGGTGGTCTTAAATCTGGAAAGAAAAACGGAGGAGATAACATGATGATTCGAGCGGTTCTCGGTAACCCCAATCACCCAGAATACGGCGTGGCGACCATCCCGTTCCCCATCCCCCGCGACCAGTACGCGCACTGCGTGGAGCTGCTGGAGGCGTTGGAGATCGGCGATGCGGTCAAAGCCGACTGCAAGGTGGAGAGGATCGACAGCTTCTACACCGTCCTCAAGCGCACGGAAATGCTTACAGTCAATGTGGAGGAGCTGAACTACCTCGCCAAGAGACTGGACAGCTTCGACACCGGCGAGGCCGCACAGTTTCAGGCGATGGCCCACAAGCTGGAGCTATTCGAGCTGAAGGATCTCATCAACCTGACCTTCTGCTGCCAACAGGCCACAGTCATTACCGACTTTTCCGACCTCGCCGCCATCGGCCGCGACCATTATATGAACCTGCACGGCGGCAGCGCAAGTGTGGATGAGCTGAACAAACTGGACGGCAAGGGAACCGCACGGCAGCTCATTGAAAGCGGCAGCGGCACGATCACACCCTACGGTGTGGTCTACGACAACGGCATGAAGCTGGAACAGGTCTACGATGGCCGTTTCTTCCCCTGCTATTACTACGAGCCGAACACCATCACCGTTGCGGTGACCTCCAAAAGTGAGCCGGAGGACACCAATCACATCACATGGCTGTTCCTCCCCATGGTCCAGGAGGAGGTCGACCGCGCTCTCCTTCGTGGGGGCATCACAGACTCCGCCGATGTTCGCCTGCGGCTGGAGGACAGCCAGCTCCCCAATGAGGTGGATGTCCTTCTGGATATGGAGTACGAAACCCTCTCCGACCTCAACGAACTGGCAGAGGCAACGGATGGGTTATCAAAAGCGGATATGGAAAAGCTGGGCGCCGTGGTCATGCTGGCAAAGCCAAAGTCCGCGGCACAGATTAAAAACCTTGCGGAAAGCCTCGATCTGTTTGACTTTGCCCCCGGCGCACACTCTCCCGCCGAGTACGGCAAGTACATGATCCGCCAGTCCGGTCATTTCGACTATGACGAAAATCTCGACGCTTTTTATGACTATGAAAAGTACGGCACGGAGCGCATGAACGCGGAGGACGGGATGTTCACCGACCGGGGTTACATCGCCTATAAGGGCTATTACAGTATGGAGGAAGTAATGAACGGCAGCCAGAGCAGCCACATGGAGATGGGAGGTTTTTCACGATGATTCTTTATCTGACTCACGGCAATGGCGAGGAAAGCATCCCTCTTAAATTGCCTGCATCCTCTTCTCAGGTGGATGAGATCGACATTCGGCTGGACGATATCTGTTCAGGAGAAGGAAATTTCCGCATTTCAGATGTAAAGAGCTCTGTAAAGGGGCTCTGGCAGTTTATCCGAAGCGCAGACCTTCTTGATCCGGAAGACTTGGAAAAGCTGAATCGACTCTCAAGGCAGATCGACGCAATGAGCGAAAAGGAACATCAGATATTTGCCGGCGCACTGTTGAGCGAATGTATCAGCAATCTCGACGATGTGCTGCAAACGGTTGGGCGCATCGGACAGTACGGAATGATCCCGGAGGTGACCTGTGACCGGGAACTTGGCTGGTATTTGGTGGAGCATGGCAAAATCGACTGCCCGGAGCATCTCAAGCCGTATTTGGACTATGTTGGCATCGGCGCGGAGTTTTACAGCAATTGCGGCGGCGCGTACACCTTGGATGGGTATGTAGTTCGAAAAGAACATCTGTCGAACCATTCCCAAGTGCCGGAGCCTTGGCGCAATGAAAATCGAGATGAAATGCTCCGCATGACATTGCGCGTCGATGGAAAGCCGGACTACATCCTCGTCCTCCCCGCTGATGAGGAATATCTCGATGCTGTGAAGGCTTACCTTGATATCGACGTTTTCGCGGATGCGATGCTTCGTGATATTCGTTTCAAGGTGCCATACATCGGTGAGCTGATCCGTGATACGGATTGCCCCGCCGTGGAGGATTACAACGATTTTGCCGAAGCCTTGGAGGATATCTGGCAGCAGGACGGGATGCTCCTGACCTACGCCGCCGTGCTGGAGGCAGAGAAGCCGGATACGCTGCGCGGAGCCTGTGAACTCTTGCAAAATCTGGACAACTATCAGCGCATCACGGAGGGCGCCTATGGGTACGGTCAGCATCGATTGCAGGAAACGCTGGGGCTGGATGATGAAGCCATCTATGAGCTGGACGGCTACATGGATTTTGAGAAATACGGTCAGGACTGCATGAAAAACGACTGCGTGACAAAAACAGAGTTCGGCCTGCTGCGCCGCTTGGACCCGCCCTTTCCGGAGCAACGGCAGGGGCAGCAAATGTTTCAGTAGACTTTGCGGCAGATGTGTAGTATGTTTGCCGTTACCAAAATAGGAAAGGAAGGAAACCCAAATGGCTGTAAACGCAAGAACAGAGGAATTCCAACACATTGAAGTATTTGATAAGCCCGCGCTGTTCACCAACGGGCGCATCGCCCGTGATACCGTGCCGGAGGGCTGGTACTGCTATGACATTCGCGGCTCTGACGATGATCCCGGCGAGCTGTGCTACATGGAAGAAAATGTTGTGGTCAACCACGCAGGCTCGGTGCTGATGCCGGAAAAGCTGGCGATGCCTAAGTCTGGGCGGCTGGATGTGCGGGATGAGCTCGGTTTTCTCGATGAAGGCAACATGACGCTCCGTGAGTTCTGCGAAGCACATCAGCTCCCCTGTCCCGCAGAGAACATGAAATTTCATATCCGTCCTGCCCGCCCGGAGGAGGCGGGCTTATTTTATACCCCGCACCCCGAAGAAGATAAACGGCTGGGTACCGTTGGCCATGTCCGCATGGATTTCGGGCGCAGCGGCAACGAGTTCTGGCATACATGGTGGCCCCGTGGCCCGGAGGAGCTGAATAGCCCCGCATTCAAGCTGGAGCTGCAGGAGGTCGTGGACACGCTGCGGGAGAGTGTACTGAAAAACCGCTTCGCTATGGAGCGCTTCTGTTATGATCACGGCGGCAAAATCGACGGCGGCTATGTACAGAACTACGGCTACGTCGTGGAAACGGAGCATTATCGCTACTGCCTGCGCTGTAACCCGTCCCCTGGAGATTATAACTGCTATCTCTTATGTGCTCAAGCACATAACAGATAATATGTGACGAGTTTGTCACGAGGGCGGTGGTAGGCGGAATGACTTGAAATAAGGGATTTTTTCATAAAAACACCTCACATAATATTTATTTTTTCTTTCTCAAATAATCCGGGATCGCATCGTGGGAGATTTCATTCAAATCCACATTCAACACCTTGGGTATACTTCTGTTGCGGAGGACACTATTCAGCATGGATTGACTTACTGTGGCGTATATTTCTGTCGTTTGGACAGAGACATGTCCTAAAAAGTCGCGAATGTAAACTAATTCTGTGCCAGCCTCCAGCAAATGAACTGCTTTGCTATGTCTAAAACTGTGCGGTGAATACGAAGATTCATTGAATAAATCCGGGCGTATGTTCTTTGCTCTGGAAATGTATTTGCAAATAACGTTTCGGATACAGGCTGGGGTAATTGGTTCGCCGCGCTGATTTAAAAATAAAGGAGCATCTTTTTCTGCAGTTCCGAATTTGCGCTCAGCAATGAACTGCTGAAGAATCCTTGTGGGCCGGTTCATAAGAGGTACAACACGGCTTTTGCCGCCTTTACCGTGCAAAAGCACACTTGCGGGATTGCTAAATCGAATGTCTCCAACTCGTATGCCGCATAACTCCTGTGCCCTGGCTCCACTGTCGTATAAAAGACTCAGCAGTACGATGTCCCGTCGTTCCAGAGGTTTTCTGGGGTCTGGCATTTGCAGCAGGACTCTCAATTCCTCCACGGAAAAGTATGAAAAAATATGGCGAGGAGTCTTTTTCGGAGGAATACTTGCTATATTGGAGCAAATCTTTAATGCGGAGATACTGCGCTGAGAAGCATATTTGAAAAAAGCGGAAATAGCCGAAAGCCTTTGGTTTCGGGTTGAGGGACTGCAGTTACGGTGGGTTTCCAACCAATTCAAGAAGGATAAGATCACCTTGTCGGAAAAGTGTTTGTAGTCCAGCAAGTATGGTTTTATGTGCTGCTGTTCCGCCATATACTCCAGCAGAAGGCGGAAAGTATCTTGGTACGAGGCAATCGTGTTAGGGCTATAGTTGCGAACATTAGGAAGATACTCATCAAAATACGTCCCAAGGTGTTGAGAAAATGACGTTGTTTTCATGGTAGTACCTCCGGGAATATGTCACCCGTATCTTTTTCCGCACAATCCACTATGTGTTCGTAACATTCGGGCGTGAGGCGAAGATACAATTCCGTTCCATAAATATCTGTATGCCCCATATAAGTTGAAAGAATTGGTACGGAATAGAAACGATCTATTCCTCGTTTGCTCTGTAACTGTAATGTGTGTACCGCAAATGTATGCCGAAGACAGTGGACACAGACACCCCTCAACTGTTTAGGGTACGGATGACGGTCAATACCGGCAATTTCAAGAGCCCTCCTTAACCAAATATAGGGGGTAAGAGTTGAAAGAGGTTGTTTTTTGTGATTATAAAAAAAGAAATCCTCGGAATTAGGAAATGGATGCGCAATACTATGATATGTACGGCAAACATCAATCAGCGAGTTACTCATGGGAACCAACCGGTCTTTGTTTCCTTTGGCAGCCCTGATTAAAAGAGTTCCCTCTGTCCAGTCAATATCTTTATTTTGGAGAGAAACTGCTTCGCCAACCCTCAAACCGCAACCATAAAGCATCCTAACCATAACCGGGAGCCAAACTTCTGCTTTTGTCAAACTGCGTCTCGCGGGAATATTGTCGCATGCCTCAAATAATCGTTTCATTTCCTCGGATGTGAAAACATACGGAGTATAGTTGCGTTTTATTTGTAAAGGTGGTGGGATATACGCTTTATAACCCAATCCGGTGAGGTAGTGTGCAAATTGCCGGTAAACACTGACATAATGCGCTTTTGTGTTTCCACCAACATTCAAAGAATTAATCCATGCATCTACGATAATTCCATCCAGTTTCTTTTTCACCATTCCACTTTGTATCAAATAGTCATCCAGACTTTTTAATACGCGTCGTTCCTCAAGACCGTTGCTGCCGCCAGAAATTCTATATTGCAGAAAACCATTAAACTCTGCTGCAAAGTAGCTGGTATATTCAAAAGTTTTTTTCTTACGCATGTCCAGACTCCTTTATAAGCCGTTCAAAGTTTCCAGAAGGTGGAGGCACTTCCAATGCGCAATCTCTCAAACGGGAGATATCGATTTTGGTATAGTACTTAGTTGCGTTAGGGCTGCTATGCCCCAGTGCTTTCTGAATAACAGGATAGTGAATGCCTTCTTTTAAAAGTGAACTGGCAAGGCTGGAGCGCAAGGTATGTGCGCCTTTCTTTTTCCCATCTGTATTGATCCCATTCTCCTCTAAGAGTTTCCGCAACTCGTAATCCAGCGTCGAGTTGCGCAGAGGATAATACGGAGCTTTATGACGCAAAAAGATAAAAGAAAGGTCACTTTGAGGGCGGGCTGCAATGTACCGATTTATTGCGTCTTCAATTTCTGGTAAGAGCGGCAGTACGAGTGGGATGCCAGTCTTCATCTGGACAATGGAGATTGTCTTCTTGACCCAATCTATATCAGAGAACTTCAATTCGCAGGCATCAGTGTTCCTCAGTCCCAGCCTGGCGCAAATAAGTAATACTGCATATGTACGTTTGCCACTCTGCGTAGTACGGTCGATAGATGCCAAACAGGTTTCAATATCATCTGTACTGTAAACGGTAGGTACGCCTCTATGACGTCGAATTTTTGGAACAAAACAACTCAGATTAGTGGGCATCCACCCATTTTCCGCAGCAAAGCTAAGGAACTCGCGGATTGTACTGCGAAAGTGGTTCTGGTCTGTGGACGCTTCAAACGCAGCAGCTATATGATTAATACTGATATCCTCCAACTTTTTCGCGTTTTGTGTCTCAATAAATGAGAGAAACAGTGACAATATACGCAGCCGAGTCCTAACATCATATGTGTTCTTTAGCCGCCGTTTAAGCCGTTCCTCAAAGAACGGAATTACCCAGTCAAAGCAAGACGATTTCAAGTGATAGCCGTTTTCCAAATGCCTCAAACGGATATCTTGACCTTTGGCAATATCGTCCAGTTTATTCAGCGCAATCCTATACTGCTCCATGAAACGAGGTCCTCGGTAGGCTGATAGTTTTTCCTTTTCCTCTAAAAAAGATCTCGCCAGAACTTTTGAATAGCTGTTTTCGCCTTGTGTTAGGGCATACTCGTAAAATTGTGAGTATGCCCTTTCATACCGTTCGATGGTATTTTTTGCATTGCCCCGTCTTTTCATTTCAGACAGTACGGCATCAACCATTGATTCTAATGAGCAAGCTTGCTTCATACTGCATCACTCCTTTGAAAATTTTACTGTATCAGCGACTATTTTCATTATCCCAAGGTGTGCGCAGACAGACAAGCGCAAAATATTATGTGAGGTGTTTTTATGAAAAAATCCCTTATTTCAAGTCATTTCGCCCACCACCGCCCTCGTGACAAACTCGTCACATATTACTGTACGGCCTATGATCTGGATGTCCAGCGGCAGAACATGGCGCGGGACAAGCCGCTGGCGGGCCGCGTTACTTATGCCAACGGCGATGCACAGGAGTTTACCGATGCCGAAGCCTTTCTCAAATGCATCCGTGATGAACTTCCGTACCGGCCGACCACAGGCTTCCGTTATGAGGTGCTGACCGACGATCCCAGCGTCCGCAAGCAGGTGGATGACATGATCTTCGACTTCTACGGCGAGGAAGACCCTTGCCGGCAGGAGGATCACGAGCCTCGACCCGAACAGGGCATGACCTTCGGAGGAATGTAATGGACGCTTCAAAAAAGCAGCGAGAGCCGGTCGCTTTCAAAAGCCTTGCCGAGCTGAAGCGGTTCATCCGACCCGGTGTGGAATTTAAGACCGTCAGCCACGCAAATCACGCGGATATGGTGGGGCTGACCCGTGTGGTGACCACGGTGCAGACGGTGGGCTTCTATTCCAAGATCAAGGATCAGGCGGAGCATCCCTTCTCCACCTGCAACCACGGCAAGGGCTTCTACACCGATTTTGGGAAAGCCGGCAATTACATCTTTGATGGTACGACGGTCAGGGTGAAGGATTCCCGAAAGCAAGATCGCGGCGTGATCTACCAGCTGGAGTTTTACGACAGAGAGCAAAACATGGAGGAAACGATGATGGACAGAAAAATGGTGGATTTTATCAGGGAACAGTATCCCCCCGGCACCCGCATCCGGCTGAACGCGATGGACGATCCCCATCATCCCATTCTTCCCGGCACCGAGGGCGAAGTGGACTTCGTGGATGATGAGGGGCAAATTTTTATGAAGTGGGACAATGGCCGCACGCTGCCGCTCGCCCCCGGCGAGGACAGCTTCACCGTGCTGCCGCCCAAACTGACCAGCCTCAAGCTGTATATGCCCCTGACCGCCGATCTCTACGAGCGGAACGAGTACGGTGATTTCGACGACAGCAGCACATTGCTGGAGGGCCGTGAGCTGCGCGGCTATCAGGATCAGATCACGGCAGCACTGGTGAAAAACCGGATGCCGGAGGAAACCGAGCGCGGCATCATGCATTGGTATGATGAAGCCGACAGCGTTGACCGCAAGGTGCGCTCTGCCGTCTTCGCCGTGGAGGTGCGTGACCGGCAGCTCTGGGGCGTGGCGGAGTGCTGTGTCGCCGGGGAATTATCGGACACAGATCTGGAAGCCTTAAAGGAATACCTCACTGGTCAGGCATCGGACGGCTGGGGCGAGGGTTTTGAGCAGCGGGATATCCTTGTGGATGACGGCTGTGAATTGTATGTCCACTTTTGGAACTCGGACGAGTGGAGCATCCAAACGGAACAGGAGCTTTTTTCTCCCAAGCTGGCAGAGGGGCTGCCGGAGCTGTGCTTCTCCACCCTCCCCGGCACCGGTGAGCTCATCTGCATCAAGCGCGGCGAGCGCGGCTACTATCCCAGCGACTGGAACACAAACGATCCAGCGCATAACCGTGAGATAGCGGACTATAACAACGAGCGGCTGGGCGTTACCCCCGCACAGGAAAAAGCCATGAAAACGGGTTCCATGTTCGGCTGGGGCGTCCCCGGCGCAGACCCTGCCTGCTATGAACAGCAGCCGGAGATGGGAGGGATGACCCTTGGGTAAGAGAATACTGCGTTTGTATCTCGCTAAAAACGATACGCCGTATAGCGCAGCCTATGCCAAGCTGGAGCTGCCCGCCTCCCCGTGGGAGCTGTGGGACGCCATGGAAAAGGTGCGGCTTCAGACAGACGATATCCTGTACATGGAGATCGAAGACTACTTTGCCTTTGAGTATCTCTCGCCCCACTTGGATGGATTAGACATCAGTCTCAACGAGCTCAACGACCTCGCCGCACAGCTTGCGGCATTGGACGAGGTACAAGGGATCGCCTTTGAGGGGATGTTCTCCATAGCGGTGCAGAGAAAAGTAACCGCCAACGGCGGCATCATCACGCTGCAGGATCTGCGGGATCTGGCGGTCAGCGCAAAAACCGACTGTTACCATGTGGTGGATGCCGCAGACGATGCTGCCCTCGGCCGGTTTTACGCAGAAAACGATTTTATTCCCGAACTGGATGGCGTGTCGGATGCTGTATTTCCGATGCTGGACTTCGCCGGCATCGGAAGAATGATGCGTCAAGGGGAAAACGGTATCTTTGTTGGAAGCCTTTATGTACTGCGCGACGGCGAGCTGACCACTGCACCGCCCGTCCAAAAGACGCTGCCGGAAAAGCCGGGATACCTCTTTCGGCTCACGCTTGGACTGCATCCCGATATTGGCGATGCGCGCACGGTGACGCTGGATCTTCCCGCAGCAGAGGCGGAGCTGCTGGACGCACAGGAACAGCTCGGTGTGGAGGGCTGGGAGGGCGTCACAGTCATTGATTATGACGGGATCATCCCCTATGCGGCGGAATTCACCGACCTGCCCATGGAGCTGGAGGATTTTAATGCCTTCACCAAGGCCGCGCGGGACATTCCGAGATCCGAGGTGCCAAAGCTGAAGGCTCTGCTGGAGCAGTTCGAGGTGCAGGACATCGAAACGGCGATACTCCTAACGGAGCATCTGGCCGATTACATCCTCACGCCGGGGATCAGCTCACCGCAGGAGGCGGCGCTGGATCAGCTCTGTTTCATCATGGACCGTGAAGAAGCCGTTCGGCTGATCCCGTATGTGAACCTCTTCAACTACGGCGAGACAGTCATCCATGCGGACAACGCCGCCCTCACATCCTACGGGCTGCTGCACCGCGCGGACTATGAACCAATGCTCTCACCCATACAGCAAAAACAGGAAAAGGAGATGACGATGCAATGACCAGGGAACAGATCCAACATGAAGGCGACCGGCCGCTGCCATGTGCAGCACAGGAGGCATTCCGATGCAGACCGGATGCTATGAGCGATGACGAAAAGACGATCCTCTCCGCCATGGCCCTGCAAAAGGGCGAGGCGGAGGCTGCGGAGATTTTCAGAGAGTCGCCGGAGCATCTGCGTGATTACACGATCCTCAAGGGCGTCAACAGCTACGCCGCGCTGGGCAGGTACTACCTCGCCAATGAGACTACCGTCCCGGAGGAGCTGTACGAATACATGGATCTTGGCGCGCTGGGCTGCCGCTATGAGGACGAGCATCCAGGCGTGTTCATCGGCAGTGATTATGTGTGCTACCCTGCGGAGGAACAGAATCTTACCATGGAAATGCAGTAGCTGACCATATCTTAACCACGCCAGCTGCGCGGATAAGAACTACACCAAGGGGCCGTATTCCCGGATGGGGAAAAGCGGCCCCTTCTTTTTTGCGCTGATTTGACCTCCTGCTCCGGGATAACGGACCCGGAAAGGAGGAACTGTGCAGATCAACAAAGCCCTTGCAGAGTATCTTGAACTCTACCACAAGGGCGAGGCAAACGCCGTCACCAGCCGGGAGCTGGAGTGTGCCTTCCGAATGCGCGGCTCCGAGCTGCGCCGGGAGATCAACGCCCTGCGGGGCGACGGCATCCCCATCTGCAGCTTTGACGGCGGCTACTACTATGCCGCCACCGAGGAGGAGCTGCGGCGCACCATCCGGCAGCTCCGCAGCCGGATCAAGAAAATCGCATTTGCGGAGCGAGGCCTGTCCCGCACCTTGCCTGACTATGAGGACACCGGTCAGCTCTCCCTCCCGCTGGAGGGAGGTGACACTTCTTGAACAGCTTTATTCCCTGGGTGGGCGGCAAGGGCAAGCTGCTGTGGATCATCAATAAGCTGATGCCGGACCGCTACACCCGCTTCGTCGATGTGTTTGGCGGCAGCGGCACGGTGACCATGTGCCGTCCTATCCAGCGCGGCTGCATGGAGGTCTACAACGACTTCAACGGCAATCTCACCAACCTGTTCTGCTGCGTGAAGAACCGCCCCATGGCACTGCTGGCGGAGCTTGGCTTCCTGCCGCTGAACACGCGGGATGACTTCAATGTCCTCTATAAATTCTTCTCCAAGGGCGAGTTCACGGACGACTACCTGCAGGAGGAGATGGATCTGACGGAGGTCTACTTGAAGCCCCCCGACGCCGAGGCCATCCGCGCCCTTATGCTGGAGCGCGCGCCCCGCGGGAGCATCCGACGCGCGGCGGACTTCTTCAAGCTTATCCGCTACAGCTTCAGCGGCGGTGCCAAGTCCTTCGGCGGCAAGCCCTGCGACATCCGCCGTTTCTTTCACCTGATCTGGGAATGCTCCCGCAGGCTGGCGAATGTCATCGTGGAGAATAAGGACTTCGAGGAGGTCATCCGTCAGTACGACCGGGCAGGCGCCGTGATCTACTGTGACCCGCCCTACTACAAGGCGGAGGGCTGCTACGAGGTGGAGTTTCCCCCGGAGGATCATCGGCGGCTCCATGATGTACTGGTCACCTGTGAAGGATACTTCATCGTTTCCTACAACTACCAGGACTACATCTGCGAGATCTATCAGGATTGCTATATCTTCCGCACCTCCCGTCCCAACAGCATGTCCCAGACGGCAGGCAGCGAATATGAGGAGATCGTCATCACCAATTATGACCCCCGCAAAGCCTGCTGGCAGCTCTCCATGGATAGTCTGCTGGGCGGCGATGGCGACACCCGCTACGAGCTGATCCATGAGCCGGAGCATCCCTTAAAAATCTGAACAATAAAAGGAGAAGCAGCATGAAATTTGTAAAATACAACGACAACAAGAGCGTCACCATCCCGCCCGCCGTTCTGACCGTCTGCGGGCTGGACGATGAGGGGAAGCTGGAAATGGCCGGTGCCAAGGGCGCGGTCATTTTGTCAAAGAGCGAGATGACCGCCATGGAGATGGTGCACACGATCCTCGCCCTGACGGACCGCGCCGGTCAGCTGATGCGGGAGCTGACGGACCTTTGCGGCAGCTGCGAGGGCTGCACCGATGGGCACTGCACCTTCCGCGACGCGGACATCGATGAGCTGATCCGCCCCGCTGTCACCGTTCCTGATTGGGCCAGAGAGGAAGCGGACATCGCGCCCGACGCCAAGCTGGACTGCCATGTAGACGAGGGCTCCGGTGTGATCACCGTGTGCGAGACATTTTACGACCACGACCTCTCCGATATTCCCGCCGAGCTGCTGGAGGCCCTGCGCAAGTCCGGCTGCTGCCTGTCCGTACTGGAGGATATGCTGATGGACGACGATGTCATCTACGATAAGTGATACCGTGGGCATTCAAAGAAGAAACGAGGCGAGAGATCCAAATGAATGAAACCTATCTCTATCCCTACTCGGCGAAGGAGGCCAGAGAACGAAATGAGCTTTCGCTCTGGAGGGAAAGCCATCGCGCCAACATCGCCTGCCGGGAAGCCATCGAGGATGCCATCCGCCGGAGCTTCGACGGGATGTACCTGAACGAGGACTGCCTCGCGCCGGTGCTGACGGCATACGGCTACAAGCGTACTGCGTGGGTGCTTGCAAATACCCTGCATGAACTCAAGTGGGACGGGCGCTTCAGCCCCGCCAATAAGCAGTGGGCTGAGCGGCACTACATTCCGCAGGATGAGCGTCACAATGCCGAGATCACTGTTCGGAGCCACCCCGCCGTGCTGGATGGCTTCGTCAGTCTCTACCGCAAGGCGGTGCAGGCGTTAAATCTCTTCGGTGCGGAGCATTGCGTCGGTGACCGCGCCGAGCAGGACTTCACCGGCAAGGTGCTGGTGCTGTCGCCGGATACGCTGAAGGAATCCTGCTGGAGTCAGGCGGATCAACTCTGGTATGCTCGGAGCGGCTTTGGATGCGAGCCGCATTCCAGTGGTCGAGCAGTCTTTGCCACCTGCCTCTCGGACGGAGAAACAGCCAGATGGAACAGGGAGGATTTCATCGGTGTGCTGGACGAAAAATGCCTGCCGGACTGGGCGCGGGAGAAGCTCATGGAGCTGACCGCACCCCAGCAGGAGGCGTCGGCTGCAGGTGAGATGAAGCTGGAATGATCGGAGGTGAAATAAGTGCAGCGCATCTTCATTGATAACCATGACCGCATCCTCTATTACAGCAATCCTGCCGGATACATCGCGGGAAAGGAGGCGGTGGTGGACACCATGTTCCAAACGCAGGAGCTGGAGCGTTTTCTGCAAAAGCAGGCAATTCCCATCCGCTGGGAGGACGGTGTCTATGACCGCCTCCTGCTGGGGCAGAGGGGCGGCCGCTTCGACCCGGAGGCTCCGCCCCTGAAAAGCTGCCGTGTGTGGCAGCTCATGCGGGACAGCCCCATCAATATGCGCTTCATCCCGTATGAAGCCCTGCTGGAGCGTTTCGGACAGCCCGACCGTAAGCACTACGAAACAGTCTATGACTGTCTGGTCGGGACCAATGACCCGGAGGAGATCTACACGCTCTTCCGCAACCCGGTTCCCGGCTACGACGGCAGACCCATCGGCATCTCGGATGTGCTGGAGCTGTACGACGCCGACGGCAGCGAGTTCTACTACTGCGACCGTGTCGGCTTCCGGCAGATAGAGTTTGCACCCCAGCAGGAAATGAATCTGTGTCCGTGAACTGAGCACCCGGCCGGGTGCTTTTTTCATATCCAAATCAGAATCAGAAAAGGAGGAATCCCAATGCCCAAAGCCCAAACCAAGGCAACAGCTCCCACCCCTGCACCGGATACCCCGCTCCCCGTGGAGTACGCCGTGCGCATCTATCCCGTGAAGGACAGCAAGTACACTCTCGCCAACGCCAATGTGGACATCAACGGCGTATTCGCCATTCGCGGCGTGAAGGTCATCCGCGGCGAGAAAGGGCCCTTTGTCGCCATGCCGCAGTACAAGGACAGCCATGGGGACTATCACGACATCTGCTTCCCCTGCACGAAGGAGGCTCGCCAGCAGTTCAACGATGCGGTGCTGAACGCCTACGAGCAGTCGCTCCGGCAGGCCCAGCAGCCGGACAATGCTCCCGCCGCGGAGCAGGTCATGTAAGTCACCCACAACATAAAACATATAACTTGGAGGAAATTATCACATGAAGAAGATTATTAAGAACACCGCCAATTCCATCCGCACCAAGGCCATCCGCCTTGCCGCCACCCACCGCTCCGGTGAGGGCTACATCGACACCGCCGTCAAGATCCTCATCGCCGTGGTGCTGGGCGCGCTGCTGCTGGCGGGCCTCTACGCTTTGTTCGGCGATGTGGTCATGCCCACCCTGAACCAGCGCATCAAGGATATGTTCAACTATGCCGGCGCGCTGGGCGGCTGATCCGTGGCATCCGTCCTGCAGGGGACGCTGTTCCTCATCGGACTTATGAGTGCGGCATGGACGGATCTCCGGCGCAGGCAGATCTATGACCTTTCCGGTATCATTATCGCAGGGGCGGGGCTGATTTCCTTCAGCCCCGCCCAGCTTCTCGGCCTGGCGCTGGCCGTCCCATTTTGGCTGGCAAGCCGGAGAGGACGCGGCGGCATGGGAGATGCGTTCCTCATCGCCGCCTCCGGTTTTCTGCTGGGCTTTCTGCGCGGAGTCGCCGGACTGGTGCTGGCACTGGTGCTGTACTGCCTTTTCTACCTTGCAATAGCCGCCCTGCACAAGATCCGCAGGCAAGAGCGCCCACCGGAGAGCTATCCATTCGCGCCATTTCTTGCAGCGGGCTTCTTTACCGCATATATCATCTAAGAATAAGGAGGACTTGCTCCATGAGTATTTTCAAAAACCGCACGGTCATCGGCGTCATCTGCATTCTGCTGGCGTTGGTGATCTGCTTCGGCATCACGCCGCTGTTCAATCAGAGCATCAGCCAGAAGGCGGAGATCGTCCGTGTGACGAAGGACATTCACGCCGGCGAGCTCATCACCCAGGACATGGTCACCACGGCCGAGGTCGGCTCCTACAATCTCCCCTCCGGCCTTATGACCGCGAAAGACAATGTGGTGGGCAAATACGCCAAGGCGGATCTTGCCGTTGGCGATTATATTCTCGCCGCCAAGCTCTCGGACGCGCCTGCCGCCGAGAATGCGTATCTCTATAATCTGGATGGCACGAAGCAGGCCATCTCCGTCACCATCAAGAGCTTCGCCACAGGACTGTCCGGTAAGCTCCAGAGCGGCGACATCGTATCGGTCATCGTGGCGGACTACCCGGAGGACGGCGAAACCACCATCCCCGCCGAGCTGCAGTATGTGGAGATCATCAGCGTTACCGCCAGCACCGGCTATGACGCCAATACCGGTGAAGCAAAGGGTGACGAGAAGGAGCTGCCCTCTACCGTGACCTTCCTCGCTCTGCCGGAGCAGGCCAAGGTGCTGGCGGAGTTGGAGCAGGTCGCCAAGCTCCATTTAGCGCTCGTCTACCGCGGCACGGCAGACGGCGCAAAGCAGTTCATTGAGGCGCAGGATGCACTCATCGAGGAGCTGTACGCAGAGCCGGAGGAAGATCCCATTGAGGAGGGCGAAGCTGCCGACTCCGCCGCAGAAATGCCGGAGAGTGAGGTGACAGGATGAATTTCAGAAAGGCCAGCATTTTTCAGCGCGACACAGAGAAGCCGGAGGAGCAGAATGACAGCGGCGGTATGCTGGCGGTCTGGGGCAGTCCCGGCAGCGGAAAGACGGTAACGGCGGCGAAGATCGCAAAAACGCTCTCCGCCAGGAAGAAAAATGTCATCCTTCTGCTCTGTGACATGGCCGCACCCATGCTGCCGTGCATCTGTCCCGCGGACGCTCTGGAGAGCAATGGCTCTCTTGCCGGCGTCCTGGCAGCCGCCCGTATCAGCGAGAACCTCATCAAGCATAACCTTGTCACCTTTAAGCGCAACAGCTGCCTTGCGGTATTGGGGCTGCTCGAACGGCAGAACGAGTACAGCACTCCGCCCTTTACGCAGAAGCAGGTGGTAGAGCTGCTGGACGGCCTGCGTCAGATCGCGCCCTATGTCATCGTGGACTGCGGCAGCTACATCGCCAACGATATTCTCTCCGCCGTGGCGCTGATGGAGGCGGACAGTATCCTGCGCCTTGCCAACTGTGACCCCAAAAGCGTCAACTACTTCGCAAGTCAGCTCCCTCTGCTGGACGGGCCCGAGTGGGACATGGACAAGCAGTATAAGGTGGCATCCAACGTGAAGCCCTACCAGGCAGCGGACCACATCGGCAAGGTGCTGGGCGACACGGCCTTCGTGCTGCCCTATTCGCAGGAGCTGGAGGAGCAGTATCTGGCGGGCAATCTGCTTGCCGACCTCGCCCTCAAGGACAGCCGACCCTTCCGCAAGGAGTTAGAGCGTATCATCGCGGAGGTGTTTTAATATGGCTCTTGGCGAAAAGCGAAACGGCTCGGTCTTTGCCACAGCTGCGCAGCGGCGGGACGCGGCGGAATATCAGGCCGCCTCGGAGCCGGAGATTGTCCCCGTCGTGGTGGACGACACGCCGCAGCGGACACTGAGCACCGACATTGGCGCCCTCGGGCGGGCGCACAACCTGTTCTTTACCCCGTCGGCAGAGGGCAGGGACTTCAATTCCGTGCTGCAGGAGGTGCAGGAGTACATCTCCGGCGCCTACGCCGCACTCATCACTGAAGGCGGCGAGGACTCCAAGGAACAGCTCATGCGTTACATCACCAAGTACCTGCAGGACCGGCGTATCGCCATAGCAGGCATGACGCAGACGGAGCTGGTGGACGCCATCTATTCCGAGATGGCGGAGTTCGGCTTCCTGACCCGCTATATCTACGCCGACGGCATTGAGGAGATCAACATCAACTCGTGGCGGGATATCGAGGTGCAGTATTCGGACGGTCGAAGCGAAAAGCTCACGGAACACTTCGATTCGCCGGAACACGCGCTTGCCGTCATCCGGCGAATGCTCCACGCCTCCGGTATGGTGCTGGACAACGCCAGCCCTCTGGTCACGGGACACCTGACCCGCAACACCCGTATTGCCGCTATGAAGTCCCCCGTGGTGGATGAGGATGTGGGCGTCGCCGCCTCCATCCGAATCGTCAACCGCCACAATCTCAGCCGTGAGGATCTGCTCAACAGCGGCACGGCCACAGCGGAAATGCTGGACTGGCTTTCCGTATTTTTGCGCTATGGGATCTCCATCTGCGTGGCTGGCGCCACCTCCTCCGGCAAGACCACGGCGGCAGGCTGGCTGCTGACCACCATACCCGACAGCAAACGCATCTTCACCATTGAGAACGGCTCCCGTGAGCTGGAGCTGGTGCGGGAGGAAAACGGTAAGGTGGTCAACTCGGTGGTCCACACCCTGACCCGCGACAGCGAAAATGAGCGTCAGCGGATCGATCAGATCGCGCTGGTGGATATCTGCCTGCGCTTCAACCCGGACATCCTGGTGGTGGGCGAGATGCGCGGCGCCGAGGCCAATGCTGCGCAGGAGGCCGCCCGCGTGGGCGTGGCAGTGCTGACCACCATCCACTCCAACTCCTGTGAAGCGACCTACCGCCGCATGGTGTCCCTGTGCAAGCGCGCCGTGGACATGTCGGACGAAACGCTTCTCAGCTATGTGACGGAGGCATACCCCATCGTGGTCTTCTGCAAGCAGCTGGAGAACAAGCAGCGCCGCATGATGGAGATCATGGAATGCGAAATCCTGCCCGGTGGCGAGCGTCGCTACAACACACTGTTCCGCTATGTCATCACGGAAAACCACACGGAGGACGGCAAATTCGTCATCGAAGGACATCACACGCAGGTGAACGAGATCTCCGCGAGTCTGCGCAAACGCCTGCTGGAAAACGGTATGCCCAACGAGGAACTGCAGGCTCTTTTGAAACCCAAGAAGGAGGTGAACGCCACTTGACAGCCCTGCTGTTGACTGCATGCGTCGGCATGATCACCGGCGCATTTCTTATCTTCCGTATCTCGCCCATGGATTTCACGCTGGGTGTGTTCCGCCGGTTGACCGCCGGGCCCAAAAGCATCCGGGATGAGATCAACGAAACCACCCATCGCAAAAAGCCCGGCCTCTTCCGCCGCGAGATATCGGAAGCGCAGACGATCCTGCAAGCCACCGGCAAGGAGGAACGCTTTCCCATGCTGTGCGCGGCATCTCTGCTGCTCTTTGCCGTGGGTGCGGGCATCGCCATCATCATGAATAACCTCTTGCTGGTGCCGGTGCTGGCGGCCGGCATGATGTTCCTGCCCTTTTGGTACATCAAGCTCACGGCCGGACACTACAGGAAAGCTGTTACCGCCGAGCTGGAAACGGCGCTTTCTATCATCACCACGGCCTACCTCCGCAGTGAGGATCTGCAGACCGCCGTGGAGGAGAACATCAACTACCTGAACCCGCCCGTGCAAGCCGTGTTCCGCAGCTTCCTCACCCGCATCAAGCACATCGACCCGGATATGAATGCGGCGTTGGCGGAGCTGAAGTCTGCCATTGACAATGAGGTGTGGCGGGAGTGGTGTGAGGCACTCTCCGCCTGCCAGTATGACCACAGCATGAAAAGCACCCTTAATCCCATTGTGGGAAAGCTCTCGGATATGCGCATCATCAATGGGGAACTGGAGAATCTCGTGTTCGCGCCCCGTAAGGAATTCATCTCAATGGCGGCACTGGTGGTGCTGAATATCCCTCTGCTGTACTTTCTCAACAAGGACTGGTATGCGGCCTTGATGACCACCGTACCCGGCAAGGCGGTGCTGGCGGTCTGTGCCGCCGCTATCTTTCTCTCCTTTGCCAGAGTGGTCAAGCTGACCCAGCCCATTGAATATCGGAGGTGACGGACATGACGATCTTACTGTTCCTTTTCGGCGTGGCCGTTGCCGCGGGCTTATTCTTCATTCTGGCAGACATTCTGAAGCTGCCCCGCCTCTCCACGGAGAAGGCACTTCTGTCCGCAGGGCGAGCCGAGAAAAAGCGGATGAAGTCGCTGGACGCCCTCTTCCTTGGCTGGGCCATCAAGCTCTCCCACTTCATCCGTATGGACGAGTACAAGCGTCACCGCATGGAGCGCACGCTGAGTGCCGCAGGCATGGATATGACGCCGGAGGTCTACTTGGCCTATACCATCCTCAAGCCTGCCGCCGCGCTGCTGGCGGTCATTCCGTGTCTGATGATCTTTCCTCTGCTCTCGCCCATCGTGGTGCTGCTGTCGATATTGCTTTACTTCAAGGAGAGCCGCAAGGCGGAGGAAAAGGTCACCGAACGCCGCGAGAAGATCGAGGGTGAGCTGCCCCGCTTTGTTGCCACAGTGGAGCAGGAGCTGGGAGCAAGCCGCGATGTGCTGACGATCTTGGAGAACTATAAGCGTCACGCCGGTCCCGACTTTGCCCGTGAACTGGATGTGCTGACAGCGGATATGCGCTCCTCCTCTTACGAGGCGGCACTGGTGCGCTTCGAAGGCAGGCTGGCGTCGCCCATGCTCTCGGACATCGTGCGAGGGCTCATCGGCGTCCTGCGCGGCGATGACGGCCGTGTCTATTTCCAGATGCTCTCGCACGATATGAAACAGCTGGAGCTTCAGCGGCTCAAGGCACAGGCGGCAAAGATCCCGCCCAAGATCCGTGTGTACTCCTTCGTCATGCTGGTCTGCTTTATGCTCATCTACATTGTGGTCATCCTCATGCAGATCCTCACCTCGATGGGAGGGCTGTTCGGATGAGAAACAAATGGAAGAAGCGCTCCGGCGAGGGCTATATCGATACCTGCGTCCTCATCCTCTGCGCCATGCTGGTGATCGCATTGGCGGTGAAGGTGCTGCCGGTGTATGTGGCGAAGCAGCAGCTTGACACCTTCGCCGCCGAGCTGGTGCGGGAAGCCGAGATCACCGGCAGAGTTGGGAGTGAAACGACCTCCCGCGCGCAGGTGCTGTCCGAGCGGTTGGAGATCGACCCGGACATCCGCTGGTCCCGTACCGGCCGCATCCAACTCAATGAGGAGGTGACGGTGACGCTGACCCTGGATGTGGACATCGGCTTTGGCGGGCTTGGCAGCTTCCCCATTGAGCTGACGGCACAGGCCAGCGGCAGATCGGAGGTGTATTGGAAGTGAGAAAACGACTCTTGCGCTCTCGCTCCGGTGAGGGCTATCCCATGGTCATTGCTGTGACACTCTGCCTGCTCATGCTCTTTATGGTCATAGCGGAATATTTCCGGGTGAACATCATCGTGCAGGGTGTGCGAGACGCGGTGCAGCAGGCGGTCATTGCCACGGTCAATGAAAACTATGACGATGTGTACCACTCCGTGCGGGAGGGTTATGCGGCAGGCTGGTTCCCAGGGGGCGACGGCGATTGGTCCGAGTCCATTGACGCCGGTGACATCTACGGCAACCTGTCCTATATTCTTGACCTTACCACAGATGGCGATGGCTACATGAAATACGCCGGAAACGAGCTGGAGTATACGCTCTCCGACCTGTCCGTTCATATCTCCAACAACGCCATCGCATCAGGCCGGAGCGAGGGGTATCTCGCAACCGCCACCCTCCATCTGGAGGTCCCCACCCGCTTTGCCGGACGTGTGCTGCCGCCCGTGAGCCTAAATCTGCAGGTGCAGGCCAAGTATATCCCGAAGTTTTAGTTCTTTTCACTTCTTACAGTAGACTTCCGAAGAAAGCTGTGGTATGTTCGGGATAAGAAGAAAAACCACTGACCCCTACAAAGGAGGAGTTCGACCTATGACAGACAAAACAAAACGCATCATCCTCATTGCGGCAGGCATCCTGCTCTGCGCGGCACTGGTGGTGGGGATCGTCAGCCGCCTTGCGGCAGTGCCCATGCCCATCGACCCCGCCATCCCGGACGATACACCCGACACGAAAGATCCGGTGGTGAACATCAGCGATCCAGAGGTAAAGGTGGACAGCAAGACGGATGGTAAACAGCATGATCCCGGCAGGGATGCTGACAGCTCTGGTACAGAGCAGACCATTCAGGGTGCGCCCACCAAGCCGGATGCACCGGAGCATCCCGGCAAGACGGAAAAGGACCATGCGGCGGATGATGTGCCGGAAGCGGACCGCAACAAGGAAACGCCGCCCACCTACAAGCCGGAGCAGACTGAGATGAAGCCCCAGCCCACGGAGCCTGCGGGCGGCAGCACCAATGATGCCGGACAGGTATATGTCCCCGGATTCGGATATATAGACTATGAGGGTGACAATGTCGGAATCAAAGACGATTCCATGTATGAAAACGGCAACAAAATTGGGATCATGGGCGGCTAAGTCCGCATAATCACAGGAAAGACACGGCTAAGAAGAAGCCGTGTCTTTTTTATCTTCATGACAAGGAGGAATGCGCATGAAAAGGCTTATGCCCCTGTTGCTGGCACTTGTGCTGGTAATATCTGCCGCCGTTCCCGCCTATGCCACAGGAGATGGCAACTTTGACGGCGGTGGAGGCAGCATGGGGGACGGCACAAAGACCAACTACTGGAATCCCGGCATGGACGGAGTGAGAGTGTCTGTGATTCATGCGGACAGTCAGGCTGTCACAGGAACTGTTTTTGATTTGACTAACAAGGTCCCTTCAACAGGACTTGCTCACTTTGGAAAGGTGAGCAAACTGTCATATAACACAGGAAAATCCATCGCCCCTAAAGCTGGAAACTACACATATATCAACCCAAGTCAGAGTCTGCCCAAGATCATCTCTACAAGCAGCAGCAAGGCCAGCATTGCTGCCATCCGAAGCTATTTTACCGATGAACAGGTTATCCGTTCCATTGCTGGATACGCAGGAATGGACTTCGATACGCTCATTGGCGGAGACTACAAGCTGGTAGTAGAGCCGCTGGCCTATCTCTGCTATAACGGTCAGCAGTTCGCCATGACCGCCACGGAAGCGGCTCTGTATGACCAGATCGTCAATGGAGATCTCAGAAAGAAGCTGGGTACGCTCACCCACAAAAATCTGCCGCTGGCGATTTTTCTGGAGGAGGCGGATCTCGGCTACGCTGCGTGGTCAGGAAGCCGCACGGAGAAGGCGTCCAACGGCGACATCATCTCATCCCTTGGTATCGGCATTGTCCGCTTCAACGAGGTGACCACGCCACCGGAGATCAATGACTTTGATTATGAATACCGTGTCAACACAGAAGTTATCACCTCCGTGGAGGTGCGCGGCGGACAGTCCGACCCGGATAACCCCGTATCGGTACGCTTTAACATTCAGGGCAGGACTTACACTGTCAGCAATGTCTACTACCCGGACGGCGACAGCCAGCTGGCGTGGGTGCGCTGGCGTACTCCCGCGGAACCCTGCGTCATAACGATTTCCGTCAGCGTGTACGGCGGCGGCTCGGCGCAGGGCACCATCACCTGCAATATCGTGGATCTGGCCGGCAATGACCCGCCCAATCCCCTGGCGGATGACCGCAACAACGGCTTCAGGCCGGCGTCTGTTCCTGAAAAGGAGCAGGTGACCTCGGCGTCATGGGGCATTTGGTCACCATGGTGGCAGGAGAATTGGGAGTGGGTAGAAAACTGGCAGAAATGCTGGCACACAGACCGCTGGACGGATGCGGACGGCAAGACCCACAGGGACCGCTGGTACCATTGGGTGGACAACGGCTGGTGGGAGGACCATGGCTGGTGGGAGTTTGACTACAACAGCTACTCCGCAAGCCTGACTGCATCCATGCGCATCACGCCGGACGAGAAGAGCCCCACGGCGACCGCATCCACGCTGAAAAGCGGCTATGGCGTTCAGGAGAAGGTGACCGCAAAAGTCACCACAAATCAGAGTGCGGCGGTGACGGCAGCCCAGAACGCCGTGACCTATTTCCCAGAGTTTGGCTATGAGAACTATTGGCGTCTGCTGGAGGCAGAAATCTCCGGGCGAAGCACGACCTTCCAATTCAAAGCCAACCCCTACAGCACCTACAACCGCCGTACCCACTTCACGCCCATTTGGTATCCGGACGGCAGCTATACGCCGTATACCTGGCTCCTGGACTGCTGGACACCCACGGGAATGCTCAGTATGAACCTGACGGACAGCGTCACCATCCGGGGGAATCTCTGGGAGGAGTGGCATATTGCTCCCGCAAAACAACGATAGAAACGGAGGAATCTATGAACAACACAAAACGCAATCGCCTTTGTGCGGCACTGGTGCTGTCCCTGCTGTTGGTCTGCGTGATGGGAACCACGGCCTTTGCTGCCGGTACCGGCGATGTGGCCGGCGCGGTGGAAAGCACATGGCAGACGGCATCCGGTCAGATCAAGACCGTGGTGAACAATGTGGTCTTTCCCGCCATCGACCTGATCTTGGCAGTATTCTTCTTCGCCAAACTGGGGACGGCCTATTTCGACTTCAGAAAAAGCGGCCAGTTCGAGTGGACGGCGCCCGCCATTTTGTTCGCCTGCCTGGTGTTCACGTTGACGGCTCCGCTGTACATCTGGCAGATCATCGGGATTTGAGGTATAGGCAATGACTTTTTACGAACAGGAGCTTCGGAAGATCGTCGGAGAGCGGTACCCCGACGCCACTTATGTGGGCAGAGCCTGCTATGTCCGGTTGGACGAGATGAATCGGGCAAAAATCCAGTTTGTCACTACCGGCATCGCAAATCAATACAGCGCTCTGCGACTGACGGTACTGAATCGTCAGGAGGGTGATGTAGACAATCTGCTGCTTCGCTTTTCTGACTTGTTCGGCAAGAAGATGGTGAATAATCCCAACTTCCGGGATGGGGTTATCCCTCACATTTGGGATGACTATGAAAAGGTGAGCTGGTATGTATACCACCCCACCCGGCAGGATTATGAGGTGCTGTCCGATGCGGTGGTGAACTATCTGGAGGTGTTTCAGGATATAAGCCAGTCCGCTGACCGGGCGTGGGAGCAGACAATGTAACAAAAGCGTGATTTGAAGGCCGTACCAGCTGTACGGCCTTTGCCATATCCCAAAGTAGCTGGTGCGGCCTCACCCGGAGGTGAAACCGATCAATGTTCATTTGGGATTTTGTTGCCGCCAAGGTGTTAGGCCAGATCGTGGACTGGTTCTACAGTCAGATCGTAGGCTTTCTCGGCAACTTCTTTTCGGAGATGGGAAACATGGGCGCGGAGCTTTTCACCATGGATTGGGTGCAGAGCATCGTGCTGTTCTTCTCCTATTTGGCATGGGCACTCTACGGCACAGGATTAGTGGTGGCCTGCTTCGAAACCGGCGTGGAGTATTCCAGCGGCCGCGGCAATATCCGTGAGACCGCCCTCAATGCCATCAAGGGTTTTATGGCTGTCAGCCTTTTCACCGTTGTTCCGGTCCGGCTTTATGAGCTGTGCGTTTCTCTGCAGGGGACCTTCACCGCGGCGCTCACCGGCTATGGGACATCCATCGGGGATGTGGCCGGTGAGGTTATGCAGGAGTTCAATGCCGTGGAATCGATATCCGACCTGACGGCAGGGCCGCTGCTGGGCTTCGGCAGCATCACCAGCGGGATCATGATCCTGTTCTGCATCATCCTTATGGCGTATGCGATCATCAAGGTCTTCTTCGCCAATCTGAAGCGCGGCGGCATCCTGCTCATTCAGATCGCCGTGGGAAGCCTCTATATGTTCAGCGTCCCTCGCGGATATACGGACGGCTTTATCCAATGGTGCAAGCAGATCATCGGCTTATGCCTGTCGGCGTTCTTGCAGGCGACGATCCTTGTCGCCGGACTTATGGTGTTCAAGGATCATGCCCTGTTAGGGCTTGGCCTCATGCTCTCTGCCGGCGAGATCCCCCGTATCGCCGGAGCCTTTGGACTGGATACCTCCACCAAAGCAAACCTCATGAGTGCTGTCTATACCGCGCAGGCCGCCGTCAACACCACGCGCACGGTCGTACAGGCGGTGGCGAAATGAGCAGACTGACGATGGGCAGCTTGTTCGATGGCATTGGTGGATTCCCTTTGGCCGCGATCCGCAGTGGCATCACGCCGGTGTGGGCGTCGGAAATTGAAGCATTCCCTATTGCGGTCACAAAGCTGTGTTTCCCTGATATGGTCCATGTGGGCGACATCACAAAGCTGAATGGTGCGGAGCTTCCACCCGTGGACATCATCTGCGGGGGCAGCCCATGCCAGGACCTGTCCGTAGCCGGCGCAAGGGCAGGTCTTGCGGGGGCTCGTTCCGGTCTGTTCATGGAACAGGTCCGACTGGTAAAGGAGATGCGAAATGCAGACAAATTACGAGGCCGAACAGCTCTCGATGTTCGGCCAAGATTTATGGTATGGGAAAATGTTCCCGGCGCCTTTAGTTCAGGAACGCCAAAGGGCGAAGACTTCCGAATCGTTCTGGAGGAGATCGTCCGCGTTAAGTGCGATTCCGTTTCAGTCCCTCGACCTGACTCCGGGCGCTGGGAATCTGCTGGGCGAATTCTATTGGGAGCTGATTTCTCCTTGGCGTGGCGGTGCCTCGACGCTCAATACTGGGGTGTCGCCCAAAGACGCAAAAGAATCTTCCTTATCGCAGATTTTGCAGGCAGATCCGCCCCTAAAATACTATTTGTCCCCGAAAGCCTGCCTGGGCATCCTGCGCCGGGCCTTTGAGCGCGGCAAGGAGCTGCCGAAGAAGCTGGATCGTGCCCTAAATATCCAAGCGGGGCTCATGCGCCCAGACGGACAGCCCACAGGATTAGAAGCGTACCACATCAACCAGCGAGATGAGGGCATCGACCTGCACGGCGTGTCCGGCGCATTGTTGGCAACGACGAATATGCAGATGCAGACCTTCGTGACGCAGCCGGACGAAGCTGTGGAGGGCTTTGACGGCTACAACGGCGATCTGACTGGCGATGTAGCGGCCACGCTCGGCGTCAACTGCGGGATGTCTACTGGAAGAAATGGAGTTATGGCCTTTGCCGCCAATCAGCGGGATGAGGTGCGCGACCTGCACGATTTGGCGGGCGCGCTGGGCGCACAACCAGGGATGAAACAGCAGACCTTCGTGGCTTCAGGCGTTGTGACCAAAGGCAATGGGGATTGCTTCCTTTCCGAGGAACGGCACACGGCATTGACTGCCGGAGGTGGGCAGGCAGGCCAGGGGTACCCCTGTGTGCTGACTGCTGCCTTCTCCGCTGGTCAAGGCAGCAAGGCCGGTGGTATCGGGTATCAGGAAGAATGTTCTCCTACGCTGAAAGCAACGGAAAGCGGCACGAATATGGTGCCGTCTGTTTTGTGCCTCAATGACCAGGGCGGCAGCGTGGTGAATTGCTCTGAGAATATATCCGGCACCCTGCGGGCGCAGGAGCACGGACATCAGCCTCTTGTTTACGAAAATCACGGCATTGACAGCCGCTACACCGGCCCGCACAAAGTAGCCCCTACCATGTCCGCACGATACGGTACGGGCGGCAACAATGTGCCGCTGGTCGAGCAGGAGGCAGATGCCATCTGCATTGCAGGCAACATTGTAGACCGGCAGCCGCAGAACGGCGGCAACGGTCTTGGCTGTCAGGATGAACTGGCATATACGCTCACCGCCACGGATCGGCACTGCATTTATGCCCGTCAGCGGGTGGATGAGTTCAAGGACGGCAAGGTGGTCAGCACCCAAAGTGCCCGCCAGCATAAGGACGCCACCGACCTTGTCGTGGATGTGGCAGGACTTGACTGCCGCAATGCTGTCGAGAATGGGGATTTATGCGGGACTCTCCAGAAAGGAACTTCCGGCAGTTCCCTCAACTCCATTCATCCGATCCGCAACGGACTGCTTATCCGTCGTCTTACTCCGCTGGAGTGCGAAAGACTGCAGGGCTTCCCGGACGGCTGGACGGATATACCCGGTGCTTCGGACAGTGCCCGTTATAAAGCGTTGGGCAACAGTGTGGCGATACCCTGCGTGGAGTTTATCATGTCGCGGATCGCTGCCGCGCTTTTATGAAGCACAGCGTTGACAACAGGGGTTAAGTCGGGGTATAATATCCCTGAAAGACGAGGTGACAGACATGGATAACAGGGAGCAGCTAAGGCGCATCACGGAACTGACCGAGCAGATCGCCGGACTGCCGAAGGGGTATCTTTCCCAAAAAACCATCGGCGGAAAGGTCTATTACTATCACCAGTGGTCGGAAAACGGCGTCAAGCAGAGCCGCTATCTGCACGACAGTGAGATCGCGCCGCTGGCAGATAAAATCGAAAAGCGCAAGGAACTGCAGGCGCAGCTGCGCATGCTGAAATCACAGAAAAGCAGACAAAATGAGGCGACAGGTATGAAATGCACCTTTATGCATAAACGAACCCCCGTGGCAGAGCTCGAGCTGGACGATGTGACCGGCTTTATACAAAAAATTGGCAGTGTCTACGCACCGGAGCATCTGCCTATCGGCATCCCTGTGCGAAACGAGATCGCCGACCGTGCGGCGTTTAACGACTGGTGGCGGGATCGCTCTATTCCGGCAAGCCGCAGCGGTGTGCGGGAAGCACTGGAATCGTTGGGGGTGGCAGACACCAAAATGCTGCTCGTCCGCTGCTACGGGCTGAGTCTCTCGGATCAGTACTGGATCTGTCCGGAAGGTGCGGAGCTACGGTGGGAGGACATCAACTTCTTCCAAAATGATTTCTCGGAGGACATCGGAGATGTGCTGTTCGGAGAAAGAAAGAAGAAGGACGCGCTCAATTTCAACTCCCCCGACAGTACATCGGACGGCAATCTGAAAAAGCGGTGGAAGATCCTCGATGGGAAGCGATGCCTGATCAAGGGCGGCAGCAATCCGTTCCGGCAGCAGCCGTTCAACGAGGTGATCGCCTCCGGCATCATGGAGCGGCTCGGCATTCCTCATGTATCGTATACAGTCATCTGGAGCAAGGATGCACCCTACTCGGTCTGTGAGGATTTTGTTACGGAGAATACGGAGTTGATCCCGGCGTGGAGGCTGCTGCAGGCGAAAAAGCAGAAGAACAGCACCTCCCGATACCGGCATCTATTGGAGTGCTGCGAGCTGCTCGGCATCGGGAACATTACGCCGTTTTTAGACCGGATGCTGGTGCTGGACTATATCATCGCAAACGAGGATCGCCACTTCAATAACTTTGGGGTACTGCGAAACGCGGAAACGCTGGAATGGCTCGGTATGGCTCCGATCTATGACAGCGGCTCCTCCCTTGGCTATGATAAGATGCCCGGTCAGATGCGCTCGGAAAAGGATGTGATCTGCAAGCCCTTCAAAAACCACCACGCCGAGCAGCTGAAGCTGGTGACCGATCTTGATTGGATCGACTTTGATCGCCTCTCCGATGTAGACGAGCTGATCTCCAGCGTACTGTCTTGTGAGGAAGCTGCCGACTATATCGATGAGGGACGTATCCATGCGATCACGGAAAGCGTGCAGCGCCGGATCGGTCATCTGCAGGAGCTTGCGATGACGCAGACGCCACGGCAGCTCGATACCACCGAGGACGATGTCCGAGAGGAAGTTGCCGCGGATTACGCGCCGAAAATGGAGCTGTAATGCAAATACAGCGTAAGAGCAATGGATCAGCCGCTTTGCGAATCGCAGAGCGGCTGATTTTTTATCCGCTTTCCTGTTGACTGTGGGCGGCATAGCCGCTTTGGTGGTATCGCTTCTGTTTTGCCATGCTTCTTCGTTAGACTTGGTGAATAGCTTTCCGCGCCTTCTTCCGGTATGCTTTGCTTGCAAAATCGAGGAAAGGAGCAGAACCGATGGAGGGAAAAAAGAACCTCTGCGCCATGATATCCACCGATCTCCACGCAAAAATCATGGCAGAAAAAGAACAGCTGGAGCTGAACACACTGGCGGAATATGTGGAGCGCATCTTCACCGAACACTTCGAAGGAGGACAGATCAGCATGAAAGCAGAGCGCACCTTGGCGGTACAGATCCCGGCGGAGCTCTTCGAGCGGCTGAAGGAATATCTGGCAGCCCGCAGCCTCAAGCAAAAGCAGTTCCTCATCCAGCTCATCGAGAATGCGCTGGATGACACGGAAGCGGAGTGACCAAGCATCATAGGAGGCCGCGGGTGTTCCCGCGGCCTCCCTCATTCTTATTGGAGGTAATCAGCCATGTACATTTACCCGGACAACCTGTCCGCAAAGGCCACGCTGTGGCTGTGGGAGCTGCGGGACATCGGCATCATCGGCGTGGGACTTCTTCTCTCTGTCCTGGCGCTGACCCAGACCGGCATCGCCCTGCCGCTGGTGCTGACGGCAGTCTTCGCCTTCCTGACGATCCGGCATGAGGGCACCAGTATTCTGGACTTCATCCGCTATGCCGCTGCCTTCCTGCTGACAAAACAACAATACTATGAATGGAGGCTCGACCCATGAGCAGAAAGCAGAAAAAGAAAGATGCCCGTGAGCAGTCCACCCGGCAGCTCATGGGCATTGATGACATTACCGACTATGGCATCGCCACCCGCATGGGGGAGCTGGTGTTCTTTGCCATCAAGCCCACCAATATCTCCGTTCTGCCGGACACCGGCGTGGGCGCAAGGATCTATGCCCTGCTCAATGTGGTCAAGGGCATGGCGGAGATCGAGATGCTGGCGTTAAATTCCAAGGAGTCCTTTGAGAACAACAAGGCATTCTATCGCCAGCGGGCAAACGAGGAGGAACTGCCCGTCATCCGAAAGCTGCTGGAGCAGGACAGCAAGCACCTGGATCGTATTCAGGTGCTCATGGCATCCAGCCGGGAGTTCTATATCCTCGTCCGGCTGCAGGGCAAAAAGGAATCCGATGTGTTCAGCTACCTCTCCCGCATCGAAAAGAGCATCAAGGATAACGGCTTCACCGTTCATCGTGCCACCGAGGAGGATCTCAAAAGGATGCTGGGAGTCTACTTTGAGCAGAATGTGACCACCGAGCGGTACGAGGATCACGACGGCGAACGCTGGGTCCTTTTCGGAGAATAAGGGGGGATATCACTTGGCAGCAAACAAGAAAAAAGCTACAGCAAGGCACACGGAGGACACACCTGTCAAATCCTTCTTGAATATGATCGCACCCTCCGTGGTGCAGTTTAATCCCGACCACTTCATCTGCGGCAACACCTTCCGCTGCGTGTGGGCTCTGCGGGAATACCCTACCCAGACCGACGAGCAGGCTCTGCTGCGGCATCTGGGCGAGAAGGACGGCATCACCCTGCGTATCTATACCCGGCAGCTCACACCTGCCGAGGAAAAGCGCATCATCCAGAATGCCGCCAACAAAAACCGCATGGGCAGCTCCAACACAAATGACCTGCAGCAGACGATCACGGCGGAAAGCAATCTGCAGGACATGATCTCCATGGAGGGCAGCCGCCACCGCAACAAGGAGCCGTTGTTCCATTGTGCCGTTTACATCGAGCTGACCGCTTCGGATCATAACACGCTCAAGCTGTTACAGACCGATGTGCTAACAGAGCTGGTGCGAAGCAAGCTCAATGTGGACAGGCTCCTGCTCCGCCAGCAGCAGGGCTTCTGCTGCGCCAGCCCCGTGGGATACAATGCCTTCGGAGCGCAGTTCGAGCGTGTCCTCCCGGCAAGCTCTGTGGCAAATCTCTATCCTTTCAATTACAGCGGTAAAACGGACGCAAAGGGCTTCTATGTCGGACGGGACAAGTATGGCAGCAACATCCTCGTGGACTTCGACCAGCGCGACGAGGACAAGACCTCCGCCAATATCCTCATCCTCGGCAACTCCGGTCAGGGCAAATCCTACCTCATGAAGCTGCTCATCCTGAACCTGTTGGAGTCCGGCAAATCCATTATCACGCTGGATGCCGAGCATGAGCAGCAGGAAATGTGCGAAGCTGTCGGCGGCTGCTTTGCCGACCTTATGGCGGGTAAGTACATCATCAATGTGCTGGAGCCGAAATGCTGGGATGATGGCGGCGACCCGGACGATACGGCAGCACCGGAAGCATTCCGAAAAAGCACCCTGCTGGCGCAGCACATTTCCTTTCTCAAGGACTTCTTTCGAGCTTACAAAGACTTCAGCGACGCCCATATCGACACCATTGAGATCATGCTCTCCAAGCTGTATGGAAAATGGGGCATCACAGAGCGGACCAATTTCCGCCGTATGCGCTCGGAGGACTACCCCATCCTCTCTGATCTCTATGACCTGATCGAGGCGGAGTACAAAAGCTATGACATGGCCGCCCACCAGCTCTACACCGAGCAGATCCTGCGTGAGGTGCTGCTGGGGCTGCACTCCATGTGCAAGGGCGCGGACGCGCAGTTTTTCAATGGACACACCAACATCACCTCCAGCCGTTTCCTCGTTTTCGGTATGAAAGGACTGCTGGGCGCAGCGAAGAATGTCCGCAACGCCATGCTGTTCAATATTCTGTCGTTCCTGTCGGACAAGCTGCTGACCGAGGGCAATACCGTGGCGGCGCTGGACGAGCTGTATATCTGGCTGTCCAATCCCACAGCCATTGAGTATATCCGAAACTGCCTCAAGCGTGTCCGCAAAAAGGAATCCGCCATGCTGCTGGCAAGTCAGAATCTGGAGGACTTTGACCAGGAGGGTATCCGCGAGATGACAAAGCCGCTGTTCAGCATCCCGCCTCACCAGTTTCTGTTTAACGCTGGGTCCATCGACAAGCGCAGCTATATGGAGATGCTCCAGCTGGATGAGGCGGAATACAATCTCATCAAGTTTCCCCAGCGCGGCGTCTGCCTGTACAAGTGCGGCAACGAGCGGTATCTGCTGGAAGTACATGCTCCCGCCTACAAGGAAAAGCTGTTTGGCACAGCGGGTGGCCGCTGATGGCAGTAACTGCAGGCATGATCGCAAAAGCCGCGGCGACAGCCCTTTCCAACGAGAAGCTCCGCAAAGGGATCGGCTGGGGGCTGGTCGCTGTTCTCTCGCCCGTCATTCTCCTGATCGCCGCGCTGTGCTCCATCGGCACAGGCGGTGCGGATCACAACAACCAGGCGGTAGCCGCAGCCTTCTATGGCGTGAGTTACTCAACAGAAGTGCCCGCAGAATTCCGGTATCATATTGAGGAGATGCGCACCGCGTTTTCTCTTCTGGATTCGGCGGTCGCCTCTGTCAATGGGCGGACGGAAGGCGGAAACAGCCTTGACCCGATCCGAGTCAAGGCTGTTTTTTATGCCCTCTGCTTTGGCGAGGACGCTCCCGGCAGACGGGCGGCAAACCGCTTTGTGGAGTGCTTCTACAATTGGGAAACCCGTACCCGCACGGTAGAAGTGGAGAGCGAGGATGGAACGGTTACCAGTACGACAGAAGAATACACCGTCGCTGTTCCGGTTTCGTTATATCAGGCGTATGCCAATCTGGAAGCGGAACTGGGCCGGACGATCACGGAGGATGATAAGAGCAACATCAACCACATCTATACCATGATCGCCGGCGCCGCAGGCGGCAGCAGCTATGATGGCAGCTTTATCGCCGGTGGTGATCGAAGTATAGAACTGGACATCTCCGCCTTTGTTGATCCCGCCAACAAAAATGCAGCCGACCTTGTGACCTACGCCATCCACGCATGGGAGTCCGGCTGGGGCTATGTCTGGGGCACCTATGGCAATGTGCTGACGGAGTCACTCCTCGCCTACAAGGTATCACAATACCCGGACGGTGTTGGCAACCATGAGGACATCATCCGCACCAACTGGCTGGGCGGCAGAACTGCCGACTGCGTTGGACTTATCAAAGGCTACGGCTGGCTGTCCCCGGAAACGATGACCATCGACTACGGTTCCCATGGGATGCCGGATATCGGCGCAAACCAGATGTACTATAACGCCAAAGAATCCGGACCCATTAGCACAATGCCGGACATCCCCGGCCTTGCGGTTTGGCATGAGGGACACATCGGTGTTTACATCGGCGGCGGTCAGGTCGTTGAGGCCATGGGAACCAAGTACGGTGTTGTTAAAACAGAATTGGCTGGCCGAGGTTGGACGCACTGGCTGAAGATTCCGTATATCAATTATGACTGAGGAGGATCGAATGGAATTCCACAAAGATGAAGTAAAGAACAAAGTCGTCTGGACAAAAGGCGCAGACATTACTGACGGATCGCCGCGATACACCTTCGAGGGACGCGACCCCGCCACGACCTATGAACGATTTCAGGTCGTTATCTATACAGAGCGGGAGCGCCGATATGCACACGACCCCGGAAGCCTCTGTAATCACTATTATGGTTATGTGCGTGACGACAAAATGGAATGTGCCGAAACCATCGGACCGTACTATTCTGTCCGGGAGGCAAAGCAGAGAACGCTGGAATTGTTCAATTTGTTTATGCAGCAATACGCCAATCAAGAATTAGACAGTGCCACATCGGAATCAGCGGTTCACGGACATGATGATCAGCAGAAGCATTTTCAATACCAATGGGCAGGGGGAACACCGCAGAGGAAGTATGCAGACATGCTGGACAAGCTGATTCCGCAGCACGATGGTCACACCACCGCAGCGTGGATCGCCTTCGCTGAGGAGTTGGCAGACGGTGTGGAAAACGGCTTTGAGCGAGAAGCGGCCTCGCTGGTCGCAGCCTTTCAAGAGATCTCCGAGCGATTCAATCCCAAAGTGGTGAACACGATCTATCAGGTGATCCATGCGCCAGGCAATGCGCTGCTGAGCAATGAGATCTTACCCGCAGCGGAAGCCGCGGAGCAGGGTGCAAGTTCACAAGAACTGTCTGATATGGCGGCAAGCAGACTGTTCGGTGGCGGACCGGTGCCTGAACTGAAGATGTAGGAGGAATGAGACATGGCCTATGTGAAAGTAACCCCACCGTCCGTGGTCTATCATCTGACGAGGATGGAAAACCTCGACAGCGTTCTGGACGACGGCAAGATCCGCCGCTTCATGGACAGCGAGTGCTGGTTCTGTGAGAGCCTCGGCAAAATGAAAGCGTACATGGAACAGACCGTAATGTGTGAGGGAAAGCCCTACTATGCCGTGGGCGGGCAACTCTGCCGCTATCCTAAATTTGTGCCGGAGGACTATGTTCTTCTCAAGCTCACGCCCTGCGGCTACGAAGATAATTGGTACCGCTGGAATCAGGAGATCCCTCCCGGCAGCCCGAAAGAGCTGGTGCAGGCGGCGAAGGAATTTTCAGGGCTGAAGATCGGCTACCGCGGCGACCTCACCTTCCGCAACGCGGAGGTCATCGATGTGACGCTATTTCTTACGGAGGAGATCGTGCAGGGCGAGTCGGTACAGACCACATCGGAACTGCAGGAGCTCCTATTTGAACACATCGAGCGTGAACAGCGGGAATACACCGATTCCCTCTACCGCATGACACAGGGGCAGCTCATTGCCAACGCCGGGGAGATCGAGGCAACCCGGATTTGCTATAATGCCCTGCTCACCGCAGTTTTTGAACGGGAGCAGTTGATCCTGCTTCTCTCTAATGACAAACCGCTGACCTCTGTAAGAGAGGCGTGGCAGGCAGAGCAGGCTGAAAACTATGACATGGAGTTCAGTCACACAATCCTACGGTTCTGCGAGGACATCCGGCAAGCGCAGCAACCGGAAATGACAATGTGAGAAACGAGGGGAATATGGACGATATCAGAAATACCTCTGCTCTCTTCGTCGGTGGACAAGATACAGCGCCCCATACAGAGCGGACGGCACGGGAGCTTTGGCAGCTTCTGTTCCAAAAGACAGAGAACGAGATGGCAGGGTACATGAACCGGCTCGACCAGCTCTCTCGTGACGAATTGATTCAGGCTGCAGATGAGATCTCCGCCATGATGACCTGCCACTCCGAGCTGATGGCGTTTGGAGAAAATCTTTCCCGCAAGAAGATGATTTTTCTGCTGCAGCAGGAGAAGCCACTGGAACTTCTGAGTGAGGCTTGGATGGAGCATCAGACTGTGGATGTGGGCGAGACCTTCCAAAGTCTGCTCACAGGTCTATATGACGAGACACGGCAAACGCAGGTGCGTGATATGGTTTATGCAATACAGCCGAAGACTATTGAGGAACTGCTGACAAGCTATCCGGATGATTACTTTCAGCTCATGACGCCGTGCGGTTTTGTGGATCTGACTCCTTCCGAAACGGAGAAGCTCTTACACGGCGAAGCGACTATGGCACATCCCGGAGTCAGCGGATGTCAGATGCCGGTCGAGGCGCAGGAACTTCTGGAGATGGAGGTGCTGTCCTTAAAAAGAGACGAGCATGGTTGCTGGTATGCACTGACCGACCACCCACAGCAGAAAATGGAGCAGGCTCCGCAGGAGCCGCAGATGTTATGATCGGAGGTGCGTTGCATGAACATGGCTCGTTATGAGCAGGAAACCATTATCAGCTTCAACGAGGAAGAAAAGACCGCCGGTATTTACACCCACAACAAGATACTGCGTCAGAAGCTGGCAGCACTGGCGCGGGACAGACCGGAGGATTGCAGGCTCGTGAAGGCGTCCCGCAGCGGACGGGCAGTTGACTACACCATTCCAAAATCATGGATAAAGATCGTACCGCCTCGGACCGCAAGTGAAGCGCAAAAAGCAGCTCTTGCAAGGGCTCGGAAAGCGGCAAGTAAGCCGCTATGACCCCTGCGCGCGCAGCGTTTCAACAACACCTGTCTCGTGCCGAGGGTAGTTACACCACCCACAACACAAAAACGCTGAAAATAGCATATAGAAGGAGGACACGCACATGAAAAAAGCAACTGTCACCGTCACCTTTGACGATGAGAAGCTGGGCGCACTGGAGTTCTCGCTCCGCAAGGAACACTCCTCTGTGCAGGAGCACTTGGAGGATGCGCTGAACGCTCTGTATGAAAAAACCGTACCGGAGCCGCTGCGGGAGTATCTGGACAGCAAGGCCGCTCCCGCGGCGGTGAAACCCAAGCGTCCTGTCAAGCCCGCCGCACCCAAGCCGCAGAGCAGTGAGCCGAAGCCTGCGGCTGTGAAGGAGGGCAACTGAGATGGCGGATCATGTAGACATCACACTGTGGATCGACCGGCGTTGGAAGGAAGCCATCGAGAAGCATCTCAAAGGTGAAACCTTGCAGGAGCATCTGGAAGATGTGCTGGATGAGCTGTGCAACCAGCTCCCGGAGCAGGAATACAAACGCATCAGTGCCGAGATCTACGCAGAGGATGCCGCAGAGCGTGAAGCGAGGGAGGCCGCCCGCACCTACGCCGCCTACCATGTGACGGAGCACGGGCAGGAGTGGTACTTCAAGACCTCGCCCGGCGAGGAACTGTTGGTCGCCTGCAAAAAGCTGCGCGGCTATGTCGCCGCAGAGAAAGGCACTGCGCCGGACAAATTTATCGGAATGTTTTTCGGCGGGCAACCCATCACAGCAAAAGAGTTTGACGCCCTGACCGCTGTACGCATGGAGAACACCGGCAAGGTGCGCGGCGTGTTCGATGTGAACTTCGACAAGCGGGAGTTCTCCGCCGTACACATCATGGACGGCTGGCGAACCTGGGCGATGCGGGATGTCTCCCCGTCCGTCTACCTTGCCACAAGGTCGCGCTTTGCTTCGGCGGATGAACAGCTCTCCAAACTATTGGAGCTGCTGGATGGCATGGAAATCACCTCGGCGGGACATCTCTCCGCGCGGAATTTTTCCTTCAGTGATGAGATCATGATGGATGAGGACGGTAAGCTCAACTTCTATGTGGACGCAGATTTTGATGTGGACGCTGCCTTCGGAACCTTCGTCCTCACGGACAAAAACGATGACTGGCTCAACATCTATGCCAACTACGACATCGCGGAGGATAGACCCTGCGACACGCTGGAGCTGACGCTCTGCAAGGGTGACGGCTCCGAGGAGAGCTGGAGCTATCCGCTCAACGCAGCCGAGCAGGAAGTGCTGATGCGGAAGATGGAGGAATTCTGTCAGCAGCAGACCGGCATGAGCCTGCGCGAGTATGCACAGCAGCTTCACGAGGAGCAGGCACAGACTGCGGAGCTGCAGCTGTGATCGTAAAGGAAAAGAAAGCGGAGTTTCTCTTGGCCGGTTATCCTAACACCGGAACAGGAGCAGCGCGATTCACTGGTGCTGGGAATGTGAAATCGAATACGCTGCCCGGAGAGCCGTGCCAACTGGCGTGGCTCTCCCTTTTGCACCCGCGGCTTATCTAAAAGATGCGGAACACCGCGCAGGAGCAAACCATGTAATAACTGCGGTTTCCATTGGCTTTTCACAAAACCAGCCATGGATTTTTTGTTGCTTTTCGTGGATAGCTTTTCTCCCTGCGCCGTGCCATTGTGTTTGCACGGGCATTGCCCGAATCAAAAATCAGGAGGAAACAAACATGACAATTGATACCGCAAAGGAACTGCAGATGAATATCGCAAAAGAGGGACTGGCGTTGCTGGTGCTCCACCCCACCGCAGATGTGCAGCTCCACCGAGAGTGCATCTCCCACATTGGAACGGCATGGGACATCCCCGTTGGTGACACACAGGAGGTCATCTCACTCCTGGACCGCGAGCTGGATGCCATCCACGCCGCAGAAAAAAATGGCACGGTGACACATGTGCTGCCGGAGGAAGAACTGCCCATGAATGCCAGCGGACTTGAAACGCTGGATAACATCTGGGATCTGTTTGAAACGTCACTTCGTGTAGACAGCCCCTACGCCAGGACGAGGCTGTTCGAGATGGCAAAGTGGCTGGAGGAGTCTCAGAACCTGCTGGACTGGATCGAAAAGACGCCGGCGGAAAAGCAGGCATGGATGGAACAAGTCAGCTGACCACACCACACAGGAGGAGCCGCCCCCCAGAGGGCGGCTCCTCCCTGTTTCGCCAGCTATGCCCCCTGTGAGCCGCTGTGTGCGGCTTTGGTGGCGAGAGTGGCATCCCTGTACCCCGGACAGGCATCGGCGCTGTTTGCCCCCGCTTTCGCCCCGCCTATGGGGAACTGTGCTGGGAACCTGCCTGTTCGATAAAAGCACAAGATAAAGGCCCGGTGTCGTTTCCGCCCCGGACCGGCCACAAAGCCCCGCAGTGCGGGGCTTTTCAGCGTTCGGAGTTGTAGGCGTTTTCACTGGATTTCAAATGAGTTGTAGGCGCATTTTCCGAAAAACTACCGCGTCGCAGGGGGTTGCACCCACAACAAGCGACATCAACAGAAAGGACGGCAACTATGTCAAAAGAACAGATGACTATCCGGCTTTATCCCGAAACGCGCAGACAAATGGATAGCTGGCTGGAAGAAAGCAACAGCAAAAACCGAAACGAATTCGTGGAAAAGGCTCTACGCTTTTATATGGGCTATCTCGGCACGGAGAATATTACCGAGTATCTCTCGGACGCACTGGTGGCAACGCTGCGCGGGATCATCGCGGACAGCACCAACCGCACCAACGGCATTCTCTTCAAGTGTGCGGTGGAGCAGGGCATCATGGCGCACACCATCGCCGCCCACTTCCGGGATACGATGGAGGATCGCCGCGCCCTGCGTGGATATGTGGTGGATGAAGTGAAGCGCACCAACGGTCAGATCAAGTTTGAGGATGCCCAGGATGTCCAACGACAGTTACCTGATGATACATGGCTCGAATAATTTTTATCTCGCCCTACATGAAGGGCGGCAGAGATGCCGCTCGGCTGGCCCATCGTACCCGCTACTTCGCCACCCGCGAAGGTGTGCAGCTCCTCAAGGATGACAATGCCCATCTTCCTGTCACGAAGAAACAGCAGCAGTACATCCAGCGTCTGTTCCGCAGCTTCCCAGAGGCAAGGGAACTGCCGGAGCATGAGGGGTATGCAAACACACCTAACCGGCAGACTGCCTTTGCGCTCATCGCGCAGATCCACGAGGACTTCATTGAGCCGATGGATAGCCGTGAAAACTATCTTGACTATGTCGCAAACCGCCCCGGCGTAAAAGCGTTGGGCGCACACGGCTTGTGGGACGCCAACGGGAAGGTCCCGTCGCTGGAGAATGCCGTGGCAGAGGTGGCGCAGCACACAGGGAATGTGTGGACACCTATCATCTCCCTCTCCCGTGAGAATGCGGAGCGGCTGGGGTACACAGATATTAAAAACTGGCAGGACCTCATCAACGCATCTATCACGGACATCGCCAAGGGCTATAAGATCCACCCGGACCGCCTTCGTTGGTACGCAGCTATGCACGAAAAGGAGAAGCACATCCATGTTCACATGGTGCTCTTCTCAACCGATCCGAAGGAGGGCTACCTCTCCCGGCAAGGTATCCGCAGCATCAAGTCTGCGCTGGTCAGCACGATCTACCGGAACGACCGCCTGCACATCTATGAGCAGAAGGACGAACAGCGCGGCCTGCTCCGGCAGGAGGCGGAAGCACGGATGGCAGCGCTCATCGGGCAGATGGCAATCGGTACTATGCAAAGCGATAAGCTGGAGCTTTTGGTGACGGATCTCGCCCAGCGGCTTCGGGAGGTCAGCGGCAAAAAGGTCTACGGTTACCTGCCGCCTCGTGTCAAGCGCATCGTAGATGAGATCGTGGACGAACTGGCGAAGGACGAACGGGTGTCGTCCGCCTATGCTCTATGGCAGGATCTCCAAGAGCAGCTTTGCATTGACTATAATCAGACACCGCCGCAGCGTGTACCGCTGTCGCAGCAAAAGGAGTTCAAGACTGTGCGCAACATGGTCATCCGGGAAACGCTCCGCCTCTCGGAGATGCACTTCACCTTCGAGGATGATGCCATGCAGGATGCGCCGGCGCCGGAAGAACCGCCTGTGCCTCCAGATCCAAGTGCAGAGCGGATGATCCATCAGCGGGCGCGGTTTTACCGCAGAGCAAAAAGCATATTAGATGCTGCGGACGTAGATCCCAGCGAGAAGTCAATGGCATTGGTCACCCTCCGCCGTTTGTGGGAGGAGGGCTATACCATTGCCGCCCACCATCTTGGAAAGGCGTACCGGGACGGGCTTGGCATATCGACTGACCGAAAAGCAGCGGCAGAGTGGTTTCAAAAATCGGCAGAAGCCGGAAATACTTGCTCTGCGTATGCGCTGAGCAAACTGCTGCTGGAGCAGGGGCAGATCCCGCAGGCCATTCACTGGCTGCGGCAGGCAGCGGATCAGAACGATCCATACGCGCAATACCGGCTCGGCAAGCTGCTGCTCACCGGCGCGGAGGGGGTGCCGAGGGATGCAGTTGCCGCCATTAAACTTCTGAAGGACTCTGCTGCCCAGGGCAATCAGTTTGCCCAATACACGCTGGGAAAGCTCTATTTGCTGGGGCAAGAGGTGCAAGCAGACCGTGAGGAAGCTCTGCGCTATCTTGTACAGGCGGCGGCTCAAGGCAACACCTACGCGCAGTATTTCATTGACCATCAGAAGGACTTCTCCGGCGCAGCGGCGGGAACCTCTATCCTTCGGATGCTCCATCAGATGAGTCGTATTTTCCGTGAGAACGCCGCCCAGCCTGCCATCTATGCAGGGATGCAGATCGACAAGAAGCGTCGCCGCAGATTGCAGGAGAAACGCATGGCAATGGGACACAAGGCGGATGACCATGAGGATCGCGGACTGACGCAACAGACACAATAAGGGAGGGACTATGTCAAAGTACATTCCGTTTACAACCGAGCAGAAAGAGCAAGCCGCCTCGGTGGACTTGGAGGAGTTCCTCCGCCGCCGTGGGGAAAAGCTCATCACCTCCGGCAGGGACAAACGCCTTGCCAGCGACCACAGCATCACCATCCGCGGCTGCGAGTGGTACGACCATGCCACCGAGCAGGGCGGCAGAGCCATCAGCTTCGTCAAGCAGTTCTATGGACTCAGCTACCCGGACGCTATGTCTCTGCTCCTCGGCGATGATCTGGGTGGGAGTTACTCTGCGGCAAAGGAGAAGGAGCCGGAGCCTGCAAAGCCCTTCGTGCTGCCGCCGCAGAGCGAGTCCATGCGCCGTGTGTATGCCTACCTGCTGCAAAAGCGTTGTATCGACCGCGAGATACTCAATGCCTTCGTGCGCAAGAAGCTCATCTACGAAAGCTGTGAAAGATCCAGGGACGGGACAAAGGAATATCACAACGCCGTGTTCGTCGGATTCGATGAACACGGCGTTCCCCGTCACGGGCATAAGCGCGGGCTGTATACCATGGGACAAAGCTATCGCGGCAACATTGAGGGCAGCGACCCAAAGCACAGCTTTCACTATCTCGGCGGCGATGACACGCTCTATGTCTTCGAGGCCCCTATCGACCTGCTCTCCTACATCTCCCTTTTCCCGGAGGGATGGCAGGCGCATAACTATATGGCCTGCTGCGGGACATCCTCCATTCCTGTGATGGAAATGCTGCGGCAGCTCCCCCAGCTCCGGCAGGTGTACCTCTGCCTGGACAATGACGCTGCCGGTCATGCCGCCAGTGAGCGCATGGGGAAGCTGCTGGAGGAGCGTGGTATCTCTGCGGAGCGGCTCGTACCGCAGCAAAAGGACTGGAATGACGATCTCAAGGCAGAACAGAAAAACAAAATGGAAAGGAGCGAGCTATGCCAAACCTTCTGCTGACAATGTGGGATACCCTGAATAGCTCCAATATAGGAATATTAGTTGCGGCGGGACTTGGGATGTTCGCCGTCATCGGCGGGTTCTCCATGTTGTCCTATCACTATACACTCAGCGGCATCAAGTCCCGCACCGTGGGTGACGGGCAGCACGGCACGGCACGTTGGGCGACCGATAAGGAGATCCGCAAGACCTATACCCATGTACCGTTCAAGGTCAGAGACTGGCGAAAAGGTCAAGATCTTCCCTCGGAACAAGGGCTGGTGCTGGGCTGCAAGGGCAAGAAAGATGAACTGACTGCGCTGGTGGACAGCGACGACATCCACTGCCTTATGATTGCGGCCTCGGGTGCAGGCAAGACCGCATTCTTCCTCTATCCCAACCTTGAATATGCCTGTGCGTCCGGCATGAGTTTTCTGGCGCTGGATACCAAGGGTGATCTCGCCCGCAACTACGGCTCTATTGCCAAAAAGTATTACGGCTACAAGCATATCTCCGTCATCGATCTGCGCAACCCCACCCGCTCGGACGGCAACAACCTGCTGACGCTCATCAACCGCTATATGGACATCGCCAGAAAACAACCGGACAATCTCGCTGCCCGCGCCAAAGCCGAAAAGTACGCCAAGATCCTCGCCAAGTCCATTGTCAGCCCGGAGGGGAACTCCGACCACGGGCAGAACGCCTTCTTCTACGATGCGGCGGAGGGCTTGCTGTCTTCCACGATCTTGCTGCTTGCGGAGTTTCTGCCGCCGGATGAGGAGCACCCGGAGGAGCGGCGGCACATCGTGTCGGTATTCAAGCTGGTGCAGGATCTGCTGGAGCCGGCGCGTGGTGCTCGGGGACGCTCCCGTTTCCAGCTGCTCATGGACAAGCTGCCGTCCGAGCACAAAGCGCGCTGGCTGGCAGGCGCCGCACTCAACAGCTCCGAGCAGGCCATGGCATCAGTCATGTCCACGGTGCTGTCCCGTCTCAATTCGTTTCTTGATAGTGAGCTGGAGCAGATCCTGTGCTTCGACAGTGCCATTGACGCAGAGAAATTTGCGGCGGAGAAATCCGCCATCTTCCTCATCCTGCCGGAAGAGGATCAGACGAAGAACTTTATGGCGGGCTTGATGATCCAGAACCTCTCCCGTGAGCTGTTCGCGGTAGCGGATGAGAACGGCGGCAAACTGAAAAACCGTGTTATTCTCTTTTGCGATGAGCTGGGTACCATGCCGCCCTTTGATATTTTGCCGCTTTTCAGTGCCGGACGCTCTCGCCGCCTGACGCTGGTACCCATCATCCAGTCACTGGCGCAGCTGGAAAAGAACTATGGCAAAGAAGGCGCATCCATCCTGATGGACAACTGCCAGGATGTGATCTGCGGCGGCTTTGCGCCCAACAGCGAGGCGGCGGATACCTTCTCCAAAGCCCTCGGCAGCCGCACGGTGCTCTCCGGCTCTGTGAGCCGAGGAAAAAACGATCCCAGCCAGAGCCTGCAGATGATGGAGCGCCCCCTGCTGACGGCGGATGAGCTCAAGTCCATCCCCAAGGGCAGCTTCATCGTGCAGAAGACCGGATGCCACCCCATGCGTACCCGCCTGCGCCTGTTCCTCGAATGGGGTATCACCTTCGAGGAGGAATACCGCGTGGAGGAGCAGGCGGCCCGAAGGGTCTATTATGCCGACCAGAATGCGCTGACCCGCGCCATCGTGCGAAAGTATCCGCCCAAGCTGCCGGAGCAGAAGACTACCCGCTCCGTTAAGGGCGAGGGACAGCTCCATGATGCGCCCGCGCAGGAGATGGTGGTAGCGGAGGACATCGACTATGACCGTATGCCGCACAAGCGCACCCCTTACAATCTTCCCCGGCAGGAGGTGGATCGGTGAGCTACTTTGACAGCATTTACGCCGACACGCTTCTGCCGCCCAGAGCTGTATCCGTCTATATGTACCTCAAAGATCGGTCCAACAGCGCGGGAAGCTGCTGGCCGGGGATCAAGACGATTGCGAGAGATATGAACCTCTCCCGCAGCACCGTCAAGCGGGCGCTGGCAGATTTGGAGCAGCACGGCTATCTTGCCAAGCTGCCCCGATACCGCCCCAATGGGAGCAACACCTCCAATCTCTATACGCTGAAATAAATGAAAAGTGGATCGTACAGCGCCCTGGTACGATCCACTTCATTAAGCCAAAAAACAAAAATCGCCACGCCAAGGGGCAACTATACCTGTTTGCTGGACCGAGGAGGGGTTCAATATGAACCCACCAGAACAGCCCACTCTATCGGAGAATTAGGACAGAGAAAGAACAAGAAGGGAATACTCTTGACTTGCAGGTTTCTTCCATTTAAGTGTATAGTGCAACAGAGCCTGTGTTATACAACGAACCCCCCGGTAGCCGACCGATGGGTGATTGTTTCAATCAATTATGGTGCTGAATTTGCCCGCCCCCGTGGATGCAAAAATGCGAGGGTCTATACACCCGCCCCACTTGCCGAAACCCGCTCATTCTGAAGCTGCGCCTCTTTTATAGGCGACACACTCTCCGTATCGTACAATACCCTCATGGACAAGCTACAAAAAACGATACGGAGGATAATTTCATGAACGAGCTGCAAGCCTTTGAAAAGCACCTGCGCGAAAACGAGAAAAGCCCCGCCACGATAGAAAAATACCTGCGCGACACCCGCGCCTTCCTGTGCTGGCTGGACGGGCGCAAGCCCACCAAGGAGCTGACCGTCTGCTACAAGGAAGGTCTGACCGAGCGATACGAGGCCGCCAGCGTCAACTCCATGCTGGCGGGGATCAACAGCTACCTGTCCTTTTCCGGTCGCGCCGACTGCCGGGTGAAGCCCCTGCGCGTCCAGCGGACGCTGTTCGGGAGTGAGGAACGGGAGCTCTCCCGCGAGGAATACGCCCGCCTTGTCCGCGCTGCGGGCGGGGCGCAGATCGGCGTTGTCATGCAGACCATCTGCGGCACGGGCATCCGCGTCTCCGAGCTGCGGCACATCACCGCCGAGGCGGTGCGGGAGGGCCGCGCCGCCGTCCGCAACAAGGGGAAAACCCGCGTGATCCTCATTCCCACCGCGCTGCGAAGGCTCCTGCTGGGCTATATGAAAAAGGCCGGCGTCACCACCGGCAGCGTGTTCCTCTCGAAAAATAAAACGCCGCTGGACCGCAGCACGGTCTGGCGGCGCATGAAAGCCCTGTGTGAGCGGGCGGGGGTTGACCCGCGCAAGGTCTTTCCCCATTCTCTGCGGCATCTGTTCGCCCGCGTTTTTTACAGCGTGGAAAAGGATCTACTGCGGCTGGCGGACATCCTCGGCCACGCCAGCGTGAACACCACCCGCATCTACACCATGGAAACCGGACGGCAGCACATGAAGCTGCTGGAGCGCGTCAGCCGAACACTGCTCACATAATGGCGATTCTGTTGCGGAATAGTTGTTGCAACCCCATATTACATCTACATCATAACAGAGACCCAGTATCATTAGCAAGCAAAACTTGAAAAATCCAGCGAAAAAAGTCAAAAAACGATAACGGCAACAAGACCGGATGATGAAATCTTCTCTCCCGGCCTGATTTTGTGCGCTATTTTTACCCTCTGTTCCGCCGTTTAGGGTCTACGCTGTTGGCAGCGGACACGGTGATGCAACAGAATCGCCATTCTGTTGCTGCGGAAGTGTACCGCAGGAAAAAGGGGGTGGGCGTAGGAGACGAGTTAAGGAACAGAAGAATTGCAGCGACCATATTAAGCGATTACAAAGAAAACGGAGGAACAAGACCATGAGAAAAAGACTTCTCAGCATCCTGCTGCTCTGCTGCATGGTGCTGACGCTGCTCCCAACGACGGCACTGGCGGAGGAAGCCGCGCCAGCATTTGATCTGGCAACGGATCTGGCAGACATCACAATTCCAAACAATCTGGTCACCTGCGTCTGCACAAAGGCCAACGAAACCAAGCAGTATGGTCAACTGACGGACGGTTTTTCCGCTACTAAGGTTGCGAAGGAAGGGAACGTCTGGACCGTTCTTATCTCTGTCAAGCCAGATGTCTATATGGCTCAGTTCAACAAGGACACAGGCAGCACGCATAGCCCAGATGGGGATCACTCTAATGACTTCACTACCCCGATTCAGTTCAAGCTGAAAT
>PPYE01071924.1_pt1 | contig 46567 bp, 26 predicted proteins | sample 1559881 | NCBI WGS metagenome assembly PPYE01 (sample SAMN08240022, study PRJNA423297) | Human gut metagenome, whole genome shotgun sequencing project.
CGGAATCGTGATTCCCTAAAAAACGGAACATTGATTTCCATACGCCGGACAGGTGATGGATTTCACCCCGGATTATTCAACTTACTTGTATCAGGAGGGGTACAAGCCCCTCCTGATAAACTGCGGAACAGTTATTCGGTTATGAGCAAGTAGCGAAAGCGGATTGCGAATATCCGATTGACCCAATTGATCATTTTCCGACAGACTGCTTTATTCTTTTTTATAATCACTGCTTTTTAAACGTACGATAAATTTAATACCTTTATCCATCATATGTATAAACGCAGGTGTAGAAGGATATCCTCGGTCCATGATAATGATAAATGGAATATTTCCTATTGTTTCCGGTATTCGCTCTAATTGCTTTTATGCCAGGCGCATCTCATCAAATTTTACTTTGTTACAATCACTTTCTAGTATCATGCGATTCATTACATCATAGATACAGCCTAATCCTATTTGAGCCTGGGGTTTTGTATTTTTTCGGCTTGCAGAACCATACAGTTCCAGCGTTTCAGCAGTGGTAGGAATATTAATGTCTGAGCCGTCTGCCGACAAAATGCCTTAAATTCATTAGAACTCATTTTTTCTATGTCCATGAATGTACGTTTTTGAGAATGTTTCATCAGCATCACATCCTTTTCTGCGGCAGGTTCATGGTTTTTTTTTACAATATAAGCATATAAAAAAAAGCAGAAGACATCTAATTTTTTTAGAATAAATATCGTCTGCTTTAAGTTAATGACATTGCATAAAATCAAGGCTTCACAAATTCTTCACAAAATAATTAGCACTCATCTCTTGACAGTGCTAATAATGCGTGTTATAGTACATACAGAACAAAGGAAGAGAGAAAAAGAAATCTTCCGGAGAAAGTTCTTACAGAGTTTTCAGAAACAGTAAATTAAAAACGCCTGCATAATACGCAGCGAATATAGATCAGGAGGAATGAGTTATGTTAATGCCAAGTATTTTCGGAGAAGATTTATTTGATGATTTCATGGGATATCCAACAGGCCGTCAGGCAGCTGCTTATCCTCAGGTGAAGGATATGATGAAGACAGATATCCGTGACGTAGATGGTAATTATGAACTGGAGATCGATCTTCCGGGATTTAAGAAAGAAGATGTGAAGATCCAGCTGAAAGATGGTTACCTGAACATTCAGGGAACCAGAGAAGAGAAGAAAGATGAGAAGGATGAGAAAGGCAAATATGTTCGCAGAGAGCGTTATACAGGAACCTGCAACAGAAGCTTTTATGTAGGACCAAATATTAAACATGAAGATATCCATGCGAAATATGAGAACGGAATCCTTCACGTAACATTCCCGAAAGAAGAGACCAAGAAAGAAGTAGAAGAGAAGAAATTTATTGCAATTGACTGATCTAATAGAGGAAGCCCCCATCTTAAGGCTGTAAGCCCCAGGTGACGGGATGATGTCATAGCAGCAATATCCGGAACAACCCAAACGGATATGAAGATTCCAAATGTCATATTGCATTTGTTTAATATAAACCCCCTTTTTTTCACCCCTCTGCCAACCCCGGCAGAGGGGTTTTTTGCGTTCCAGTCTGAAGTGCACAGGTATGTAGAAAGCCCAGTGTTGTGCTCGCACATAAGCTGGGCTTTCTACATACCTGTATAGGGCGGACGCCCGACATCGAGATGCAGCGCAGCGGAATCGAGATGCCGCACTTCAGACGTACCTTTTGAATATCTTTACACCTTTTCCCCACTCTGTTATACTTGGAACAGGTAAACAGCGGAAATTCGGTAATACTATAAATTGGGGAAAGAGTTTTTACAGAGGTGAACATATGGGAGATAGAATCAAGGTTATTATGGACTGCGATCCGGGAATTGATGACGGCATTGCGCTGGCTTATGCGGCGGCACATCAGGACGAATTGGAGCTTCTTGCGATAACAACATTTGCAGGAAACGCTACCATTGATAAAGTAACGAAGAATGCACTGGAACTGGCAGATTTTTACGGACTGAAAGTTCCTGTGGCAAAAGGCCAGGAGCGCCCTCTTGTAAAAGAGCCGCTTCATGCAGAAGAATTCCACGGAGAGACAGGCCTTGGCCACTGTGTTCTGCCGGAGACAAAAAAAGAGCTCGCATCAGACAATGCAGTGCTTTTTATCCGTGATATTCTGAATGACCTTCCGGAAGGTGAACAGGTAACGGTGATCGAGACAGCACCAATGACCAACCTTGCATTGCTTTTGAGGATTTTTCCGGAGGTGAAGGAGAAGATCCGCCAGATCGTATTTATGGGCGGCGCGGCGAAAGGCGGAAACATCACACCGGCAGCGGAATTCAATATTTATGCAGATCCGGAAGCAGCGAAGATCGTATTTTCTTCCGGAATTCCACTGGTGATGTGCGGACTGGATGCTACCCTGAAATGCAATCTCACCAGAAACCAGATTATGAAATTATGCCAGTCCGGTAACCCGGTTGCAAAAGCCTGCGGCGATATGGCCGGTTATGTACTTGGAAATCCTACCAAATACCGTTGTGTGGCAAGTATTCATGATGCGGTACCATTTATGTACCTTCTTCATCCGGAGTTTTTTAAGACGGAAAAAGCACTCCTGGATGTAGACTGTTCTGAAGGTGCCGGACGAGGTGCCACATTATGTGATTTCCGCTGGTGGTTACACGAAGAAGACGAAATGAAAGATATAATACTGACAGATGCAGACACCGGAAATTTTCAGCAGGAACTGTTTGAATCAATTTATTCCGTGTCCGGATGCAGAGCCGCGAAATAACCGTGAGCAGGCCATGAAGCAGAGAGAATACACTGTCTGCTTTCCATAAACATATCTGTGCACACTGTCAGTTAAGAGGACAGAAAACCCATGAACTATATTGTATTTGACCTGGAATGGAACCAGAATCCGGATGGAAGAAAACATCCGGACAGTCGACTCCCTTTTGAGATCATTGAGATCGGGGCAGTAAAATTAAATGAAAAAAGAGAGATCATCGACACCTTCCAGTGCCTGATCAAGCCCAAAGTGTACCATTGGATCCACGACAGCATCCATGAGGTGATCCACGTAGATTTCCATGAACTGGAGAAAGGACTTCCTTTTCCAAAAGCGATCCGCAGATTTCTGGAATGGTGCGGACCGGAATATCGGTTTTTTACCTGGGGAAACCAGGATGTAATGGAGCTTCAGAGAAACATGAAATATTATAATCTTCTGAAGCTGATCCCAGGACCGGTCCATTATTATGATGTACAGAAGCTTTTCAGTGTGAAATTTGAAGATGGAATTGCCAGACGTTCCCTGGAATATGCCATTGATTATCTTAAACTTCCGAAGAACCGGGATTTTCACCGGGCACTGGCAGATGCCAGCTATACGGCAAGAATCCTTCTGGAGATTGATGAAGCCTGCATGATCCGTCATCCATCCCTGGATGTATACCAGAATCCAAAATCAAAAGAGAAGGAAATTTATATTTCCTATACAGATCATGATAAGTTTGTATCCAGGGAATTTGTATCAAAAGAACGCCTGATGAAGGACCGCACTATGGTGAGCACGGTGTGTCCTATCTGCAGATGCCCTGCCAAGCGGAAGATTCGCTGGTTCAGTACCAACAATTCCAAGGTATATTACAGCCTTGCCCTCTGCCACGAGCATGGACCCGTTGCAGGGAAGATCAGAATCCGAAAAACCGATGAGGGAAAATATTTCGGGGTAAAAACCCTGAAAGCAGAAGATACAGAAGCGGCGGATGAAATCCGTGAAAAGCACGAATCTCTCCGCCGCAGAAAAGTCTCAAGAAGCCTGGACAAGAAGATCTGATACGACATTCCGTTCGTATTGCATTCCCCAGCCAACCATTTGTTTTTTGTAATAATATTTGCTTTTCAGACGCAGCAGGCCGGCAGCATTCTGGAGAACGGCCTGGCGTTTGGTAAGCTGTGATTTGTCAATTCCTTTTGGTAAAGTCACATAAACCTTTGTCTTATAATAAAACGGATAAGTATTTCCGTTGTTCTTAAGAATATATTTATCACATGGAAGTACCTTAAACGGGACTGGTTCCATGGACACTTTCATATCTGTTTTTTCAAAATTTCCAAAACCATAATCAAACAGGGAAGCAGTGTCACCATAGGCGTTTGCGGCAGAAGTAGAATTCAGGATCACTGCTACAAGTGTTGTATTTCCACGCCTGCAATAGGTGACGAGTGTATTTCCGGATGCATCTGTGTAACCTGTTTTTCCACCAAGAACACCTTCGTAATAATATTCCCCGTTTTTGATCATCTTGTGGTGGTTCAGAAGCTGCCTTGCTTCCGCAAATTTGTTTGTAGGAGGAATCTCATAGTAACGTCTGGTGCAGAACTTGCGGTAAAGCGGGTTCATCCAGGCAGATTTCGCGATTTTTGCCATGTCGGAAGCTGTGGTGTAATGATTCTCATCGGGAAGTCCGTTTGGATTGTTAAAATGAGTATTTTTGCATCCGAAAAGTCTGGCGCGCCAGTTCATAAGCTCAGTGAATTTTTTTACAGAGCCGGAAACTTTCTCAGCAACAGCTACAGACATTTCGTTGGCGGACTGAAGCATAACAGCCATAAGAGCCTGATCTCTGGTGAATTTTTCGCCGGGAGCGGCGTAAATACTGGAATCTCCGGCAGACACACTGGCAGAAGCACTGTCAGAGACTACGATATTAGTTTTCAGGCTTAAATTTTCACAGGCCAGAAGAGTTGTCATGATCTTGGTGATACTGGCCGGATAAAGTTGTGTATCTGCATTTTTGGAATAGAGGACTGCCTCCGTATTCACATCCATAAGAACTGCAGCCTGTGCTTCTATGTTCGGGCCTGTTGGCCAGCCTTCAATAGAGTCTGTATCAGCGGCCTGTGAATAGTAGCTGGAATGTGCCGGAGCGGTGTCTGCTGCAGCCTGACCGGAGGAATCTGCTGTCTGTGCGTCAGGAACCGGGGTTGCGGTGACAATAGGATCGCCGTATTCATCATAGCCCAGGGGTGCGGAAGCACTGCAGGGCACAGCGCCTGTAAACAGAACTCCCATACAGAGAATACCTGCAAAGATCCGGCGCATGGATCGTTTTTTCATAATGTTCATCATAAAATACCTTTCAAATAATAAACGAGATTCTGTAGTAGTATACCACTTTCTTTTTGGAAAAACCACTTGCAGTCTGTGAAATTTCCATTAAGAGAGAGTGAACATACATATAATAAGAGGAAAACCACCGAAATCCGCCAAAAACACTTGACATATGGATTTTTCTCAACCTATAATATACACCGTATATAGAAAAAGCAATGACGGAGACAGTATGTTATACGGAAAGCCTTACAGCAGATGCTTTCAGCGAACGGGGATGGTGTGAGCCCGTGGTGAATAAGTATGGCAGAATATCACTCCTGAGCTTCAGCTCTGAAGTTTGCCGGCAACAGCCAGGAGCAGTTTTTCAGCGTATGTATGCGGAACTGCATTTAAGTAAGAGCTGACGGATTTCCTCCGTTACAGGGAACATATATCGGCAGATACGATAATGTCCGCCATGGGAAGACATGGCACAGGAGCCTGGCAGCTTAAGAATAAGAGGGTGCAGGGATCCGGACACAGGCCCGTATAATGTAACAGGTGGTACAGCGAATCAGACTTCGTCCTTTTACAGGATGGGGTCTTTTTTTATAAGTGCCCGAAAGAAACACTGGCACGAACAAGTATCTGTGAAGAAATAAACCGCTGCATCTTATAAATGAGACAGCAGCCAGTAATCAGACACAGGAGGTAAAAATTGTGTATCGTAAAGTTGACACGAATCTGAATTTTGTTGACCGCGAAAAAGAAGTTGAGAAATTCTGGAAAGACAATAAGATTTTTGAAAAGAGTATGGACAGCCGTAAAGAGGGCGAGACATACACATTCTATGACGGACCGCCTACCGCTAATGGTAAGCCACACATCGGACACGTTCTGACACGAGTTATCAAGGATATGATCCCGAGATACCGTACAATGAAGGGATACATGGTTCCGCGAAAAGCAGGATGGGATACTCACGGACTTCCGGTTGAGCTTGAGGTTGAGAAGAAACTTGGTCTTGACGGCAAGGAACAGATCGAGGAGTACGGAATTGAGCCATTTATCCAGCAGTGTAAAGAGAGCGTATGGAAATACAAAGGAATGTGGGAGGATTTCTCCTCTACCGTTGGTTTCTGGGCTGACATGGAGCATCCGTATGTAACATACGACAACAACTTCATCGAGTCCGAGTGGTGGGCACTGAAAGAAATCTGGGACAAAGGCCTTCTTTACAAAGGTTTCAAGATCGTTCCTTACTGCCCGCGTTGTGGAACTCCGCTTTCCGCACAGGAAGTTTCCCAGGGATACAAAACTGTTAAAGAGCGTTCCGCAATCGTTCGTTTCAAGGTTGTCGGTGAGGATGCATACTTCCTGGCATGGACAACAACACCGTGGACACTTCCATCCAACGTTGCACTTTGTGTAAACCCGGATGAGATCTACTGCAAGGTAAAAGCTGCAGACGGCTACACATACTACATGGCAGAGGCGCTTCTGGACAAAGTTCTCGGCAAGCTTGCAAAGGATGACGAGCCTGCATATGAGATTCTTGAGAAATACAAAGGAACAGACCTTGAGCGTAAAGAATACGAGCCGCTTTTTGCATGTGCAGGAGAGGCAGCTGCAAAACAGCACAAAAAAGCTCACTTCGTAACCTGCGACAGCTACGTTACCATGAGCGATGGTACTGGTATCGTTCATATCGCACCTGCATTTGGTGAGGATGACAGCCGTGTTGGCCGTGATTATGATCTTCCGTTTGTACAGTTCGTAGACGGACAGGGTAACATGACCAAAGAAACACCATACGCCGGTGTATTTGTTAAGAAAGCGGACCCGATGGTCCTCACAGACCTTGACAAAGAGGGCAAACTTTTTGACGCACCGAAATTCGAGCATGATTATCCGCACTGCTGGAGATGTGATACACCGCTGATCTACTATGCACGTGAGTCCTGGTTCATCAAGATGACAGCAGTAAAGGATGATCTGATCCGCAACAACAATACAATCAACTGGATCCCGGAGAGCATCGGCAAAGGACGTTTCGGTGACTGGCTTGAGAACGTTCAGGACTGGGGTATTTCCAGAAACCGTTACTGGGGAACACCACTGAATATCTGGCAGTGTGAGTGCGGACATATGGAATCCGTAGGAAGCCGCCAGGATCTCTATGAGAAGAGTGGTGACGAGCGTGCGAAGACTATCGAGCTTCACCGCCCATACATTGATGATATCACCATGAAGTGCCCGGACTGCGGCAAGACCATGCACCGTGTACCGGAGGTAATTGACTGCTGGTTTGATTCCGGAGCAATGCCTTTTGCACAGCATCATTATCCATTTGAAAATAAAGACCTGTTTGAGCAGCAGTTCCCGGCAGACTTCATCTCCGAGGCCGTTGACCAGACAAGAGGATGGTTCTACTCCCTTCTTGCAGAGTCCACACTGCTTTTCAACAAGGCTCCATATAAGAACGTAATCGTTCTGGGACATGTACAGGATGAGAATGGACAGAAGATGAGTAAGTCCAAGGGAAATGCCGTTGATCCGTTTGACGCACTGAACAAATATGGTGCAGATGCCATCCGCTGGTACTTCTACATCAACAGTGCTCCGTGGCTTCCGAACCGTTTCCACGGCAAGGCAGTTGTAGAGGGACAGAGAAAGTTCATGAGCACTCTGTGGAACACCTACGCATTCTTCGTACTGTATGCGAACATTGACAATTTTGACGCAACTAAATATACTTTAGATTACGATAAGCTTCCGGTTATGGATAAATGGCTGCTCAGCAAGCTGAATACTATGGTGAAGACTGTGGATGAGGATCTTGGTTCCTACAAGATTCCGGAGGCTGCAAGAGCACTTCAGGAATTTGTTGACGATATGAGTAACTGGTATGTAAGAAGAAGCCGTGAGCGTTTCTGGGCAAAGGGCATGGAGCAGGATAAGATCAATGCTTACATGACACTTTACACAGCACTGGTAACAGTTGCCAAGGCTGCAGCTCCGATGATCCCGTTCATGACTGAGGATATTTACCAGAACCTTGTAAGAAGCATTGATGCAAACGCTCCGGAGAGTATCCATCTCTGCGATTACCCGGAGGTAAACGAGGCATGGATCGACAAGGATCTTGAGGCAAACATGGAAGAGCTTCTTGAGATCGTTGTTCTCGGACGTGCATGCAGAAATACCGCAAACATCAAGAACCGTCAGCCGATCGGAACCATGTATGTAAAGGCTGAGAAAGCTATGGATAAATTCTACACAGATATCATCGCAGATGAGCTTAACGTAAAAGAAGTGAAATTCGCAGATGATGTAGAGTCCTTCATTTCCTACAGCTTCAAGCCGCAGCTTCGTACAGTAGGACCGAAATACGGCAAGCTTCTGAACGGCATCCGTACCGCACTCTCCGAGATCGACGGAACCGCAGCAATGAAAGAGCTGAGAGATAATGGTGTTCTCGTTCTTGACATTGACGGAAACAGAGTCGAGCTTGCAGAGGAAGACTTATTGATCGAAACAGCCCAGAGCGAGGGCTATGTGACAGAGACAGACGGTGAGACATCCGTTGTCCTTGATACAAACCTTACACCCGAACTGATCCAGGAGGGCTTTGTCCGCGAGATCATCAGCAAGGTTCAGACTATGCGTAAAGAGGCTGGTTTCGAAGTCATGGACAAGATCATTGTCTATGCAAAAGATAACGATAAGATCATGGATATCATGAAAGCAAACCAGGATGAGATCAAACGTGAAGTACTGGCAGAAAACATTATTCTGGGAGAAGCAGAGGGTTACACCAAGGAGTGGAACATCAATAAAGAGGCTGTAACACTGGGAGTATCCAAAGTACAGGAGGAAAACTAATGATTGACAAGCAGTTTGAGAAAGAGGAATTCAAAAAAAGTGTAAAAGAAAACGTAAAATTCCTTTATCGAAAAACACTGGAAGAGGCTACACAGGAGCAGATCTTTCAGGCTGTAAGCTACACTGTGAAGGACGTGATCATTGACAACTGGCTCAAGAGCCAGAGGGCGTATGAAAAACAGGATCCGAAGATCGTATATTATATGTCCATGGAGTTCCTTATGGGCCGTGCCCTTGGAAACAACCTGATTAACCTTGGTGCATACGGCGAGGTTAAGGAGGCTCTTGAGGAGCTTGGACTTGACATTAACTGCATCGAAGACCAGGAGCCGGATCCGGCTCTTGGAAACGGTGGACTTGGAAGACTGGCAGCATGCTTCCTGGATTCTCTTGCAACTCTGAACTACTGTGCATACGGATGCGGAATCCGTTACCGTTATGGTATGTTCAAGCAGGAGATCCGTGACGGTTATCAGATAGAGGTACCGGATAACTGGCTGAAGAACGGCTATCCCTTCGAGCTCCGTCGTCCGGAGTATGCAAAAGAAGTTCATTTCGGCGGATACGTACGTGTTGAGTGGGATCCGGTGAAGAACGAGAATAAATTTATCCATGAGGGATATCAGGCAGTAAAGGCTGTTCCTTACGATATGCCGATCACAGGTTATAACAACGATGTTGTAAATACACTTCGTATCTGGGACGCAGAGCCGATCGTAGACTTTAACCTGGACTCCTTCGACAAAGGTGATTACCACAATGCAGTTGAGCAGGAGAATCTTGCACGTACCATCGTTGAGGTACTTTACCCGAATGATAATCATATGGCAGGTAAAGAGCTTCGTCTGAAACAGCAGTACTTCTTTGTATCTGCCAGCCTTCAGGCAGCCATTGCCAAATATAAGAAAACTCATGATGATATCACAAAACTTCATGAGAAGGTTGTATTCCAGATGAACGATACTCATCCGACTGTTGCAGTAGCAGAGCTGATGCGTATCCTCATTGATGAGGAAGGTCTTGGCTGGGATCAGGCATGGGATATCACAACCAAATGCTGTGCATACACCAACCACACCATTATGTCCGAGGCACTTGAGAAATGGCCGATCGAGCTGTTCTCCAGACTGCTTCCGCGTGTATACCAGATCATCGAGGAGATCAACCGTCGTTTCATTCTTGAGATCCAGCAGAAATATCCTGGAAACTTCGAGAAAGTTAAGAAGATGGCGATCATCTATGACGGACAGGTTAAGATGGCTCACCTTGCGATCGTTGCAGGCTACTCTGTAAACGGTGTTGCACGCCTTCATACCGAGATCCTCAAGAATCAGGAGCTGAAGGATTTCTATGAGATGATGCCTGAGAAGTTCAACAACAAAACAAACGGTATCACACAGAGACGTTTCCTTGCTCATGGAAACCCGCTTCTGGCTGACTGGGTAACAGACAAGATCGGACCGGACTGGATCACAGATCTTTCCCAGCTTTCCAAGCTTAAAGTTTACGCAGACGATGAGAAGGCTCTTCAGGAGTTCATGACCATCAAGTTCAAGAACAAAGAGCGTCTTGCAAAATATATCCTGGAGCACAATGGTGTTGAGGTTGACCCGCACTCTATCTTCGATATCCAGGTTAAGAGACTTCATGAGTACAAACGTCAGCTTCTTAACATCCTGCATGTGATCTATCTGTACAACCAGATCAAGGCACATCCGGAGATGGATTTCTATCCAAGAACATTTATCTTTGGTGCAAAAGCTTCCGCAGCTTACGCACGTGCAAAGAAGATCATCAAGCTGATCAACTGTGTGGCAGATGTTGTAAACAATGATGCTTCTATCAACGGTAAGCTGAAGGTTGTATTCATCGAGAACTACCGTGTATCCAACGCTGAGATCATTTTTGCGGCAGCAGATGTTTCCGAGCAGATCTCCACAGCAAGTAAAGAGGCTTCCGGTACAGGTAACATGAAATTCATGCTGAACGGTGCTCCGACACTTGGAACCATGGATGGTGCTAACGTTGAGATCGTACAGGAGGTTGGCGAGGAGAATGCATTTATCTTCGGTATGAGCTCCGACCAGATCATCAACTATGAGAACAACGGCGGTTACGATCCGGACTTCATCTACAACACAGATCCGGAGATCCGTCAGGTACTGATGCAGCTGATCAACGGAACCTTCTCCAGCGATACAGAGATGTTCCGTGACATCTACAATTCACTTCTCGACAAACGCAACATGCCGAGACCTGACCAGTACTTCATCCTTGGCGACTTCCGTTCCTATGCAGAAGCACAGAAACGTGTTGAGGCAGCATACAAAGATGAGAAACGCTGGGCTAAGATGGCACTTCTCAATACAGCATGCAGCGGTAAGTTCACATCCGACAGAACTATCCAGGAGTATGTAGATGATATCTGGCATCTGGATAAGGTTATTGTAAAAGAGAACTAAAGCCGAAATATTTGATAATTAACAGAAAAGTGGCTAATATATAACCATAAATGAATAGGTTGCGCTGCGTAGCCAGCTTCAGGCGAACAAGTGGACAGCAGAGTTAGTGAAGCGGGGCAGTTCCGCTACTGATGAAGTGTGCAGCCGTACAGTCGGCAGACCTCAGCTGTTTTTAGAAGGAAGAAAACATTCACATATTCATGCTCTTTCAGGTAACAGATCTGTCTTTCCATGTGATATCAGGGAATCATATGGGAGGATATTTCTGTTACCTTTTTTATGTCTGAAAACAGCCGTACAGGGATGGCAGCTGCATTTTGCAGACACAAAGCGGAGCTGGAATGGCGGGCGGACCTTACATTTACATACGATACACAGAATTTTTTTGCATCAAAAAGTAATGAAAAAGGAGAGAAACATGGAGAGAAAGAAAAGCAATGCAAAGAGATTTCTCAGCATTCTGCTTACCTGTCTTATGATCTTCACGCTGCCATCCAGTGCCCTGGCATCTGATCTGGATTTTACGGCGGAAGCAGCACCAGCTGAAGTACAGGAAAACGCAGAATCAGCAGAAGTCACAGATGCAGAGGTGGAAGAGCCTCAGGCAGAAGAACCCACGGAAGATGAGTACGTGGAAGAAGAACCCGCAGAAGGATCTGCAGAATAGAAAGCTGTGGAGGAAGAAGACTCCCAGGAACTGGATATGGCAGAGGACAGCGGCGCAGGTGCAGAAGAGATCGCAGAGGAAAATTCCGAAGAGACACAGGATCTCGATCTTGCAGATGATTTTTCCGCAGGAGAGCAGGATGCTTTCAACGCAGGAGAGGAAACAACCGGAACAGCAGCTGCACCGGCAGACGTTTATGTAACGATCAGTAACAAAGGCGTTCTTGCAAAAACAAAAGACAATCAGCCGATGGCACACCAGAAGGTCACAGTTAAGGACCTGAACAGTGATGGTGTCCTGACTTATGATGAGGCACTTGTAGCAGCTCATGAGGCATATGCTCAGGCAGATGGTTATGTGACCGAGAACGGTCAGTGGGGACTGACTGTAAAGAAACTCTGGGGTATTGATACTACCAATACTCTGTATTATCTCAATGGTGCAGCGCTTCAGAGTAATGTAGGAGATACAAAAGTATCCACAGTCAAAGCCAATGATTATCTGGTTGCATCCATAAATCAGGATGATGTAAATTATTCCGATAAATATGCAAGCTTTGATGCTGTCGAGAAGACAGTTAAAGCCGGTGAAGAATTCACCCTGACTCTTAATGGAGCCATGACAGCAGGAACAAAAGCTCTTTCCGGTATTCAGATCGGAACCTGGAAAGACGGCGCATTCGCTGCACTGGAAGGCAAAACCACCGGTGAAGACGGAACTGTGAAACTGTCCTTTAGTGAACCAGGAACCTATTATGTAACTGCAAACGGTTCTGTGCTGGATCAGATCCCGGATTACAGCCAGCAGCCGGATGAGAACTGGAATTACCCGACGAAAGAAAACAACTGTCCATTGATGGCACCGGTATGCGTTGTAACGGTAAAAGATACAATTGCATATGGTACCTGCGGTAAAGACCTTACATGGACTCTGGACAAAGATGGTATTCTTACTATCGAAGGAACCGGAGAGATGACCAGCTGTCCGTGGAAAAAGCTTTACATCAATGAAATTAAAAATGTTGTAATAAAATCTGGTGTAACAAGTGTTTATACAGGTTCTTTCCAGAATGGTGTAAATATCACATCTGTAAGCCTTCCGGATACGCTTACAACATTTAAGGCTTCTGTATTCAGAGGCTGTACGAGACTGACAGAGATTACGATTCCTGAGCCTGTGCAGACAATAGGAAACAATGTATTTATTGGTTGTACAAAACTGAAAGAGATCACAATCCCTGCATCTGTGCAGAAGATTGGTAACTCTGTATTTACAGACTGTAAAAAACTTACAACAGTAACACTGAACGGAAGTGAGATCGGAAATTATATTTTCGAAAACTGTACAGCACTTACTACAGTAAACATCGGTGCTGCAGTGCCGGATATTACCGGTTCCATGTTTGAGGGATGCGGATCTCTGACAACACTTACCGTTGACGAAAACAACCAGAATATCAAGAGTATTGATAACATCGTATACTCCAAAGATGGAAAAGAGCTTAAGCTCTGTGCAAGAACAAAATCCGGAGATATCGTGATTCCGAAAGAAACAGAGAGTCTTTCTGATACCGCATTTAATAACTGCGCAGGAATTACATCTGTAACATTCCAGGGAACCGTGAAAAATTTCAGTGCAGAAGCATTCAGCGGATGTACTGCAATGGAAGCAGTAAACTTCGGATTTGCAAGTGGAAACTATAAGACCGTAGACGGTATTGTTTATACTACAACCGGACAGCTGGTATATTGTCCTCCTGCTGTAAAAGGCGAGATCACCATCCCTGAAGGTGTAACAGAGATCGAGGACAGCGCATTTGCAGACTGTGCCGGTATTACGGCAGTTCATTTCCCGTCAACACTTCAGAAGATCGGATCATATGCGTTTGAAGGATGCAACGGTCTTACAGAGATCGTAATTCCGGATTCTGTGACAGAACTTGGAAGTTCCGCATTCAGAAGCTGTATTTATCTGAAGAAAGCAGAATTAACCGGAAATATTACCAGTGTTCCATACAGCGCTTTCAGAAATGACCAGTCTCTGACAGAAGTTGTTATGAAAAAGGGAACTACGACAGTTGAAGAGTATGCATTTTATGGATGTACTTCTCTTGAAAAGCTTGAATTCCCCGAGGGATTAACTTATATTGACAACTATGTGTTTGGAAACTGCAGTTCACTGAGAACGGTTATTTTCCCGGCAGAACTCCAGAAATTTTCATATAGTACATTTGGCAATTTCCTTACAGTTGGAAAAGCGAATGCATATTTCAGAGGAAGCAGAACAGACTGGGCAAAGATCTCCTATGTGAAAGATGCAAAGTTCAAATCCGTACAGTACTGCTACGGAGTAGAAGAAGATAATTCTTTGATTACCACACAGCCGGTAGATACTCAGTATGCGGTTGATGGCAGTGCTTCTGAAAACCCGGTAAAAGTAACTCTGAAAAAACCGGAAAACGGAGAAACCTATGAGATCAGCTGGGTCAAGACCAGCAGCAAAGAAAAAGCAAACGGTACTCTGGTCAGCGAGAATACAACTGTATCCGAGGATGGAACAGAGGCAACGTATGTACAGGATACAAAGAAAGCAGGAAACTTCTACTACTATGCAGAAATCGTAAAGAAGAATGCAGATGGCAAGATCCTTTCCCAGGCAGCAACCGATGTGGTAACTGTTACAGTAGCAGTCAGTGCATTCGAAGGAAAAGGAACGGCAGAAGAACCATATCAGATCAAATCCCTGAAAGATCTGGAAACACTTCGTGACCTGGTAAAAGCAGGAACAAACATGAAGGGTGTTGTCTTCCAGATGACAGCGGACATCACACTTCCGGCTGACTGGGAGTCCATCGGATACCTTCCGGAGGACAAAGTAAACCCGAGAATGAGCGGACGTGAAGATTCCGAAAACGGAAAGAATATCCTTCCATTCAGCGGTACTTTTGATGGAAACGGCAAAACAGCTACTGTAGCAAAAGGCGGACAGCCTCTGTTTGCTTATGTAAGAAGCGCAACGATCCGGAACCTGAACATTCAGGGTGAATACATCAAAGGTGACGGCCTGGTTGCTTATTATGTAGTTGACTATGGCCCGGATGGAAATTATGGTACCGGAGATGATGGCGGAAGCTATGCATCAGGATGCCCGGATACCGTAAATATTGTAAATGTAACCATTAAATCCGGTACGGTTATCCGCGACTGTGGTTTCCTGGGAGGATATGCTTCCGGCGCCAACGTTGTCAATATTTCCGGATGTACCGTAGAGAAAAATGTAAAGATTGGCTGGGATGCAGAAGCAAATGCACCGTCTGGTATCAATAACGTAGGCTCCCTGGCAGGTGAGTTCAACGGAACTGTAATCAACTGTACAAGTTATGCAGATGTATATGGTGCCAAAGCAGTCGGCGGACTGATTGGCTCCAAAGGCCAGTCTATGGGACCGTATGAGATCCGTAACTCCAGTTTTCACGGAACTGTTACGGCAACAGGTGTAAATACAGGTGGTATTGCAGGAAGCGGTTATACAGCTTCTTCTGCACCGAATACACCTGGAGCAACTATTGAGAATTGTTATGTAACAGGAACCATTACAGGTACTGATGCGGTCGGAGGTATTTTCGGCGGCGAGTATGGACAGGCTCAGGCATGGAATCTGGCGTACATCAGAAATAACTGTTTCTACGGAACCGTAAAAGGAACCGAAACAGGTGTCGGCGGAATTATCGGTTATATGAAATCCCTCAACATAAACAATGTTGTGGAGAATAACTATTATCTGGATTCCTGTGGCGCAAAAAATGGTATCGGAAGAGTCCTCTATGTAGATACTGATGCAGTAGAACATGGCTGGACAGAAGATAAGACCACATATTACATGAACACTTCCAAAGACAGTCTGGATAAGATCAAGGAAGAAACAGATCCGGATAACCGCTGGAAGAGCATTACCAAGACAGATATGAACCGTTCTGATGATCCTCTTGGTAAAGATGCGGATAAACTGGCAAAAGCAATGACAGATGCCCAGTTTAAAGACAACACAGTAACAGATGAACTGAACAGATCTGATTCCAGCATGGGTAACTGGGAGCAGAAAGATGGATATCCGACGATCTCAGAGCAGAAAGTTGCATACAGACTGACTGTATCCGGTGACTATAAAACAATCTATTATGTTGGCGATAAGCTGGATCTTACAGGAATGGAATTCAAAGTATCCTGGAGTGACGGAACTACCAGCAATGTAACAGAGAAGGATGTTACAGTAACCGGCTTTGACAGCAGTACACGAGGCAGAAAGACACTTACGGTTTCCTATCAGTCTGTAAAAGCAGAAGTGGAAGTTGTTGTAAAGAAAAATACACTTTCAACCATCAAAGTAAGCTTTACTCTGTTAGGCGACGAAGAGCATAACAGTGATGAAGACGGAGTGCGTCATACACTGGCAGCCGGAAATCTGGAGACATGGATTCCGAAGACCACTTATGAAGTTGATGCAAATGCAACTGTACTGGATGTACTGAAAAAAGCGCTCAGCGACAACGGAATGACATTCAGAAATACAGCCGGCAATTACGTACAGGGAATTACAAAAGATGAAGACAGCAACGAACTTGCCGAATTCACAAATGGTAAAAACAGTGGATGGATGTACACTCTGAATGGAAAACATCCGGATCTCAGTGTTATCCAGCAGTATCTGGACAACGGTGATGAGATCGTATTCCATTACACAGATAATTATCCAGACGAGCATGAGCATAACTGGAGCAGCAAGTGGTCCAATGATAAAACTGCTCACTGGCATGTGTGCACATCTGCAGGCTGCATGATTACAGACAAGAAAGAGATGGACGGTTATGCGGCACACACCTTTGACAAAGGCACTGTAACAAAGAAAGCAACTTATAAAGCAACAGGCGTTAAGACATACACCTGTACTGTATGCGGATATAAAAAGACTGCAACGATCGCAAAATTAAAATGCACAAAACATACCTATGTATGGAAAACAACCACAAAAGCAACCGTATTCGCTCCTGCAAAACAGACACAGGTATGCTCCAAGTGCGGATACAAAGGTAAGACAAGAAACTACGGCAAGAAACTGACACCAACCCTGAAACTGAACACAACCAAATTTACTCTCAAAGTAAAACAGTCTACATCCAAAGTCAGAGTGACAGGACTGGCAAACGGTGATTCCGTAAAATCCTGGACATCCAGCAATAAGAGCGTGGCAGCAGTGAACAGCAAAGGTGTGATCACAGCTGGTTCCAAAGCAGGAACAGCAAAGATCACAGTAACACTGAAGAGCGGAAAGAAAGGCTACATCACTGTAACTGTTCAGAAAGCTACCGTAAAGACCGTTAAGATCACAGGAGTAAAATCCGCACTCACTCTTACAAAAGGCAAGACCACAACTCTGAAACCTGTAGTCAGCCCGTTTACATCCGGTGAGAAAGTTACCTACACTTCTTCCAACAAGAATGTAGCCACTGTCAACAGCAAAGGCGTGATCACAGCAAAGAAAAAAGGAACCGCAGTTATCACAGTTAAGAGTGGAACCAGGAAAGTAACCTGCAAAGTTACAGTAAAATAATCTGTAAATGATCACGAAATAATAAGCCGGACGGCTTATAAAATGATACAGAATCAGACAAAAAAATCCGGCAGATCTCCAGACATTCAGTCAACGGAGATCTGCCGGTTTTTTGTATATGTATGCGGGCAGAAGTTGTGTATTTTACAGATATTCCACCTGGAACCCGTTTTCCTGGCAGTAAGCATCCACTTTGGAGCCTTTATAACAGCGGATCGTACAGGACCGGTTGATGATCCACGGACCGATAAAATCCGGATCATGACGGATTTCCAGATATTTCAGTTTCGGACATCCGTGGAAGACCCACTTGCCAATGTAGCGCAGGTTTTTCGGAAGAACTACGTGGGTGAGATTTTTGCATTTGAAAAAAGCACAGTCATCAATATAAGTTATGGAATCCGGAAGCAGCAGCTCTCTGATCGCACAGGCACTGAAGGATTCCCTGCCGATACGGTCGAGTTCCTTTGGGAAAAAAACATTCTCCAGGTTTTTGCACTTGTAAAAAGCGCGGGAATCAATCTCTGAAAGATTCTCAGGAAGGACGAGAGACGTCAGAGATGAACATTGAAAAAATGCTTCCGAGCGGATTGTGGAAATCCTGGAATCCGTGGAAAACGAAACATTTTTCATGCGGTAATTCCCCCGGAATGCAGCCTTCGGGACAGAAGAGATCGCTCTGGAAAGAGAAACTTTTTCTAGGGAAGAGCACTGGGAAAAAACACCGGGACCGATATCCTCTACCTGCTGTGGAAGATCCACAGATGAAAGAGCAGAACATCCCTGAAAAGCTCTGGCTCCGATATTTTTAAGCGAAGCTGGAAAACGGACGGTAGAAAGTTCACGTTTCTTCTGAAAAACTTCAGAGGCAATACATTCCACCTAGTCAGGAATGTAGAGGTTTGCAGAATAAAATCTGTGAGAATTGCTCTTGGTAATGGCTGTGCAAACATCAGCATTAAAAGTTCGTGTCATAAAACTCTCCTTTATTATAATAATAAGGCAAAAAAATAAAGAAACAGTATCGTAAAGATATAGTTCCTTTAATGAAACGATGATATCTTACTACCTGTATTATGACGTGTAATAGCGGCAGCAAGATCCAAGCAGGTATCCTGGCTTATGCAATCACAATTTTTCCCTTCTCATACATGAGCTGTACAATGGTATTGAAAAATCTAAGCAAATACAGTAGCACGACTGCTGAGGATTCAAACCTCATTCCCTTTTAACTGGCAGTAGATTATCAAAGAGCAATAAAATACAGAACAGAACTTGAATCTGTTGAAAATAATATTAACTTGTTCACTTATAATAACATAATTACAGTTAATAAACAATGGTTTTGACTTTTTTACAGCAAAAAAACTGCAATATATTTGACACAACTATCGAAATAGCATATACTTCTCATAGAAAACTTGCATACGAAGAAAAAAAGTGCGAACAGGCGAAATTCCTGTACATATAGGTGCGGTTCTGTATAGTCAGAGGCAGTTTTTCTTCATGAAGAAGGTAGAAACAGTTTGCGCATATGGACATCTATCAGGTAACGGTAACCCCTTTTTAAAGGGGCTTTTTTCCGTTACCTTTTTTGCGCATAAAAAAGGAGGAAAAGAATGGAAACAAAGAGGAAAAAGACGCTGTTTAATGTGATCATGGTAGTTCTGATCCTGATCATTGCGGGATGCGGGATCATGGCAGTCGGCAACCTGAAAGGCTGGTTCGGCAAAGATGAAAACAGCGTACTTGTCAGCCAGAATGTAAAGGGTGTGGCCAATATCCAGCGAAGCGGAGTCGGGTATGGACTGGAAAAAAATGTATCGCTGCGGGATGGGGATATCCTGGAAACCAAGAACGGAACAACGGCAGATCTTTCGGCGGGAGAAGAGAATATCCTCTCACTGAATGCCAACACAGAGCTGGAAGCAGTATCTGTAAAAAAAGGCGATGTACAGGTTAGTCTTGATCAGGGAGAACTTTTTACAGACCTGGCATCGGGCAATGAAAAGATTCTTTTTACATTTGGAAAAAACAGTTTCACAACGGGCAGCGGAGTGTTCGCCATCAGCCAGCAGACAGGAAGTGCTTCCCTGGATGTATTTAAGGATGAGATCGATCTTTCTGCGGCAGACGGATCTTCTTATACGGTAAAAGCAGGGGAAAGTGTTCAGATCACCGGCGATGAAAACGATAAATGGACGGTATCCACGGGAAAGATCGCGGCCACATCCCTGAATGAATATATGATCGGGAAACTGACCGGATGCAAAGATAAAGATGCACTCTGCTTTACAACGGATGAGCTTCAGAAGGTACTGGATGACAGAGCCGCGGAGAAGAAAGCAGCTCTGGAAAAAAGTCTGTCATCCTCTTCAAAGATTCCGAAAACAGAAGACAGCAGCAGGAAGAAAGGCAGCAGCACTGCAAAGGCAGCTGCAACCGTGACCCCGGCAGCGGAAGATAATGCGACAGTAACAACTTCCGGTGGAGAAGGCAGTGCGGATCAGAGTACAGACGGAAACGATGAGTATCAGAGCGGAGACCAGGATGCGGATCAGGATGGAGATTTTGATGCGGAAGACGGCAGTACGGAAGATGGCAGTGCAGGGGATACCAGCAATAATAACGATGCCAGTGGCAATGATGATAATACAGATGGTGATAATGCCGAAGACGACACCAGTGACTCAAAGACCTGCAACATTACGATCCTGTGCGACACGATCCTGAATAACATGGACAATCTTACCGCAGGAAAAGAAGCATATGTACCGTCAAACGGTGTGATCCTGGACACCAGCACTGTGGAGTTTACAGAGGGAGAAACCGTGTTTGATGTACTGAAAAGAGTCTGCGAGTACACAGGTATCCAGCTGGAATATTCCTGGACACCGATGTATGACAGTTATTATATCGAAGGTATCAACAATCTTTATGAATTTGACTGCGGAAACGAATCCGGCTGGATGTATAAGGTAAACGGGTGGTTCCCGAATTACGGATGCTCAAAATATATGCTGGAAGACGGAGACACAATTGTATGGTGCTATACCTGCAATGGACTTGGCGCAGATGTAGGAGATGTTTGGAATGGTTAATAAAAAAGTTTTGGCATTGATGATCGCAGCGGCACTGACCGTACAGTCCCAGGCCGGGGCGTATGTGTCAGCAGCAGGAACAGAGAAAATGTCTGAACAGACAGAGCAGACGGAGGCTCAGGAAAAAGGATCAGACGTAGAAGAAGCAGAGCAGACCGATGAGGCTGCAGATGGTTTTGGCTCTGAGGAGAGCGGGGAACAGGAGACATCCGGAACCCCTGTGATCCTGGAAGATCTTCCGGAAGAGCCGGTTGTGTATAAACTTGGGGAAAAAGCAGAACCGCTGAAGGTTTCTGTGGAGTGCAGTGGAAAAACCGGATATACATGGTTCCGGAGTGTGGATAATGAACATTTTGAGGAAATCCTGAAAAAGGCAGATCCTGAAAAAGACCGGACACAGGAAGAAACCGGAGAAAAAGAGAAAAAACAGGTGGAGGACGGTGAGGAATACACACCGTCCACAGAAAAAACAGGAACTTTTTATTATAAAGTAAAGATCCGCAATACAGAGGACCCGGATGCAGACCAGACGGAAAGTAAAGCAGTCTGTGTTCAGGTGCTGGACGAAAACGGCGAGGATGAGAATGCCGGTGATGCAGATGGAGATCCGACTGCAGGTTCGGATGCGCAGGATGGAAATACAAACGGTACGGACCCGGATACGGCAGATTCAGAGAATGATGAAGATGCGAAAGATGCGGATGAGAACGCCGGCGAGGATACATCCAATCCAGATGCTGATGCATCTGATTCTGCAGATGCCGATGAGGATACATCGGATGCAGATTCTGACGCGGCCAATGCGGATACCGACGGCGATGCGACTGGCTCGGATGATAAAGACACATCCGATGCAGATGGTGATGTCACAGATTCAGATACCGATGCAGATACGACCAATCCAGATGCCACCGCAGACACATCCGTCCCGGATTCTGATACAACGGTGACCGCTGCCAACCACCTTCCCATCCGAAGATCCACCATCCCGGAAACCGACACCTTCGAAACTGAAGGCTACTGGAAAGCAGACCTTTCTCAGATCTTCGAAGATCCGGACGGAGATGAACTCACATATTACGAAAAAGATGCCAGGGCAGAAGACTGGGAAAAACTGGGCAGCAGTGACTACCTCTTCCATCTGACAACCGCCCAGGAAACTCTGCTTTTTACAGCAAAAGATGCAGAAGGTTACGGAGATGTCTATGCCGTAACTCTGAAACAGAAGAACCAGGCCAAAGCCACGAAAAATGCCGGAAGCGAAGAAGATTTTTCCGCAGGGGAAGCCCTGGAAGGATCAGCGTCATCAACAGCCAGCTTTGAGAAAGCATACAAAACAACCGGAGAATACCTGGCAAAAATGGCAGCAGCCAGCACCCCGACCATCGGCTCCACAGGGGGCGAATGGGAGATCCTTGGCCTTGCACGAAGCGGCCAGGCCGTAGATTCCTCGGTGTACAGCCGATACAAATCCGGCATTGTAAACACCGTAAAAAGCAAAAAAGGCATTCTCCACGAAAAAAAATACACGGAATATTCCCGTGTAATACTGGCGCTGACAGCTATCGGTGAGGATGTCACAGACGTAGGCGGCTACAACCTCCTTCAGCCCCTGTCTGATTTCAAACAGACCGTATGGCAGGGCGTAAACGGTGCGATCTGGGCGCTGATCGCTTTTGACAGTAAGAATTATGCGATTCCGAAGGCAGAAGAAGGAAAGACACAGAACAGCCGGGAAATGCTCATCAACCATATTCTGGAAGAAGAAGTAAAAGGCGGCGGCTGGTCCATCTACGGAGCCGCAGACACCGATGTGACAGCAATGGCGATCCAGGCACTTGCACCATATTACAAAACAAATTCCGCTGTAAAAGCAGCGGTAGACAGAGGCCTTACTGTACTTTCCAACAAACAGGAAGCAGATGGCGGTTTTGGAACATGGGGAACCAGCACTTCAGAAAGCTGTGCGCAGGTTGTGGTAGCACTCTCCGCAATGGGGATTGATGCAAATACAGACAAGCGCTTTGTAAAAAATGGCAAGTCTGCCCTGCAGGGACTTCTGAACTACGCTATCAGCACCGGCGGATTCAAGCACGTGAGCAATCTGGGCTATGACCAGATGGCAACCGAGCAGGGATATTATGCGCTGACCGCTTACAGCCGTTTCAAAAACGGGGAAAATTCCCTCTACGACATGACCGATGTTCCGGTACAGTCTGACCATGAAAAGGCAAATGAAGTTATCAAAGCCATTGACAACCTTCCGGAAACAGTTACGCTGGACAACATGGAAACCGTTAAAACAACCTATGCGGCCTATAATTCCCTGAATACGGCGCAGAAAACCCTGATCTCCAAAGCAAGAAAAGAGAAACTTACGAAAGCCATGGCATCCATTGAAAGCCTGGAGATCGAGAAAGTGGAAAAGCTGATCGCAGCTATTGGGACGGTAACACTGGACAAAGAAGAAGCCATCCGTGCAGCAAAAGTAGCCTATTATTCTCTTTCCACCGCACAGCAGAAAAAGGTGAAAAATTTCTCCACACTGGAAGCGGCGGAAAAAGAGCTGAATAAACTGAAATATCAGGCAGGTAAGCCGACTCCGACACCTGGCTCAGGCAAAACTCCGGGTGGATCCACGCATTTTATCTCAACACCGACCCCGACTCCAAAAGCAACACAGAAACCGGCATCAAAAACGACTCCAACCCCGAAGGCAGCCAAAACTCCGGCACCGACCCCGACCACAACACCTTCCGCAGAAAAGAAATCCGGAAAATCCGCAGGTGGTTCCACGAAATCCATGTCCACCGGAAATTCGAAATCAGCAAAATCCGGGAAATCTTCTGCGAAGACCGATGCCAAAAAATCTGCTTCCTCCAAAAACAGCAAGAACGCAAAGAACTCTTCCAAAACCGGAACAGCATCCGCAAAGACTACTGTAAAAGCAGAAAAAACCAAAGCATCGGACAGCGTTCTGAAGAAAATAAAGGCATTCTTCAGGAAAGACGGAAGTACCTACATCTCCAGGATAAAAGATTTCTCAGACAGGGAAGTAAACAACATCCTGAAAGTCTATAAACAGTATGAGAAACTTTCCGCAGGAGAAAAAGCGGCAGTACAGGAAGATTCTGTATACAAACCATATGAGGAACTGCTGAAAAATCTGGGAACCCGAAATCATTTTGACCAGGCAACCGGAGCACAGGTATCTTCCGAAAAAGATTCCGCATTCCCATGGTATGTACAGTTAAAGGTAAACCCGGAACTTGTAACCGACAAACAGATGGAAACCATAAAGAAAGCCCTTGGCGATCAGGCAGAGGTATTTTCCCTGAATGAGATCCATTTTGTGGACACCTTAAACGGAGATGCCTGGGAACCAAAGGACGTCCTGAAAGTGGAGCTTCCCATGGTTGACCTTGGCGATTACGAAAGCTGCATGATCGTCCACATCACAGACAAGGGAAAAGTTGAATTTCTGAACGGCAAGGTCTCCGGAAATATCATTTCCTTTGAAGCGGCAGAATTTTCCTCCTATGGAATCGTAGGGTTTATGGGTTCCGCAGATGATCTTCTGAAAGAAACCGACAAAAAACAGCCGGTATGGCCATGGGCAGCCGGTGCAGGTGCGGCACTGCTCCTTGCAGTGATCCTGGGTGGCGTACAGCTGGCAGGTTCCCGCAAAGCAAAAGCAGATTCCGGAAAAAAGAAAGATAAGAGTGAAAAATAGTATATGAACGAAAAAAGAGATACCTTTTCCTCCTTTCACCCGGTGATCAGTTTTTTATTTTACGCAGGGGCGTTTATTCTGGGGATGATGCTGATACATCCGGCATTTCTCCTTCTTTCCGCGGTGATGGCGGCATCTTATTACCTCACCGTAAAAGGCAGGCGCGGAATCCGCTTTCTGGCAGGGATGGTTCCCATGTTTGTGGCGCTGTCACTGATCAATCCGCTGTTCAACACGTACGGAAACCGGGTGCTCTTTACCTGGATGGGCGGCCGCCCGTACACCGTGGAAGCGCTGTGCTACGGCATGGCACTGGCTGCCATGGTGGTGACGATCCTTCTGTGGTTTGCATCCTACAGCCAGGTGATGACCAGCGACAAATTCCTGTATCTGTTCGGCAGGATCGCCCCGTCCGTCACCCTGATCCTGACCATGATCCTGCGTCTGATCCCCAATTATGAGAAACGGATCAGTCAGATCAGCGGCGCACGTAGGGGAATCGGAATGGCTGCAGATACAGGGGATAACCGGGAAAAAATATCTCACGGCATGACCATCGTGTCAGCAATGACTTCCTGGGCCCTGGAAGGCGGGATCGTCATGGCAGACAGCATGCGCAGCCGGGGATACGGAACCGGAAAACGCACAACATTTTCAGTTTACCGCTTTGAAGGCCGGGATAAGGGACTTCTGATCCTGATGTCCGTTCTTCTGGCAACAGTTATTTTCTGCTGCGTCATGGGTGGCAGCAGTGCCTCGTATACACCGGAGTTTTCCATAAATACGGGGATCTACACAGTTCTGGGCGCTGTGGCCTACGGGATCTTTCTGGCCATTCCCACAGCTGTGAATATTACGGAGGATATCATATGGCACATTTTGAGATCAAAGATCTGAGTTTTTACTATCCTACAGAGAAGAAAAAACCAGCTCTTTCACATATCAACCTGAAAATCGAAAGGGGCCAGTACGTAACGGTCTGCGGCAGAAGCGGAAGCGGCAAGACCACGTTACTCAAACATCTGAAAACTGTACTGGCACCACATGGAAAAAAAGAAGGCGAGATCTTTTTTGAGGGAAAACCGCTGAAAGATTCCGACCTCCGGACGCAGTCATCCCGGATCGGCTATGTTATGCAGAATCCGGACAACCAGATCGTCACGGACAAGGTATGGCATGAACTGGCATTTGGTCTTGAGAGCCTTGGCATGGATCAGAAGACCATCCGTCTCCGTGTGGCGGAAATGGCCAGCTATTTCGGCATCCAGGGCTGGTTCCACAAGAATGTAACAGAGCTTTCCGGTGGCCAGAAACAGCTTCTGAACCTGGCTTCCATCATGGCCATGCAGCCAAGCGTACTGATCCTGGACGAGCCCACCAGCCAGCTGGACCCTATCGCGGCAACGGATTTCCTGAACACAGTCCGCAAGATCAACCGGGAGCTGCGGACCACCATCATCATTACCGAGCACAGGCTGGAAGACATTTTTTATGCCTCAGATAAAGTCGTTGTGATTGAAGACGGAAAAGTGATCGCGGACGATGAACCACGTAAGATCGGAGAATTTCTCCGTGAGGGCAATAACCGGATGTTTGCCGCAATGCCCACACCTGTACAGATCTTTTACGGGGTAAAAAATTCTTACATCAGCGAGGACGGGACCACAGTACCGGAATTTCAGAAATGTCCGCTGACAGTCCGTGAAGGCGGCGACTGGCTCAGCAGGATTTTTAAAGACAAAACACCGGAATATACCACAGTACCTGAAAAGATCACCACAGATCCGGACAATGTAAAAGACCCTGCCGTTCTGGTAAAAGAAGTCTGGTTCCGCTATGAGAAGGACACCCCGGATGTTCTCAAAGGGATCACATTCCAGGTTCCGGAAAACACGCTGTTCGCCATTGTAGGCGGTAACGGAACCGGTAAATCTACCACTCTGAAGGCGATTTCCAACATCTGTAAACCATACCGTGGAAAGATCTGTATCCAGGGAAAACCGGTAAACAAATATAAATCCGGAGAGCTTTTTGACGGTCTGCTGGCTATGCTGCCACAGGATCCCCAGAGCCTTTTCGTAAAGAAAACCGTGAGGGAAGATCTGGAAGAAATGCTCCACGGAAAAGAAGAGGAAAAAAAGAAAAAGATCGAAGAAGTTGCAGAAATCTGCGATATTTCCGGGCTTCTGGAACATCATCCCTACGACCTTTCCGGTGGTGAGCAGCAGAGGGCGGCCCTTGCAAAAGTACTTCTCACCAACCCGAAGATCCTGCTTCTGGATGAGCCCACCAAAGGAATCGACAATTTCTTCAAGCTGGAATTTGCCCGGATCCTGGACCGGCTGAAAAGCCAGGGCGTGACGATCATCATGGTTTCCCATGACGTGGAGTTCTGTGCCAGATATGCAGATCTTGTGAGCATGTTTTTTGACGGAAGCATTATTACAACCAATACGCCGAACCGCTTTTTCTCACAGAACAGCTTTTACACAACGGCAGCCAACCGCATGAGCCGCCATGTATTTGAAAATGCCATTACAAACGAGGATGTGATCGAATTATGCAAAAAGAATCTGTAAAATATTTCAGCGCAAAAAGAATTATAAGTTATTTAATGATCCTGATCCTGATACCGGCCACCCTGATCTTGTTCTGGCATTTCGGGGACCGGAAATATTATCTCTGCAGCCTGCTTCTGATCATTTATTCCATGATCCCGTTTTTCTTAAGCTTTGAGAAGCGGAAGCCACAGGCCAGAGAGCTTGTTTCCATTGCGGTGATGTGTGCCATTGCAGTTGTTTCCAGGGCCGCATTTATGATGCTGCCACATTTTAAGCCCATGCTTGGGATCATTATGATAACAGGAATGGCATTCGGGGCAGAAGCCGGTTTCCTTACCGGTGCCCTGGGCGCTTTTGTCAGCAACTTTCTGTTCGGACAGGGTCCGTGGACTCCATGGCAGATGTTCGGATACGGCATCGGCGGACTTCTGGCAGGACTGCTTGCCCGCAAAGGGATCATGACAGAGAAAAAACGCGTCCGTACAGCAGTGATCGGTTTTCTGATCATTCTCTGCATTGTGGGACCGATTCTGGATACCTGCACCGTATTCACCATGAACAGTGTGATCACGGCGGCATCCGCAGGGGCGATCTATCTGTCAGGACTTCCGGTAAACATTGTCCACGGGACAGCGACAGCACTGACTCTTTTAATCTTATGCAAACCACTTATGGAGAAGCTGGAGCGTATCCGTATCAAATATGGAATGATGGGTGAGGACGAAGATGAGATTTGACAGTTACCATCCGGTGATAAACCTGATATATTTTGTGTCGGCCATTGCATTTACCATATGGTTCCACCATCCGGTGTTCCTGGTGATCTCCTATGTGTCGGCATTCCTGTATTCTGTGAAGCTTAACGGCAAAAAAGCTCTGATCTTTAACCTGTGCCTGATTCCGCTGACCGTATTGTTTGCCCTGTATTACGCTTCTTATCATCATTTCGGTATCACCAATCTGAGAAAGAATTTCATTGGAAATGAGATCACCCTGGAATCGCTGGTGTATGGACTGATGCTTGGTGTGACTGTGGCAGCGGTGATCATGTTTTTTTCCTGCATGTTTGCGGTGGTTTCTTCAGATAAAGTTGTATATCTTTTTGGAAGAATCTCACCGAGGCTTTCACTGTTTCTGTCGATTCTCCTGCGCAGCGTGCCAAGGATCAAAGAGAGAGGACGCAAGATTGAAATTTCCAGAGAAGGGATCGGCAAAGGCGTGCGCCAGGGAAATATCCTGCAGAGATTTTTACACGGGATCAGCCTGATCTCCATTGTGATCACCTGGACTCTGGAAGATTTTGTGGACAGCAGCGTTTCCATGAAAAGCCGCGGATATTCGCTGAAAGGCCGAACTGCTTTTTCCATTTACAGATTTGACAACAGGGACCGGAGTTTCGTTGTGATGATCTTTCTCTGCCTGACTGTGGTAGCCTGTGGGATACTGCTGGATCAGACAGAGATCATATATAATCCGGAGATCATCATGAACCGTATCACACCGCTTTCGGCAGTGTTCTATGGGGCTTATGGAGTATTGCTTCTGCTTCCCATGGGACTGCAGGTTGCAGGAGAGATCCGCTTTCGCAGACGGTAAAAGTACAGTAAAAAAGTACAGTAAAAGTTTCCCGCAAAGGTTGACGGGTTGTGATAATGATGTTAAAATCAGAACAAGAGGTTTTGAACTGAATACTTTTTGTTGCTGTTCACCGGTAATGAAGTGAACAGTAACTGCTTTTTTGGAAATCCTTATAGGAGACAGGCGGAATTCCTGTACAGGTAGATGCACTTTCGTATAGTCGAAACGCGGGGGATTTTTGCAGAAGGTAGATTTTGTTTTTGCATATCGGACGTCTATCAGGTAACAGCTTATTTACTGTTCGGACATGAATTGTTTTTAAGACAGCAATTTATGGCCGGAGGGGAGATTTGCTGTTGCCTTTTTTGTGTACTTTTTTAGAAAAAAAGGACCGTGAAGACCATTTTTTCAGTGATTCAGGGCAATGAAAAAAGGTCATTCAGTCGGACCTCGAAAAAGGAAAAGGAGGAAAGATATGAAAGCAAACAAGAATCTACAGAGACTTCTCAGTATTCTTCTCAGTGGTGCGATGATCGCTTCTGCTCCGATGTCAGCATGGGCAGACGATTTCACAGACGCTGCCGCACAGGTTGAGTCTGTACAGACAGAAGAGAATACGCAGGATGAAGTACAGCAGGATGCAGCAGATGCAGACGCAGCAGATGCGGTTGCTGATACTGCAGAAGATGCCGCATTGCAGGAAGACACGCAGGACGATTTACAGGAGGAGACTCCGGAAGAACTGGAGACTCCGGAGGATCAGAGCCAGGCAGAGGAACCTGGAGATGATTCCGCAGCTGGATTTACAGATGGAGACCAGGCAGCCCTGAGTGCCGGTGATACCACAGAAGGAACAACAGATAGCAGTGAGAAACCGGCGTTTAAGACTATAAAATTCGCATGGAAGAATGATGATGGTGAGTATGTTCCAATCGAGCCGGTTGTAGACGGTGACAAAGAATATACGATCATTGTGCCGGATACAGAATATAGCTATTATGTTTATGTAGAGCTTGCAAATTCAAATGATGTAGCCAAATATAACACCAAGTATTGGGGCAATATGACAGCACGGCCACTGACTAATGGTGACTGGACAGGTATCAGTGCACCGGGTGGTGGTGTTTCAACCGGTGAAGATAAGGTATTCGTTGCCGGAAAAAACATGGATTATCTGGATGAGAATGATGTCAACTATACAGTACATATCCGTCGTTCTACATCCCTTGATACTATCAGTGCTGTGGTAGATGGAGAAGCGAACGATACTTTACGTCCGGTGTTTACACCTACAACACATGATTACAGAATGTCCATTCCATACGATGCCAAGACAATCGCTGTTACAACTGGCCCAAGTTCTATCCATAAGACTTATGAGGTAGAGATAAACGGGACAAAGGTAGAGACAAAGTATGAGAATCGTAAGTACCGCGCAACAACAGAACTTCCGATCGAATGGGATTCTAATGATCAGATGAAGATCACATTAAAATCCATTGAGCCGGATGAATCTAAAAATGCGGTAAGTGAAGAGTATACTTTGACATTGCTTCGTCAGACTAAGGGTGATACTCCACGAATCGGACTGCAGCCGGATAATGTTACTGCTTACGATACAGAGACAAGAACATTATCTGTCCGCGCAACAGCAAGCGGAACCCTCAGCTATCAGTGGTATAAGAATACAGAGAATAAGAATGAAGGCGGAACTCCGGTAGAGAACGGTACAGGAGCTACACTGGAGATGAACGGCCTGGTAGATAAGACGGATGTATCTTATTACTACTGTGTTGTTACCAATACTACAGCAGATGGACAGACATATTCCACAACAAGTGATACTGCGAAAGTAACTATAAATTTAGATCCAACACCGACAACTGTAAAGGTATCGGTTGCAGATGGATCCGCAGTTCCGGAAGGTGGTTACAAATACGATTCTGATTCAACAGATATCGTTACATTTAAAGCAGAAGCTGTCAGCAGAGCAGAAGATGCTGAGATCACTTACAGATGGAAGTACGCAGAGTCGGATGATCCTGAGGATACAAAATACTATACTATGCCAGGCACAAATACAGGAGAAACATTTACTCCGGTCTTAATAGATGGTGTATATTATGTTACCTGTGAAGCATCCTGCAAGACACCGGCAGATAAATATAAAGAATTTAAAAAAGTAGCATCAGAGCGATTTCTGGTAACTGTTACAGCAACAAAAGCTGTACCGATCAAAATTGTCACACAGCCTGTAAACAGGGAATACAGTCTGGGATCTACCGTTTATTATGGAGATTTAAGTGTAACGCCGGATTATAGCGACCCGCTGCTTGGAAAAATGACCGGACAGTGGTATGTGAGTGATCAGAAAGACGGCCCATTTACCGCTATTGAAGGCGCAACAGATTATACAAACTATTCCAGATATAAGACAGATGAAGTCGGCGTTAAGTGGTATTATTGTGAACTTACGAACACAATAACAACCAGAGCCGGAGAGACTTTAACAGCTACTACAAAGAGTGATGTTGTTTCCGTAACTGTTTACGAAGGCAAAAAGATGGATGGTCTGGAAGGAATGGGAACCGAGAGTGATCCATACCTTCTTGGAACAACAGAGGATATTTCCACATTAGCGGATTATGTAAACAATCAGAAAGTAGATTTCACAGACAGATTCTTTAAAATCACAGCAGACATTACACTTCCGGAAAACTGGACACCAATCGGTACCTCAACAACCGGATTTAACGGAACCATTGACGGAGATGGACATCTCCTTACTGTTCCGAAAGGTGAGAAGTGCCTCTTTGGTATTACTCACGGAGCAACTCTGAAGAACCTGGATATTTATGGAGAGCAGATCGCATCTGCAGGTGTTGTAGAGCATTATAACATCGGAACAACCATCAACTGTGACCGTGTAACACTGAAGAGCGGAACACAGACACTGGAATCCGGATTCCTTGGCGGATATGCATCCGGAAGCAATGCAGTCAACCTGACCAACTGTACCGTAGAGGCTGGAGTTATCATCGGATATGATAAGAAACAGTCACACATTGGTTCCTTTGGCGGTGAGTACAACGGATATATGCTGAACTGCGTAAGCCATGCAACCGTTTACGGTGTGGATTATGTAGGTGGTATCTGCGGTAATAAGGGCCAGACTATGGGACCTTACAGCCTTCAGTACTGTATCTTCGACGGAACTGTTGAGGCAAGCGGAAACTATGCAGGCGGTATTTCCGGCGGCGGTTATGGCGGAACCAATTTTGGTCTGGACAGTGCACCGAATACACCGGCAGTAACTATCAAGAACTGTTATGCATCCGGAACTGTTACCGGTAAGAATTATGTAGGTGGTATCCTTGGAGCAGAGCCTGGTATCGTACAGTGCTGGTCAAACGGTATCGGATACATCCAGTATAACAAGTTTACAGGAACTGTAACAGCAACAGATGGTACTTATGTAGGCGGCATCGTAGGTTATATCCACGGCCTGGACAAGTACATGTACATTAACGATAACCTTTATGACTGCAACGCTGCAAAGGGAATCGGATTTATCAAGTATATCGACACAAGCTGCGAGAACCCGACAGAGATCGAAGGAATCGGATACTACAGCACAAAGGGTGGCATTCCGGAAAAACTGCCGCAGGGCATTGCAGGTGTTGAGCGTGCAGACCACAACCGTACAGATGACCCGATGGGTGCAGATGCAGACAAGCTTGCGAAATCTGCAACAAAAGATGAGATCGGTGAGGCTCCGATCGGCCAGAGAGTGATCATGGATCTGGAGCTTTCCGGCGATTACAAGACAACCTTCTATCTTGGACATGACCTGGATCTTACAGGAATGAAGATCACTGCGAAATACAATGACGGTACAACAGAAGATGTTCCACTTGATAAAGTAGAGATCACAGGATATGACAAGAACGTTCGTGGAACACAGGAGCTGAAGCTCGAGTACAACAAATTTGTCAAGACTCTTAATGTAAAAGTTCTTAAGAGAACAGATGGAAAGATCAGCGTTACTTTCTCATTACTTGGAGACAGTATCCATGACAGTGATGAGGATAACACCTATCATACACTTCATGCAGGAAACCTGGATACCTGGATCGAAGCAAAAACTTATGAAGTAGATGCAAACGCAACAGTTTATGATGTATTCCGCCAGGTTCTGACAGAGAATGAATACACCTGGAGAAACACAGCTGGAAACTATGTTGAGGGAATCACTCCTAAGGGATCTGATAAAGAGCTTGCAGAGTTTACAAACGGTAAGTTCAGTGGCTGGATGTACACTCTGAATGGCGTTCATCCGGATCTCAGTGTAATTCAGCAGTATCTGGAAGATAACGATGTGATCGTATTCCACTATACAGATTATTATCCGGCAGAGCATGAGCATAAACCGGCAGCTGCCTGGTCCAGCGATGCGACTGGCCACTGGCATGAGTGCCTGGACAACTGGTGCCCGGCAGTAGACAACACAGAGAAAGACAGCTATGCAGAGCATACTTTCGATGAAGGAAAGATCACCAAGAAAGCTACTTACAAAGCAGATGGTGTTAAGACTTACACATGTACAGTATGCGGTTATGAGAAGACAGAGTCTGTTCCGAAACTGAAATGCACAAAACATACTTACACATGGAAGACAACAACCAAAGCGACAGTATTTAAGCCGGCAGTACAGACAGGAACCTGCTCCAAGTGCGGTGCCAAGACAACAAGAAGCTACGGCAAGAAACTGACACCAACCCTGAAGCTGAACACAACTAAATTTACTCTCAAAGTAAAACAGTCCACTTCAAAGGTGAAAGTAACCGGCCTTGCAAATGGTGATTCCGTAAAATCCTGGACATCCAGCAACAAGAGCGTAGCAGCAGTCAACAGTAAGGGCGTGATCACAGCTGGTTCCAGGACAGGAAAAGCAAAGATCACTGTAACTCTGAAGAGCGGAAAGAAAGGCTACATCACAGTAACCGTTCAGAAATCTGTCGTAAAGACTGTTAAGATCACAGGAGTAAAATCCGCACTTACCCTTACAAAAGGTAAGAGCACAACCCTGAAACCTGTACTCAGCCCGTTCACAGCAGGAGAGAAGATCACTTACGCTTCTTCCAACAAGAACGTAGCAGCAGTCAACAGCAAAGGTGTGATCACAGCAAAGAAAAAAGGAACCGCAGTCATCACAGTTAAGAGCGGAACCAAGAAAGTAACCTGCAAAGTTACTGTAAAATAAAACTTACAAAAAACTTTACAGAAAAACTTACACAAAAAAACAGGGTCTGTCAGGAATGACAGCCCTGTTTTTTTGTGCCATGAAAATTACTTCGTAATGTTTCAATGACATAAAAGTGTGATCAGAGGATACGGAAGGTATACTCTGAGACGTCCGCATAAAGCGGAGATCATGCCGGATTGATGACAATCCGGTTTCGTCTGGCCAGTGCAATGGCGATATGGAAGCCCTCCGCTATGGCGCAGGCTTTATCGGCAATGCTGATGATCCAGGCTTCTTTGTTACGTGGAAGAGGCCCCAGAGGGAACATATGTGAGAGGATTGCATCCAGTTCTCTGTCCGTCATGTCAAAGTGAGTGGCACTGTTTTCTGCGGCAGCCTTCGGGTGATAAAACGCCTGATGCTCACCGGTTGGTGTCTCTGCCTTGAAATCATAAGGGCAGAAATCATGAAGAAGTCCTGCCCTTGCGGCAGCCTTCTCATCACACCCCAGTTTCCTGGCAATAAACCAGGAAAGATAGGAAACATTAATACTGTGCATGAGCCGTGTGGTCCACTGGTGGTGGGTGTACAGGCTCAGCTTCAGGAACTCTCTGTTGCAGAGGATGTTCTTCACAAGCTCATGATATTCCCGTGAGACCTCATCCGACACCGTGATATCCATCGGCAATCACCTTCTTTCTTTTGTTTATAATTTCATTATGACGCTTATTGCGAAAAATGCAATAATGTTTAGAATTTTTTAATAAATTAGCTGGTGTGAACTTTTTTCGGGGTACTGTTACAGGATGCCGGATAAAGAAAGAATGCAGAAGCGGGATGTACTGTCTGTTTTGTCCGGAAGAAATGTGATATAGTAAAGACATGGACACAGAGAAGACAGGAATGATAATGTTGTGTTTATATTACGAAAGACGGAGGAATGTAAACAGATATGAAACCAGAAAAACTGATCGAAGTACTTTCGATTGCAGAGAGATTAAAGGATGCGGTGCGTCATTGTTATACATCCGGCGGCAGGCATGAGAGTGTTGCGGAACATTCCTGGAGGATTACATTGATGGCATATTTTGTCAGTGATGAATTTCCGGAGGCGGATCTTCTGAAGATTATGAAAATGTGCCTGATCCACGACCTGGGAGAAGCTTTTACCGGAGACATTCCGGCCTTTGAAAAGACAGAGAGAGATTCGGAAAAAGAGGCAGATGTGCTGGATGAGTGGGTAAAGACTCTGCCGGAACCCTTTGATAAAGAAATGGCAGAACTCTATCGGGAAATGGAAGAACAGCAGACTCTGGAAGCCAGAATTTATAAGGCACTGGACAAGCTTGAGGCACTGATCCAGCACAATGAATCCGATATTAAAACCTGGATCCCGCTGGAATATGACCTGCAGCTGACCTACGGAAATGAGCAGGTGAAATTTTCAGAATATCTGACAGAACTTCGCGAAAAGGTTCGTGAGGACAGTGTACAGAAAATTCAGAAACAAGGTTGTTGATTGCAGCAACTTCTATTATACTATAGGTACAAAATAAGTCTGAAATACTTATAAAAGTAAAAGGGGGAAAAGGAATGAAAAAAACAGTAAAAAGACTTCTGGTGTTATTTCTGGCACTTACATTTATCGTGACAGATCTTGTAGCAGCACCGGTCACAACACAGGCAGCAGGTGCGCTTCGATTTCAAAAGACAATTACACTTATGAAGAATGATCAGGTAGGATATGGAATCATAAATTCTGTCAGATCTGATCAGGTTGTGGGTCTGAAATCCAGTAATACCAGTGTGGTGTCAGTAAAGAGAGAAAGATTTCTGGCTGATTATACTATTACGCTGAAAGCCAAAAAAGCAGGTACTTCTACTGTATCCTTCAAAGTAAAAAGAAAGAATGGAAAAACATATTCTTTTACATCTAAAGTTACAGTATATAATTATACAAATCCGTTAAGCGTGTGCAAATTTGGAAAAAAAGACTACAGGAAATCTTTTGATAAAAAGACCATGGTTTTCACTACAGCAGGTTATCCCAAAAAAGCGAAAGTATGTATCGGCGCAAAGAAGGGCTACAAGATAACTGCAATATATTACAGTGAACACGGAACCGGAAAACAGAGAAAGATTAAAAACGGAAGTACAATCACTCTGGACGGTTCGCATTACCTGCAGATAATGTATAAGAATACCAGCAAAAATTATGTATCAGCGGTATATCTGGATGGATATAGTGTGAAAGAAAGTAGAAGTAAGCCACAGAGTGGCGCACTTGAATAAGCTGTCTAAGGCAGGCAACTTTTTAAAGTGTTATAGAGTTAGGAAATTAGATTAAGAAGCTAATGATTCATCAGGAGGAAGTAGTCCTTCCCGTTGCAACAGCTTCTTAGCCTGCTTGATAGCTTTTGCCTTTTTTTTTCAACAAGAGCTACAGGTATATCGATTTTATAAAGGTCGCTCGGATTCCACTGCTCGCCAGTAGACAGCATCTGGTAGATGGCGGTAAGAATCATACGGGCAATCGCGATAATGGCTCTTTTCTTGCCACGACGTTTAACAAGAGATTCATATTTCTTTTTGTAGTAAGGAGATTTGTCAGATTTTACGGCTGCATGAGCACACTGTACTAATGCAGGTTTGAGGTAGATTCCGGCACGTGTAATCCGAACAGATTTCTTCTTACCAGCAGATTCATTGCTGCCAGGTGTTAAACCAGCCCAGCAACATAAACGTTTGGAACTTGAGAACTGAGACATATCAATACCTATTTCGGAGATGATAGTGATTGCGCTATCACGTTTGACACCCGGGATGGTACAGAGAAACTGGACAGCATTTTCAAAATCAGGGTTAGAAGAAATCATATTTTCTATCATTTTATCAACATCATTGATTTCTGCTGTGATATAATCCATATGTGCGCGGACGAGGCGCATACGATATTTTTGGGCATCAGTCATCTGGTATCCTTCGATGGAGTGTATAACAGCATCTTCTTTGGATTTGAGGCTCCGAAGAAGTTTAGATGCGATTTCTTCGTGGTTAATGGATGTACCCGATTGTTCAAGCAGATAGTCGATAATGGATGTGGATGACTTTCCAAAGATATCGGAAACAACAGAATCTAAAGCAACATTACAAACAGTAAGAGCATTCTGATATCTATTCTTTTCACTTGAACGGCAGGAAACGAGCTTGTAACGATAGCGAGTGTATTCTCTGAGAATACGGACTTTCTTACAAGGGATATAGCTGCCTTTGACAAGTCCAAGACGGAACAAATCCCCAATCCATTTAGAATCTTTGGCATCATCTTTGTTGCCTTTCACAGCCTTTACCCATTTGGGATTGGCAATGACAACATTGATTTCATCTTCCAGAAGATTAAAGACAGGGACCCGGTATTTACCTGTGGATTCCATGCAGATATCATGGCAACCATTGTCGAGAAGCCATTGCTTGAATTCAAGAATTGAATTATTAAAGGTGGAAAAGCGTTTCTTTTGGTAAGATGGCTCAATGCCACCAGTAGTTTTTACAATTGTGGCAACGAGAAAAGATTTGTGAACATCGACACCACAACAGATTTGGTAAGTAACTTTCATAGCCAGACTCCTTTCGTAAATGATAAGAAGCCATTGACTGAACTGCCACACAATTAAACTAAGGTGCTTAAACAATTCTTAGTGTACGGATTCGTGATGCCACTTATTTGTGCTTGAAAAGGCAGAACTTACACTGATTAGTATGCTGTCTAAAACGAAGAAAGTTGTTACAATTCCTCCTCCCGTGCTTTGTAGTGTAGCTTCTTACAAACTATTTTACAGCACAACGTAGAGAGTTAAAACACTTTCATTACTATTTGTGCCGCCGGCAAAAGGCGGCGGAATGGAGATTAGTATGTAAAGATAACAAAAAGGAACCGGGAGACCGGTTCCTTTTTTGCGTTAAGCGGATATTCGTAATCCCCATTCCATAGATTTATCAGCAGCTACAGCAAAAAGGAGAGAGCCGATTGCCCGGTTCTCTCCTGTATAAATCTTAATTGTTAAGAAATTTTTTATTTACCAAAGTATCTCTTAAGCAGACCAGCGAATGCTTTTCCGTGTCTTGCTTCGTCTTTAGCCATCTCATGTACTGTGTCATGGATTGCGTCAAGGTTAGCAGCTTTCGCACGTTTAGCAAGGTCAAATTTACCAGCTGTAGCGCCGTTCTCAGCTTCTACACGCATCTGAAGGTTCTTCTCAGTGCTGTCTGTTACAACTTCACCAAGGAGCTCTGCGAATTTAGCTGCATGCTCTGCTTCCTCGTAAGCTGCTTTCTCATAGTAGAGACCTACTTCCGGATATCCTTCTCTGTGAGCAACTCTTGCCATTGCAAGATACATACCAACCTCAGAGCACTCACCCTCGAAGTTTGCTCTTAAGTCTGCAAGAATGTCTTCGCTGACACCCTTAGCTACGCCTACAACATGCTCAGCTGCCCATGTGAGCTCGCCTTCCTGTTTCTGGAATTTGGAAGCTGGTGCTTTACATACTGGACAGGCTTCCGGTGCCTGCTCGCCTTCATAAACATAACCGCATACTGTACATACCCATTTAGCCATAGTGATGATCTCCTTTTCTTATTGAAATTTATTGTTTAGTTGTGTTTCTTCTTAATTAATAATAGTAATTATTACTGTTTTATAATAACATGTGATCTTTATTTTGTCAAGACTGTTTTTCTTCTTTTTTAAGGCATTCCTTGCAGATTCCATAGAAGCTTGCATCTACGTCAAAAACCTTGCCATGGACAAATTCTGCGGCTGCCTGCTCCAGAATTCCATTGAGACTGTCTGACTGCATATCGATCACCCGGTTGCACTTCGTACACATGAAATGTGAGTGCGGTGCGACGCGTCCATCATAGCGGTCCGCGCTTCCGAAATTGGTCAGCTTCCGGATCTCGCCGATGTCACTGAGAAGAGAAAGATTACGGTAGACAGTTCCGAGACTGATATTCGGATAAATCTGCCGAAGATTCTCGTATACTGTATCTGCCGTTGGATGATCTGTTCTGGATCTCAGAAATTCCTTGATCGATTCTCTCTGACGGCTGTATTTAAGTGCTGCCATAATATCCCCCCCCTATCAGTAATAGTAATTATTACTGATATTATAATATACGACAGGACTTATTTTGTCAAGAGTTTTTGCGATAAAATTCTATACTAATTTTCTATTATATATTTGTGTATATTTGCTTTACATGGTCAGATGAAGTAAGGATATTTTTATTTGTCTGCTCTGATCGGAAATAAAAAAAGTATCTGTCAGACTGTTTTATCAGGTATATTTTGCCCATAATGATGGGATTTTATCAGTAAAAAATTCTTATTGAAAATTTTTAAAAAATAAGTTGACAGAGACTAACTTCAGTAGTATATTTACAATAGTTAGAGAAATCTAACTAAAGCGTAAAGGAGAATGCAAATGACTTGTGAAAAATTTGAATCTGTCATAGGTTATCATTGTTCCCCTGTTTTAATGGGAATGAAACCGGCGAATCTTGTTTCTTTTTCCAAAGAGAGGATGCCGGAGCTGCCGGAGATCATTTCGGATTATAAGGAGGGTCTTGAACGGGAGGGTATCCGTATGGAGATCATCTGTGGATGCAGGAAGCATTATCTACTTCTGGTGTACCGGCCGGATATGCTGCAGGAATATCTGGCGCAGGATGAGGCCAGGAATCTTTTGCTTCAGGATGGCTATAATATAGATGGTTCTCTGGATGAGATGATTGTCCGTTTGAAAGAGAGATTTTTTCATAAGACGGAGTTTCCTCATGAGATCGGGCTTTTTCTGGGGTATCCTATTGAGGATGTGAAGGGCTTCCGGAAGTTCGGGGGCAGTGGCTGCAAGATGTGTGGTTACTGGAAGGTTTATGATAACGTGGAGCAGGCTCGCAGGGTTTTTGACAGTTATGATAAGTGTCGGGAGTTTACGGCGGCGCAGATCCGTGCGGGGTATTCGATTTTGCAGGTTGTTGGTATGAAGCATCTCTGTACATCTCAGATGTGCGTATAATATAAAGTTTAAAACAGGAGGTTTTTGAGATGAGCAAGGTAGGAATTATTTACTGGTCTTCTACAGGTAACACAGAGGCTATGGCGCAGGCTGTTGAGGAAGGTGCCAAGGCTGCTGGTGCAGATGTTGAGATTATGGAAGTGGCTGATGCTGATGTGGATAAAGCGCTTTCTTTTGATGTTCTGGCTCTTGGTTGTCCGGCTATGGGGGATGAAGAGCTTGAGGATGGTGAGTTTGAGCCGTTTTTCTCTGAGCTTGAGGGTAAACTGTCTGGTAAGAAGGTTGCGCTGTTTGGTTCCTATGACTGGGGCGATGGTGAGTGGATGAGAACCTGGTGTGGCAGAGCTAAGGATGCTGGGGCTGAGCTTGTTGAGGATGAGGGGCTTATCTGCAATAATACTCCTGATGATGAGGGATTGGCTGCCTGCCGTGAGCTTGGTGGCAAGCTGGCTTAAGATGTGATTAATTGAATATAGAGCTGAGCATTGGATTTTGGGAGTCGCCTGGATTGTTTGTCTGGGCGGCTTTTTTCTTTGATAATAAGGTACGGACGCCTTGCCAGCTGGTGTTTCAAGACGGAGAGTATGAGGCGGCTGCTCGGGAGGTTGGATTAGGGTGTGAGGTTGAGTGGTTTCCCGGAGGTTGGATGAGCCGTCAGCGCTTCGCTGGACGGCTGGGAGGAAAGGCTGAGTTTCCTTGTGGTCTGACGGGAGGTGGTGGGGGCCGAGGCGCTTCGCTGTCGGCTTAGAGGTATTGGGCGCTTCGCTGTCGGCTTAGAGGTATTGGGCGCTTTGCTGTTGGCTTAGAGGTATTGGGTGTTTCGTTGTCGGCTTGATGGGCGTTGGGAGTTTGTTGCTTTGAGGAAATATAGAAGAAATGAATATTTAAACGTGGGGAACTTGGTTGCTTTTGATATTTAGCTGTCCTAAAATAGATGGGGATGAAATAGTTGTACAGGGAGGTGTGCCGGATGACGAGGGATGAGGCGGAGCAGTATTTGTATTATGCGATGACGATTGGGGAGCAGCTTCTTTGCTGTGGTGCTGAAGTTGGGCGTGTTGAGGATACGATCCGTCGTATCTGCCTGGCTTATGGTGCTTCCCGGGCGGATGTTTTTTCCATTACTTCCAGTATTGTGACGACGATTTATGGTGAGGATTTCGGGATTTGTACGCAGACGCGGCGGGTGCCGGGGATGGCGAATGATCTGGGGAGGCTGGATGATCTGAATCAGCTTTCCAGATTTATCTGTGAGTTTCGACCGAAGCCGGAGGAGATTCAGAGGCGGCTGGATGTGATCCGGAATAAAAAGGGATATTCTTTTCGGACGCAGATTTTGATCTATGCGGTGATCTCCGGGTCGTTTTCTGTTTTTTTTGGCGGGGATCTTAATGATATGATCGCTTCGGCGTTGATCGGTATTGCGTTGAAGTTGTTTGAGGCTTTTGTGAAAAGGGGGGCGCTGAATTCGCTGCTTACGGTGCTTTTGTGTTGTGGAGCGGGTGGTGTCCTTTCCAATCTTACTGTGCTGATCGGGCTGGGGCATCATGCGGATCTGATCAGTATTGGTAATATTATGTTGCTGATTCCGGGTATTGCGTTTACTAATTCGCTGCGTGATATGTTTTCCGGGGATACGATCACGGGTTTGATCCGGTGTATGGAGTCGATTTTGCTGGCGCTGGTTGTGGGACTTGGTTTTACAGCGGCGAATCTGTTGTTCTGAGGGGGTTCAGGCAGAAATGTGATCATGGCGAAGAACGGTAACAGAGACAACGGTGTGTCCATGAATATGGAGGAAAAATATGAGAGAGATCATACAGCTGATTGTATCCTTTACAGGGTCGCTTGGTTTTGCGGCGTTGTTTAATATACATGGTAAAAAATTGTGGTTTGCGGCTCTGGGGGGCTGTTTGTCCTGGGCGGTTTATCTGGCGGTGGAGTTTGTGACTCCCAGTCCATATGTCTGTGGTTTCTGGTCAACGGTGGCGATTACTTTGTATGCGGAGTGTATGGCGAGGGTTCACAAGACGCCGGTTACGGTTTTTCTGGTTTCTGCTACGATTCCGTTGATTCCGGGGGCGGCATTGTATCGTACTATGAACTGGATGATGATGAAGAACTGGGCGAATTTTCAGAAGGACGGGATTTATACGATCCTTTTTGCGGCGAGCATGGCTGCAGGTATGACGTTGACGACCATTGCTTTTCGGATGGTTTGGCGGTGGATGTACAGGCAGAGACGGATGTGAGTGTATGAAACGCATGATAAGGTGGAATTTGGATGGCGATATCTATCTGATCTGGATGTAGATTTGGAATGATAGTTAATGACACATGGCAGGAATGAAAACTGCTGTGTGTTTTTTTTATGCCGAATGTGTAGTATGAATATTTGATTAACTTATAAGAGATTATTTGGGAATGTTCCAGGGATATGGAACTGGCTTCCGGACAGGATCAACTTACGTCGGAAGGGATTTACACTGTTGAAAAAATTAGATAAATTCTCGCAGAAACAATCAGCAATAGTGCCAAATCTGCCGGAAATGCCTGGTTTGGCTTTGCTTTATTTGGGGATGTAGGGTAGAATTGTGATATAGAGTGTGAACGTAAGTTATGAAGTGTTTGCGTTCATATACATGTAGCAGAGCGGAATGTGAATGTCCGCTTTATTGGACAAAAGACAGGAGGATGGGGAATGAAATTGAAACAGGTTCTGGCAGTTATGCTGTCATCTGTGATGGTCTTGTCTGCGGCTCCGACAGAGGTTTTTGCTTTTGATGATCCGGGATTTCTGACGGACAGTTCCGGAGGGACAGCAGATGAAGGATCAGAACAACTGGAGAATGGAAATGCCAGTGTAGCTTCTTCTGAAGCAGATGGAATTTTTGACGAAGGTACGGCGCAGGAAGAGAATGCAGATGTAGCGGCAGATGGAAGTGCGGTGCAGGGAGATATCTCAGATGCAGCGTCTGATGGAAATGCAGAACAGAATGATATCGCAGATGTGATATCTCAGGATGAAGAACTTCAGCAGGATACGCAGGGAAGTGCTTCTCTGGAAAAAGAGGAAACGGATGCAGTTGCGGTTGATATGTTTTCGGACGGGGAGAGTGCAGATCCTGCAGATACGCAGGCTGCGAAGAGTGTTAAGGCCAGTGGAGCTGTGGCTGATAATATCACATGGACTTTGTATGAAGACGGTGAACTGGCAATTTCGGGCACCGGTGATATGCCTTCTTATTATGGAGCATCTGTACCATGGAATAATTATAAGGGGCAGATAACCAGTCTGACAGTGGAAGCAGGTATTACAGGTATTGGAGATTATACTTTTTCCGGATGTGGTGCTCTTGAAAGCGCTATGATCGCAGATAGTGTTATAACGATCGGAACGCATGTATTTGAGGAATGTACAAGTCTGGAGAATGTAACATTATCGGAGAGCCTGGAAAGAATTCCCGAGTATATGTTTGAAAAATGCATCAGCCTTAAAAATATTGTTTTGCCTGAAAGTATTACAGTAATTGGACAGAATGCATTTGAAAACTGTACGAAACTGGAAAGCATTAAAATTCCGGATAAAGTTACAACAATGGAATGGGGTATTTTCTGGGGATGCAGTGGCCTTAAGAGTGTAACACTTCCGGAAGGATTGAAGAGTCTTGGAAACGGTGAGTTTCAGGAATGTGTAAATCTTACCGAAGTTGTATTGCCGGAAAATCTGGAAAGCATGGGAACGAATGTTTTTTCTGGATGTAAGAAACTTACGAAAGTTAATATTCCGAAAAATATTACAACGCTTCCGTCATATACATTTTACGACTGCAGCAGTCTGGAAAATATTGATATTCCGGAAGTAGTAACAACGATCGGGGATAATGCATTTTCCGGCTGTGAAAAAATAACAGAAATTGTGCTTCCGGAAAATATTACCAATATAGACCAGGATACATTTTGGGGATGCAGTAGTCTTCAGTCGATCAATATTCCGGATGGAGTAAGAAGTATTGGTGAAAATGCTTTTCGAAGCTGTTCTTCTCTGAAAACAATAAAAGTTCCAGATAAAGTGAAAAATCTTGGAAAATATGCGTTTTCATATTGTAGAAACTTAACGGATATAACGCTGCCATCAGGAATTACAGATATACCGGAGCATTTATTTGATGGATGTACAAATCTTTCGACAGTCACTTTGCCAGATGGAATAGAAAATATTGGAAATGACGCATTTGCGGATTGCGGCAGCCTTCAGTCCATAAGTATCCCGGGTAATGTAACAACTATAGGAGCTTATGCATTTGGAAATTGCGGTAGTCTCCAGTCTATAGAAATCCCAGGTAATGTAAAAACTGTTGGAAGAGAAGCTTTTCGAAGCTGTAAGGCAATGAAAACAGTAACAATCCAGGATGGAGTAGAAAGTCTTGAAAATATGACATTTTACGGGTGTTTAGTCCTGAAGGAAGTTACAATGCCGGACAGTATTAAAAATATTGGGGATCAGATATTTTCCGCATGTTCCAGCCTCAGAAACGTAAAATTATCCCAAAATATCACCAGTATTACAGAGAATATGTTTGAATACTGTTCTGTTCTTGGAGAAGTTACGATACCGGCGGGAGTAACCAGCATAGAGAAAGATGCCTTTTATTATACTGGAATTTCGATCCTGACGATTCCGGATACGGTAATAAGTATCAGCAAATATGCTTTTAATTCCAGCAGTAATCTTTCGGTTATCAGATTTACCGGCTCAAAAGAAGAATGGGATAAACTGGGATTAACGAGTAGCAATATCAATAATGCAACCGTTTATTATAATTACGATCCAAACCATGAACATTCTTATGAGCCACACATTATAGAAGCAAGTACATGTACAGAAAAAGGTCTCCAGAAAATGATCTGCAGTCTTTGCGGAGATTCCTACAATGAGGAGATTCCGGCTGCCGGGCATAAAGCAGTTATTGACGAGGCAGTAGCACCTACCTGTGAAGAAAGTGGAAAGACAGAGGGAAGTCACTGTTCTGTATGTAATGAAGTTTTGAAAGAACAGGAAGATGTTCCGCCTGCCGGACACACAGTGGTAAAAGACGAAGCGATAGAGGCGACCTGTGAAGAAAATGGAAAGACTGAAGGAAGTCATTGTTCCGTATGTGGAAAAATCCTTCAGGAACAGCTGGAACTTTTCCCGGCACTGGGACATGACTGGGAAGAGCTTGAAGTCACTCCTGCCACCTGTACAGAGAAAGGTGAGAAAAAATACGCCTGTACAAGATGCCAGAAAACAAAAACAGAAGAAATTCCGGCAACCGGCCACACGAAAGTCATTGATGAGGCAGTAGCACCAACTTGCGAAACACCGGGTAAAACAGAAGGAAGTCACTGTTCTGTATGTGGTGAGGTCTATCAGGAACAGAAAGAAATTCCGGCAACCGGCCACAGCTGGGACGAAGGAAAAATAACCAAATATCCTACGGCAACAGAAGTAGGAGAAAGGACATATACCTGTAAATCCTGCGGATCTACCAGAACAGAGGCAATTGACAAAGATAACAGTGTCCGTGCGTCAGGCTATAATGGCTCGATCAGCTGGATCCTGTATAAAGACGGGAAACTGGTATTTAAAGGCGATGGAGCAATATTGAATCGAAGTGATACGCTGGAGCCATGGAACAGTTATAAAAATTACATATTTGAAGTAAGTGTAGAAGATGGGATCACGGAGATAGGAGAATCTGCTTTTTCAGGATGGAATAATATTGAAAAAGTTACAATTTCTACAAATGTTACAGATATTGGTTCAAATGCATTTTATAGCTGCATAAGTCTTGAAGAAATAAGTTTGCCGGAAGGACTTAAAAGTATTTCCAGCCAGGCGTTCCGGAATTGCAGTAACCTTATAGAGGTTATATTTCCTGAAAGCCTTACAAAAATTGGAGAAAGAACTTTTGCAGAATGCAGTAAACTAAAAAAAGCGGAACTTCCGGAGGGAATCAGTGAAATTCAGGAAGGTACTTTTGACGGATGCCGGAACTTAAAGCGTGTAACGCTTCCGGATAATGTAAAGTACATAAGAAGGCAAGCGTTTTATGGCTGTGAAAATCTTGTTGAACTGACACTGCCAAAAGATCTGAAGGAACTTGGAGCAGAGACTTTTGGGGATTGCAAAAAAATCACTTCGATCACAATTCCGGAAGGTGTTACAACTCTTCCAGAATATCTGTTTAATACCTGCGAAAGTCTTAAAACTGTTACAATCCCTGAAACAGTAACAGAGATTGATCAGAGAGCATTTCAGAACTGCAGCAGTCTGACAGGTATTGAATTACCGGGCGGTATTATCAATATACAGGAAGGGACATTTTCCAATTGTACGGCGTTGAAGGAAATTGTGATACCGGAAAATGTAAGAAACATTGGTGATAATGCGTTTGAAAGGTGTTCTTCGCTGGAAAAAGTAATACTTCCAGCTACTACAATATATTTATGGTTAATATCCCTTACAGCCAGTAAGGAATTATCCATCTTGTTGCTTAAGCTGTTAGAATG
>PPYE01720618.1_pt1 | contig 46416 bp, 35 predicted proteins | sample 1559881 | NCBI WGS metagenome assembly PPYE01 (sample SAMN08240022, study PRJNA423297) | Human gut metagenome, whole genome shotgun sequencing project.
ACCGACTGGAAATCTGGACGCAGGCAGCGCAGGTACTGTGGCACAGATGTTATCTAAAGCAAGCCAGAAGCATAATCAGACAATAATTATGGTAACTCATGACAGACAGATGGCGGATTATGCAGATAAGATAATAACTATTGTTGATGGAGTGTGCCAGTAGTATATCCATACATACGGAAAGGGGGATGCGTATGTCTGTATGAAAGAATCTGGTTGAATAATTAAATATTATCGTGTATCATTAGAAAAAGAGCCACTCGTTGGCTCTTTTTTTACGAAAAGGACAGGTAGTTAATATGAATCAGACATATATGAAAGAGCAGAAGATACTCCCATTGTTATTAAAAATGTCGCTTCCAATGGTAATATCAATGATGGTTAATTCATTGTACAACATTGTTGACAGCTTCTTTGTTGCTAAGATAAGTGAAAATGCGATGACAGCCTTGTCACTTGTCTTTCCGGTACAGAATCTTATAAGCTCGGTTATGATAGGATTTGCAATAGGAATTAATGCAGTCATATCATTTTTTATGGGTGCACAGAACCAGAAGCAGGCAGACAGGGCAGCCAGTCAGGGCATGCTCTTAAGCTGCATACATGCTGTTGTGCTTACTGTGATATGCATAGCAGGCATGCCGGTATTTTTAAAAATGTTTACAAAGGACGCAGAGATAGTTTCACTGGGACTTAAATATTCCAATATTGCATTTGCATTTTCAATAATGCTTGGAATTGAGCTTATGTTTGAGAAGGTGTTTCAGGCAGTTGGAAGAATGAATGCTTCTATGGTCTGTCTTATGACAGGCTGTATAGTTAATATTGTGCTTGACCCGATGATGATATTCGGAATAGGCCCATTTCCTGCAATGGGAATTGAGGGTGCTGCACTTGCGACAGGAATAGGTCAGACTTCGGCAGCAGTGCTTTATATAATAATATATATCGTTAAGCCTATTCCGGTTAAATTCAGGAAATCAGAGATGAGAATAGAAGGCTCTATGGTAAAGAGACTTTATTCTATAGGCATGCCGGCAAGCTTAAGCCTTGCACTTCCATCTATTCTTATATCAGTGCTTAATGTAATACTTGCAGCATACTCTGCTGTGTATGTATTCGTGCTTGGGGTATATTACAAGCTGCAGACATTCCTTTATCTTCCAGCCAACGGAGTTGTGCAGGGAATGAGACCACTTATGGGATATAATTACGGAGCGGGAGAGCATGAGAGAGTAAGAAAGATATATAAGACATCGATGGTACTTATATTTGCTATTATGGCAGCAGGTACAATTCTCTGTCTCGCAATACCAGGTTCACTTATCGGTCTGTTTACAAGCAATCCTGACACAATAAATGCAGGAGAGACAGCGTTAAGAATAATAAGTGCCGGATTTATTGTGTCAACTGTATCAGTGACTTCAGCGGGCGCACTTGAGGGACTTGGGAAAGGATTTCCGTCACTTATCATATCTGTATGCAGATATGTTGCTGTAATAATTCCGGTTGCATTCGTTATGTCTAGGATATCAGGTGCTGTTGGTGTATGGCATGCATTCTGGATTACCGAAGTGATTACATCAGTAATTTCTTATATAGTATATAAGAAAAGTATATAACTAAAAAAACAAAATGGTTTCGGCATTGTATTTTCTGTAATACAATGCCGCTTTTTTTAAAATTCCCCCTAAAAGGGGGTAAATGACAAAATATCTGTTGTGCTAGTATTCTACTTGATATATAATGATAAATGCTTATATAACACATTGAAAAGGAGAAGAATGATGAAGAAAGGATTAGCAAAAAGAATTCTTGTTAGTTTGCTTACAGTAGTCATGATATCTGCTAGTGTTTTACCAATGCTGGTAAGCACAGCTAATGTGGCTCGGGCTAACGAGAATGTAACGAATGTCCTTACAGAAGGTGTGGAAATTGATACACCAAATGTTGTCAAGGATGAGATGTACAGTGACTATGTTAAAGTGACATTTATTGTTAATGACACTGAGACAATAGTCAAATATGTAAAAACAGGCGATACCGTTACAGTAAGGTCAACTAATTCCAGTGTCGGAGTACTTGTTGGCGATGCACCTAACGGTAGTGCAGTAACAGAGGATACGACAATATATGTCAAGACATATAATTATAAGGATGTCCTGAATATTAAGAAGGAACTTGTGAATGAATACGGAGAACCTGATGCAGATGGTTACTATACTTTAAAGTTTACAGCCGGCGCAAAGAATATGCCTTCAATTCATGCACAGTCTAAGAAGGTTGTATTGGTAATTGATTGTTCTTTAAGTATGGCATGTGCAACTGATTATGTAAGAGGAACAGATGCGACAACAGGTAAACTTGAAGCTGAAAAGATAGCTGATTCTTATGATAAGACAAGATGGAAGGCTATGTATGATTCAGTAAGTGCATTCCTTAATGCATTCCTTCCAGAAGGTAATACTACTAATTCGGTAGCACTTGTTAAGTATAACAGCAGTGCAGGTCAGATTACTGGTAATGCTAAAGATGCTAAGACAATTACCGATGCACTCAATGGAATATTTAATGAAGATATATTTAATACTAACAAGAGTAGTGGGGTAACAGATGTTGACAAGATAAAGAATTCAAAGCTTGGATCTGGTACTAATGTTGCTAACGGATTAGAGAAAGCTAACACAATATTAGGTGATGATAAAGATGGTTCATCTATTATATTATTCACAGATGGTATGGCTAATTATCCTAAGGCAAAAAATATTACATCTAAGTATACATATAAGAAGGGGGATATATATCCTTATGGTGACCCTGCAGTAAATTATACATTAGCAAGTGATATGTCTCATGGATTCTATAACGGAGAGACAGAAGCCAAAGATCAGGATGATGAGATGTATGCAGCTTATTGTGCCAACGCAGCCGGTAAGGAATTAGCAGATGCGGGAGTTGTTATATATTCATTCGCTTTGATGAATGCAACAGATGCCAACAGCGATGCTGTCCGTGCATCAATGGGTGATAAGCTTCTTACTTTCGAAGAAAGTGAACTAATAGTTTCTAGTGTAAGTACAAGTAAGCTGACATTAAAGCTCTCATCTAACTATACATTTACTTACGGTGCTGAAAAAACAGGATATGCCAAGGAATTCTATTCAACGATTAATGCTTCAGAACTTGAGAAAAAATTCCAGAGCATTATCACATCATTAAAGGAACTTCCTTTTGATACAGCAACAGTAACTGATAAGCTTGATGAGCATTTTGAACTTGTTCCGGGACAGACTGGAGTTACAGACAATGGTAATGGAACATTTACAGTTACTTATCCAAACAAGATTACAACAGATGCGCAGGAGATAACTGTTAAAATTAAGGCTAAAGACGGTTATGCAGGATCTTCATATACTAACGCTGGTTGTACATTCAATGCAACAGTTGGTGATCTTACATATAGTCAGGACTTTGCAGAAGAACCATCAGCAGTAATCACACCTGATGCTGTTAATGATTCATATACAGTTAATCAGGGAGAGACACTTACAGTAGCTGATGTATCTGTATTAGATAATGATAATAATATAAAAGTTAATAATCCGGATAAGAATGTAACAATCAAGGCAGAGAAGGTTACTGACCCACAGAATGGTACAATAACATTCAATGAAGATGGTACATTCACATATACTCCTAACAATGGTTTTAGTGGTGAGGATACATTTAGATATAAGACGGTTCTTACAGTTGACGGAAGAACTTATGAGAAGGAAGCAACAGTAACTATTACAGTTGTTCCTAAGTACACACAGACTATTAAGTATGTATTAGAAAATGGTACTAAGGCAGCTGAGGACAATGTTCAGACTGTAGTTAAGGGTAATTCTACAACAGCAGTTACATCACCTTCAATCTCTGGTTACAAGCCAAGCATCGAAGTTGTTGAGGCTACATCACTTACTGGTGATAAAGAGATTATTGTTAAGTATGTAAGGGATGATGAACAGACAAAGAATGTAACTTATACAGTAGAGTATTACAAAGATAATGTTAAGGATGATACTAAGACACAGAGTTATACTAATCCGATCTGGGTTAACGATAATGAACAGAATGTAAAATTATCTGAGATTAATACTACAGATAAGTTCGGAGCAGGATATAAGTTTGAAAAGACTGACCCGGCAACAATACCATCAACAATAGCTGATAAGGGTGTAATCAAGGTTTACTATGTGGCTGATACATTTGATTATTCTGTAAAGTATGTCCTTGAGGGAACAGATACAGAACTTACAGCTGGATATACTAAGTTAGCAACGTTTGGAACAGAGGTTGGAGCTGATAAGAAGGACATCCAAGGTTATACAGTACTTAATGCTGATGAGAAGTTAACTATTGGAGCAGATTCAGATAGTAATGTACTTGTTATCAAGTATAGAGCTAATACATACGGATATTCAGTAGAATATTACTATGATGGTGTTAAGGATGAGTCAGCTACATTAAATAAGTTAGCTCAGTTTAATACTAAAGTAAATACATATGATCCTAAAGAAAAGCCTGGTTATAAGTTTGAGAAGACTGAGAATTTACCATTAACAATTACAACAGATGCGTCAAAGAACGTAATTAAAGTATACTATGTAAAAGATGCAAGTCAGACAAAGAACATCACATATACAGTTAAGTACTTTAAGGACGGAGTAGAAGTAACAGCAGATGAGCAGAAGGAAACAAAGCCAATCTGGGTTAATGATACAAAAGCACCTGTTGAAAAATCGGCTATTAACACAACAGATAAGTATGAAGGATTTTCATTTGATGCAGACACAACTGGAGTAATTCCTGACACAATAGGTAATGATGGTGTAATCAGAGTATATTATGTTTCTAATGAATATGCGTATACAGTAGAGTATTATTACGATGATGTAATAGATAACTCTAAGACTGATACATTTACAGCTAAGTATAATACACAGGTAAGTACATATGCTGATAAGAAGGAACAAGGATATAAGTTTGAAAGAGCAACAGCACCAATTACAATTACAACGGATGCTTCAAAGAATGTAATCAGAGTATACTATGTAAAAGACTGGTTCAAGTATACAATTAATTACTACTATGATAATGTAATTGATACAAGTGCTACGATTAATGCATTGGCAGAATTTGGAACAACAATAAAGTATACAGATAAGGTAAAGCCAGGCTTTAAGTTTGTTAGGGCAGATGGTTCACCATTAGTAATATCTGTCAATGAAGCTGCTAACGTAATTAATGTACATTATCAGTCAAACTTATATACATATACAGTAGAGTATTACTATGATGGAATTATTGACAATGAAAAGACAGAAAAGAGTGCTGCAAATTATAATTCAGTGGTTAATAATTATACAGATAAGTGCGATACTGGATATAAGTTCGAAAAGGTAGAAGGACTTCCATTAACAATAGCAACTGATGAGTCAAAGAATGTAATTAAAGTATATTATGTAAATGATCAAAGTCAGAAAAAGAACGTAACTTATACAGTTAAGTACTTTAAGGATGGAACAGAAGTAACAGAAGATCAGCAGACAAAAACAGATACTGTATGGGTAAATGCTTCATCTAATATGACTGTAGATAAGACACTTATCAATACAACAGATAAGTATGTTGGATATAAGTTAGATACATCGGCAACAGGAACAATACCTGATACAGTAACTGACGGAGATGTTATCAATGTATACTATGTAAGAGATAATGACCAGAAAAAGGCAGTATCTTATACAGTAGAGTATTATAAGGATGGAGTTAAGGATGACTCTAAGACAGATGTAATCCCTAATGATATCTGGGTAAATGATGACGTACAGCCAGTAGATGCAACAAAGATTAATGTTACAGATAAGTTTGGAGCAGGATATAAGTTTGAAAAGACTGATCCGGCAACAATACCATCAACAATAGCTGATAAGGGTGTTATCAAAGTTTATTATGTAGCTAAGGAATTCAAGTACACAGTAAAATATGTTCTTGAAGGAACAGATACAGAACTTACAGCTGGATATACTAAGTCAGCAACGTTTGGAACAGAAGTTGGAGCTGATAAGAAGAATATCGAAGGTTATACAGTAGTAGATGCTGATAAGAAGTTAACTATTGGTTCAGATGAAAGTCAGAATGTACTTGTTATTGAGTACAGAGCTAATACATACGGATATTCAGTAGAATATTACTATGATGGTGTTAAGGATGAGTCAGCTACATTAAATAAGTCAGCTCAGTTTAATACTAAAGTAAATTCATACGATCCTGGAGAAAAGCCTGGTTATAAGTTTGAAAAGACTGAGAATTTACCATTAACAATTACAACAGATGCGTCAAAGAACGTAATTAAAGTATACTATGTAAAAGATGCGAGTCAGACAAAGAACATCACATATACAGTTAAGTACTTTAAGGATGGAGCTGAGGTAACAGCAGACAAGCAGACAGTAACTAAGACTGTATGGGTAAATGATCCATCAGAATTAACTGTTGATAAGACTGCTATTAATACAACGGATAAGTATGTTGGATATAAGTTGGATTCAGCAGCAACAGGAGAGATTCCTACAGTAGTTGCAGATGGAACAGTTATCAATGTATATTATGTTAAGGATGAACTTCAGACAAAGGAAGTAACTTATACAGTTAAGTACTTTAGAGATGGAGTTGAAGTAACAGCAGATAAGCAGACAGTAACTAAGAGAATCTGGATAAATGCTCCATTAGAAGTTGAAGTTAACAAGACTGCTATTAATACAACAGACAAGTATGTTGGATATAAGTTAGATTCAGCAGCAACAGGAGAGATTCCTGTAGTAGTTGCATCAGGAACAGTTATCAATGTATATTATGTTAAGGATGCAAGCCAGACAAAGGATGTAACTTATACAATCAAGTACTATAAAGATGGTGAAGAACAGACAGAAGATACTATTACAGTAACTAAGAAGGTCTGGGTAAATGATCCATCAGTAATTGATGTTAATAAGGCTGACATTAACACAACAGATAAGTATGAAGGTTATACATTTGATTCAGAAACAACAGGAATTATTCCAAATAAGGCTGATAACGGAGCAGTTATCAAGGTATATTACAAGAAGGTTGTAGTACCAGCTGAGCCATCATCAGACAATAGTCAGGAAACCGTTAAGACAGGAGATAATTCTAACATGATGCTTTACGTTCTTATGCTTGCAACATGTGTGGCAGGCGCTGCTACAGTTGTTGTAACAGGAAGAAAGAAGTCAGAACAGGAGTAAGCTTATCTTAGATAAAAGTATTACTTAAAACATAAGACACTGTCGTACCATATTATGTGGTATGGCGGTGTCTTTTTACATGTAAAAATGTTATTATCTTGACATTGTTTGAATTTGGAAATACAATAGTTGCATATGCAACAATTGGAGGTGCAAGTAATGTTGAGAAGAATTTTTTCTTATATGAAAGAATATAAGAAATACGCATGGCTGGCGCTTATATGTATAGGTGTTGAAGTTGTGCTTGAGATTATGGTGCCTAAGCTGATGGCTGACCTGATTGATATAGGTGTGACCAATTCAGATGTGCCATATATAATAACTAAAGGTATCCAGATGGCTGTATGTGCAGTTGCTGCACTTATATTAGGTGTGGGAAGTGCAAGATTTTCTGCACTTGCAGGTCAGGGACTGGGTGCTAATATAAGAAAGGCTGAGTACGAGAAACTCCAGTCTTATTCATTTTTTAATATAGACCATTTCAGTGTTTCGTCATTGGTTACACGACTCACAAGTGATGTAACTAATATTCAGAATGCTGTATCGACAGGGATGCGTCCATTTGGACGAAGTCCGGTAATGCTGATATTTGCAACGACTCTGGCATTCCAGATTAATTCAACACTGGCACTGGTCTTTCTTGTAGCACTGCCAGTTCTGGCAGTCCTGCTCATCATAATAATCATTAATGTTGGTCCACGATATGGAAGAATGCAGGGAGCAGTTGACCTTGTAAACAGGTGTATAGAGGAGAATCTTACAGCAGTAAGAGTTGTTAAATCATATGTGCGTGGTGATTACGAAATTGAAAAATTCGGACACGTTAATGATAATCTGAAAAACGAATCAGAGAAAGCATTTGGAATAGCTGTACTAAACATGCCTGCTATGCAGTTCGTTATGTATTCTACAATTCTTGGTATTCTTCTTATTGGTGGAAGACTGATTAATTCAGGACAGATGATGATTGGACAGCTTACTTCTTTCTTAAGCTATGTCCTTCTGATACTTAATTCTCTTATGATGATGTCAAATGTATTCCTTCTTATGACAAGGTCACTTGCTTCTGCAGAAAGAATTATGAAGGTAATTGATGAGCCGATTGATATAACTGATGAGAATGCAAAGGACATTGAAGTTAAGAAGGGTGAGATTGAATTTAACCATGTCTGGTTTAAATATAAGGATACCGCCAAAGAATATGTGCTGTCAGATGTTTCATTTCACATTAATGCAGGACAGACAGTCGGAATAATCGGTCAGACAGGTTCATCAAAGACGACGCTTATCCAGCTTATTCCAAGACTTTATGATGCAAGTAAGGGTGAGATTAAGATAGATGGAATAAATGTTAAGGAATACCCGGTTAGACATTTAAGAGATGCAATATCAGTTGTATTACAGAAGAATACACTGTTTTCGGGTTCGCTTATTGATAACTTGAGATGGGGCGATGAAAATGCGACTCTGAATGAGATTAAAGAGGCATGCAGCATAGCGTGTGTTGATGAATTTATAGACAGGCTTCCTGGAGGACTTGATGCAGAGATGGGACAGGAGGGTGTCAATGTATCCGGTGGACAGAAGCAGAGAATATGTATTGCAAGAGCAATATTAAAGAAGCCGAAGGTTCTTATTCTTGATGATTCAACGAGTGCGGTTGATACTGCAACAGAAGGAAAGATAAGAAATGCACTTGCAAAGAAGCTGCCAGATATGACTAAGATTATAATTGCACAGAGAATATCGTCAGTGTGTCATGCAGACCAGATAATTATTATGGACGGCGGTCGTGTGGATGCAATCGGAACACACGAAAGTCTGTTAAGGACTAATAAGATATATCAGGAAATATATGAATCACAGAAGGAAGGAGCTAATCTTTAATGGCTAAGTATGTTGGATATAAAAGACCTAAAGATACGAAAAAGACTGTTAAGCATCTCCTTACATATCTGGGTCATTATAAATGGGCATTCCTGCTTATAGCAATTCTTGTATTTATAAGTGCAGGTGCAGGAATTATGGGAACATTTTTAATAAAACCTGTAGTTAATAATTTCATTGTTCCTGGCAATATGAAAGGACTTATCATGGCTGTGTGCGGAATGGGTGTAATGTATGCGTGTGGCGCGTTGTCAACGCTTGGTTACAACAGGCTTATGGTGCATACTTCCCAGAAGGTGGTAAGTGAGATTCGAATGGATCTGTTTAAGCATACACAGAAGCTTCCGTTGAAATATTTTGACAATAATACACATGGCGAGATTATGAGCCATTTTACTAATGATGTTGATACGGTGCAGGAAGCGATGAACAACAGCTTTGCGATGGTAATCCAGAGCTTTCTTACACTTTTTGGAACTATAACAATGATGCTGGTATTAAGCGTAAGGCTGACTATTATTGTTGTTGTTTTTCTTATTCTTATGTTCATCTTTATCAAATACAATGGTAAACGCAGCAAGAAATATTATCACAGACAGCAGAAGGAACTTGGTAATATCAACAGCTTCGTTCAGGAAATGATGGCAGGACAGAAGGTTGAGAAGGTTTTTAACCATGAGCAGAAGAATTTTGAAAAATTCTGTGAGATGAATGAGAGCTTCAGGAAGGAATCAACTAATGCGCTTGCATATTCGGGAATGCTTATTCCTGTAATTGTAAGCCTGTCGTATTTTAATTATGCGCTTTCTGCCTGTGTTGGAGGCATATTTGTAATCAAGGGAATTATGGATCTTGGAAGCATATCGGCATATCTTGTGTATGTAAGACAGAGTGCCATGCCATTAAACCAGTTCACACAGCAGATTAATTTCATACTTTCTGCACTTTCGGGAGCTGAGAGAATATTTGACATGATGGATGAGGCAGAGGAGCCTGACGAAGGAAAGGTAACTTTGTGCAATGTCATTAAAAATGCGGATAATACCCTTACAGAAACTTCTGATAAGACAGGATTTTTTGCATGGAAGCTGCCGGCAGGGGAGTTTATTGAGCTTAAGGGTGATGTAAGATTTAATGATGTTGTGTTTGGATATGTGCCTGAAAAGAAGGTACTTAACAAGATTTCGTTGTTTGCAAAGCCGGGACAGAAGATAGCATTTGTTGGTTCGACAGGAGCAGGAAAGACTACTATTGTTAATCTTATAAACAGATTTTATGATATTCAGTCAGGTACAATTACATATGATGGAATTGATGTAAAGGATATTAAGAAAGATGACTTAAGGCGTTCTCTTGCAATGGTAATCCAGGATACACATTTGTTCACAGGAACTATTTCAGATAATATAAGATATGGAAAGCTTGATGCAACTGACGAGGAAATCAGGGAAGCAGCTAAGATTGCCAATGCTGATTCATTTATAACAAGACTTCCGCGGGGGTATGACACGATGCTTACTGCTGATGGCAGCAATCTTTCGCAGGGACAGAGACAGCTTCTTGCTATCGCGAGAGCAGCGATTGCCAAGCCGCCGGTGCTTATTCTTGATGAGGCTACAAGCTCAATTGATACAAGAACAGAGCGGCTTATAGAGAAGGGAATGGATGCAATAATGGAGGGAAGAACAGTATTTGTTATCGCTCACAGACTTTCGACAGTAAGAAATTCTAATGCTATAATGGTGCTTGAAAAGGGCGAGGTAATCGAGCGAGGCAGTCACGATGAACTGCTTGAGCAGAAGGGCAGATATTATCAGTTGTATACAGGACAGTTTGAGCTTGAGTAAGAGAGGAATGAAATATGGATAAGAAAACAAAGAATGTATTTTTTGATATAGAAATGTTAAGAAGAAGACTGATAAGACCATATTTTATAGAGCTTGGGCTTACAGTTGGACAGGGGCAGCCAAGGATTCTTAAGGAATTAAGAGAACATGGGATTATGAACCAGAAAGAACTGGCGGATGCTTGCCTTATGGATGTAACTACAATGTCAAGAACATTGGACAGAATGGAAAAGGATGGTCTGTTAAAGAGAGAAAATAATCCGGCAAGCAGAAGGTCGTGGAATGTGTCGCTTACTGATTATGGCGCGCAGAAGGCTGATGAAGTTATCAGGATATTTAACAGAATTGACGATGTTATATATAATGGATTCAGTGAAGAAGAGGTGCAGACACTATCTGTTATGGCAGGCAAAGTTGAGAAAAACCTCTGGGAGGCAATTAAGAATGAAGAGCAGAAATAAACTTATTATCAGATGGGTGTTTTATCTTCTGGGATTACTGATACTTGCACTTGGAATTATGCTTAATACGAAAGCTAATCTTGGTGTTTCACCAATAATTTCAGTGCCGTATTCGATATCTCATATCATAGGATTTAACTTCGCCAATATGACGATGATTGTATATTTTATCTTTGTTTTAATTGAGATGATAATGCATACTGTGTGGTATCTTACAGACAGAAAAGAAGCTAAGTATCTTGGAATGTATATTATAAGAGATGCCTTACAGATACCGGTAAGTATAGTATTTACCCGTTTTCTGAATGTGTTCTCAGCACTTATTCCATCTGTACATAACAACATTGTATTACAGATTATAGTATTGTTGCTTGCTGTATTATTGACAGGAATAGGAGCAGCAATGTCACTGAATATGAGAATTATACCTAATCCGGGAGATGGAATTGTACAGGCAATAAGTGATTCTTCAAGGCTTAAAGGCAGAGCCGGCAAGGGTGTGGGCTTCTGCAAGAACTGTTTTGATATATTCAATGTCTGCACAACATTTTTAATAGGACTCTTTACCGGACATATACTTCTTGGTCTTGGACTTGGAACAATTCTTTCGATGATTGGCGTTGGTCGTGTAATTGCAGTGTTTAACAAGCTGTTTAAGGAGCGCATGGAAGCTGTTGCTTTTGATTATGTGGAAGAGTAAGTAAAATACTGGGATTACAGGCGGAAAACCTACTAGATTAAATCCTGTGAAGCTTTTAGTAGGTTTTGCCGGCATCCCATCCTGTGAGAATACGAATTACAGACTTACCTTCTTATCAAGAAGCACGGCACTTCCGAATGTACATGCAACCACCATTAATAACTGGAATATGGTAGCTGGAAGGCTTGACATTAATGCCTGGGATAAGCTGTCTGGATTCTTGTAAAGTTCAGGCAACAAAGAAGAAATCTTAATTGTTGCATATGCAAGAACACAGAATAATACAACTGATATCAATCCTTTAATCTTCTTGTTCTGCAAGGCAGTTGAAGATAGTGTTATGGCAAAGTATGCAAGTGATATAAGGAAGAAGAAAGCTATAAGGAATGATATTATTCCAGCTACAATATTAATAATTATGTTGATAACATCAATACCCATAATCTTTAACATTTCTGAGAAATTCTTGAGTGCGTCAGCCAGGTCACCAAAGACACCAGCCATCATGAATATATCAAGAACTCCAAAGCCGATGAATATTGCTGAAATTCCTATTCCAATAATCAGTGTATAGAGCAGCTTTGATGTAATTATGCTAAGAGATGAGTTAGGTGTCATGAATATCAGGTAACTGCTTTTGCTTGAAAGTTCTCTGTTATATGTTACAACTCCAAATATAAATACAATAAAATAACTTACAGAGGCAGCTATTATTAAAAGTCCTCCGAAAAGGCTTGTATAGTTAAGATTTTCAGTCAGGCAGAAAAACATAAACAGAGCCTGAAGTACACAGATAATACCTGCCACGATTCCTATACCGAGAAGATTCTTTCTCAATTCGTATTTTGTTAATTTTAACATTGAAGATTCCCCCTTTTAATATGCATAAATGCGTTTGTACTGGTCAACGATTGACATGCCCGAAGCTGTTCGTAAATTTTCAGCATCTCCCTGTGAAACAATCACACCGTCTTTGATAAATACTGCGTAGTCAATAACAGCTTCAAGCTCATCAACAAGGTGGCTCGACATGATGATAATCTTATCAGGTGAAGCCTTGCTGATTACCGCATTGATAACCTGCTCTCTTGCAACGATATCGACACCATTAAGTGGTTCATCAAGCATAATTACTGATGCATTTCTTGAAAGATTAACAGCAAGCTTAAGCTTAGCCATCATTCCTGATGACATCTTGCTGGCTTTCATGTCAGGTGTAAGCTTCATCTCATTAAGATAGTTGTAGTACTGGTCAAGTGAGAAATCCTCAAAGAAATCAGCATAATATTTTCCAATATCAGCACAGCTCATATAGTTATAAAAATAACTTTCAGTAGGCATATAAGCTATGTGTTTCTTAGTTTCTACTCCTATTGGAACACCTGAAAGAGTGATGTCCCCGGAAGTAGGTTTTACCAGACCTGCTATCATCTTCATTAAAGTTGTTTTGCCGCTTCCGTTAGAGCCAAGCAGAGCGTATATTCTGCCAGGCATGAAGTCGATGGAAACACCATTAACGGCAGTCATCTTCATATACTTTTTAGTAACATTTTTACATTGCAGCATAATTAAATTCCTCCATATTTTATTCGTGATAATTCTTAATGAGATTAATAATCTCATCTTTAGAAAAACCAAGGCTTGTCATTCCGGAAATGAAAGTCTCAATCATTTCACTGGAAAGTTCTGCCTTTAATGTATCAATCAGATGCACATCCTCTGATACAAATGTGCCAAGACCTCTTTTGGTATAGCACAGACCACACTGTTCAAGTTCATTGTATATTCTTGCAGCAGTGTTAGGATTGACCGTGTACTGTACGGCAAGTTCCCTGGTTGATGGAAGTTTGTCGCCAAGCTTAATCTCACCGGTAAGAATTCTCTTTTTGATATCATCAATTACCTGAAGATAAATTGGTATATTAGCCTTATAGTCCATAATCCCTCCTCCTGTAATAGGTAATGTACACATGACGCGTACCTGTGTACTAGCACAATAGTACACTATAACAATATAACTGTCAACAGGAATAATAAAAATAGTAAAATTTTTAAAAATGGTGTATGATAACTTAGAAAAAATGTAGAAGGAATACAGTATTTATGACGGTTCAGCAGGCATATAAAATATTTGATGTCAGATCAGATATTACTAAGATGGAATTGAAGAAGCGGTACAGACGGCTTATGCATATGGTGCATCCGGATGCTGTGCTAAACAGAGATAAATCAAACAAAGAAAATGTATATAGATACAGTGCATATGAAATTAATGAAGCATATACTGTTCTTTTCAATCAGACTGGGCAGGAATCATTGAAGAGTAACTATAAATATGATTATAAATATTCCGAATATGATGAGAAATATTATGGAACTGATCAGGAAAATGAAGAATATGATTTTACAGCTCCAGAGAATGAACATGCCTTTTGCCAACGCAATGTGTATCATTATGCTGAAGATTATAATGGCAACAACATTGGAAGATTTAAGGTTGCACGAGGCAGATATATGTGGATGCCAGATGAGGATTTTAAGTTGTTTCTGCGCAGTATATATGAATGTAGTGAGGAACTTCTTAACAGAATTGATGAAGAAACAGGAAGAGTGCATGATTCAGAATACAAAATCATATATCAGGCAGAACTTGCATATCTGTTAGCACAGCAGTTTACTGCAACATCAGATACATTGGGAAATATTCTTACATCAATTGATGATGCTGCAAATGTATTTTATGTCGGAGCAATGCTTGAAATGTCACCTGAATCTGGATTTATCAAAGCTGGAATGAAGCTGTTTCCGGCAGGAATAAAAAAGCATAGACTGTATTTAATGACTCGTTCGGGAAAAGAAGCGGGATACATATCATTTAAAGATGACAGATTATATTATGTGCTTATTCCGATACTTGAGCAGAAGCGTGCAATGGTAAAGATAGAAGTATCTTCGAAGCAGGACAGACATAATACAATGGGAGAGAAGAAATATAAGAACATTGATTTGTGGGTTAAAATTGGAAATGATGCAACATTTCCTGAAAATATTAATATGAGAATTGAAGATTTGCTTAATAGCTACCATGAAAGCAAGTAAAAGTGGTAAGAAAAGCGGTCATATCAGAACAGAATCTGATGTGACCGCCTTTATCATTTAATTCTTAGATTGTGCGTCAGTGTTGTTGTCCTGACTGTCCGACTTGGCTCTGTCAAGCCACACACCAAGTCCACAGGCAGCAACAGCAAGAACAATGACGATACCGACTGTTATATTACCTAACATATTATTATTCATCCCTTCAAACTTAGTCAAACATAGATATTCCGAAACGAAGCTTTCTGCAAAATTTATATACAATGGTTCCGAAAATACCTACAGTTATTCCAACGGTGGATGCAACAGATACACCTCCACCCAGAATAATACCGATTATCATTAAAATATTCATATTTATTGCCTCTACATATAATTGTTTAATATTGTTAATAATATACATGAATAATGTATTACCAGAAAATGTTCTGATTTAATGATAATCTGTTATTTTTTGCCGTCAGTCTGATGGATATAATTAAGAGTGACAGTAGTGCTGCATGTGATAGGATCATGCATTACGCTTGTCGATTTGAAATAGATACTGATACCGATAGCTGCACACAGACCGCAAAGTAAGAATTGGAATATGCGTAATACATTGCGGGAACTGCTTCTGTCTGCTGTAAGATTGGTGATTGATGTTCTCACAAGTCCAAGCATTTCAGTTGTACATGGCATGGTATCACTGACAGAAGGCTCAGGTGTAGCGAATACCTTAGCTTCTGATACAGAAAAAGAGTCCACTTCAGGAATATTCACACGAGCCCTGTCGAGGCACATGCCAATAAGGAAAAATGTTATTACAAATATGCAGCTTAACAGTCTTTTAAAGCTTTTCTTCATAAGAACATCTCCTTTCCAAAGTGAATCTCATCTGCTTTACTATATCATATTCAGCAGAGGGAATAAAGAGAAAATATATGTGAAAATGTATATTTTACAATGTTTGACAATCCAATGTGAAATAGGTAAAATACATATAAATATATGCATTTTTGAACATAAAAATGCATTGTGAATCAGGAGGAATTTAATATGGCATGTTTTATAGTACCAGGTACTGAAGCTATCGTTACAACAGCGATAACTAAGATTGTTGAAAAGAAAGAGAAGAAGGAAATATGTTCGTGCGAGACAGAAGGTGCTGTAGAAGCAGTTAAGGAAGACAAGGCACTTCCATTTTCTAGAAAGTTAAAGTGGCTTAACAATATGCTTTGGGGAGGAACAGCTTTACTTGCATTCGAGCATGTATGGCATGGCGAGGTTACACCATTCTTTCCATTTTTGACAGCAGCAGGTAATCCGGATGATGCTGTGCAGATGTTACATGAGATGGCAACTGCCGGTGTTGGCATGGCAGTGGTTGTTACAGCTGTGTGGGTCGGCATGGTAGCAATAGCTTCCGGAGTAGAAAAGAAAGCAGCTAAGGAAGCAGAAGTTAAAGGATTGGAGAGATAATTATGACATTACTTATAGCTGTATTTGCAGCGGTTATAACTACTATCATATGGTATACTAATGACAGGCGTTCGCAGTTAAAACTTGGAACACTTGCGCTTATGTACTGGGGTGCATCACTTATGTGGATGGTAGATGCAGTTGTGGAATATATTGAACTGGGGGCAGAGTATTTTACTCCGGCATCATCAGATATGCTTAATGACGCATTTTTGGGTTTATCAGTGGTAGCTTTTGGACTTATCATATGGATTGTTATACTTATGGTTAAAGATCCGCTTGGAGTAGTACGCAAGACTGTACTTAATAAATAAAGAAGATTGTTGGAATATGGATTTTAAGAGAAAAGAACTTGCTAAAAATGCTAAGAAGAACTTAAAAAAACATTACTGGCTGTTAGTAGCAGTCTGCCTTTTTGCGGCTTTCATTGGCTCTGAATATATAGAGACAATGGAAGCCTTTAAAAGTTTAGGAACAGTTAACAATGAAATTCAGGGTGCAGCATCGGTTGAAGCAAATGTTGATACTGTCGCTAACAGTTCGGTTGTAAGTTCAGTGGTTCAGGCAATGGGCGCAGTAATCACGGGTGACGATGATTTTGGAAGGACGCAGTCTGATGCGAAGGTTTCAGAGGCCAAAGACAATGCAACCAAGGTATTGGGCAGAACAAGAGGAGTATTTGCATCTTTAGTTAATGGTATAACATCAGGCGGAATTGTATTTACATTTGTGGATTCACTATCATCAGTCATAAGTTCAAGAAGGGCAGTAGTGCTTATACTTCTTATAGTGGCACTTATGGTATATGTGTTTATAACATTTTTTATCAAGAAAACTTATCTTGTTATATCAAGAAGAATAGTGCTTGAAACGCGCACATATGATGCTGTTCCACCGGGAAAGTTCATGTTTCTTCTCCGCGTAAAAAGGTGGATGAAGGCATCGTGGGTGCTTATTGTCAATAATGTATATGAAATATTATGGTCACTTACAATTGTGGGTATATTTGTAAAGCATTTTTCATACACGCTGGTGCCATACATTATTGCGGAGAATCCTGATATGAAGGCAAATGAGGCTATAACCTTATCAAGAAAGATGATGAAAGGGTATAAATGGCGGGCGTTTCTCTATGGATTATCATTCATTGGCTGGACAGTGATTGGAATGGCAACGTTAGGAGTTGCGGGAGTGCTGTTTGTGAATCCTTATAAAGCTGCATTTTATGCAGAATTCTATGCAAATGTAAGAGCAGCATATCTTGAAAAAGAACCGGAGGCGGTTAAGTGGCTTAATGATTCATATCTGTATGAGAGACCATCAGAAGAGCAGCTTAAAAATGCATACGCAGATGTATATGAACTTATAGATAGTCCGCAGCCACAGATTGATTTTGATGATTACCACAATTCGAGAATAGGAAGATTGAAGAAATTAAGAGTATTTTTAGCCAACACATTTGGCATAATACTTATTAACAGCAAGGCTGAGCTGGAATTTGAAGAAAAAAAGAAGGAAATGCTTCGTATGAGTAAGAATAAAGCAGAAGCAGTTGGAGAAGCCTATCCTGCCCGTCTTTTCAATCTTAAGGAACACAGAGTTGACCTTGAAAATACAGTGTATATGCGTAATTATTCAATACCATCGCTTATACTGATATTCTTTTCATTATGTTTTGTTGGATGGATATGGGAGGTTACGCTTCATCTGATATCGTCACATACATTTGCAAACAGGGGTGTTCTTCATGGTCCATGGCTTCCTATATATGGTTCAGGTGGGATACTCATACTGATATGTCTTAAAAAATTAAGAAATAAGCCGGTTGTGGAATTCTTTGCGTCAGTAGTTTTATGCGGATTTGTTGAATATTTTACATCGCTGTATCTGGAAATCAGCTGCGGAAGAAGATGGTGGAATTATAACGGGTATTTTCTTAATCTTAATGGAAGAATATGTGCTGAAGGTCTTTTGGTATTTGGACTTGGAGGAGTTGCAATAGTATATATTATTGCACCGCTTCTTGATAATTTCTTCAGAAAGATTAAGTTAAGAGTTGTTGGTGCAGTGTGTGCGGCACTGATAGTTGCATTCGTTGTTGACATTGTATATTCCAAAAAGAATCCTAATACAGGTAAAGGAATATCAACATTTAATGATAATACACCAGAATATATGCTGGCAGAAATGTATCAGGGGGCAGAGGACAGGTATGAGGATAGAATATCTTTTAATCAGGAATTTTAAATCAATCAGAGAACTTGAGATTAATGATATTGAAGATGTACTGATTCTTGTTGGAAGAAATAATGCAGGAAAGAGTGTGGTTCTTGACGCAATAAGAGCGGTTACCGGGGATTATGAAGTTTCATTAAGAGATTTCAATGATAACGAAGGTAATATAAGCATTACAGTTCGCATCAGTATTGAAGATGAGGATCTGGCTGTATTGTATCAGAAGGGACAGGTCAGCTCTTTTAAGCATTATGACTTGTGGTATAAGGATTTTTGCAATAAACTGCCGTCGTTAAAGGATGGTATTCTTGAATTTGAGTATGTATATAGCCGTGATGGCAAGATTAAGTACAGGGATGGAGTTAAGAAGAACAATGTTTATATAAAGACAGTTCTTCCAAGAATATTCTATGTTGACCATGAGAGACGTAAGTCATCAATTCAGGAAGATCTTATTATGCTGCAGGGTGGAACTGAATATGCAGACCTTAAAGATAACGTGTGTATATTTGATAAGCATAGGATGTGTAATCAGTGCTTTAATTGCATTGGAATTATTAACCGCAAGAAACCGGAACAGTTATCTTTATTAGAAACAGCGAGACTTATGCAGTATAAGCTGTTTAATTTTAATCTGGCTAATTTTGAAAACAAACTTAATGAAAAATTTAAGAATAATGGTGGCATTGGAGAAAGGATTCATTATCAGATTACATTTGATGCAGAAAAACTTATGCATGTTGATACAATTGTTCACAATGAAATGCGTGACACTGATGGGGATGTCAATGACCTTTCTGATGGTCTGAACAGTATCTACATCCTGTCACTGCTTGAAACCTATGCGGAATATGGAAGTACTGTGCCATACATTATTCTGATTGAAGATCCGGAAATATATCTGCATCCTCAGTTGCAGAAGATAGCAAGTGAAATCCTGTACAAGCTTTCAAGAAAGAATCAGGTTATATTCTGCACGCATTCACCGCAGATGTTATTTAACTTTACTACAAAACAGATTCGTCAGGTGGTTAACGACAGAGATAATAATACAGTTGTTACTCCGGAGGCAGATATTGATGATATATTAGATGATCTTGGATATGCTGCTAATGACCTTATGAATGTGAGCTTTGTATTCATAGTGGAGGGGAAACAGGACAGAAGCCGTCTGCCGCTCCTTCTCGAGAAATATTATTCAGAAGTTATAGATGAGAATGGCAATCTTAATCGTATAGCAATAATTGCAACTAACAGTTGTACGAACATCAAGACTTATGCAAATCTGAAATATATCAATACATTATATCTTAAGGATGAGTTTCTTATGATAAGGGATGGAGACGGTAAGGATGCGGACCGCTTAAGAGACCAGCTTACCAATTACTATAAGCAGCGTGCAAAGCAGGATTATGGCAATCTGCCAAGAGTAACAGACCGTAATGTGCTTATATTAAAATATTATTCATTCGAGAATTATTTTCTTGACCCTGAGATAATGACTAAGATAGGCGTTGTAAAAAGCGTAGACCAGTTCTATGATATATTATATGCCAAATATAAAGAATACCTGTACCGCCTTGTCAGCACTAAGAAAATGTTAGAAAAACTGAACATAACAATTGAGACAAGACAGGACATCATAGACAACATGGAGAATATCAGAAAATATGTCAGAGGACACAATCTGTATGACATATTCTACGGACGTTACAAGGGTGAGAAAGAAAATGCAATATTAAGAGCGTACATAGACGCAGCACCGAGAGAGAATTTCGATGATATATTCGATGCAATTGATAATTTTGTGTACTTCAATAATCGCAGGAATGAATCTGAATATTGTATTAATCCTAAGGGCGTCTAACTACCTTTGAATCTCTCTATGATACATGTTCTCATGGATTCCTGCATCTAGTGCGAGTAAATGCCGCCATCTATAGAGTTTGTTACAGTGCTGGAAATCAAACGCGCTTCGCTTGAACGAGATTTCCAGCACTGAACTTTTATAGATAGCGGCATTAACTCGCACACGATTCGGAATAAATCGAACATGCACCATAGAGAGACACAACGGCAGTTAGACACTCTTATTAATGCAGTAATTAGTTGTATGACTTCTTAATTAAATCAGAATACCAGTACGCAGAATCTTTAGGGATTCTTTGCTGGGTTTCATAGTCTACGAATACTAACCCAAATCTTGGGTCGTAGCCGCTGTGCCATTCGAAATTATCTGTGAATGACCAGTGGAAGTAGCCGAGTATCGGAACACCTGCATTGTAGGCTTTTTCAAGGTCTGTGAGATATCTTGTCAGGAAATCGATACGGTTGCTGTCGTGGACTTTGTCATCAAGACTTATGATATCATTGCAGGCAAGTCCATCCTCAAATATATATATTGGAAGATTATATCTTTCATATAGATATCTTATACCATAATTCATAACACCGGGAGTTACAGGCCAGCCAAGAGCTGTTCGTGGACTGCCGGGCTTTTTGTTAATATGGCCGGCTGCATTTATTTCATGTCCGTTATATACATTTATGCCAAGATAGTCTATTGGCTGGTGTATCAGTTCAATATCGCCATCTTTTACGAATGGCAGTTCTTCATAATGTCCGATTTTTTCAAGACCGGGTTCAAGATGTAATTCAGTACCAGCGATGTCAGGATATCTGCCAAGACATGTCATGTCGCAGAATATAGTATGGTTAAATGTCATATTGCCTTTAACAATATTGAAACATTCAGCTCTTGCAGCGTCAATGTCTTCGTCACATTCTGTTGCAGGATAGCACAGGTTGCCAGTACTTGAAAAACCTGTCTTTACAGGCTGTTTTGCAACGGCACGCATCTTAGTAACAGCAAGACCGTGAGCGAGTGCAAGATGGTGGATTACAGACAGGACAGATACTGCGTCAAGCTTCTTACCTGGAGCATGAAGTCCAAGCATGTATCCGAGTCCGGATATAATCTGTGGCTCATTGATGGTAGCAATATTAGTTACACGGTCTGAAAAATGTTCGCATATGAATTCAGCGTAATCAGCAAATATGAAAGCAGTCTCACGGTTGAGCCATCCGCCTTTATCTTCGAGTGCCTGAGGCAAATCCCAGTGATAAATCGTTATGAATGGTTTGATATCATTTTCAAGGCAGAAGTTTACAATATTATCATAGAAATCAAGTCCGGCTTTGTTGTAGCGGATATTGCCGTCAGAATCCTTAACAATTCCATCAGGAAATATTCGTGGCCATGATATTGAGAAGCGGTAAGCCTGAATACCAAGACTTTTCATAAGCGCAATATCCTCGCGATAGCGGTGATAGTGGTCACATGCTTTATTGCCATTCTCATCATGTGCAATATTACCTGGTTTATTAGAAAATGTGTCCCAGATAGAAAGACCTTTGCCATCTTCGGCAAAGGCTCCCTCTATCTGATAGGAACTAGAGGCGGTACCCCATAAAAAGTTCTTATCAAACATAATAATTCCTTTCTGTATAGTTGTCAGATGTTAACAGTTACATCATATACTTTGGTGTCTTTATTATAAGGAACAGTGTTTCCGGTAATTTCATTACCATTGACGATAAGAGAAGAAACTCTTTCGTGCTTCTCATTGCTGATAGTAATGTTATATACAGCATCTCTGAATTTTCTTGTAATTGTCAGATTCTTAATAGAATCTGGCAGACAAGGATCAATGGTGAGTCCTTCAAATGAAGCTCTTACACCAAGTATATACTGGGAAATACTTGTAAATGTCCATGCAGCGGTGCCTGTAAGCCAGCTGTTTTTTGCTTCACCAAATCTTGCGGCATCTTTGCCGGCAATCATCTGTGAATATACATATGGTTCAGTTCTGTGTATCTCACTTATCTCTTCAAGATATGCCGGACATATTTTCTTATATGTTTCGAATGCTCTGTTTTTATCATCAACAACGGTTTCAGCAATAGATACCCAAGGATTATTATGACAGAATATTCCGGCATTTTCTTTGTATCCAGGTGGATAAGAAGACACCTCACCGAGTTCAAGATGATAAGACTTGTAAGCTGGTTGTAAAATCATGATTCCGTACTTTGTATCAAGAATTTTTTCTACTGAATCCATAGCTTTCTGAGCGAGTCCTTCTTTCACACCTATACCTGCCATAACACAGAAGCCCTGTGGTTCAATGTATATCTGTCCATCTTCACATTCATGTGAACCAACCTTACGGCTTTCAGCATCATATGCACGAAGGAACCATTCACCATCCCAGCCTGCATCAAGAACAGCTTTATACATGTCATCAACATGGGAACGTACGGCATTTTCTTCATCTGTAAGACCTGTCAGGTGGCATATGTCTGCATATTCATTGCCATATTTTACATACATTCCAGCGATAAATACTGATTCGGCAACAGGTCCTTCTGATGGTCCGGTAGTCTGGAAAGATTCACCCGGAGCAGAAGAGAAGCAATTTAAGTTGAGACAGTCATTCCAGTCAGCTCTTCCGATAAGTGGCAGCTTATGCGGTCCAAGATGAGTAGTTGTATAATTAAAGGATCTTCTTAAATGTTCCATAAGCGGCTGCGCCTTACTTGTATCGCAGTCAAATGCTACATTTTCGTCAAGAATGCTGAAGTCACCAGTTTCTTTAAGATATGCAGCTGTTCCTGCAATAAGCCAGAGAGGATCATCATTAAAGCCTGAACCAATATCAGAATTACCTTTCTTGGTTAATGGCTGATACTGGTGGTAAGCACTTCCATCTTCAAATTGAGTGGCAGCAATATCAAGAATTCTCTGTCTTGCTGAATCAGGAATAAGATGAACAAAGCCAAGCAAATCCTGACAGGAATCTCTGAATCCCATACCACGACCGGTTCCAGACTCATAATAGGAAGCAGATCTTGACATGTTAAATGTTACCATGCACTGATACTGATTCCATATATTAACCATGCGACAGAGCTTCTTGTCTTCTGTGTCAACAATATAAGAAGAGAGAAGATGAGTCCAATAATCCTTTAAAGCAGCAAGTGCAGCATCAAATTTTGCCGGAGTGTTGTATTTTTCAAGAAGGGCATACGCGGGTTCTTTATTAATGATTCCGAATGATTCCCACTTCTTATCATCAGGGTTCTCTGCATATCCTATAATGAATACATATTCTTTCTCTTCGCCCGGTTCAAGGTCAATATCGATTCTGAAAGATCCAACAGGTGACCAACCGCTTGCAATAGAATTATAAGATATACCTTCTTTAACAGCCTTAGGTATTGCAGGACTTCCGTATGTACCGATGAAACTTTCTCTGCTAGTATCGAAACCGCTGGCAGCAGTGCTGACGGCATGAACAGCATAATGGTTACGCCGCTCTCGGTATTCTGTCTTGTGATATATTGCTGACATGGCAGAGCCGCCAATAGTAATCTCCGGCTGAACTTCAACTTCGCCTGTGCTGAAGTTACGCTGGAAGTTGTTGCAGTCATCAACTGCATTCCATAAACAGAATTCTATATAAGAATATACTGATAAATGTTTGGCAGCATTTCCTGTGTTCTTAATAGTAAGTTTATCAAGCTCACAATTATCTCCAATAGGAACAAGAGCAGTCTGTGTAGCTTTAATGTCATTCTTAGATGAAGAAATAACTGTATATCCAAGTCCGTGACGACATGTATAATTGTCAACTGGTGTCTGGGATGGCTGCCAGCCGGGATTCCATATGGTATCCTCATCTTTAATATAAATGTAGTGGCCGTTGTTATCTAAAGGAGAATTATTATAGCGATATCTTGTGAGTCGGAGCAGCTTGGCATCCTTATAGAAACAGTATCCTCCGCCGGTATTGCTCTTAAGACTGAAAAAATTCTCGCAGCCTAAGTAATTAATCCATGGCAATGGAGTTTCTGGTGTGGTTATGACATATTCTTTATTGATGTCATCAAAAAAACCAAATTGCATATTATACCTCCTGTACACATATAATGTATAGAAAACGATTAAGTGCATCAAGGTACAAGTTTTAATATTGATTTTATAATAATAAGTATATTTTAAGGCTTGGATTAAATCAATGATTATTTTGAATTTGAGTAAGAATTGGTAGAAATGCACAAAAAATACGATAATATACAGGAAAATAAGTAAAATTTATAAAAGTACTTGCATTTATATCTGATATGAGTTATAGTAAAGCTACGAAAACGATTAAGTAATGCATGAAAGGAATGAATCTATGGTATCTATGAAAGATGTTGCTGTAGAATGTGGGGTTTCAATTGCTACAGTAAGTAAAGCTCTCAATGACCATAGTGACATCAGTGAAGAGACACGCAGGAAAGTTAAAGAGGCAGCTAACAGACTTGGGTATTATCCGAATTCAGCAGCCAGAGCACTTAAGACGAACCGTTCATATAACATAGGAGTTCTTCTTAATAATGGTCTTGCACATGAGTATTTCGCCGAGGTTCTTGAGAGTTTTAAGAATGAAGCAGAGAAGAAGGGGTATGATATTACATTTGTAAGCAATCACTCTAAGAAGATGACTTTCTACGAACACTGTTTATACAGGAATTTTGATGGCGTGCTTGTAGCTTGTGAGGATTTCAGCAATCCTGAAATCTATGAAATGGTTAACGGGAGATTACCAGTTGTGACCATCGACTACATTTTCAATGGCAGTACATCGGTCAATTCTAACAACGTGAAAGGGATGAGTGAATTAGTACGTTACGCGTACAGCAGGGGACACAGAAAGATAGCTTATATTTATGGAAACGTTGAATCAGAGGTTACGAAAGAACGTCTGGCAGCCTTTTATAAGACAATGGGTGAATTAGGGGTAGAAGTTCCAGATGAATACATTAAAGAATCAACCTATCTTGATTCGATAAAAGCTGAGAAGCTTACATATGAGCTGTTAAAATTAAAGGAACCGCCAACATGTATTTTTTATCCGGATGATTTATCTGTGGTTGGAGGAAAGAATGCTATTAGGAATATGAAATTGCATAGTCCGAAGAATGTGTCTGTTGCGGGTTACGATGGAACAAGATTCTCGCAGATGTTAAATCCTAAGATTACAACAATTCGTCAGAATACCAGGGAAATCGGCAGGATTGCCGCAGATGAGCTTATAAGTGCTATAGAGAATCCTAGGTCAACGATAGTAAAGAGGGTTGTTGTAGATGCGGAACTAATCGAAGGGGAAACAATTAAAAGAATAGGAAACTAAAGGTGTCGTCTAAGATTTATGGAGGGTTTTTTATGAAAAAGAGATTATTAAGTATGGCACTTGGTACAATGATGGTGCTTTCCACATTAGCAGGTTGTGGATCAAAGGATGGTGGTTCGGCAGCAGTTAATACTAAGCCTGAGGAACAGGGTAAGGTACTTAACATTTACTGCTGGAACGATGAGTTTAAGAGCAGATTTGAAGGATATTATAAGAATGTTCCTTCAGATGTTAAGGTAAACTGGGTAATTACTCCTAACGAAAACAACGCTTATCAGAATGCTCTTGATGCTGCATTATTAAAGCAGAAGGATGCAGCTGCTGATGATAAGATTGATATGTTCCTTATCGAAGCTGATTATGCTTTAAAGTATGTTAATAGTGATTACACACTTGATGTAAAAGATGTAGGTCTTACAGATGATGACCTTAAGGATATGTATCAGTACACAAAGGATATTGCAACTGACAGCAAAGGAAAACTTAAGGCTACAACATGGCAGGCAACTCCAGGACTCTTTGCTTACAGACGTTCTATTGCTAAGGATGTTCTTGGAACAGATGATCCGGATAAGGTTCAGGAAGCACTTTCAACTTGGGATAAGTTTGATAAGGTAGCTGAACAGGCTGCTGCTAAGGGTTACAAGATGCTTTCAGGTTATGATGATTCATACAGAGTATTCTCTAATAATGTATCAGCTCCTTGGGTTGATTCTAATAACAAGATTGTTATTGATGATAACATTATGAAGTGGGTTGATCAGACTAAGAAATATACAGATAAGGGCTATAATAATAAGTCATCTCTTTGGGATTCAACATGGGCAGCAGATCAGGGACCTTCTGGTAAGGTGTTTGGCTTCTTCTACTCAACATGGGGAATTAACTTTACACTTTTAGGTAACTCACTTGCTACACCTGTTAAGGAAGGTGGTAAGGAAGAGGTTGGTAACGGTATCTACGGCGACTATGCAGTATGTGAAGGTCCACAGAGCTACTACTGGGGTGGTACATGGATTTGTGCAGCAGCAGGAACAGATAACGCTAACCTTGTAAAAGATGTTATGAAGACACTTTGCTGTGATAAGGCTACAATGAAGAAGATTACAGAAGATACTCAGGATTATACTAATACAACATCAGGTATGAATGAAATCGCTAGCAGTAACTTCAAGTCAGATTTCCTTGGCGGTCAGAATCATATCAAGTTATTTGCTAAGTCAGCTCCTAAGATCAGCATGAAGAATATTTCTTCTTATGACCAGGGTCTTAATGAAGAATTCCAGAAGGCTATGAAGGATTACTTCGATGGCAATGTAACTAAGGATAAGGCTCTTGATAACTTCTATAAAGCAGCTATTGAGAAATATCCAAACCTTTCAAAGTAATTAGTAATTGCTAGTCATTAAGGCACAGTCATTATAATAAGTATGTTATATGACTGTGCCTTTTTATATGGCAGGAATGGAGATATGTATGAATAAAAAGAAGAAAAAGTTAGTAAGCTATGCAAAATGGGGATACATATTTCTTATACCGTTCTTTGCAGTATATATTGTGTTTTCATTAATACCACTGATATCTACATTTTATAATAGTTTTTTTGAGAACTATATGGTTGGGCTTATGCAGGTCGGACCTAAGTTCGTTGGATTTGACAATTACAAGGCCATACTGTTTAACGGTGATACATTGCTCTATCTGAAGAATACAATGATAATGTGGCTGATGGGATTTATTCCACAGATTCTTATATCATTGCTTCTGGCGTCATGGTTTACAGATCTTAGATTAAGATTAAAATGTACAGGATTTTTCAAAACTATAATCTATATGCCTAATTTAATTATGGCATCTGCATTTGCCATGTTATTCTACGCAATATTTGCAGATCAGGGACCAATCAATAACATGCTTAACAGTATGGGATTGCCTACATATAGATTCCTTGCGGAGGTAGCAGGAGCGAGAGGACTGATTGCTCTTATGAACTTCCTTATGTGGTTTGGTAATACAACAATAATTCTTATGGCTGCCATAATGGGTGTTGACCCTTGTCTTTTTGAAGCAGCAAGAATTGATGGTGCTAATTCCAGACAGATATTTGGAAAGATTACACTTCCGCTTATTAAGCCTATTCTGGCATATACACTTATTACATCATTGATTGGTGGTATCCAGATGTTTGATGTTCCTCAGATTCTTACTAATGGTAATGGTAATCCGGATAGAACAAGTATGACGGTTATCATGTATCTTAACAAGCATCTTTATAGTAAGAATTATGGTATGGCAGGTGCGCTTTCAGTTATTCTGTTTATTGTAACAGCAGTACTTAGTATAGTTGTATTTAATTATATAACAAAGGATATGGAAGCGGCGGGAATAAGAAAAGCTAAGAAGAAAAAAGCAAAGGAGGCGAAGTAATATGAATAATTCAGGCAAAGCCTCTGCAAGTGCCGATATTAAAGGCACTAATGCTGGAGTGAAAGACAGGATAATACTTACAACGGAGAGAGTGTTATGTTATATTGTACTTATTCTTATAACATTCTTGTGCCTTTTCTCGTTCTATGTACTTATTATTAATACAACAAGATCACACCCTGATATCCAGAAGGGATTCTCATTTCTTCCGGGAAAGTCATTTATGGTAAATATGAAGAATGTTCTGGCTAATGAGAACATTCCGGTTATTAAGGGTATGTTTAACAGTTTGTTTGTTGCTGCATGCTCAGCAGTTCTGTCGGTGTATTTCTCAGCACTCACAGCATTTGCTATTCATGCATATGACTTTAAATTAAAGAAGTTTGCATTTACATTCATTCTTCTTGTAATGATGGTGCCAACACAGGTGTCAGCACTTGGATTTGTTAAGTTGATCGGAGACTGGAAACTTCTGAATTCATATATACCTCTTATTGTTCCTTCAATCGCAGCGCCTGTAGTATTCTTCTTCATTAAGCAGTATATGGATAGTGTGCTTCCAATGGAACTTATAGAGGCGGCAAGAATTGATGGCGCAAGAGAGTTTAGAATATTTAACCAGATTGTTCTGCCTCTTATGAAGCCAGCTCTGGCTGTTCAGTTGATATTTACTTTCGTATCATCATGGAATAATTATTTTATACCTTCACTCCTTATTAACAAGGCAAGTAAGAAAACACTTCCTCTGTTAATAGCACAGCTTCGTAGTGCAGATTTCCTGAAGTTTGATATGGGTCAGGTATATATGATGATAGCATTTGCTATTGTTCCGGTAATTATAGTATATATCTGTCTTTCAAAGTTCATTGTAAGAGGTGTTACACTTGGTGGTGTTAAAGGTTAGATATGCTTTTAGATTAAAAAGAACCGTCCTGATTTCAAGGGCGGTTCTTTTTGCGTGCAGTGTCATAAGACACATTGTAATTGGATTATCATTCAAATATATATTCAATATATCTGTCAAGATGTTCACCTGCTTTGATGACAGGTGAAGGGAAATTATTGTGATGCATTGCATCAGGGAAAAACTGTGGTTCAAAGCATATTCCATGCTGGTCGTTATACTGTATGCCATATTTGCCGGTACAATTGCCTATGTAGTTGCCGTTATACAGCTGTAATCCAGGGAAATCTGTCTTTACACTCATAGTTATTCCTGTGTCGGAATCTGTTACCTTAGATGCATAGCTGTATGTATCAGATAATACATAATTAATATCAATATACTCTGTTCCTACTGTTCTTGGATTACGGAAATCATACATTGTTCCTGCGACTGGAAGAATATCACCTGTTGGTATACTGTGACTGTCTACAGGAGTGTAGTAATCTGCGCCTATTGATACGGTAAGGCCACATATGTTCTTGATACCTGAAAAGTTAAAATAACTGTGATTAGTGAAGTTGCATACCGTATCCATATCAGATACTGCATAATAATGTACATGTATGGAGTGATTGTCTGTGATTGTTATAGTCTGTGTAACTGTAAGGTTTCCGGGAAATCCATTATCAAGATGTGGACTGTTAAGAGTAAGGATAAGGGAATCGGAATTAACTGTAAACTGCCACATGCATTTGTTGAAGCCGTGTCCGCTGTGAAGAGTGTTATTACCTTCATTGGCAGGAAGATGCCAGTCCTTACCGTTAAGGGTTATGCATGCCCCTGCAATTCTGTTGGCAAATCGGCCCATTGTTCCGCCAAAGTTCTGCTGGTCATAATAATATTCTTCCGGGGTATCATAACCAAGGATTATGTCGTGTTGTGTGCCCGATGAATCAGTTACAAACATTGACTGGAATGTTGCACCGTAGTCTGAAACATAAAGCGATATGCTACCATGAGAAAGTTCAATAAGATGGCATATTGTACCATCGGGGAGTGTTCCCCATTCTTTAACTTTATAATCCATAGTTGTTTCCCCCTTATATTGAATTATAAGCATCTTAAGTATACCATTTTGTACAAATAAGTTCTATATTTTTACATTAAAATATGATATAAATTAATATGTCGGATTAATAGAAATAATTATAGGAGTGCAATACAGTATGTTCTGGTCAGATTTATTTTACATGATTTTTGGTACTACATTTACTGGAAGTATACTGACAGTTGCATGGTTTGTAACTTCATATTTACTTGAGAAGACAGGATACCTTAATCTGGCATACAGATTAAGCAAGGTTGTTGTTCTGTTCTGGATTATTCCAGTGGTATATCTTGTTGTCATGGCAGCAGATAAGATAGTTTTTTTGTGGAATGGATATGCATTTGAAGTAACACCGGTTATTATAAGAATAACAAGAGGTACGGCTGTATTCTGGATAGCTGGACTACTATTCGGAATATTCATATATGTACATAAACGCGTTAAAATCCTGACTGCAAGAAAAGATGCTTTTCTGTGTGATGGCAATACACAGAAGTTTTTTAATCGTGTTAAAGAAGATATGGGGCTTGGCAGGCGAAACATAATATTAAGACAGTCATACAGGACGAATACATCATATGTTACTGGTATTATAAGACCATGCGTAGTGATTAATGTTGACAGATTTTCAGAACAGGAACTTAAAGTTATATTTACACACGAACTTATGCATGTGATACATAACGATATATTTTTCAGGTATCTGCTTGCGTTAGTCACAGTTTTTAATTTCTTTAATCCGCTGATATGGATGTTTTCCGAAAAGTTTATTAAGTATGCTGAATATTCATGTGACTACACTATATGCGGTTATGAAGAGGGTATACGTGAATATTATGAGACAATACTTAATATGGCTATAAGGAACAATAATCTTTATGACATGCTGTCTGCAAGTCTGTATGAAAATAAAAGCAGTTTGAGAGAAAGAATGGAGCATGTTATGAAAAGTTATAATGTAACAAAGAAATCAAAGCTGGTTGCTGTATTATTAGTAGCACTATTTACAGTACTTGGTTCTGCTACTATAGCAGGAGCAGCATCACTTATTGGTGATACATCAGTAAAAGTTGCTGAGATAACAGAGTGTGAGGAACAGGAATATATATTACACAATACGGAATATTATGAAGCGGCAGATGCTGAATCAGATGGTATTATTGATATGTATGATGAGGAATTGGATGATGGCATAGATACATTATCATCAAGCGGTGATATTTCGTGGGAAATATACGCCGGAATGAGAAGGTCAACATCAAGCTTTCATGCTGATTCAGGGCAGAAAATTGTTGTAAGTGTATTTTCTGTAAGTCCGTTGCATACAGTTAGAGCTGGCATAATTCAGCCGGATGGTTCTAAAAGATATGTACTGATTAATAGCGACTCACATATATTTGAACTTAATATGAGTGGTTCATACAGAGTTTATATACAGAATGATTCAACAGATAAAATCAGAGTTGAAGGATGTTATAGTACACATTAATAAATGTGGTTAATAATGGCTGGGATGGAGAAGATATGAAGATATTGCATTGTGCAGATATTCATCTTGATTCAGCTATGACAGCCAATCTTGATAAAGACAAAGCGAAGGAAAGAAAAAGTGAATTGCTTGCATCTTTTAAGGATATGGTTGGATATGCAGTCAGGGAGAATATCGGGATTATTATAATTGCTGGAGATCTGTTTGATACAAGAAATATATCAGTTACTGCCAGAAAAGAAGTATACAATATAATAGCTGGGAATTCGGGCGTCAGATTCTATTATCTTCAGGGTAATCATGACAATGGAAGCTTCATATCTTCTCTTGATGATGTACCAGATAATCTTTTTATGTTTGGGAAAGAATGGACAAGTTACAATGCCGGAATTATTGATAATGGCAGCATTATGAGAAATGTTGTCATAAGCGGCGTAGAGCTTGACAGTGATAATGCGGGAAGAATATATGGAAGTCTTTCACTTAATGCGTCTAACTTTAATATAGTGGTACTGCATGGACAGGAAGCATCGCATGTTTCCAAGAATAATGCACAGGTAATCAGTCTTAAAGATCTTAAGAACAGAGGTATTGATTATCTTGCACTTGGTCATGTACATGAATATTCAAGTGACAGAATTGATGCAAGAGGGGTGTATTGTTATCCTGGATGCCTTGAGGGCAGAGGTTTTGATGAAGCAGGAGAACATGGCTTTGTCGTTCTGGATATAGATGATGAAACAGGTAGACAGGATTCATATTTTGTACCATTTGCAAGAAGAAATATATATGTTGAACAGGTTGATGTTACAGGATGTGATGATACATTTGAAATAGAACAGCGTATAAGAGCATTTCTTGATAAGGTGGGATTTAACAGTGACAGCCTTGTTAAGATAGAATTGACAGGCTCACTTGATGTTGAGTGTGAAAAAGACATTAATTATCTGTGCAAGCAGTTTGAAGATGGTTTCTATGCATTTAAGATAAAAGACTGCACAGTTTTCCGCGTGGATTATATGTCTTATGAACATGATGTTTCACTTAAGGGTGAATTCATAAGAAATGTAATGGCGCGTACAGGAATAAGCGAGGATGATAAGGCTGAGATTATAAGATACGGATTGCAGGCATTACAGGGAGAGGAGATAGGCTGATGAGACTTATCAGTTGTACAATTGAGAATTTTGGAAAACTGAATAATGTTACTTATGATTTCTCTGAGCAGTGCAATACCATCCGTGAAGATAATGGATGGGGAAAGAGCACACTGGCAGCTTTTATCCGTGTAATGTTTTATGGGTTTAATAATGAGAATAAGAAGAAACTCACTGAGAAGGAAAGAAATCGTCTTATGCCATGGCAGAAAGGCGTGTATGGCGGTGAGGTTGTGTTCGAGGCAAATGGCATAGTATATTCACTTCGAAGAACTTTCAGTAAGAAGCAGGCAGATGATGAATTTATGCTTGTGAGAAAAGATACTAATATGGAATGTAATGATTTTTCTTCAGATATAGGAGAGGAATTGTTTAAGATAGATTCACAGTCCTTTGAGAGGACTGTATTCATAGGCCAGAGTGATTGCGTTACATCTACAACAGACAGTATTAATGCAAAGATTGGTAATCTGGCAGATAATACAGATGATATTAATAATTTTGAGACGGCTGTCGGAAAGCTTACGTCAGAGATTAATAATATAACAAGTACAAGAGCTACCGGTTCAATTGCTAAAAGAAGATCAAGAATAACTGAATTACAGGCTCAGATTAATAATTATTCTGAGATTGACAGGACTATTGAAGAACAGACCGGAATAAGGGATGAACTTTGCAGGAAAAGAGAAGAACTTAAGGTTCACAAAGAAAAAATGCAGGAACAGCAGAAGGTTTTAAGTGCTAAGAAGGATGTTCAGGCATTAAAGGAAAAGTATAAGTTACTTGGCAGAGACTGCGATAATAAGAAGAACACATTTGAAAGATACAAAGAATACTTTAATGATGATATTCCTGACAGGCAGGATGTAAGAGAGCAGATTGAACTTCTTGACGAAGCTGCGAGAATAAGTGGAATGTTAAAGCGGCTTGATGACAATGAGCAGAAGCGTTTTGATGAACTTAAGATAATGTTTGAGGATGGAACTCCTGATGAGGATGTCCTTGATGAATGGCAGAATCTGGCCAGAAGGCTTGGCGAATTAAAGAGAGAGAATGCTAAGAACAGCCTGTCGCTTGAGGAACGGGAGAAGCTTAACGAATATAAGAAATGTTTTGCAGCAGGTATTCCAGACGATGACGAAATCAACAGAGTACATCAGATGTGGACAGGTGCACAGAGCAGACAGAATTCTTTAGTTGGTAAGGAGATGAAGCTGGAGGTTGCTAAAGAGAACGAGGCAGCAAAGCGTGACCGTGCAAAGGAATATAAGAATACATCTGTGCCGGGAATAATAGCGGGTGGTGTAATAGTAGCTGCTGGTGTTGGACTTACTGTTCTGGCGCTGGTTGCCGGAATTGCCCTGATTATAGCAGGAATATGTATAATTGCTGTATTTGGGGCGATAGGAGCATCAAAGAAAAAGAAGCATGATATTGAATTTGCCAGAATGAAAGATGAATCTGAATCCAGAATTGCAGCAATTACGGAAGATATTAATGCTGATAAGCACTATATTGCACAGGTACAGGATAGTGTTAAAGCATTCTGCAACAGATACAATATTGCATATAATGAGAATTTTTCATGGGAGCTTTCAAGACTTAACCATGATAAAGAAGATTATCAGGAACTTTTAAAAAGGGAGGCAGGGCAGAATAATACTGAACTGCTTAATGAAATACAAAGACTTGAGGGCAGGATATCAGCATTTCTGTATGAATATAAAGCTTCTTGTGGGATTGACGGGTATGACCTTGAAATTGAAAGAATAAGAAATGATACAGCTGATTATAAGAGAATCTGCAATGAATTAGCTAAGCAGAAAGCATACCTGAATGAATATGAGCAGAAGATAGCCGGAATTACACATTTTCTTAAGACTTGCATCAATGGATACAATAAAGAGAAAAGTATTGGCGAAATGCTCAGAGAGCTTGACAAAAAGCTAGATGAATATTATCGTGCTAAAAGTGAACTTAATAATGCTTTGTCCGTGAAAGCTGAATTTGAAGCGGAAAATGATATAACAATGTTTGCAGCAGATGATAATGAAGCTGATGAAAAGTCGCTTGAAGCAATCACAGCAGATATGATTCAGACTGATAGCATGCTTGAAAGTTATGCAGAGCAGATAGCACAGTGTAACAGACAGCTTGAGACACTTCAGATTCAGGCAGATGAATGTGACAACTGCAGGACTGAACTTGAAGAACTTGAGAACGTCCAGAATGAAGAAAAGAATAAGGAAAGACTGTTAAAGCTTACTAAAGAGCTGATGGAAGATTCCAAGCAGTCATTTACTGCAAAATATATGGAGCCTGTAATGTCCGGCTTTAGAAAATATTTCACAATCCTTACAGGATATGAACCTGATGCATATAGTATCGGAGCAGATACAAGCCTTACAGTAATGGAACAGAACATGCCAAGAGATATAAGCTATCTTAGTGCCGGAAAGCAGGATCTGGTTGGAATATGCATGCGAATGGCACTTGTCAGGGCAATGTATAAAGAAGAGAAACCATTTCTTATATTTGATGATCCGTTTGTTAATCTTGATGATAACAATATTAAGGGCGCAATGAGGCTTCTTGATGAGATAGCAAAAGATTATCAGGTTATATATTTTACATGCAGTGAGAGCAGAATACACAATTAATATAGAATACGTTTATTAAGGAGAGATACAATGGAAGAAGTTATTCAGTATGTACCTAATCTGTATGCAACCTTCTGGGCGCTTATACCGCCACTGGTTGCTATCATATTAGCGTTAATTACAAAAGAGGTTTACAGTTCACTTTTCGTAGGAATTGTAATAGGAGGACTGTTCTATGGAAATATATTCCAGAGCGGGTTCAGTTTTGAAAAATCAGTTCTTCATATATTTGAAGATGGTCTTGTAGGAGTATTGTCGGATCCTTACAATGTAGGAATTCTTGTGTTCCTTGTTGTACTGGGAATCATGGTGTGCATGATGAATAAAGCAGGTGGTTCGGCAGCGTTTGGAGAATGGGCTGGAAGACACATTAAAACAAGAGTTGGGGCACAGCTTGTTACGGTGCTTCTGGGAATTCTTATATTTATTGATGATTATTTTAACTGCCTTACTGTTGGAAGCGTTATGCGTCCGGTAACAGACAAGCATAATGTTTCGAGAGCAAAGCTTGCATATCTTATTGATGCAACAGCAGCACCAATCTGTATTATTGCTCCTATATCTTCATGGGCAGCAGCGGTAACAGGTTTTGTTGAGGGTGAAGATGGTTTTGGAATATTTATTAAGGCTATTCCTTACAATTATTATGCATTATTTACTATTGCAGCAATGATTCTTATTGTAGCGTTAAAGGTTGACTTTGGTTCAATGGCAGTTCATGAAGCAAATGCAGCTAAGGGAGACTTGTATACAACTCCTGACAGGCCATATGCTAACGCAACAGAAGATGTAATTAAGGGACGCGGAAAAGTGTTAGATCTGCTGTTTCCAATTATTACACTTATAGTTTGCTGCATAATTGGAATGCTATATTCAGGAGATTTTTTCAAGGGAGTAGGTTTTGTTGATGCATTTTCAGGAAGTGATGCTTCGGTAGGACTTATGCTTGGAAGTTTCTTTGCACTTATAATAACAATTGTGTTCTATGCAGTAAGAAGGGTACTTTCATTCAATGAGTCATGCTCATGCATACCGGAAGGATTCAAGGCAATGGTACCGGCAATCCTTATTCTTACATTTGCATGGACACTCAAAGCAATGACAGACAGTCTGGGTGCCAAGGAGTTTGTTGCCGGACTTGTAAAAGGAGTATCGGGCGGCTGGCTAAGTATTCTTCCTGCAGTTATATTCCTGGTTGCGGTATTTCTTGCTTTTGCAACAGGAACATCGTGGGGAACATTTGGAATTCTTATTCCTATTGTCGTAAATACATTTTCAGGAACGAACCATACAATGATGATTATATCAATCTCAGCATGTATGGCTGGAGCTGTCTGTGGAGACCATTGTTCACCAATATCAGATACTACAATTATGGCTTCGGCAGGAGCACAGTGTAATCATATGAATCATGTGTCTACACAGCTTCCATATGTAATTGTGGTTGCAGTTATTTCTTGCGTGACATATGTTATTGCAGGATTTGTACAGAATCCTGTTATTCCTCTTATTATAGGTTTGGTTATTCTTATAGGTGCATTTACTGGTATCAAATATATTAATAAGGGTAAGAGCAATGAATAATATAAAGGGAAGCCTGATACTGCTTCTTGCTGCATTTATCTGGGGGACGGCATTTGTTGCACAGGCAAGTGGTGCAGGAGCAGTTGGGACATTTACATTTAATGCTGCAAGGTCTATAGTCGGAGCGCTGTTTCTGGCAGTTGTAATTGTAATTAAAAATGTATTGGATAAAAGAAATAATTCTGGGAAAGTAATTAATACAGAGAATAACAGTCATTTACAGACATGGCCACTGGGTGCGGGCATGATATGTGGAATTGTTCTTTTTGCGGCAATGACTTTCCAGCAGTATGGAATAAGTGTGTATCCACAAGGTGTTGCGGCATCAGGAAGGTCTGGATTTATAACAGCAACTTATGTTGTTATGGTTTCGGTAGTTTCGGTTTTTATGGGTAAGAAAATGCACTGGATAATAGGCATTTCTGTGGCAGGATGTGTTGCTGGAATGTATCTTTTATGTATGTCTGGTGGTGTATCAGGAATATATCTTGGAGATGTACTTGTGTTCCTGGGTGCAATATGCTTTACAATACACATTCTGGTTATTGATAAATTTTCAAGTGCTGACAGCATGAAAATGTCCTGTATACAATTTATGGTTATTGCAATTATTTCAACATTTGTTATGATATTCACGGAAAATGTTACATTTGCAGGAATTAAAGTGGCGTTTATTCCGATACTTTATGCAGGCGTATTGTCAAGCGGTATAGCATATACACTTCAGATGGTTGGACAGAAATATGCACAGCCTTCGGTTGCGTCTATTGTTATGAGTCTTGAATCAGTGTTTGCAGTGCTTGCAGGATGGATTATACTTGGAGAGGTATTAAAAGAGAGAGAGATAATGGGTTGCATTCTGGTATTTATTGCGGTTATTCTGGCACAGATACCGGGAATGAAGAAGGGTGATACAAAATGAGAAAGAAAATAATAGGAATAATATTACTAGTGCTGATTATATTTGGCGGATATAAGCTTTTTGCTAATGTTTCTGCCAATAATGTTAATTCAAAAAGCATTCATTTTTCCTATGATGATATTACGGAATATAAGGGTGATAATCCTTATGTATATGTTAATGATAATAAGCCGTATTTTACAGGTTCAGAGATTAAAGATGAATGCTATCTGAAATATGGACCGCTTGACAGCCTTAAAAGAGGAACATCGGCTATTGCATGTATTAATTATGATTCTATGCCTGCAGAAGATGATAAGAAAGGTGATTCTGACAGTATTCATCCGACAGGATGGAATAATGCCACATATGAGGAAATTGGTGGTGCCTGTCAGGTAAGAACCCAGATTATTCCATGGTGTTTCGGCGGTTCTGATACAGATAAGAAAAATTATATAACCGCAAGTCCATATATGGCAGACAATATGAATGTATATGTGGTAAAGATTGCAAGATATCTGGAAGAAACGTCTAATCATGTAATGTACAGAGTGACACCTATATTTAACAGGGAAGAGCTTATGTGCAGAGGGGTTCTTATGGAAGCATATTCTGTAGAAGATAATGGAGAGGGAATATGCTTTAACGTTTTTCTGTATAATGTCCAGCCTGGGCTTGACTACATATATTCTACAGGGGAATCAAAATACACAGGCCGTTTTATTGATATTGCGGTTAAAGCAGACGATGTTTCTGATGACTATGATTACATACTTAATAACAGGTCGATGCTGATTCATAAGCATGATTGTGAAAATGCATTGAGAATAGGTACTAAGAATAAGATTTATTCTTATGCGGATAAATCTGAACTTATACAAGTGGGTTACAGATGGGCGGAATGCTGTAAACAATAGAAAATGAGTTTATAACTTTTTAATAATTGTTCATGATTGTTATACAGACATATAAGGAATTTTCTGATAATATAAATCTATCGAATTATTATTATAAAACAGAGAGGAGATAGGGGTATGAACAATAGTTTTGAAAGCTTCGAATTATCTACAGAACTTATATTTCAGAGGTTCCTGATGGATAAGGAGAGAAGAAAGAATTTTTACAATGGTCTTGAGCTGGCAGATTATATTGCGCTCAAGGTAATGGAGAAAGATTGTATTGATGGCAAGGATAAGACATATCTTAAGGATTTGTCTTCATTTATGAGAATATCAATTCCACAGACATCGGCAATCGCAAGCAGTCTTAAGGACATGGGCTATGCTTTATGGAAACATGATGGCAAAGGAACAGATGGTACATATCTCGTATTCACTGATGCCGGAAGGAATTTCTTGAAAAAAAGAGAGGACAATAACAGAGAATATTATGGTAATGTTATTGCTGAACTTGGTGAAGAAAGAACTACACAGATACTTAGTGATATGAGAACTCTTGTTGAAGCTATGGAGCATGCATCAAAAAAGATGCACCTTAAGGAGGCAGAATAATATTACAGAATATAAGGGAGAATAAAAGCAATGAGTAATGTTAATACTAAGAGTAATGTGAGAACGATAGCGGTGACGGGTATGCTTTCAGCAGTAGCAGTAGTTCTTATGTATCTGGAGATACCGATTCCTATTATGCCAGGATTTATCAAGTTTGATTTTTCGGATCTTCCGGCGTTACTTGGTGCTTATGCACTCGGACCAGTGGCAGGCATTATAATATGTCTCATTAAGAATGTTGTACATCTGGCAGCTTCACAGAGTATGCTTGTTGGCGAACTTTCTAACTTTATACTCGGTTCCGTATTCGTGTTTACAGCAGGAATTGTTTATAAGAAGAAAAAGTCTAAGACAGGAGCATTGCTTGGCGGTTTATGCGGTGCCATGGCAATGGGTGTATTCAGTGTGTTCTCGAATTATTTAATAGTGTATCCTGTGTATTATAAACTGGCAATGCCAGAGGTGGTAATATTAAGTCTGTATCAGGCTATAATTCCATCTATGAAATCAATCATGCAGTGTCTGATATGCTTTAATCTTCCTTTTACAATAGTTAAGGGACTTATTGACGTGGGAATATCAATGCTTATATATAAGCCATTATCACCACTTCTTAAGGGAAAACATTAATATAATAATATATAATACTAATATGCTGGAACTTTGGCTGAGTCTGAAGTCCTGGCATATTTTTTTGTTTTTGACCGATACTGAAAGTTATGAAGTTGATACACAATGCATATTTAGAGAAAGTATTTTGATGATAATTTGTGAAAAATGCACAAAAATAATCTAAAAGTTTGTAAATGAATATGATTGATTTTGAACGAATATGATTGTATTATAAATATAACAAAAAGGTCGTGAAGCCGGAAAGGAGAGACAATGGTATATACAGTAACATTTAATCCATCACTGGATTATATAGTGGAAGTTAAGAGTTTTGAACTGGGAATGACGAACAGAACATCATATGAGCATATGCTTCCGGGTGGTAAAGGAATTAATGTTTCAATAGTTCTTAATAATCTTGAATTTGATACAACAGCATTTGGATTTGTAGCCGGGTTTACTGGGAAACAGATATGTGACATGGTATCAGAATATGGCATTAATACGGATTTTATTCAGGTTGATAATGGCTTTTCAAGAATAAACATGAAGATTAAGAACATAGATGGAACAGAGATTAACGGAATGGGACCTCAGATATCAGAAGATAATCTCCATTCTCTTGTAAGTAAGATTGATAGACTTTCAAGTGGAGATGTTCTTGTACTTGCAGGAAGTATTCCTTCGTGTATATCAGACGATATATACAGAAGAATTATGGAAAGACTACAGGGAAGAGACGTTAAGATTATAGTTGATGCGACAAGCAGGCTTTTACTTAATGTTCTTGAATATCACCCATTTCTTATCAAGCCTAATCAGCATGAACTTGGAGATATATTTGGTGTTAAGCTTGAATCTAAGGAAGAGGTTATTCCATATGCAAGGAAGCTGCAGGATATGGGAGCTGTCAATGTGCTTATATCGATGGGTGGAAAAGGCGCAGTTCTTATTGATGAATATGGAAAGGTATATGAAGCAGATGCACCAAAGGGCGAGCTTAAGAATTCAGTAGGTGCAGGTGATTCAATGGTTGCAGGATTTATGGCGGGATATCTTCAGACATGTAATTATGAAGATGCATTCAGAATGGGCGTTGCAACAGGAAGTGCCAGTGCATTTTCAGAAAATCTTGCAACAAAAAGAGAGATTTTAGAGGTATTAAAGCGGGTAGAGGTTACCTGCAAGGGATAATGTAAAGGAGGTATTTTATGAGAATTACAGATTTACTTGATAAGAGAAGTATCAATCTTAATGCTGCTCCTAAGACAAAGAGTGAGGCTCTTGATATGGCTGTAGAACTTATGGCAAAGAGCGGAAAGATTGATGACATCGAAAGCTACAGGGCTAAAGTATATGCAAGAGAAGAAGAAAGTACAACAGGTGTGGGAGAAGGAATAGCAATTCCTCATGGCAAATGCAGTGCCGTTAATGCACCAGGACTTGCAGCAATGGTTATTAAGGATGGAGTTGATTTTGAATCGCTTGATGATGAGCCGGTAAAGATTCTTTTCCTTATTGCAGCACCGGATACTAAGGATAATGTACATCTTGATGTGTTAAGTAAGTTGTCAGTGCTTCTTATGGATGAGAATTTTGTAGCAAAGCTTATGAAAGCCGGAAGCCCGGAGGAATTCCTTGAAATTATTGATGGGGCTGACGAAGAAGCCAAGAGTATAGATGAAAGACTTGAAAAGGAAGATAATAAGCCGGCTAAGATTCTTGCAGTTACTTCCTGCCCTACAGGTATTGCACATACTTACATGGCAGCAGAAGGACTTGAGAAGGCAGCAGCTAAGGCTGGATGTGCAATTAAGATTGAGACAAGAGGTTCTGGCGGAGCTAAGAATGTGTTGACAGATGCAGATATTGAATCAGCAGAATGTATTATTGTAGCAGCAGATGCACAGGTTCCAATGGAGAGATTTGATGGAAAGAAAGTAATTGAGTGTCAGGTTTCAGATGGAATTAATAAAGCAGATGAACTTATAAAGAAAGCTCTTGCAGGAGATGCACCTGTATATAAGGCAGGAACTTCTGAGAAGAAGGAAAGCACATCAGCAAAGAAAGGCGGCGGAATTGGACATAAGATATATACACAGCTTATGAATGGTGTATCACATATGTTACCTTTCGTTGTAGGCGGAGGTATTCTGATTGCCATAGCATTTCTTATTGATGGACTTAATGTTGATATGAATGCGCTGTCAGAGGCAGAACGAAGCAACTTTGGTACGATAACACCTGTTGCTGCACTGTTTAAGTCTATCGGTGGAGCAGCATTTGGCTTCATGCTCCCTGTTCTGGCAGGATTTATTGCAATGGCCATTGGTGACAGACCAGCACTTGCACTTGGTTTTGTTGGTGGTTATATCGCAGCTAATGGAAAGTCTGGATTCTTAGGCGCTCTGGTTGCAGGTTTTGCAGCAGGATACATTATAGTTCTTTTAAGAAAAATATGTGATAAGTTACCAGAGGCATTGGAAAAGATAGCACCTGTACTTATATATCCGGTAGTGGGTATTCTGGTAATAGGACTTGGAATGACATTTATTGTAGAGCCTGTAATGGGTGGAATTAACACAGGACTTAACAGCTTCCTTGCAGGAATGGGAAGTACAAGCAGGGTTCTTCTTGGATTCATACTTGCAGCCATGATGGCAATTGATATGGGTGGTCCATTCAATAAAGCAGCATATGTTTTCGGAACTGCTTCCATTGCAGCAGGTAATTATGATATAATGGCAGCAGTAATGATAGGTGGTATGGTTCCACCATGTGCGATTGCTCTTGCAACAATACTTTTTAAGAACAAGTTTACTAAGGAAGAAAGAGATGCCGGTCCAACTAACTTTATTATGGGACTTGCATTTATAACAGAAGGTGCAATACCTTATGCGGCAGCAGATCCTTTACATGTAATACCAGCATGTATCATAGGTTCAGGTGTAGCAGGTGCTGTCAGTATGTTTTTCAAATGTACTTTAATGGCACCACATGGTGGCATTTTCGTATTCCCTGTAGTAGGCAATGCAATATATTATGTGATTGCACTTGTGGCAGGAACTATCATCTCAACAATATGTTTAGGGCTCTTTAAGAAGAAAGCAGCCTAAGAAAGGCGGGGGTTAATTATGAAGGAATTTAAGTACGTTATTACAGATGCGGAAGGCATACATGCTCGTCCGGCAGGAGAGCTTGTAAAGGCAGCTAAGGAATTTAGCAGTAAGATTACAATTACTAAGGATGGCAAGTCAGGAGACTGCAAGAAAATCTTCGGTGTTATGGCACTTGCAGTAAAATGTGGAAATGAAGTTACAATTACTGTAGAAGGTGAAGATGAAGAGGCTGCAGCAGCTAAGATTGAAGAATTCATGAAGAGCAATATGTAGCAGTCAGGAGGTGCACATGAATAAATATACTGGAAAAAGTGTATTTGGAGGCATTGCTATAGGTAAGATAATGGTGTATGAGAAAGGTGAACATCAGGTTAAGCGTGTAAAGATTACTGATGCAGAAGCAGAGAAGAACCGTTATTATGAAGCTGTAGAAAGAGCCTTTAAACAACTGGGGGAACTTCATGATAAAGCACTTCGCGAAGTTGGCGAGGCTAATGCGGCAATATTTGAGATTCATCAGATGATGCTTGAGGATGACGATTATAAGGAATCTGTTGAGCATATTATCGAGAGTCAGATGGTGAATGCAGAATATGCTATAGCCCAGACAGGGGATAATTTTTCACAGATGTTTGCAGCCATGGACGATGAATATATGCGTGGAAGAGCAGCAGATGTCAAAGATATTACAGAAAGACTGTTAGGAATACTTTCTGGCAATACAGAAAGTGGTGTAGATGCAGATGAGCCTGTTATTATGGTGGCAGAGGATCTGGCACCATCAGAGACAGTCCAGATGGATAAGAGCAAGATATTATCATTTGTTACACAGAAGGGTTCAGTTAATTCACATACTGCAATTCTTGCAAGAACAATGGGCATTCCGGCTTTAATTGGTTCAGATATTGTTATTGATGAATCTCTTAATGGAAAGCTTGCTGTTGTCGATGGAACTAACGGTGTTGTATATGTTGAACCTGATGAGGCAACCCTGTCAGCAATGCAGGAGGAACAGCGCAAAGACAATGAGAAGAAAGCTCTTTTGCAGGAACTTAAAGGCAAGGAAGATGTGACTTTAGATGGCAAGAAGATTAAGCTTTACTCTAATATTGGTAACATTAAGGATCTCGCAAATGTTATTGCCAATGATGCAGCAGGAATCGGACTGTTTCGAAGTGAATTCATATATCTTGAATCTGATACATTTCCAACAGAAGAAGAACAGTTCAACATATACCGTACTGTAGCTGAAAGCATGGCTGGAAAACCGGTAATTATAAGAACTCTTGATATCGGTGCTGATAAGCAGTGTGATTATTTCGGGCTCGATAAAGAGGATAATCCTGCTCTTGGTCTTCGTGCAATAAGAATATGTCTTACAAGACCAGAGATATTCAAGACACAGTTACGCGCCCTTTACAGAGCAAGTGCGTATGGAAACATATCTATTATGTATCCTATGATAATCAGCGAACAGGAAGTTGATAAGATTAAGGTTATTGAGAATGAAGTTAAGGCTGAGCTTACAGAGCAGGGAATTGAATTTGGTAATCCTAAGAGTGGAATTATGATTGAGACTCCGGCAGCAGTAATTATGAGCCGTCAGCTTGCTAAGAAGGTGGATTTCTTCAGTATTGGAACTAACGACCTGACACAGTACACGCTTGCGATTGACCGTCAGAATACAAAGCTTGATGATTTCTACGATGCTCATCATCCAGCCATTCTTGCCATGATAAGAATGGTAGTTGAGAATGCACATGCAGAGGGCATCTGGGCAGGTATCTGTGGTGAACTTGGTGCAGACACAACACTCACAGAAGAATTTCTTAAGATGGGTGTCGATGAGCTTTCAGTTTCAGCAGGCAAGGTGCTGGCTGTAAGAAAAGTGATTCGTGAGACAAGGATTTCTTAGGAAAACTGTTGTAAGGGTACGTCGTATGGTATGAGGCAGGATGTATGTAGAATCTGCGTCGGGAGAGTTTTTTCGAGCGGGCATTGTTGAGAGTTCATTGGTTAGTGAGCGTTCTGAGCGTGCTTTTGCAATTTCCCTATAAGAATCATATTTATTATGCATTGATAGGTTAATTCACAAACAAAATTGAAAAATATGGAATAAAAAGCCTATAAGAGCAGTCAACTTAAGACATCTTATAGGCTTTTTAATTAAAAAACAAAACTAAGATAGCAGACATATATAAAATAAACCTATAAGTGTTGTGAAAACGACTATTGATAGGTATCATAATAAGGAGAATCAGCTAATGGTAAAGAAAATAGTGAGAGATCCATTCTTTCTGGCACAGAAATCAGTGGATGCAACAGAGTCGGATAAACAGGTGGTTACAGATTTACTTGATACATTAAGAGCCAATCTTGACCACTGTGTCGGGATGGCTGCTAATATGATTGGGGTCAAAAAGAATATTATTGTGGTGGCAGCAGGACCATTTCAGTTTTCAATGATTAACCCGGTAATAACTAATAAGTCAGGAGAATACCAGACGGAGGAAGGATGCCTGTCATTAGAAGGTGTGCGTTCATGTATGAGATATCAGGATATTGAAGTGGATTATCTTGACCAGAATTTTAAGAAACAGCATAGAAAATATTCAGGTTGGACAGCGCAGATAATCCAGCATGATGAATGCGATATAATAGGGACAAGTTAGAAGAAAACCTTGAAAACAAGGGGTTCACGCTGATTTAGTCCCTATTTTT